>Ga0308176_10001902_pt1 | contig 13141 bp, 4 predicted proteins | sample PhyCR2_3_FD_203890 | JGI IMG/M metagenome (GOLD analysis project Ga0308176, IMG submission 203890) | Soil microbial communities from UC Gill Tract Community Farm, Albany, California, United States - DLSLS.C.R2 | ecosystem: Environmental > Terrestrial > Soil > Agricultural land | place: USA... | reverse complement strand
TCGGAGGTGCTGCGGCGCGAGCGTATCGGCGCCCACGACAACTTCTTCGAGTTGGGCGGCCACTCTCTGCTGGCCACGCAACTGATCTCCCGGGTGGGACGGACCTTCGGTGTGGAGCTGCCGCTGCGGGCGCTGTTCGAGCGTCCGACGGTGGCGGGGCTGTCGCGGTTGGTGGAGGAGGCGCAGCGCGCCGGCCAGGGGCTGGTAGTACCGCCGATCACCCGCGTGGAGCGCACCGGTGACCTGCCGTTGTCCTTCGCCCAGGAACGACTCTGGTTCCTCGACCAGCTCGAGCCGGGACGGGCCACCTACAACATGCCGCTGCCGCTGCGGGTGGAGGGCCGGCTCTCGGTGCCGGCCCTGGCGCGGAGCCTGAGCCGGGTGGTGGAGCGTCACGAGGCGCTGCGCACCCGCTTCGTGTCCGTGGAAGGGCGGCCGGTGCAGGTGATCGATCCGGCGAGCCCCTGGGAGGTGCCGGTGGTGGATCTCGCCAGTCTGCCCGGGCCGGCCGGAGAGAGCGAGGCGCTGCGGCTGGCGCGGGGGGAGCGGGTGCGCCCCTTCGAGCTGGCGCGTGGCCCGCTGCTGCGGGTCACGCTGCTGCGCCTGGGCGCGGAGAGCTGGGTGACGCTGCTCACGCTGCACCACATCGTCTCGGACGCCTGGTCGATGGGCGTGCTGGTGCGGGAGCTGTCGTCGCTGTACACGGGCCTGAGCCGCGGAGAGGAGCCGGCGCTGCCCGAGTTGCCGATCCAGTACGCGGACTTCGCGGTCTGGCAGCGGAGCTGGCTTTCGGGCGAGGTGCTGGCGGCGGAGATCGACTACTGGCGCGAGCAGATGGCGGGAGTACCCGCGGTGCTGGAGCTGCCGCTGGACCGCCCCCGTCCGCGGGTACAGATGCTGCGGGGCGGGCGCGAGTCTCTGGAGCTTCCGCCGACTCTGGCGACATCCCTGGGCGAGTTGGCGCGGCGCCAGGGGGTGACGCTGTTCATGGTGTTATTGGCGGGCTGGCAGGCGCTGCTGGCACGGTTGAGCGGGGCGGAGAAGCTGGCGGTGGGCACGCCCATCGCGGGGCGCAACCGTCTGGAGACGGAAGGCCTGATCGGCTTCTTCGTCAACACCCTGGTGCTGTCGATGGATATCTCGGGCGAGCCGAGCCTGATGTCGTTGCTGGCCGCCTGCCGGGAGGTCTGCCTGGGGGCGTTCGCCCACCAGGACCTGCCGTTCGAGAAGCTGGTCGAGGAGCTGCAGCCGGAGCGCAGCCTGAGCCACGCGCCGCTATTCCAGGTGATGTTCTCGCTGCAGAACGCACCCTCCGAGGCCCTGGAGACCCCGGGTCTGCGCCTAGCGCCACTGGCGGCCGGAGATCCGGGGGAGACAGGGCTGAAGTTCGATCTTGACCTGGTGATGGGGGAGCGGGAGGGGCGCATCGCTGCGGGCCTGGGCTACAACCGGACGCTGCTCGACGCGTCCACGGCGTCGCGCCTGCTGTCCCTGCTGGAGCGGATGCTGGAAGCTTTCGCGAGCCGTCCGGAGTCGAGGCTGTTCGAGGTACCGCTGCTGTCGGAGTCGGAGTGGAGCCAGGTGCGGATGGATTGGGGCGAGACGGCGGTGTGGCGATGGCCCTCGACCTGTTTCCACGAAGCGTTCGCGGCACGCGCGCTCCAGCACCCGGAGGCGGTGGCATTGGAGCTTGCCGGGGAGAGCTGGAGCTACGGAGAGCTCAATGGGGGGGCGAATCGTCTGGCTTGGTGTCTGCGGGATCAGGGAGTGGAGCGGGGAGACCGGGTGGGCGTGTGCCTAGAGCGCTCGGCGCAGTCGGTGGCGAGCCTGCTGGGGGTGCTCAAGGCCGGAGGCGTATACGTGCCTCTCGATCCCGCCTACCCGGCGTCGCGTCTGGCCTGGATCGCCCAGGACGCCGGCCTGTCGGCGCTGGTGGTGGAGCGCGAGGCGCCGGCGTGGCTGGAGGCGGGCTCCGGGGTGCGGCTGCTGAGCCTGGAGGGGCTCTCCGCCGGAAGCGAAGCGGCGCCGGAGGTGAGGATCGACACGAGCGATCTGGCCTACCTGATCTACACCTCGGGCACCACGGGCCGGCCGAAGGGTGTGATGGTCGAGCACGGCCAGTGGATGCACACGCTGAGCGCGGCCGCGGAGCGGCTGGTCCCGCAGCCGTCGGACCGCATGGCCTGCCTGGCCTCGTTCTCCTTCGACATCTCGCTGCTGGAGCTGGGCCTGCCGCTGCTCTCGGGCGGCCGGGTGCTGCTGCTGGGCCGGGAGGAGATCCTGGAGCCCTCGCGCCTGCTGCCGCGTCTGGAGCCGGTGACGCTGCTGCATGGAGTGCCGAGCCTGATGCGGCAGGTGGTGGAGTGGCTGCGCTCACGCGCGGTCCGCCTGGAGTCGCTGCGGACGGTTCTGGTGGGCGGCGAGGCAGTGGAGAACGATCTGCTGGCGAGCATGCGGGAGGTCTTCGCAGGAGCCCGGCTGGTGGTGCTCTACGGGCCGACCGAGTCGACGATCATCTGCGCCAGCGCCGAGGTGCCGACGACGGGGGAGACCTCAAGGCGGCTCGTGGGCCGTCCGCTACCTGGGGTGGAGCTGCGGGTGGTGGACCGCTCAGGCCTGCTGGTACCGGCGGGTGTGGCCGGCGAGCTGTGGGTGGGCGGCCCCGGCGTGAGCCGGGGATATCTGGACCGCCCGGACCTGACCGCCGACCGCTTCCGTCCGCGCGCCGACGGCGGCCGCTTCTACCGTACGGGCGACCTGGTCCGCCACGCAGTCGACGGCACGCTGGAGTTCCTGGGGCGGACCGACGAACAGGTCAAGGTGCGGGGCTTCCGGGTGGAACCGGGCGAGGTGGAGTCGGTCCTCAACGGCCACCCAGGGGTGCGCGAGGCGGCGGTGGTGGTCAGCCACAGCCAGCTGGTGGCCTACGTGGTGGGCGAGCCGGAGGTCTCCGCGCTGCGCGAGCATCTGGCGGCGAGCCTGCCGCCGTACATGGTGCCGTCGGCTTTTGTGAAAGTGGATGCGCTGCCGCGGCTGCCCAGCGGCAAGGTGGACCGCCGCGGCTTGGCCCAGCGGGATCTGACTTCGCCGGAACGGCCTGCGGAGTGGGTAGCCCCGCGCACGCCTTCCGAGGAGCTGATGGCCCAGCTCTGGTCGGAGGTGCTGCGGCGCGAGCGTATCGGCGCCCACGACAACTTCTTCGAGTTGGGCGGCCACTCTCTGCTGGCCACGCAACTGATCTCCCGGGTGGGACGGACCTTCGGCGTGGAGTTGCCGCTGCGGGCGCTGTTCGAGCGCCCGACGGTGGCGGGGCTGTCGCGGGCAGTGGAGGAGGCGAAGCGCGCCGGCCAGGGGCTTTCGACGCCGCCGATCACCCGCGTGGAGCACACCGGTGACCTGCCGTTGTCCTTCGCCCAGGAACGGCTCTGGTTCTTCCATCAGCTCCAGCCGGGCAGCATCCTCTACAACCTGCCGGCGGCCGTCCGCATCACGGGCCCCCTGCGCGTGGACCTGCTGATGAGCAGCCTGCGAGAGATCCAGCGCCGCCACGCGGTGCTGCGCACCGTCTTCGTGAGCGTCGACGGTCAGCCGTTCCAGCGGGTGCTGGACGCCTCCTCGTCCTGGCCGCTGGTGGACCTCGGCGCGCTTGCTCCCGAGCGGCGCCAGGCCGAGGCGCTACGGCTCGCCGCGGAGGACTCCCGGTGCCCCTTCGACCTGGAGCGCGGGCCCCTCCTCCGCTTCTCCCTGATCCGGCTCGAGCCGCGGGAGCACGTCGCCCTCCTCTCGATGCACCACATCATCTCCGACCGGTGGTCGATGGGGATCTTCATGCGCGAGCTGGCGACCCTCTATGACGCCGCTATTCGTGAGCAGGCGCCGCCGCTCGCCGAGCTCCCGGTCCAGTATGCCGACTACTCCCAGTGGCAGCGTCAATGGCTCACGGGGGAGACCCTGGAGCGGCAGATCGCCTACTGGCGGGAGCAACTCGCCGGCGCGCCTCCGGTCCTCGATCTGCCTGCCGACCGGGTGCGCCCGCCGGTGCAGAGCCTCCGGGGCGGCACTCGTTCGTTCCGGCTATCCGCAGAGGTCGCGGAAGCGCTCAGGACCGCGAGCCGCAGCGAGGGGGTCACGCTCTTCATGGCCGTCCTGGCCGCTTTCCAGGGGCTGCTCGCGCGCCTCGCCAACACGCGGGACGTCAGCGTCGGTACGCCAGTCGCGGGCCGCAACCGACTGGAGATCGAGGGCCTGATCGGCTTCTTCGTCAACACCCTCGTGCTGCGGACGCTGCTCACGGACGGCTTCAGCTACCGGGAGCTGCTGCGCAAAGCGCGCGAGGTGATGCTGCAGGCCCACGAGCATCAGGACCTGCCGTTCGAGAAGCTGGTGGAGGAGCTGCATCCGGCACGGAGCCTCGCCCATACGCCGCTTTTCCAGGTGATGCTGGTCTTCCAGGACCAGGCGCAGGGGGCGCTCGCGTCGTCCGATCTGACCCTGAGCCCCTTGACAGGCCCTTCCCGGGAGACCTGGGCGCAGTTCGACCTGACCCTCGTCGTGCAGGAGAAGGGGGCGGATCTCGGCGGTTACCTGCAATTCCGCCGGGACCTCTTCGACGAGGTGACCGTCGAACGGATGCTCTCCCACTTCGAGCGTCTGCTCGCGGCGGGGCTCGCGAGCCCCGACCTGCCGCTGGAAGATCTGGCGATGCTGTCGCCGGGAGAGCTCCATCAGCTCACCGTCGAGTGGAACGATCGGGCGCAGACGGCTCCGGCTTCCGGCACCGTGGTCGAGAGGATCTGCGAGCAGGCGCTTAAGGCGCCCGAACATCCGGCGGTGGTCTTCGCGGGCTCCTCCCTGACCTACCGGGAGCTGGAGGCGAGCGCCAACCGGCTCGCCTGCCATCTGCGCGCGCGGGGCTGTGGGACGGGAGCCCTGGTCGGGCTGTGCGTCGAACGCTCGCCGGAGATGATCGTGGCCCTGCTGGCCATTCTCAAGGCGGGTGGCACCTATCTCCCCCTCGATCCCGCCTATCCGCGACATCGCCTGGAGCTCATGCTGCGCGACGCCGGGGCCTTCCTCGTAGTGACCCAGGAGAAGCTCCTGCCGCTGCTGCCCCCAGAGGGTCTGGAGGCCGTGTGCCTCGACCGGGACGCGGCCGCGATCGAGCGCCAGGACGCCGGCTGGAACGGCAGCGGTCCGGAGCCGGGGGATCTGGCGTACGTGATCTACACCTCGGGCTCGACGGGCACGCCCAAGGGCACCCTCCTGCGGCATAGGGGGTTGACCGCCACAGCGGCCGAGCTCGCCCGGGATTTCGAGATCGGTCCACGGGACCGGGTGCTGCAATTCGCGTCTCTAAGCTTCGACGCGGCGGTCGCCGAGATCTTCATCGCTCTCTGCTCCGGCGCCACCCTCTGCCTCGCGACCCGGGAGATGTCCATGCCCGGGGAGAGCCTGGCGACCCTGCTCCGCGATCTCGCGATCACGGTCGCGACGCTGCCGCCGTCTGTGCTCGCCGTCACGCCTGCGGATGGTCTGCCCGACCTGCGGCTCCTCGTCGCCGTAGGCGAGGCAGCCCAGCCGCAGGCGATCGAGCCCTGGCTTGAGGGGCGCCGCTTCGTCAACGGCTACGGGCCCACCGAGGTGACGGTGGCCGCCATCCTAGCGGAGGGCTTGCGGGTGGGCCGCCAACAGCCGCTGATCGGCCGTCCCCTCGGAGGTGTGGAGATCTTCCTCCTCGATCGGGGGCAATCGCCGGTCCCGATCGGGGTCGAGGGGGAGATTTGCGTCGGCAGCGTGGGGCTGGCCGTGGGATATCTGGGCCGTCCCGATCTCACCGCTGCCCGCTTCATCCCGCACCCGTTCGGCGCTCGCGCGGGCAGCCGCCTCTACCGGACCGGCGACCTGGCCCGCCAGCTCCCCGACGGCAGCCTCGAGTACCTGGGGCGGATCGACCGGCAGGTGAAGGTGCGCGGGTTCCGCATCGAGCTGGAGGAGATCGAAGCTGCCCTGCTGCGGCTTCCGGGCGTCGCACAGGCGGCTGTCGTGCCGCGCCAGCTCGCGGCCGACGACATCCGGCTCGTGGCCTACGTGGTCCCCGTGGCCCAAGCGCCGACGGCTGGTGAGCTGCGCGCAGCTATCGAAGCCGAGCTCCCCGCCTACATGGTTCCCTCCGCGTACGTCTCTCTGCCGGAGCTGCCGCTGAGCCGGAGCGGCAAGCTGGACCGGGAGGCGCTACCGGAGCCGGAGGACAACCTGGCCCCGGTGGCGGACGACGCTCCGCTCGACCCGCTGGAGGCCCAGTTGGTCGGGATCTGGCAGGAGACCCTCAGCCGACCGATGGGGCCGCGGGACGATTTCTTCGAGCTCGGCGGCCATTCGCTGCTCGCCGTCCGGCTCCTGTCGCGGATAGAAAAGGAGACCGGTTACAAGCTCCCGTTGTCGAGCCTCTTCCAGACTCCCACCGTCGAAGGCATGGCCAAGCTGATCCGGGCCCGCCAGCTCGGCTTGGGGGGATCGTGCCTGGTCCCGATGCAGCCCAAGGGGGATCAGGCGCCGCTCTTCCTCACGCATCCGGTGGGAGGCAACCTCTTTCCCTACAGCACCCTGGTGAAGGAGATGGGCGTCGACCGGCCCATCTACGGTCTCCAGGCGGTGGGGCTCGACGGCCAGGAGGCGCCCTTCACCTCGATCGACAACATGGCCGATCACTATATCCAGAAGCTACGGGAGGTCTCCCCCTCGGGGCCCTATCACCTATGCGGCTGGTCCAGCGGCGGGATCGTTGCGTACGAGGTGGCACGGCGACTGGCCGAGCGCGGCGAAAGGGTGGATACCCTCATCCTCATTGACACGAGGGTGCCCGACGAGGCCGACCGGGCTATCACGCGCGACCCGGTCCTCCTGCTGACCCTCTTCGCCCTCGACTTCGGCCTCTCCCTGGAAGCCTTCCAGCTTTCCTGGGAGGAGATCGTGGACCTGCCGTCCGGCCAGCAGCTGAAGGCTATCCTCGAGGCCGCCAAGGCCTCAGGCGTCGTGCCTCCGGACATCGAGGCCGCGCAGGTCGAGCGATACTTCCAGATCTTCAAGGCGAACCTGCTGGCTCTGTCCTCCTACCAGCCGAAACCCTATCCGGGAAAGATGGTCATGGTACGGGCCAGCGATCCCGTGCCCGCAAAGCGCAGGCCGAAGATGGGTGCTCTGACCCGCCTCAGGGCCGCCGGCAGGGATCTCCAGCGGAGCCTGCGGCTCAAGCTGGATGTAAAGAGGAACCCCCACTTGGGTTGGAAGGACTTCGTGCGCGGCGACGTGGAGATCCTGATCATACCCGGAACGCACTTCTCGATTCTGCAGAATCCGCGCGTCAGGGCTCTGGCCGAGCGCCTGCGGGACATCCTGTCGAAGGGAGAGAGCCAACAATGAATCTCTGGTCACTCTTCCGCCGGTACGCCAGCCCGGCGGTCATCTTCAGCTCCATGGCTCTCGGGGCCCTCAGCGGCGTGGCGGGCAGCGCCATCCTCCAGGTCATCAAGGAATCCCTCTACAACAAGGACCCGGAACGCGTCCTCAAGCTGGTTCTCTTCTTCATCGGGCTCTGCGCGTTGACCGCGGTCAGCCGCTATGTCTCCAGTCTCATTCTGGTCGTCCTCGGGGCTCGCTCGGTGGCGAGCCTGCAGCAGGATCTTAGCCGCAAGATCCTGGGCAGCCCGATGCGCCGCCTGGAAGAGGTCGGTCCCCACCGTCTGACCGCCGCCCTGACGAGCGACATCACGGCGATCACCAACGCGGTGACGAACATCCCCGTGCTCTTCATCAACGTCGTCACGGTAGTCGGCTGCCTCGTCTACATGACCTGGCTTTCGTGGCGTGAGATGTTCGTGGTGGTGATCGCGATGACCATCGGCATCCCCACCTACCTTGCGGCGATCAGGGCCGGATCGCGCCGCCATCGGCTGGCGAGAGAGGTGGAGGACGATCTCTTCAAGTACTTCCGCGGCGCGACCCAGGGTACCAAGGAGCTCAAGATGCGCCGCCGCCGCCGCCACAGCTTTCTGGCCCAGTTGGAGGCCACGGCCGAACGCTACCGCGACCTGCGGACCGGAATGATGAAGATCTTCCTCGGCACGGCGAGCTGGGGAAACCTGCTGTTCTACATCGGGATCGGCGTCATTCTCTACGGCCCCGGTTTGAGCCCGGGCCCGGTGAAGACCGTGTATGTGCTCTCGCTCCTATACATCATGGGGCCGCTGCAATTGCTCCTCAACAGCTTTCCCCTGTTGACGCAGGCCAACATCTCGGTTCAGAAGATCGAGCGCCTGGGCCTCTCGCTGATCAGCGAGTCGGCTGAAACGGCGGCCACCGTCGAGCACGAGCCGACCCAGGCCTGGGAGGCCCTCGAGCTCAAAGGGGTGGTCCTCAGCTACCCTCCGCAGGAGGCGGAGGAGTCCCAGTTCACTCTGGGGCCGATCGATCTCACCCTCCGTACGGGGGAGATCGTCTTTCTGGCGGGAGGCAACGGCAGCGGCAAGACGACCCTGGCCAAGGTGCTCATCGGTCTCTACACCCCCGACGCCGGCGAGATCCTTTTCAATGGCGTTCCGGTGACCGACGAGACCCGGGACGCGTTTCGCCAGAATTTCGCGGTGGTCTTCGCGGACTTTTTCCTGTTTGACTCCCTCCTCGGCTTCGATACGCCGGAGCACGAGGTGATGGCCCGCCGGTACCTGGCAGACTTGAGATTGAAGCACAAGGTTCGGATCACCAACGGCAAGCTGTCCACGATCGAGCTCTCGCAGGGGCAGCGCAAGCGTCTGGCGCTCCTCATGGCGTTCCTGGAGGATTCGCCGTTCTACCTGTTCGACGAATGGGCTGCCGACCAGGACCCCGAGTTCCGGAGCTTCTTCTATTGCCATCTGCTCCCGCAGCTGCGCGACCGCGGCAAGACCGTGGTGGTGATCAGCCACGACGAGCGCTTCTTCCACGTGGGGGACCGGATCATTCAATTGGACTGCGGAAAGGTCGTGGAAGATCGTCCTCTGGTCGCGGCGGAATATGCCACGGCTTGAGCACCCTATAACAAAGGAGGTATCGCTTGTACAGAATCGCGCTGGTCAATATGCCGTTCGCGGCGGCTGACATTCCCTCGATTGCTCTGACGCAGCTCAAGTCTGTCGTCAAGAGCACGCACGGCGATGGCGTGAGCTGTGACGTCTTTTATCTCAATCTCGATTTTCTCAACTATCTCGGGCTGCAGCTCTTCAACATGATTTCCGTCTCCGTGCAGGCCAACACCTCGGGGCTGGGCGACTGGTTCTTCAGCGCCGAGGCGTTCCCGGAGATGCCCGACCAGTCGGAGCTCTACCTGACCCGCCACTTCTCCGAGCAGAAAGCGGAGAGCGGCCAGTTCAAGCAGCAGCTCCTGAACAAGCGGCGGGTCGTCGGGCTATTCCTCAAGAGCCTCATCGACCGTTATCACCTCGCCGGTTACTCGATGGTCGGGTTCACCACCATGTTCTCGCAGAACGTCAGCTCCATCGCCATGGCCCGGGCCCTGAAAAAGCGGAACCCGGAGATGGTCATCGTCATGGGGGGAGCCAACTGCGAGATGCCGATGGGCGGCGTGCTCTGCAAGAACATGCCGGAGATCGACTTCGTCTTCGCGGGCCCCTCTCTCAAGAGCTTCCCCAGGCTGGTCGGCCATCTGATGGCCAGCCAGCACGACCTCTGCCATGACATTCCGGGAATTCTGTCCCGGCGCAAGCTGGAATCGATGGACATCGCACAGTGCCGCGAGATCGGGGAAGAGCTCAGCATCGACGAGGACGTCCCTCTCGACTACCAGGACTTCTTCACGGCTTTCGACAGCAAGGTACGGGGCGTGAAGATGACGCCCAAGATCCCGTTCGAGACCTCGCGCGGTTGCTGGTGGGGGGAGCGCTCGCACTGCACGTTCTGCGGCCTGAATGGCGCTACGATGAAATACCGGGCCATGAGCCCGCCCAAGGCGCTCACCTTCCTGCGTACGCTGTTCGACAAATACGGCTCGCGAGCGGTCGAGTTCGAATCAGTGGACAACATCCTGCCACGCGAATACCTCACCGAGGTTCTGCCCCACCTCGATCCTCCCGGGAGCTCCACTCTGTTCTATGAGGTCAAAGCGGACCTCAAGGAGCGCGAGATGGCCGCTCTCGCGAAAGCGCGGGTCACCCGCATCCAGCCAGGGATCGAGGCCCTGTCGACCACCACGCTCAAATTGATGCGAAAGGGGACGACGGCATTTCAGAACCTCAGGTTCCTGATCCTCTGCCGTTACTACAGGGTCACTCCGCTCTGGAACCTGCTCGTCGGCTTCCCCAACGAGCCCGAGGCGGTCTACGCGAAGTACTGCCAGGACATCCCGCTGCTGATGCACCTCAACCCGCCGAGCGGCGCCTACCCCGTGCGGTTCGACCGTTTCAGCCCCTACCACAAGCAGGCGGCCGAGTACGGCCTCAAGCTCCGGCCCAGCGACTTCTACAGGATGATCTATCCCTTTGCGCCCGAGGACCTGGAGAACCTGGCCTACTTCTTCCGCGACGAGGACTTCAAGGCCGCCTACATAACCAACACCGCTCGCTGGCTCGGGCCCCTGCGCGAGAAGGTCGCGCACTGGCAGGCGCGGTGGGAGCTCCGGGACGGCGGCCTCGCTCCGGAGCTGACCTTCAAACGGGATCTCGACGGCGGCTGGCTCGTCTACGACAGTCGGAGCGGCAAGCCGGTGGAGCACCGGGTCGGTCCCCAGGGGTTGCGCGTCCTCGGTGTCCTCACCCAGCAGGCCAAGCTCTCCCGGGTGGCCGAGAAGCTGGGCGATCTGACGGAGGGGGAGGTCGCCGAAGAGATGGCCGCGCTGCAGAAGCGAGGCCTGATCTTCGAGGAGGACGGGATCTACATAAGCCTCGTCATGCGGCCTGAGGGCTATCAGGAGCTCCCCTGGGAGATCCTGAAGAGCGAGGTCCTGCCGGTGGTCACGCGGCCGGAGATGTCGATGTAGGGAGCGGGCTGGCGACCCGCTCGAATTCGCGCTGCTCCTTCTCGTCCAGAGGGAGATCCCAGGTCCTTATGCGGAGATGGCACGCCATGGTCCGGGTTGGAGCGTATCGGCCGACTCCGGCCCGTGCCGGTCAAGGTATCGCAGGTACAACTGGGCGAGCTTTCTCGTCTTTTCACCCGGGGAGGAGTTCTAACGCTTGCGGATCGGAGCTCCTGTGGACGCTCTTCGGTCGTGCATGTGCCTCGCGCGCCTCGGCCGCATAATCTCAGTGGGCGAGGGAGGAGAGTTCCGACGCAGCGCGGTTGATCGGGCCACTCCGCTGCCGGAAGGAACTGCCGGCGACCGGCCATGCCGCCGACCTCGTGTGGATTGCGCGCCTGAAACCGCGTCTCAAACCGCCCCCCGCCCAGACCGCGGATATCGCAGATGTGTCTTCATTACGTCCAGGAGGCGGAAGTGGATATCGAGGCCGTCCTTACGTTCGCCGAGCATCTCCTCACCCGGGTGGACCGGATGTGGATCAAGGCGAGCCTCGACCAGCGCCGGAGGCTCCAGCGGGTCCTGTGGCCGGATGGCCTCCAGGTCGTCGAAAACCGGCTAGTTCGAACCCCTCCAAGCCTCTTACTTTTTCGATGGTTACGGTGAACCCGAAGGATCAAAAGCGGATGGTATCCCCAACGGGATTCGAACCCGTGTTGCCGCCTTGAAAGGGCGGAGTCCTGACCACTAGACGATGGGGACCCCGGAGGGTAGGGTTACCGCGGGCGCGGCGAACCAGGCCCAATGTACCACAGGAGGGGCGCCATGACGACCACGGTCCAGGAGGAGGGGAGCCGGGGCGGGCAGCTCCGGCAGGCTCTGCGGCTCGAATGGCTGACCGTGGGGTGGAACGTCGTCGAGGGGGTGATCGGCGTCTCCGCGGCCCTGGCGGCGGGGAGCGTGGCCCTGCTCGGGTTCGGGATCGACAGCTTCGTCGAGAGCGCCTCGGGGGCGGTGCTGGTCTGGCGGCTGAAGGCCGAACGGACCACCATGGCTCCGGCGGAGATCGAGCGGCTCGATCACCGCGCCCGCCGCCTGGTCGGCGTCTCGCTCTATCTCCTGGCGGCCTATGTGGCGATCGACGCGGCCCTCTCGCTCTGGCGGCGCGAGCGGCCGTCCGCCAGCCTGGTGGGAATCGGCCTCACGGTGGTTTCGCTGTTCGCCATGATCTGGCTCGCCCGCGCCAAGCGGCGGGCCGCCGCCGGCCTGGGGAGCCAGGCGCTGAAGGCCGATGCCTTCCAGACCACCGCCTGCTGGTGGCTCTCCCTGATCACCCTGGCGGGCATCGGCCTCAACGCGGCGCTCGGCTGGTGGTGGGCCGATCCCGTCGCGGCCCTGGGGATGACGCCGCTGCTGATTCGCGAGGGGCTGGAGGCCTGGCGGGGCGAGGATTGCTGCCCGTAGCCCTACTTGGCCGGATAGAGCTCGCTCGCCAGCCACCAGACTCACGCCGCCCGGAACGAGCCGCCGGGAGCCCAGGCTCCAGGACCGGCGGTCCGCCGGCGGGCCTCTTCCACGGCGCGGGCGGCCAGCCGGCCGGAGACCACGGCGCCTTCCATGGTGGCGAGGTACTGCTGGCGGGTGTAGTCCCCCGCCAGGGTCAGGCCTTCGACGGGGGTCGCCTGCGGCGGCCGCAGCCCGTCGTTGCCCGGCGAGAGGGAGTAGAAGTCGGCCGGGAGCTTGACCACCCGGTAGCGGGTGACGCGGTCGCGCACGCGGACGCCGAGGCGTTCGGCGTCCCGGCAGGTGGCCTCCAGGATCTGGGCGGGCTCCATGGCGAGGAAGGGCTCGGCGGGCGTGAGGATCACCGAGAGACGGCCCGGACACTGGCGGAAGGTCGTCCGCGACTGCTCGGCGAAGCTCGCCAACACCGTCCCCGGGCCGAAGGTGGTGCGGTCGATCGGCATCGAGGGGCGGTCGAGCTCCATCTGCACGGTGACGGCGGGCATTGTCGGCAGCCGCAGCATGCTCTGGAACCAGGGGTGGCCGCCGAACGCTTGGCGGATGAGCTGCTGGGCGGGCGCTATGGAGGCCGCCAGGACGACGTGGTCGGCCGTGATCCGCTCTCCGGAGATC
>Ga0308176_10001901_pt1 | contig 13142 bp, 11 predicted proteins | sample PhyCR2_3_FD_203890 | JGI IMG/M metagenome (GOLD analysis project Ga0308176, IMG submission 203890) | Soil microbial communities from UC Gill Tract Community Farm, Albany, California, United States - DLSLS.C.R2 | ecosystem: Environmental > Terrestrial > Soil > Agricultural land | place: USA... | reverse complement strand
CTGGACGTTTCGTGGTCATTGGTTCTTCCGGTTTCGTAGACAACGCCATGCTTGGGTTCCAAGCAAATCGCGATTTAGCGGTTAACGCGGTGAACTGGTTATCGTCCGATGAAGACTTGATCTCGATTCGGCCGAAGGCTCCAGAAGATCGCCGGCTGAATGTCACACAGCGTCAGATGAACATGATGGTCTACACGATTCTTATTGCCCTTCCGCTGCTGATCATCGTATCTGGAGTTTCCATTTTTTTAAAGCGGAGATAGCATGAAGCCTCGAAACCTGATAGTCGCGGCCATTGTTCTCGCTGCGTTGAGCGTCGGTGTGTGGTGGGCCAATAAGCATCCGCAATCGGCGGAGCCCAAGAGCAGTGCGAGTGCTTCAACCAAACTTGCGGATATACCGGAATCTGACGTTCAAGAGCTAACGCTCAAGAAGAAAGACGGATCGAGTGTGACAATTCAGCGATCGGGAGGCAAGTGGGTCATCACAGCGCCACACCAGCTTCCGGCCGACCAGGACGCCGTCAGCTCGATGCTTTCTTCGCTAGGCCCGCTCACGGCGGACAGCGTTGTGGAAGAGAAGACTTCCGACCCTGGCAAGTATGGGCTGGAGACGCCTAGCCTGACTGTTGCGGTGAAGGAGAAAAACGGCAAGTCGAATACAATCTCGTTCGGAGATGACGTACCGGCAGGCTCGCTAGTCTATGTTCGGGAGGCCGACTCTCCTAAGATCTACGCCATTGCTTCCTCAGTGCGCAGTTCCTTCGATAAAGGCTTAAACGACATTCGAGATAAGCGGTTACTGACCTTTGATTCGAACAAGCTGACGCAGATAGATCTGACAAGACCGAAGTCTGCCGTTGTCTTCGCCAAAACGAACGGAAGTGAGTGGCAGATCGAGAAGCCTAAACCTTACCGGGCAGACAATTTCCAGGTCGAGGAACTGTTGCGTAGGCTCACTGACGCCAAGATGGACCTTTCCGGGATGGAGGACTCGAAAGCCGTGGGCGCGGCCTTCAGCACCGGACAGCTTGTTGCTACCGCGAAGCTGACAGGCACTTCCGGCACCCAATCGCTGGAAGTTCGCAAGAACAAGGACAGCTATTATGCCAAGAGCAGCGTGGTTCCGGGCATTTACAAGATCTCGGCCGACGTTGGCAAACAGATGGAGAAGCCGTTAGACGACTATCGCAATAGGAAGATATTTGATTTCGGATTTACCGATCCGAATAAGCTTGAGCTGAAGCAAGGAACCAGCGATAAGACCTATGTGAGAAGCGGCGAAACATGGAAGCTCAATAATCAAGTCATGGATTCATCTGGTGTCCAGACCCTGATCGATAAGCTCCGCGACTTGTCCGCAACTAAGTTTGTGGATACAGGGTTTACTAACCCGGTGCTGGAAATCACCATCGTTTCAAACGACGGGAAGCGCACGGAACAGGTCGCTTTTGCCAAGGTCGCAGATGGCTATATCGCCAAGCGCGGCACTGAATCAGCGATGTACGTCGTGGATGCCAAAGCCGTGGACGATATCCTGGGGGCAAGCGGCGCTATCAAGCCCTCGGCCACGGCGAGCAAGAAGTAGACCGGGCCTCGAAAGCCTTTCATGTCTGCTCTAAATACCGATCTTTACGAACTGACCATGGCGGCAGGCTATTTTGCCGCCCAAAAGACCCAGGAAGTCGCGACCTTCGAACTCTCGGTCCGACGAATGCCTCAGCGAAGAAACTTTTTAGTGGCAGCTGGGCTTCAGCAAGCGGTGGAGTACCTGCTTTCGCTGCGGTTCCGTTCGGAGGAGATCCAGTATCTGCGCTCGCTGCCCCAGTTTTCGAAGGTTTCCGGGGAATTTTTCGAGTTTTTAGGGAAGCTTCGATTCACTGGCGACGTATTTGCGGTTCCGGAAGGAACGCCAATCTTTCCCGGCGAGCCGATTGCGATTGTTCGCGCACCGTTGGTGGAAGCGCAGATGGTGGAGACATATCTGCTTTCGACCTTTGCTTTTCAGACCACTATCGCATCCAAAGCTGCCCGCTGTTGTTTCGCGGCGAACGGACGCCCGATAGTGGAATTCGGGAGTCGTCGGGCTCACTCACCCGAAGCGGGCATTCTGGCCGGACGTGCGGCCTACATTGCCGGATGCACAGGAACAAGCAATGCAGAAGCGGGAAGGCGATTTGATATCCCCGTTTTTGGTACGGCAGCGCACTCCTGGACGATGGCTTTTCCTGATGAGGAATCCTCCTTCCGCTCTCTACAAGCGCTGCTTGGCGAATCCACGGTATATCTGATCGATACCTACGACACCCTGGAAGGTGCACGGCTTGCTGTCAGTCTTGGACGCCCGATATGGGGCGTTCGGCTAGATAGCGGCGATCTTAGTGTCTTGTCTCGGAAGGTGCGCCGAATCTTGGATGCCTCCGGGCTAAATGAAGCAAAGATCATGGCGACAAACGACCTGAACGAGGACCGGCTTGCGGAACTTGTCAGTTCCGGAGCGCCTATCGACGCTTTTGGCGTTGGCACTGAACTCGCAACGTCGGCGGACTCTCCCACTCTGTCAGCTGTTTACAAGCTAGTGGAACTAAAGCGTGGGAAGAAGACATATTACACAGCGAAATTCAGCGGCGATAAGGAGACCATTCCTGCCGCAAAACAGATTTACCGCTCGCTTGGGCGTGACTTGATCGCGCACTACGACGAGTGCAGCAATAGCTTCGAAGGCGATCCGCTGCTGCGCCCAGTTGTCATAGGAGGTGAGCTTCTGGAGCCGTTGCCGAGCGCCACCCAGATCCAAGCGTACGCGCGGGCGGCGATATCGGCACTCCCGAAGGATCTCCATTCGCTCACCCGCGAAGCGGCGTATCAGGTTGATGTGAGCCCTGCTCTGATTGCTCTGAGAGACGACCTGCGCGCTAGCCATCAGTTTGTGGAATCGTAAGCACCCAGCCTTTCATAATAAGGTTGTGAAAACCGCCTTCTTTGACGTGGATACGCAGCTTGATTTCGTTTACCCGGCTGGTGCGCTCTATACTCCGGGCGCTGAGGGTATCGTTAAGCAGGTTAAGGAATTGACCCGATTCGCCGACGCAAATGGAATTACACTCATCTCCACCGCCGATGCACATTCCGAGAATGATCCGGAGTTTCGTGAGTGGAAACCGCATTGTGTAATCGGCACTACCGGGCAGCAGAAAGTGGCGGCTACTCTTTTGAAGGACCCGGTCGTTTTAACGACTGCTCCTGACCGGCTGACTGGAGTCGAGGCTGACGTCGCATCAACTTCACAGATAATTGTTCAGAAGCAAAAAATCGACTGCTTCACGAATCCCAATCTGAAGCCGTTGCTCAATCTTCTCAAGGCTGACCGATTTGTGGTTTATGGAGTGCTTACGGAGTTTTGCGTACGGGCTGCTATGTTCGGATTGCTCGAGATGGGGTTCCGCGTCGAAGCTGTCACTGATGCTATTAACAGTTTTGATCCGGAGAGAGGAAGCAGCTTTATCAGGCAGTTTCAGGCCGGGGGAGGGAAGCTAACAACGGTCAAGCAGGTTACTGGTTAGCGAGATACTGTGAGCACGTGCTCGCCCGACGGCAGCAGTAGCATGGGGGTGGGTTCGTGCTGTGTCAGCCTGTAGGGCAAACCGTCTATCTCCACAGAAGCAGGTGGAGCACTCAGTAGGGCAACCGCTCTGCTCCGGCTGCTATAGGCAAGATCCACCTTGTTGCCGGCTGAAGTTGCGGACCGAATCTCGCCATTGAAGTCTGTGACCGCAATAGGAGCCGCGCCTTCGGCTGCTGTCAATGTATGATGTCCGGCTGGCACAAGGACCGACTGCTGGTTTTGCACTGGCCATAATTTTCCGTCCAATTCGGCCCCGCCTTGCCATAGAATGCGAACCGGTCTTTGCGCGTCCACCTGGAGTTCACGAGTGCCTCCGATTTTGGCTGTCGCAGCTGCTGCGGACAGCAACGAGAGGTCTTGTTTTTCTAAGGAGTTCTCAAAATATAGAGCCACTTGTCCAAACGAGGTAGCTGCCTGATGCACGAGACCCAACAATTCAACGCCAGTTTGCTTTTTTGTTGGATAAACGTCCTGATAGCGCTCGACGACATTGATATCGATAGCGATTTCTGGACCGTTCGATGTTAGTTCCTTATATTTCTTCCCAAGCTTTGCGTATCGTTCCGGACCTAAGTCCCATAACGTCGCAGGATCTTCGACGAGCAATGTACTTCTATGCGCCTTTATCTTAGGCAGGCTTCTTGCCACGTCGGCGCCGAGTTCGTCCCGAATGCCCGGTTGGAAACGATCGTCGATATGCGTCAGTACTACATCCAAAAATGGCTTGGTGGCCTTACTTTGGTCGATGACGTCCAGCCAGTCACCTTGCATGCGCGACGCCAACACCGTTCGAAAGTCTAGAAATTTTCTAAGCGCCTGTGGGTTCTTGTTGGCATAGTACGCGGATGCTGGATCGAATAGCAGTTTTGGATCCCAGCCGGATATCTCTTTAAACTCCGACCTAACATCGTCGTTCATTGGAGTAAACCGGGCCGGGTTGGATGCGCCTTCCAGCGACTCAAAGTAAAGCTCCGCAACGTTCACCCCATCCCAGTCAAACCGTTGGAGCAGGCTGGCTATTTCTTTCGCGACCTCGCGCTTGCAGTCCGCGTTTTGCAGGTTCATCAATTTACGCCAATCCAGTTGGGCATCTTGACCCAGGGCCGTCTTTTCCCGCCACGCGGGGTGATCTGCCCAAAATTTCTCGCTGACATGCGGCAGTTCCAGCCACGCGTAAACAAGAATCGCATTTCGGTGACAGGCCTCGATCAGATGCTTCAGGTAAGCATCCTGTGTGGGGTCAGCCTCCATGTTGTGCCATGCAGCTACATGGAGTTCACTAATGCCTGCCTGACGCCAGCGCTTCGCCAGATAATCGGAGTCCGCGCGAATTCTGTAAGAGGAATCGAAGAACGCCCATAAGGTTGTTGAGCGCACCGGAAGCGACAAACCCAGATCCATTAACGCCTGCAGCAAATACGGATAGCGGTCGCCGCCATTCAGGCCAAGGTCCGTGGCCATCCACAGGACCGCACCATGTTTGGTGCGCTTGCCGGCCAGAACGGGAATGCTTTTCCACTTCTCACTTGCGAAAACTTCGAATCCGGCGGGCAACTCTTCCGGAGAGATGCTCACGGGCTTTTCCCAGATGATCTGCATCTTCGGAGCGTGTGAGTCGCAAATCTGACGAATCGCTACCGTTCCCGATTTAGCGACGAACCCCAAGGCCTTAGCCACAGGGGTATCACCTTGGACAATAACGATTCGATCCTCTGCCAGCTTTGCCAACTCCGGCTGTGATGCAGGAGTAGTAACTACAATGGACGATACTTTCTGGCTTGCTTCGACGATTCCGACAGAACTGAACACTCCGGTCCATGGCCCAGAGCCGCCGCCGTCGACCGAGAATGTTGCAGCGGACACAATCCCCGGGAACACGCAAAGGACGAAATAACACAACGGACGTAGAGTTTTGGCTCTCATTTCGTCCTGGCGTACCACAGACTTACCCGCACGTCGTTATAATTTGGCCGCCTGGGGTTATAAAGATTGTTCGTGTAAATGCCTCGTAGAAAATCACTGGAGAAGTAGACGTTCGGTGGCATCCAGGGCAGGTGCAGCTTTATTCCCGGGCCCATTTCAATCGTGTTGGCCCAGTATTGATGTTTGCTATCTTGTTCAAAATTCAAATTGAACAGGGCTTGGAATGAGGACCCATCCCAAGCACGAAACGTGCGACCAGCCCGATGCTGCGAGAGGAAAAGCCAGTCCTTATCGAAGCGGCTCACGTAATCTACGTCCCCGGTAGTCTCGTAAAAGAGTCCCGGCACATGGCTGCCTAGCAAGCTTCCAAATCCCCTCGCGAAGTTGATGCCCCCGCGATAGTCCGGCACTAATCTGTCATGGCTGTTTAACGGCAGATAACCGACCGCCTCACCCGCCTCTCCCCAAGCTGTCAGGCGGTGCCAGGTTTTCGAAGATACGCCAGCCCCAAATATGATCGAGTTTTCGGAAAGGTACTGAGGAACTGCAGCGTTTTGCTGCATGCTGCTCTTGATATCGCCCATAAAGCGCGCCGAGAGGTACAACGAAAACAGCTTATTCGGTTTATTCCAGGGCAGCGGAACTGTTCGCTTCACCTGCCCGTAGTTGAACACGTCCTTCCAGCGAGACGAAAATACCGGGTACGTCCAGACGGTAATCTGCGCTACGGTGTCTCCTCTCAGATTGTGGAATGCCCTTTCAGCTTCTGCCGCTATGGCCGGATCTTCCGCCAAGCGCGCCTGACCGAACCATCGCACTGCTTCATCATCGTTTTTTGCAGCGTTGTACGCCCATCCAAGCTTGAGAACGACTTCTTCGTCGCCGGGATCTTCCTCATGTGCCTGTTGCAGATACTTGATGGCGTCGCGCGTGTACCCTGCACCAAGGCTCTTCATACCCATCACTCGAGCGCTTACACGGGGCGTAGCGATCGCGGCTGCGTCACTGACGGGTCTTGATTTAAATCCATGGAGGGCGTCTAACTGATCGCGCGCTAGCTGGTCCTTAGGATCGATTGCAAGCACCTGCTCGAATTGCTTCATCGCGTGGGGCAGGTCATGCATGGCTAGATACAAGTAGGCTAATTCTCGGCGCAAAGTCACGTTTCCAGGATCGAGACCAAGCGCCTTCTCGAATTCGTAAGGATAGGGATAACGGGGCCCGAGATCGGCCAACGCCAGTTCCGCCGTTCGTGAGTCTTTCGACCGGGATGCAGCGAGCAAGGCCGCCCGTGCTTCTTCCACCCTGTTCAGCTGCTGCCATACGCGTGCCAGCGGCAGGAGCAACTCCGAGTTATTGGGCTTCAACTGGCGACAGATTTCGTACTGCTCCGCTGCAAGGGGCAGATCATCCCGCAATTCAGCAGTCTCGGCCAACTCCCAATGGGCACTATACAGGGCAATACTGTTCGGAGCCGTCGCACGCGCCAGCGCCTGCTGCCAACGCTCAATGTTTTGGCCTAGCGGCTTATCGATATTCTGGAACGCCTGCTCCGCAGTTGCCCGCGCGGCCGGACCTGCTGTCTTTCTTAACCGGTCAAACATCCTCCTGGCCTCGACCGGCTTCTTGGTCTCGTAGCAGAGAAAAGCGTACTCCAGCTTGGCATTCTCGTCGCTTTCGTTCAGTCGGATAGCGCTCTCGAACTCGTCCCGGGCGTCTGCGCTATTGCCCGTTTTCAGCAAGGTATATGCCAGATCTTTGTGCACCCGAGCGTTATTGGGCTGTAACGCCAGTCCCTTATGGAACAGCTCAATTGCCTGGTCATAGTCTTTGGCCGCTAAGGTTTTATACGCTTTCGTCAATTCCATTTCGCCGGCGCGCTGCGCAATAGCGACGTTAGCCCCAGCCGCCAGAAGGCAGGCGAGTGCGACAAACCCTCTACATGGCGCAAATGGAATCATCCGCTGATGAGATAGTCGCCAGATCTTCCACAATTTCTCAACTGCTGCGGATACTTCCAGTGCTTCTTGTCGGGACACCGGTAGAATGTAGCCGTATTGTTATGGTTCGTTTTGCGGGCGTAGATTTCCTACAGATTGACTCGTTGTTGACGGAACAGGAGCTTCTCGTGCGCCAAACCGCCCGCCAGTTTGTGGACGAGAAAGTGCTGCCGATTATTCGGGACGCTTACAGCCGTGCCAGCTTTCCCAGGCAGCTTATCCCCGAACTAGCGCATCTCGGTTTCCTCGGGGCAAACCTGGAAGGCTACGGCTGTGCGGGTATAAACAACGTCGAATACGGTCTCATAATGCAAGAACTCGAGCGTGGAGATACCGGAATACGCAGTTTTGTCAGCGTGCAGGGTGCGCTTGTCATGTATGCCATCCACCATTTCGGTTCGGAAGAACAAAGGGCGCGTTGGCTGCCAAAGCTTCAATCCGGCGAGGCGATCGGGTGTTTTGGTCTTACGGAGCCGGATTTCGGCTCCAACCCAAGCGGTATGCGCACGGTTGCTGAAAGGGGCGGCGAGAACTGGTATTTGAACGGTGAAAAGACCTGGATCACTAACGGATCGATCGCTGACATCGCCGTTATTTGGGCGCGTACTCCCGAAGGCATCCAAGGCTTTCTCGTTGAACGGGACACACCGGGTTATTCGGCCACCGACCTTCACGGCAAGCTCTCGATGCGGGCCTCGATTACATCCAGCCTCCACTTCTCGGATTGCATCGTGAGGGGCGACGGCGTTCTTCCAAACGCGAAGGGATTGAAAGCGGCTCTGGGCTGCCTATCACAAGCCCGCTTCGGAATAGGGTGGGGAGTGCTCGGGGCTGCGATGGATTGCTATGAGACTGCCCGGCAATACGTGATCCATCGTAAGCAATTCGATAGCAAGCCGCTGGCCGGACATCAACTCGTGCAGGAAAAACTGGTTTGGATGGTCACAGAAATCACCAAGGCCCAACTGCTCGCTTTGCAAGTAGCGCGGCTAAAGGACGCCGGCAAAGCGGAAGCCGCACATATCTCAATGCTGAAGCGTAATAACGTGGCAATTGCGCTAGAATGCGCCCGCCTGAGCCGCGACCTGCTCGGGGCAAACGGCATCATGGATGAATACCCCATCATGCGACACATGTGCAATCTGGAAACCGTGAAAACCTATGAGGGAACCGATCACATTCACGCGCTCATCATCGGAGAGCGCATTACCGGTGTTCCCGCTTATCGTTAGCTCCCCAGTTGCTTGCGTATTTGCACGTGCAGTATCGCCACTCCCGGATCTCGGTCTATAGCGTTCTGGTATCGGGACCAGAAACCGTCCTCTTCACGGGAAGGGGACAGGAGCGCGCCCGTATCGTCCACCAAACGGTCAAAGTCCAGAGCGGAAGCCGGCGGTTTCTTTGCAGCCAAGGTCTCGTCGATTTGCACCACCAAAGAGGTTAACGGGCGAAGCCAGGCAAAAGAGGCATCGTTGATTAACAATTGCAGGAAGGCCGCGGGAGAGCCTATCGGCCCGTGGGTAATTTCATAAGCGGTTCTCTCAGAGTCGAGTACCGCCTTGTGCAGGTCGAGCAGTGTCTGCCGGATCTCTGTTAATCGTTGCCTTGAGGAATCGTATTCAGGCTCAGGAGACATCAATCTTCAGAGTAACCCGATGCAACCCGCTATTGCGGAAGCCGCGTTAATATGCCCTGCCTGTATGCAAAAAGATATTGAAAGCCGCGTCGCAACCGCTCACCGTCGTTCGTCGTATCCTTCATCCTCGCGACAACAAGAGTGGGGTCGGCGTACTCCAGCCGCAGCAAAAACGACAACCCCCAATCGCCGGGTTCAAACGGATCGTCAACAAACAAAATGCGGGCGTTATGGGGCAGGACGGGGAAGCTGGTCTTCATCTGCTCCAACACATCGCGCATTTCGCTTTGCTCCAGGCGAATTGAAAAACGCAGATCATTCCGCTTTCTCTGGTGGATCGGGTAAAGTACCGCGGCCAGGCAAACCAGTAAAGCCACCTGGGTCGTCAGGCGTGTCCGCCGGAAGTTCATCCGGGAAAACAGGACTGAAGTCAGTATCACGCGGGCTCGCACTAGCAGCACGGCTGCCCACGCCGACCAGCCTATCAGCGGCAAATATAAAACAAAACTATCCCGCGGGGGAATGATTAGCACGGGCAACATGGCTGTAAGTGAAAATACAAGGCCGAACAGCATAGCGAGGCTTCGCATCCACCAGCTGACGAGAAACATGAATGCCACCACGAGCAAGATTGTATGCGGGGTGAAGAAATCACGCCGATACAACAGCAGGTTGAAGTACCAGCTCAGGTTGTGCAGGATCAGATGTGGTGAAAGCCCAGGCTGATAGAGTGCATTTACCGTCATAGGACTAGGCAGTGCCACCTTGACCACGGTAAAGGCGCACGTCAGTATTACGAGAACAGCGATGGCGCGAAACCGCCGCCAGACAGCCAAGATCCAGCTCTGAGGAATACCATGATAGATCAGCTCATACGCTAGCAGCACCAGCGGCATCGAAGCGGCCATCTCCTTTGAATCCAGGGCGCAGGAATAAAGAACTAGCAGACCCACCGTTTGCGAACCGGTGAGTTCCGTTCGCTCACTACGCGCGTATATGTAGTACAAGAGAGCGATCAGGTAGAAGGCGGCACAAAGCAGGTCGTAAATGGTCCCGCTGTTATAGAACAACTGAACCAACATGCCGTGATAGCTGAACAACAGTGTGCCTACAGCCGCTACCTCCCAGGCACCCGATAAGCAGCGCAACAGCAACCCGGCCAAGGCGAGATTGATGGTAAGAATGCCGTAGCAGGCTACCCGAAAGGGCAGCGGATCGTAGTGAAAGAAAGCGTAGATGATGCGATAGAAAAGCCCGCCCATGGGCCGGTATGCAGCGGTGCAAACCTCTAGGGCATGTACTCCCAATCTCCACAACGGCTCTGTAAAGCAGTTGTGCATCATTATCAAATTCATGCCGTCGTCGCTAGTGAAGTATGCCCGCAGGCCATCGAAACTCAACAGCAGAAAGTAACCGAAAATGAATACAAACGCGAGTGCTACTTTCACGGCACGAATGCTCTCCGGTCGCGGCAAGCTAGCCGGCGCCCGATCCCAACCTTTTGGAGAAGTCACTCGCGCGTGTTCGATCATTGAGCTGAAGCCAGCGGGTGCGGCAGTGCAGAATAGCCTTTACACTTTGCTCGGGATCGTTTCACATGCGACCCGCTGGAGCTCCATTATGTCAAGCAGTTTGTAAGGATCGGTGCTCACCAGCAACATCTGGTAGTGCGCCTGTTTCAAAAAACCCTGCGTAACTGCATTCTGTAGAAATTCGATGAACGAGTCCCAATAGCCGTTCACGTTCCAGAGGCCGCAAGGCTTGTTGTGAATCCCGAGCTGGGCCCATGTTGCCGCTTCGCAAAGCTCATCCAACGTCCCCCACGCACCCGGCAGGACGAGAAAGCCGTCCGCCAGTTCCGTCATCAACGCCTTCCGCTCGTGCATCGACGTTACGACGTGCAACTTGGTCAGGCCGCGATGGGCAACTTCCAGCGCCACTAATCCCTCCGGAATGATGCCAGTGGCCCGTCCACCAGCCTGGAGTACCGAATCGGCTAAATAGCCCATCAAACCCCGACAGCTTCCGCCGTAGATTAGCTCAATGCCGCGCTCCGCTAATACTCGGCCCAACTCTGTCGCAGCCTGAAGATAGATCGGATCGTTTCCAGAACTCGAACCACAGTAAACGCACAGCCGCCGAAGAGGCGCGATTGTGGCTTGTTCTTTTCCCCTCGTTGATATGTTCATTAGGTTTCTTTTGGCTGGGCGATGAAACGGTATCCAATTCCACGAACGGTGAGGAGGTGCTTTGGATGCTGCGGATCCAGCTCGATGTAGCGCCGTAAGCGCACTATAAAGTTGTCGATGGGACGGGTATCCGTATCCTCATGCAATCCCCATACTTCGTCGAGCATTGTCTTACGCGAAACCGCCTCGCTTTCATGCTGAATGAGATAGCGAAGGAGATTGGCCTCCATGAGCGTCAGTCGGAAAACATTTCCCCGCGAACGCAGCTCGAGCATGTCGAAGTTCACCGAAGTATCTCCGAATGAGTACTCATCTCTTGCTTCCGGTGGCGGGGCAGCTGGCGCTGCGGTCAGCTTCAGCCAATCGCGCCGGCGCAGTAGTCCATGTATGCGCGCGATCAAAATTGCGAGATCAAACGGCTTCGTCAAATAATCATCAGCGCCAGCTGTAAACCCTCGGAGAACATCGTCGGAGTGACCTCGCGCAGTCAGGATCAGTGTGGGAATGAACTGTCCAGCTTGCCTCAGTTCCGACATGACGGTAAACCCGTCTCTGCCCGGCAACATCACGTCGAGCACCATCACGTCGAACGTTTCGGTGTCGGCCGTAAGCCGCTGAAGAGCGTCCTCGCCGCTTTCCGCCACTTCCACGCAATAACCTTCCGCTTCAAGATTAAATCGCAGTCCTTCGGCAAGGTTCCGCTCATCTTCTACTACCAAGATGCGGTTCATAGGGCTATCGGTAACTCCAGCACAAAGGTGCTTCCCTGCCCCGGGCCCTCGCTTTCGGCCCAAGCTCGCCCGCCATGCCGTTTGGCCACCGACCGTACGATATACAGCCCGAGGCCCGTTCCGTTCACGCGGGCGGTTGAGGGACCTGAGACTCTATAGAACCGCTTAAATATCCGTTTCAGCTCACTCCGTCGAATGCCTACGCCTTGGTCTTTTACACGCAGTGCAAGATGCTTTCCATGGCCCTCCAGAATTTCTACTTGGACCCTCACGTAATTACGAGAATACTTCACTGCATTGTCAATCAGGTTTGAGACTGCCGCGCGCACCTCTTCCCAATCTCCCCATACAGTGCAGGTTTTTCCAGGGAAGCTGTAGCGAAGTTGCTCTTCATCAAGACCATGTAATGTACGCGCCCGGCCGACGCACTCCATCACGATGCCACCGAGATCCACTTTGGTCTGATTGATCTTTCGACTGCCCGGCCCAACCCTTCCGGTGCGTAGTACCTGTTCGATCGTCCCCATCAAACGATCACTATCCTCGAGCATGACGCGGTAAAACTCTTTCCGTTTGGCCTCGTCAACCGTTCGCGACTGCAGGGTTTCCAGATAAAGCCGGATGGAAGCTACGGGTGTCTTCAATTCGTGCGTCACGGCGTTGATGAACGCGTCGTGCTGCTCATTGCGGCGTATCTCGCGCACCAAAAAGATTGTATTCAGGACGACCCCGGCGATGATCAGAAGGGCAAGAAGCACGCCAAAGAACAGTAATATACCCGTGCGCCAATTCAGGAGCACCCATCCGATGTATAGAAGTACAGTGACAGAAATAAGGCCCGCGCCGAGTGCAATAAAAAATGCAATCGACTTCTGCCGGCCCGCAACTACCATGCTTTTAGCTTAACCAGAGGGACAAACTGCACTGTTTACCAGGTGGTAGCTGCCCGCGATTTCTCATGGACATCCACCACGCCGGGGATTGGCTCGGTAGGACGCTGAAATCTCCCCAGCAGTGTGGCCACCCCGCATTGCGGGTG
>Ga0308176_10001900_pt1 | contig 13143 bp, 8 predicted proteins | sample PhyCR2_3_FD_203890 | JGI IMG/M metagenome (GOLD analysis project Ga0308176, IMG submission 203890) | Soil microbial communities from UC Gill Tract Community Farm, Albany, California, United States - DLSLS.C.R2 | ecosystem: Environmental > Terrestrial > Soil > Agricultural land | place: USA... | reverse complement strand
CCCACCGAGTCACCCACCGAGTCACCCACCGAGTCACCCACCGAGACACCCACGAAGTCGTTCCCGCGGCCCTTCCCGCAGCCGTCACCTCGGACCTCAGCTCGGTCCTCAGCTCGGTCCTCAGCTCGGTCGTTCCGCCGCTCCTCGCGGGCGCCGTCGACACGCCGACTCGTCATCGCGGCCGGGACCGCGGTCGTCCTGCTCGGGCTCGCGATCCCTCTCGGCCTGCGCGGCGTGGCCGGCGGTTTCGTCACGCCGTCGGCCGACACCGGGCCGGCGGCCCGCCCGGGCGCTCCGGCGAAGGCAGGCAACGGGTCCGCCGGCGCCGCCACCGCGCCCTCGGCTCCGTCGGTCCCTACCGGCTCGGGCGCGAGCAAGGAAGGGGCGCAGGCCCCCAGCGCCTCCGCCGGTGCCGGCGAGTCGGTGGTCGACGCTCCCAAGATCGCCCGCACGGCCTGGCTCGGGCTCACGGTGACCGACCTCGCCGGAGCCGCGGCCCGGGCCCGCGTCGTCGCCACCGACGCGGGCGGTCAGGTCACCTCCGAGAACGTCGTCACGTCGATCGATCCCACCGGCGGCCCGATCGGAGGCCCGGTCGACTCACCCTCCAGCGGAGTGACGAGCTCGCCGGGCATCCAGCCGCCCACCCGGTCGACTGCCTCGTTGCAGGAGGTCGGAGTGGACCAGGCGCGGATGGTGCTCAACGTGCCCGCCAAGGCGCTCGACGAGGTGCTGACACAGCTGTCCCGGCTCGGCTCCGTCAGCTACCGCTCGTCACAGTCGGAGGACGTGACCGACACCTACGTCGACACCAGGGCGCGGATCCAGCCGATGCGTGACGGGATCGCCCGGCTGAGTGCGCTGCTCGCGAAGACCACCGACCTGCAGCAGATCATCACGCTCGAGACCGAGCTGACCCGTCGCCAGGCGGACCTCGACTCGCTGACCCAGCGCCTGGCGCAGCTCGACGCCATGACGACCACGAGCGACGTCACCGTGTCGCTGTGGACGGCCACCACCACGGCGCCCCCACCTCTGCCCTCCGGCAACGGCATCACCACGGGCCTGCGGTCGGCCTGGGACAGCCTCCTCGGCTCGCTCACGGTCGTCCTCACCGGGCTGGCCGCCCTGCTGCCGTGGCTGCTCGTCCTCGTGCCGCTCGGTCTGCTCGCCCTGCGGCTGTGGCGCCGCCGTGAGGCCGGCGCAGCCCCGGCGACCTCGCCGAGCTCGTCCATCTCGCCTCCCACCGGGAGCACCGCCGCCCCTGCCGGCACAGCCTCCACCGGCACGGCGGCGAGGTCCTCGGACCCCGGCGAGTGACGACCCGACTGCCTCAGCGGCCGAGCCGACGACGCACCATGTCGGAGACCTGGCGCACCTCGCGGACGTGCAGGGCGTGGGCGATCCCGAGGTAGATGACGCCGAAGACCAGACTGGTCAGGCCGATCTCGAGCGCGCTGGCGAAGATGCGCTTGGCGACGGACGACGACCCGTCGATGGCGCTGGCGGTGATCGGGTGGACCACCACCGTGACGGCCCAGGCGAAGAGTCCGGCCACCGTCGCCGCGATGCCGACACGCGACGCGGTGACGACGGAGCCCATCAGGCCGAGGCTGCCGGTGCGCCGGCGTAGCAGGTAGAGACCCACGCCGGAGCTGACGATGTTGCCCACGGTCTGCCCCATGGCCATGATCCCGATCGCCCACACCGGGTTGACGAAGACCGTGATGAGACCTGCAAGGGCGCTGATGCCGGTCAGGAGTGCCTGCATCACCACCGTCGGCTTGCCGTCCTCGAGGGCGAAGAACATCCGGTAGCACAGCAGGTCCAGCCCGAACGGCACGAGGCCCAGGATCATGATGACGAGCAGGCTCGCTGAGACCTCGATCGACCGCGGGTCGGTGCCACTGGGATAGAGCAGGGCCACGATCGGGACGGCCAGGACGACGACGAGCACCATGATCGGCACGTTGGCCACGAGCGGCATGGTCAGGCCCTGCCGGAAGTCGCGCCGCAAGGCCGTCTTGTCGCCGGAGGCGGCGGCCGCCGAGAAGCGAGGGAAGAGCGCCGTGATGATCGAGGTGGTCACGAAGGCGTGCGGGAGCATGAAGAGGGTGAAGGCGACTCCGTAGGCCGCCGGGCCGCGCACCGCGGCCCCCAGTCCCATCCGCTGGGCCGCGGAGGTCGCGTTGTTGAGGACGCCCTGGCTGATGAAGAAACCGAGCTGCGAGATGGCCAGGCCAGCGAAGGCCCAGAGGGCGAGGCGGCTCACACCTCCGAGGCCGACACCGCGCACGCCCCAGCGGGGGCGGTAGTGGAAGCCGGTGCGGCGCAGGGCCGGTAGGAGCGACAGGGCCTGGACGACCACGGAGATCGTCGCCGAGCCCGCAAAGAGCCAGATCATCGGCGCCGTCCACTCCGACGGGTTGCGCGCACGCGCCTGGCCGGCTGCGTCGACGAGGTGCGGCTTCGGGAAGACGACGAGGAAGAGCAGCAGACCCGCGACGGCGACGACGTTGGCGATGAACGGCGCCCACGCGAACGCGCCGAACCGGCCCCTGGCATTGAGGATCTGGCCGAGCAGGGCGAAGAGGCCGTAGAAGAAGATCTGCGGCAGGCAGACCAGCGAGAAGGACAGAGCGAGGCTCTTGAAGTCGGGTGAGCTGTTGCGCGCGAGCAGCCACACGAAGCCGCCGGCACCCGCCATGACGAGCACGGTGATGCCGGCCATCCCGGCCAGTGCCACCGTGATGACCCGGTCGGTGAACTCCTGTCCCCCGTCCTCCAGCTTCATGGCCCGCGCGAGCGACGGGATGAGCACGGCGTTGAGGATGCCGCCCGCGGCGAGCACGTAGAGCACGTTGGGCAGGGTGTTCGCGAGCGAGAACGCGTCGCCGGCCAGCGTGAGCCCGATGATCGCCGTGATCAGCGCATTGCGCAGGATGCCGAGCACGCGCGACGCCACGGACCCGCCCAGCATGGTGAGGCTGGAGCGAGCGACCGAGGGCGCTGCCGTGGTCATCCTGGGCGCCGTTGCCGTCATCCGCGCCCCGAGCACTCGTGCACGAGTGCGGTGACGCGGGTGAGCACGTCGGGGTCGACGTTCGGCAGCACGCCGTGGCCGAGGTTGAAGATGTGCCCGGGCGCCCGGCGCCCCTCCTCCACGATCTCGCGCACGCGCCGCTCGAGCGCCTCCCACGGCGCGAACAGCAGCGCGGGGTCCAGGTTGCCCTGGACGGCATACCCCGGCCCGAGACGGTCGACGGCGTCGGTCAGCGACACGCGGTAGTCGACGCCGACGACCTCGGCGCCGGCCTCCCCCATGAGCGTGAGCAGCTCACCGGTGCCGACACCGAAGTGGATGCGCGGCACGTCGAGGTCCTCGACGGCTGCGAGCGCGACCGCGGAGTGCGGTTGCGCCCGAGCGGCGTAGTCGGCCCGCGACAGCGCACCCGCCCACGAGTCGAAGAGCTGGACGGCGCTGGCACCGGCCTGCGCCTGGACCCGGAGGAACTCCCCCGAGATCTGGGCGAGCCTCGCGCACAGGGCATCCCACAGCTGCGGGTCGCCGTGCATGAGCGCCTTGGTCTTCTCGTGGTTCTTCGACGGGCCACCCTCGACGAGGTAGGAGGCCAGCGTGAACGGGGCGCCGGCGAAACCGATCAGCGGCGTCTCACCCAGCTCACGGACGAGCTGCTGCACCGACTCGGTGACGAAGGGCACGTGCTCCGGCGTCAAGGGCACGAGCTGGTCGAGGTCGGCGGCCGAGCGCACCGGGCGCGCCACGACGGGACCCACCCCCGGCACGATGTCGAGGTCGACCCCGATCGCCTTGAGCGGCACGACGATGTCGCTGAAGAAGATCGCGGCGTCGACACCGTGGCGGCGCACCGGCTGCAGGGTGATCTCGGTGACGAGCTCGGGACGCATGCACGACTCGAGCATCGGCACGCCCTCGCGGATCGCGCGGTACTCGGGCAGGGAGCGGCCGGCCTGGCGCATGAACCACACGGGGGTGCGGCTGACCGGCTCCCGGCGGGCAGCGCGCACGAGGTCGCTCTGGCGGGTGTCTGGTAGGGCTGCGGTCGGCACCGGTCAATCCTGCCATGTCGCCGGGGGCCCCCCGAGCCACGCTCACCCGGCGTGCCTCAGGACAGAACGCCCGCACGCGGCATACGCTCGTGCGGTGCACACGAGAACGTTGCCGGGCAGCCACGGCGCGGTCTTCGCAAGGACGCTGAGCGCCCTGCGAGACGTCCGTCTGCGCTCCGAGGTGCGCCTGACCGAGGTCCCCGCCCCGACGCGCATCGCGCCGTACGCCGCGGCGATCACCGCCGACGTCATCGACGTCGCCGACCCCGACGAGGACCTCGCGACCGGCCGGTTCGTGCTGCTGCACGACCCGGCGGCACCGGAGACCTGGGACGGGCAGTGGCGCATCGTCACCTTCGCCAGGGCCGAGCTCGAGCCCGAGCTGGCCGGGGACCCGATGCTCGGCGCCGTGGGCTGGTCCTGGCTCACCGACTCCCTGGTCAGCCGCGGGCTCTCCTGGACGGCAGAGGCGGGCACCGTGACGCGCGTCGTCAGCGAGAGCTTCGCCGGGCTCGCAGACCGCGAGGCGAGCGTCGAGATGGAGATCCGCGCCTCCTGGACGCCGGTCGCCGGCGACGCACCGGAGCACCTGCGCGCCTGGGCCGACATGCTGTGCACCATCGCGGGCATCCCGCCGCTGCCCGACGGCGTCGTCCCCCTACCGGGGCAGCGCCGGTGACAGCGGAGCCCAGGGACCCGACCGAGGCCACGGACGAGCTCGCAACCGACGTGGTCGCAGACCCCACTGTGATCGATGCTGCCGCTGCTGCGGACGAGCTCGTGGCGGACGGCACGGACACCGCGCCGGCCCTCGTGCCACTGACCCACCCGCGCGACGGCGTGCCGGACGTCGTGGTCGACGAGCGCACCCTGGTGCGCGCCGCCGAGGCCATCGCCGGCGGCACGGGCCCGGTGGGCATCGACGCGGAGCGGGCCTCCGGCTACCGCTACGGACAGCGCGCCTACCTCGTCCAGATCCGGCGCGAGGGCTCCGGCACCTGGCTCATCGACCCGATCGCGTGCCCCGACCTCTCCCCCGTCGGAGACGCCATCGGGGACGCCGAGTGGATCCTGCACGCCGCCACCCAGGACCTGCCCTGCCTCACCGAGGTCGGGCTGCGTCCGCAGGCGCTCTTCGACACCGAGCTCGGCGGCCGGCTGGCCGGCCTGCCCCGCGTGGGTCTCGGCGCCATGGTCGAGCACTACCTCGGGCTGCAGCTGGCCAAGGAGCACTCCGCCGTCGACTGGTCGGTGCGCCCGCTGCCCGAGCCGTGGCTCCGGTATGCCGCCCTCGACGTCGAGGTGCTCGTCGACCTCCGCGACGCCGTCGCCGCCGAGCTCGCCTCCCAGGGCAAGGACGCGTGGGCGCGGGAGGAGTTCGAGCACCTGCTCGACTTCACCGGCCCCGAGCCGCGGGTCGACCCCTGGCGACGCACGTCGGGCATGCACAAGGTGCGCGGCCGGCGGGGGCTCGCGATCGTGCGCGAGCTGTGGTTCTGGCGCGACGCGACCGCGCAGCAGCGCGACACCTCCCCCGGCCGCGTCCTGCCCGACGCCGCCATCAGCGAGATCGCCATCGCCAACCAGCGCGCGACCAGGCCGCCGCACACCGTGTCGTCGAGCGACCCTCGCCTGGCCCGCTCGATCCGCCGCCACCAGGAGGCGATCATCGAGACGGTCGCCCGGGCGCTCGCGCTGCCCGAGACGGACCTGCCGCCACTGACCCTGCCACCGACCGGTCCGCCGCCGCCCAAGGCGTGGCCCGACCGCGACCCGGTGGCGGCCGCGCGCCTGACGCGCTCGCGTGAGCTGCTCGGCGCCGTCTCCGCCGAGCTGGCCGTGCCCGTCGAGAACCTCCTGACGCCCGACCTGCTGCGCCGCTTCCTGTGGGAGGGCCCGGCAGCGCCCACGACGGCCGAGGTCGCCGACGCGCTCTCCTCGATGGGGGCTCGCCACTGGCAAACCACCATCGCGGCGCCGCTGGTCTCCCTCGCCTGCAGCGAGCACCGACCCGCCTGACCCGCGCACGGAGGACCCTGGCGCGTACCCCCAGCGTGGCCGGGCGCGGGTGAGCATGGTCACGGACCGGGCCGTTGGCGCCGAAGTTACCGGGAAGTAGCATGAGCCGCGGGGCGTGCACCCGCGCCCTGGAGCTGGGTTCTGTCCCGGTCCCGCGACCAACCTGGTCCCTGCGACCACCCTCGACCCACTGGAGGCACTGTGCCCCGCGCACTCAATGAGGTCGTCTTCGTCGACGGCGTCCGGACGCCGTTCGGCAAGGCCGGCGAGAAGGGCATGTATGCCCAGACCCGGGCCGACGACCTCGTCATCCGGTGCATCCGCGAGCTGCTGCACCGCAACCCGACCCTGCCCAAGGACAAGGTCGAGGAGGTCGCGATCGCCGCCACCACCCAGATCGGCGACCAGGGCCTGACGCTCGGACGCACGGCCGCCCTCCTCTCCGGCCTGCCGAGCACGACTCCGGGCTACTCCGTCGACCGCATGTGCGCCGGCGCGATGACCGCCGTCACCAACACGGCGAGCTCGATCGCCTTCGGCGCCTACGACATCGCGATCGCCGGCGGCGTCGAGCACATGGGCCGCCACCCCATGGGCGAGGGCGTCGACCCCAACCCGCGCATCGTCAGCGAGAAGATCGTCGACCCCGACGCGCTCGTCATGGGCAAGACCGCGGAGAACCTGCACGACCGCTTCCCGCAGCTGACGAAGCAGCGCTCCGACGCCTTCGCCGTCGGCAGCCAGGACAAGCTCGCGAAGGCGTATGCGGACGGGAAGATCCAGCGCGACCTCGTCACCGTCGCGACGCGCCACGCCGAGAAGGGCTGGGGTCTCGCCAGCGCCGACGAGCCGCCGCGTCCCGGCACCACCGTGGACGACCTCGGTCAGCTGAAGACGCCCTTCCGCGCGCACGGCAACGTGACTGCCGGCAATGCCGCCGGTCTCAACGACGGCGCCACCGCCTGCCTGCTCGCCTCGGAGCAGGCCGCCTCCGAGCTCGGCCTCCCGGTCCGGATGCGCCTGGTCTCCTTCTCCTTCGTCGGCGTCGAGCCCGAGGTGATGGGCGTCGGTCCGGTGCCGGCCACCGAGAAGGCCCTCGCCAAGGCGGGCCTCACGATCGAGGACATCGGCCTCTTCGAGCTCAACGAGGCCTTCGCCGTGCAGGTGCTCGCCTTCCTCGACCACTTCGGCATCGCGGACGACGACCCGCGCGTCAACGAGTACGGCGGCGCGATCGCCACCGGCCATCCCCTGGCCAGCTCCGGCGTACGCCTCATGACCCAGCTCAGCCGCCAGTTCGAGGAGCACCCCGAGGTGCGCTACGGCCTGACCGCGATGTGCATCGGCATCGGCATGGGCGGCGCCGTCATCTGGGAGAACCCGCACCACGAGGCCTACGAGTCGTCGGCCAGCACGAGCACGACGAGCAGCACCGCGACCGACGAGGAGATCGCCCAGTGAGCGCCACGACCGCCGAGAAGACCACGGCTGCAGCCGAATTCGCCAGCGAGGTCGTCACCCGCACGCCGGTGCACGACATCACCCTCCCGGGCCACGCAGGCACCCTCGCCCTCGTCACGCTCGACAACGGCTTCGACCACACCAAGCCGAACACGTTCGGTCCGCAGTCCATCGCCGGCCTGACGGCCACGATCGCCGCGCTCCGCCGGCGCGCCGAGGCCGGGGAGATCGCCGCGGTCGCCGTGACCGGCAAGCCGTTCATCTTCGCCGTCGGCGCTGACCTGACGGGCGTGCCGTTCATCGGCTCGCGCGACCAGGCGCTCGGGATCGCGCGGGCCGGCCACGCGGCATACGCAGCGTTCTCCGACCTGCCGGTGCCGACCTTCGCCTTCGTCAACGGCGCCGCCATGGGCGGCGGTGTCGAGCTGGCCCTGTCGGCCACGTACCGCACGATGAGCGCGGGGGTGCCGGCCGTCGCCCTCCCCGAGGTCTTCCTCGGCCTGGTCCCCGGCTGGGGTGGCTGCTGGATGCTGCCCAACCTCGTGGGCGTCGAGAAGGCGATCACCGTCGTCGTCGAGAACCCGCTGAGCCAGAACCGGATGCTCAAGGGGGTCGAGGCGTTCAAGCTCGGGATGGCCGACGTGCTCCTCGAGCCGGCCGACTTCCTCGAGGAGTCGATCGCCTGGGCCGCGCGCGTGCTGTCCGGCGAGGTCACCGTCGAGCGTCCCGAGGTCGACCGCGACGAGACGGCGTGGGACGCCGCGATCGGCAGGGCTCGCAAGCTCGCCGACGTCAAGACCGGCCGCCAGGCCAGGAGCCCGTATGCCGCCCTCGACCTGCTCGCCGCCGCCCGCACCGCGACCCGCGAGGAGGGCTTCGCCGCCGAGGACGAGGTGCTCGCCGACCTGCTCATGAGCGACGAGCTGCGGGCCGGGCTCTACGCGTTCGACCTCGTGCAGAAGCGCGCGAAGCGGCCCGCCGGGGCGCCCGACAAGAGCCTCGCGCGGAAGGTGACCAAGGTCGGGATCGTCGGCGCCGGCCTGATGGCCAGCCAGCTGGCGCTGCTGTTCATCCAGCGCCTGCAGGTGCCGGTCGTGCTGACCGACATCGACGACGAGCGCGTCGCCAAGGGCGTCGGCTACGTGCACGCCGAGCTCGACAAGCTCGCCGGCAAGGGCCGGCTCAGCCCCGACAAGCTCAACCGCTACAAGGCCCTCGTCACCGGGTCGACGAGCAAGGACGGCTTCGCCGACGCCGACTTCGTCATCGAGGCGGTCTTCGAGGAGATGTCGGTCAAGCAGCAGGTCTTCGCCGAGGTCGAGGCCGTCGTCTCGCCCGAGTGCGTGCTCGCGACGAACACCTCGAGCCTGTCGATCGCCGAGATGGCGTCGCAGCTGCAGCACCCCGAGCGGGTGGTCGGGTTCCACTTCTTCAACCCGGTGGCCGTCATGCCCCTGCTCGAGGTCATCCCGGGCGAGCGCACCGACGACGCCACTCTCGCAACGGCATTCGCCGTCGGCAAGGCTCTGAAGAAGACGTGCATCCGTGCCGCGGACCGGCCGTCGTTCATCGTCAACCGCCTTCTCGGCCGCTTCATGGGCGAGGCCGCGAAGATCCTCGACGAGGGCACCCCGATAGAGGTCGTCGACCGCGCCTTCGCCGGGCTCGCACCGATGCCGCCGTTCGTCCTCATCGGGCTCGTCGGGCCGGCCATCGCGCTGCACAACGGCGAGACGCTCGTGCGGGCCTTCCCCGACCGGTTCTACGCGTCCCCGACCCTGCAGCGGATCGTCGCGGCGGGCAAGCGCGGCTTCTACGACCTGAGCTCCGGCCGCCCGGTCCTCGACCCGGAGGTCGCCGAGCTCATCGAGAAGCCGGCGGAGCCCGTCGTGCTCGACCTCGCCCAGGTGCGCCAGCGCGTGCTCACGGTGCTCGCCGACGAGGCGCGCCGGATGCTCGACGAGGGCGTCGCGCAGGCACCGATGGACATCGACCTCGCGATGATCACCGGCGCCGGCTTCCAGTTCTGGAACGGCGGCATCACCCCGCTGCTCGACCGGACCGGCGTCGCCGAGGCCGTCACGGGTTCGCGCTTCCTGCCCGTCGAGCTGGCGAACGCGCCGGCCTGACGGCCCGCCCGGTCGCAGGACGCCGCCACACGGCATACGACCCCGTGCGGGGCCGGGAACGGGGCGCACCCCCCGAATCTGGCCCCGCACCGCGTGGCAGGATTTGCCCTAACTCATATATGAGTTAGCCTCGATCCGTGACTCAGACCTACTTGACCCGGATCGGCGGACTCATCCGCGACGCCCGACGCCACAAGGGGATGACCCAGTCTCACCTCGCGGAGCTGCTCGGCAGCTCCCAGGGTGCGGTCACCCGCATCGAGCAGGGCAAGCAGAACCTCAGCCTCGAGATGCTCGCGAAGATCGGCGACGCGCTCGACTCGGAGTTCGTCTCCCTCGGCCACTCGGGCCCGCAGCACCTGCGCATCGTCGGCGGCCAGAAGCTGAGCGGCGCCATCGACGTCAAGACCTCCAAGAACGCCGCGGTCGCCCTGCTCTGCGCCGCACTGCTCAACCGGGGTCGGACGACCCTGCGCAACCTGGCCCGCATCGAGGAGGTCAACCGCATCCTCGAGGTGCTCGCCTCGATCGGCGTGCGCACCCGGTGGCTGCCCGACAGCAGCGACCTCGAGATCATCCCGCCCGCCGAGCTCGACCTCGAGGGCATCGACGTCGCCGCGGCGCGCCGCACCCGCACGGTGATCATGTTCCTCGGTCCCCTGCTGCACGAGCACGAGAGCTTCCAGCTGCCGTATGCCGGTGGCTGCGACCTCGGCACCCGCACCGTCGAGCCGCACCTGAGTGCGCTGCGCGCGTTCGGGCTCGAGGTGACGGCCACCCACGGCTTCTACGAGGCCCACTCCGACCGCTCCGTCAACCCGCAGCGGGCCATCGTGCTCACCGAGCGCGGTGACACGGTCACGGAGAACGTCCTCATGGCTGCCGCGCGCCACGCCGGCACCACCGTCATCCGCAACGCCAGCCCCAACTACATGGTCCAGGACCTGTGCTTCTTCCTCGAGAAGCTCGGCGTGCGCATCGAGGGCATCGGCACGACGACCCTCACGGTGCACGGAATCGCCGAGATCGACGTCGACGTCGAGTACTCCCCCAGCGAGGACCCGATCGAGGCGATGAGCCTGATCGCCGCAGCGGTCGTGACCGACAGCTCGATCACGATCCGCCGGGTGCCGATCGAGTTCATCGAGATCGAGCTGGCGACCCTCGACGGCATGGGGATGAAGTACGAGCTGTCGGCCGAGTACACCTCGGCCAACGGCAAGACGCGCCTCGTCGACCTCACGACGATCCCCGGCCCGCTGCACGCCCCCATCGACAAGATCCACCCGATGCCCTTCCCCGGGCTCAACATCGACAACCTGCCGTTCTTCGCGCTCATCGGGGCGGTCGCCGAGGGCAGCACGATGATTCACGACTGGGTCTACGAGAACCGCGCGATCTACCTGACCGAGCTGACGAAGGTCGGCGCCAAGGTGCAGCTGCTCGACCCGCACCGCGTCATCGTCGAGGGCCCGACCCGGTGGCGCGCGGCCGAGGTCATGTGCCCGCCCGCCCTGCGTCCCGGCGTCGTCGTCCTGCTGGCGATGCTGGCCGCGCCGGGCACGTCGGTGCTGCGCAACGTCTATGTCATCAACCGCGGCTACGAGGACCTCGCCGATCGCCTCAACGCGCTGGGAGCGACGATCGAGGTCTTCCGCGACATCTGATCTTCGGGGCGCAGGTCAAGCTCGAAATCGACTCTGACCTGCGCCGCGAGCAGGATGCACCCCTCTATCTGCGACGGCCATCGAGATGTCGGAGGACTCCGCCAGTCGGCGAAGGATGACCCGGACCTGGATGCGCTCCGCGGGGAGCCTTAGTTCAGGCAGATGGTCGGCGACTGATCGACTGCGCCTCCGCCGACCTACGGGGCGCTCCCTCGGCCCGGGCGCCGCGCAGAAGCGCCGGCGACCCCGCATGCCGGCCTGGGCTGCGCCCGGTTCTCACGAGCTCACTTTGAGGCCGCGACGTTCCACGAACCCTCGAAGCCTGCGTAGCAACGGCCCCACCACGTCTCCGGGGGTCGCGCGGCTGGTCGACTCTCACGGTCACATACGCTCATGCCACTGAGGCCAATGCCCTTCCCTCGGTCGGCATCCCGGTCAACATTGAGGGCATGGGTGGCATCGGACTCGTCCTCGGCGCAGGGGGCGTCGTTGGGCAGGCCTACCACGCAGGGGTCCTGGCCATGCTGGAGCACGACATCGGCTGGGACCCCCGAAAGGCCAACGTGATCGTCGGGACCTCCGCCGGGTCCATCACCGGCATGCTGCTGCGAGCGGGCGTCCCGGCCGCGGAGCTGGCTGCCTGGACGGTCCGCGCCCCGCTGTCCGCCGAAGGCCGGGTGCTGCACCGCATCGCGGGGAGGGACCTCCCGGAGTTCCCGCCCTTCCGCCCGCTGGAGGTCCTTCGCCGCCGTCCGGATCTGCCCGGTTGGAGGATGCTGCTGCATGCCGTTCTCCGGCCGACGCGCTTCCGTCCCCGGGTCGCCGCCCTTGCTCTCCTCGCCCCCGGGGACCACGACGTCGTTGAGCGACTGAGGGTGCTTCAGGAGGTGGAGGGGCAGTCGTGGCCGGAGCAGCCTCTGTGGGTGTGCGCTGTTCGCCGGGAGGATGCCAGGCGGGTCGTCTTCGGCCGACCCGGCAGCCCTGAGGCTCCGCTGCACCTGGCCATCGCCGCCTCGTGTGCCCTCCCGGGGTACTTCGCGCCGGTGGCCATCGGCAGGGAGACCTACATCGACGGCGGCTCGCACTCCCCGACCAACGCCGCCATCCTGCGTGAGCTCCAGCTCGACCTCGTGGTGGTGGTCTCGCCCATGTCGGGGCCCTGGGGTCTGCCGCTGGACCTGTACGGTGCCTCCCGGTGGCACTCCAGCCGCCTCGCGCGCCAGGAGGTCAACGCCCTTCGCCGGACGGGGACCCACGTCGTGGTGTTTCGTCCGGGGCCGGCTGAGCACGCGGTCATGGGCAATGACCTGATGGCCAAGGACCGGGTTGACCAGATCGTCCAAGAGGCCTTCATCGGCGCCGGCTCGCACGCCGCAGAGCCTCACGTCAGGAAGCTCCTGCTGTCCTGACCTCGCGCCCGCGTCTGCGCCCGTCGTCGCCCGCGGTTGGGCCCACGCCGCGGCAGCCAAAATGTTCACGGTGCCCGGCCCCGTTCGGCACTCCGACGACGGCTACCTCTACGTCCTGCAAGGCAGGTCGTTCGGTACTCCTCGTCCCGCCTGCGGGCTGACAGAACCCACCCACCGTGGAGTCGTCCTGGGCGAGGGTTCGCAACGTCCCACCGAGCACTCGACCCTTCGGGACCGCCCGACCGCCCGACTGCAGCGACGGCGTCGGACGAGCCCACCGTCATGCGATGTCCTGAAATGTCGGTTGCCGGTGCTACTTTCAGCCGCGGGCGTCGACATCGCCCGCTGACCCGGGGCGAGCGGTCA
>Ga0308176_10001897_pt1 | contig 13156 bp, 15 predicted proteins | sample PhyCR2_3_FD_203890 | JGI IMG/M metagenome (GOLD analysis project Ga0308176, IMG submission 203890) | Soil microbial communities from UC Gill Tract Community Farm, Albany, California, United States - DLSLS.C.R2 | ecosystem: Environmental > Terrestrial > Soil > Agricultural land | place: USA... | reverse complement strand
AGCCGACCACGCCAACCGCTTGATCATGACGTGGGATCAGATCCGCGCGCTCAGGCAGGCCGGCATGGACATCGAATCCCATGGGCGCCGCCACCGCGTGCTGCAGACGCTCGATGACGGCGCGCTCGACGACGAGCTGGCCGGGTCGCGCCGAGATCTCGAGGGCCAGCTCGGCCGGCCGGTGCGCGCGATCGCCTACCCGGTCGGCCGCCGGATTCGCGGCGAGCCACGCATCCGCCACGCCCTCGCCTCCGCGGGCTACCAGCTCGGCCTGTCGAACCACAGCGGCGTCAATCGCTGGTGGCCGATGCCCTTGCGCGGGCTCGCCCCGGTCGATCCATTCGATGTCCGGCGCCTGGCGCTCGATCGCACGATGTCGGACGCGATGTTCTTCACCCAGGTCGCGGTGCCCAGGCTGGCGTACATGTCACCGCACAATCGTTGATGCGTCGTTGACCCGGCGTGATCGGTCGCGCCTAGGCCCGCGCCTGCGCGTAGAGATCGAGGTAGGCGTCGACCATTCGATCGGAGCTGAACCGCGCCAGGGCGACACAGCGCCCGCGGGCCCCCATCGCGCGCGCGCGCTCGTGATCGGCCTCGAGCGCGGCCAGCGCCTTGGTGAGGGCGCGCACGTCGACCGGCACGACCAGCCCGGTCGCCTGATCGTCGACGACGCTCGGCAGGCCCCCGACGGCGGTCGTCACGATCGGCAGCCCGGCCGCCATCGCCTCGGGCACCACGAGCGGCAGGCCCTCGGTCGTCGACGACAGCGCGAACACGTCGAACGCGTGGACCAGCTTCGGCACGTCCATTCGCCGCCCGGTCAGCACCACCCAGCGCGGCTCGGCCAGCGTCTCGACGGCCGCCTCGACCTCGGGGCGCGCGTCCCCTTCGCCGATGATCACGAGCCGGACTCGCGACGACAGGATCGGCGCCATCGCGCGCACCAGCATCGCCTGGTTCTTCGACGCGTCGAGCCGGCCGACCGTGCCGACGACCCACGCGTCGCCGAGCTCGAGCTCGACCCGGGCCGCCGCCCGCGCCTCCGGATCGGGTGCATAGCGATCGAGCCGGATCCCGTTCGGGATGGTGTGGAGCTTGGTGGGCGCGGTGTCGCGCTGGCGGAGGGCCTGCTGGGCGGTCGTATCGCTCACGGCGACGAACGCGTGCGTCAGCTGCGCCGCGGCCCGCCGCAGCAAGCGCTGGCCGCGCCCCCCCGGGTTCATCCCGTGCTTGGTATGAACCACCGCGGCCCGCGCGAGCCGCGCCGCCGGGGCCCCGTAGATCAGCGCCTGCGGGTTGTGGGTGTGGACGATGTCGGTGCGACGCTCACGGAGCGCCTGCGCCAGCCGTGGCACCAGCGTGAAATCCAGCCCCTCGCGCTTCTCGACCCGGCCCGTGGCGATCCCGGCCGCGGCGAACTCGGCGGCCATTGCGCCATCGGGCCCCGGGGCCAGCGAAATCACGCTGATCTCATGTCCGCGCGCCTTCTGGCCGATCGCGAGATCCAGCGCCACGCGCTCCTGCCCCCCGACCCCGTACGACGACAGCACGTGGACGATCGACCACACGTCTCGTTGGTACGTACCGCGCGCACCGCGGGTTCGGCAAGCTATGCTGAAGGTGAGAACGTGTCCCGCTCAGGTTTCGTGCTCAAGGCCGGACTCCCGGTGGCGCTGATCGGGGCGATCCGGCTGTGGGGACCTCCGGACCACACGCTCCAGCTCGTGCTCATGGGCGGCGTCGCGGTGGTGGCGTGTGTGGGCCTTGCGCTCGGGCGGAAGCGTGCTCGCCCTGCGCTCGCGAACGTGCCCCGGCCCGCCGAGTCCGACGACGCGGTGCTCGCCTCGCTCGGGATCGACACCACCGACGGCGAGACCAAGGCGGCCTGCGCGCGCGTCGCCCGCCGGCTCCACAACGAAGGCATCCGGGTGGTCGGCTTCGTGCCGGCCGAGGACCACGTCGCGGTCCCGCCGATCCTCATCCAGCTCGGGGTCGCGCTGACCGAGCTGACCGGCGCGACGATCGCCGTGGTCGACGCCAACGTGCGGTACCCCGGCCTGGGCTCGCTCAACGAAGGCAAGCAGACCGACTCCGACGAATCGGTGTTCTCGACCCGCTGGCTCCACGGCTCGCTCGCGCTCCTGTCGGCCCCCGAGGTCGAGCGCGCCGGGGAGGTCGTGCCGCAGCTGGCCCGCGTCCTGCTCGACGGCGCCGACCTGTTCGCGCACGTGCTGGTCGATCTGACCGGCTTCGAGCTGCTCGGCGAGCACGCCTCGGCCGCCGCGTGCATGGACGCCGTCGCGCTGGTGGGCCGCGCGCACCACACCCGCGAGTACGAGCTGGTCGAGCTGGCGCAGCTCATGCCACACGGCCGGTTCCTGGGGGTCCTGCTCGTGGGCTAGCGGGCCGGCGCGCGGGTCCAGCGCGGGCCTACCGTTGGATCGATCTCGCGGCGCGCCCGAGCGCTTGCCCTACGTTCGTCGATCGTGGTCATCTTCATGGTGATGCGCCATTTGGAGGGAGAGAAGATCGCGGTCATCGGCCTCGGCTATGTCGGGCTGCCGGTGGCTATCGCGTTCGGCAAGAAGCTTCCCACGATCGGCTTCGACATCCGGCAGCGCCGGGTCGACCAGCTCAAGCAGGGCCATGACGACACGCTGGAGGTCACCGACGACCAGCTCGCGTCGGCCAAGCAGCTCGAGATGACCGCCGATCCGGCCAAGCTCGCCGACTGCACGTTCTACATCGTCGCGGTGCCCACACCGATCGACAAGAACAACCGGCCGGATCTCGGCCCCATGATCGCCGCGAGCAAGACGATCGGGCCGTACCTGCGCGCCGGCGACGTCGTGGTCTACGAGTCGACGGTCTACCCCGGCGTCACCGAGGAGATCTGCGGCCCGATCCTCGACGAGAAGAGCGGCCTCCGGAACGGGGTCGACTTCTTCCTCGGCTACTCGCCGGAGCGGATCAACCCCGGCGACAAGGAGCACACGTTCGACAAGATCTTGAAGGTCGTCTCGGGGCAGAACCCCGACACCCTCGACCGCGTCGCGCGGGTCTACGGCTCGGTCGTCACCGCCGGGATCCACAAGGCGTCGTCGATCAAGGTCGCCGAGGCCGCCAAGGTGATCGAGAACACCCAGCGCGATCTGAACATCGCGCTCATGAACGAGCTCGCGCTGATCTTCGATCGCATGGGGATCCGCACCGCCGACGTGCTCGAGGCCGCCGGCACCAAGTGGAACTTCCTCAAGTTCACGCCGGGCCTGGTCGGCGGTCACTGCATCGGCGTCGATCCGTACTACCTGACCTCCAAGGCGCAGGAGCTCGGCTACCTGCCCGAGGTCATCCTCGCCGGCCGCCGCATCAACAACAACGTCGGCCCGTTCCTCGCGCAGAAGTGCGTCAAGATGCTCACGCACGCCGACGTCCCGCTCAAGAAGGCCAAGGTCGGCATCCTGGGCCTGACCTTCAAGGAGAACGTGCCCGACCTGCGCAACTCGAAGATCCCCGACATCGTCGCCGAGCTGGCGACCTTCGGCATCGAGGCGATGGTGCACGATCCGCTCGGCGATCCCCACGAGGCGCACGAGGAGTACAAGATCGCGCTCGCGCCGCTCGACCGGCTGATGAACCTCGACGCGATCATCCTCGCGGTCGCGCACCGCGAGTACCTCGCGAACGTGGGGGCGATCTTCGAGCGCGTCCGCGACAACGGCGTCGTGATCGACGTCAAGAGCGCCTTGCCCGCGGCGACCAAGCCGCCGCGTGGGATCAAGCTCTGGAGCCTATGAAGCGCACCCGCTACGACGACGTCTGCGAAGAGCTGGTCAACTCGCCGCGCCGGTGGCTGGTGACCGGCGTCGCGGGGTTCATCGGATCGGCCTTGCTCGAGCGCTTGCTCGACCTCGGCCAGAGCGTGGTCGGCGTCGACAACTTCCTGACCGGCCACAAGCGCAACCTCGAGGACGTCCTCGCGATCAACCCCGACGAGCGCCTGCAGTTCCGCTTCATCGAGGGCGATCTCCGCGATCCCGAGGTCGCGCGGGAGGCATGCAAGGACGTCGACATCGTCCTTCATGAAGCCGCGCTCGGCTCGGTGCCGCGCTCGATCAAGGATCCGCTCGCCTCGCACGCACACAACGTCGACGCGTTCCTGAACGTCCTGTGGGCGGCGAAGGAGGCCAACGTCGGCCGGCTGGTCTACGCGTCGTCGTCGTCGGTCTACGGCGACCACCCCGGCTTGCCCAAGCACGAAGAACGGATCGGCAAGCCGCTGTCGCCGTACGCCGCGACCAAGCGCACGGACGAGATCTACGCCCAGGTGTTTCACGATGTGTACGGCCAGCAGTCGATCGGCCTGCGCTACTTCAACGTGTTCGGCCGCCGGCAGGACCCCGACGGACCCTACGCCGCGGTGATCCCACGCTGGATCTCGTACCTGATCGAGGGCAAGCCGTGCCTGATCTTCGGCGACGGCTCGAGCAGCCGCGACTTCTGCTACGTCGACAACATCGTCCAGGCGAACCTGCTCGCCGCGACGACGCCGGATCCGGCGGTGACCGGTACGGTGTACAATTGTGGCTGTAACGGCCGCACCGACCTGAAGCAGCTGTTCACGATGATCCGCGACAACCTGGCAAAAGAGTTTCCCGCAGTGGCGAGCGCCGAGCCGGTGTTCGATGCGCCCCGGCCGGGCGATGTCGCGCACTCGCAGGCGGCGATCGACAAGATCAGCGCAGCGCTCGGGTATGTCCCGTCGCACATGGTCGAGGGGGGGATGGCCGAAACCGTCGCTTGGTTCGCGCACCGGCTGGGTCGCAAGTAACCAAATTTGGTAGAGTCTCGAGCCAATGGCCGATGACGCCCTGCCGAAACCGGAGCCGAAAGAGATCGACGAGAAGCTCGCGCTGCAGCTCAAGCACCTCGCCGAAGACGCCGTGCTGAAAGGTCAGCCGTATGGCGAAGAGCGCTGCGACAACTGCCTGTACTACCTGAACGCCGACGAGAACCTCTCGTACTGCTGGCATCCCAAGCTGCGGATCTTGGTCGGTGGCAGCTGGTGGTGCCAGTGGTGGGAGAAGGTCGAAGACTAGCGGAAAGACCAGCGTAGACCAGCGGTAGCTCGGGGCGCGGAGTCCGCGACAGCGAGACAGCGGGCGCTGCCAAATCGATCAGCGCAAAGGAGAGGACCCGTGCAGCTCGAGGACAAGCTCGTCGACGGTCGTGACGCGGCGCACGCCGAATCCCGAGAGCGCGCGGACGTGATGGAGCACGGCGAGGAGACGCTGCCCGAACCGCTGGTCGAGGCGATGAACGATACGCTGCTCGAGCAACGCGGCCAGCTGCTCGGCGCGATCCGGATGATCCTCGACAACAGCCAGACGCTCGTGGTCGATCAGCTCCACCTGCCGCAGCGCGAGACCCGCGCGCTCGATGCCCTGCAGGTCGCGGTGTCCGGCAAGAGTCACGATCTGGGCACGTTCGTGTACGCCACCGACCGGCGCGACATGCTCGAGCAGGCGCTCGCGGTGCTGCAGCCGAACCTGATCCACGCCGACGACAAGACGGCCCGCGAGCTGCACGCCCAGTTCGCGGATGTCGCCGAGCGCGTCAGCGAGCTGCGCCACGCGCTGACCGAGCTCGAGGACTCGCAGGACGAGCTGCTCGAGGGCCATCAGAAGGAAGCGCTCGAGAAGGCCGCCACCGAGCCGCCCGGATCCGGCGCCAAGCCCACGCCCACGCCGAGCGACCCGGATGCCCCGCGGCCACCGACGACGCTGACCGGTCCCGAGCTGCCCGAGCCGGCCACTCCGCCGACGACGCTGACCGGTCCCGAGCTGCCCGAGCCGGCTACACCACCGACGACGCTGACCGGTCGGGACGTCCCCGAGCCGGCCCGGCCGCCGACCACGCTCGTCGGCCCCGAGCTGCCGCCGGTCCCCGAGCCCGCCAGCACGCTGTCCGGCCCCGAGCTCGCGCCGGAAGCTCCCACGGCCAGCTCGCTGGGCGACGCCGAGGAGCTCGCGGCGAAGGCCAAGCTGCCGTGGTGGCGGAGGCCGTTTGGATAGCCCGGATCCGCTCGCCGCCGCGATCGCCACCGTACGGCTTCACGCCGAGGCCGCGCTGCTGCGGCGGCTCAACGCCGGCGCCGGCTTCGCCGATCCCCGGCTCGCGTCGCAGATCTACCTGCGCGACGAGGCCGCGCTCGCCCGGCTCGCCGGCAGCACGCTGCGCCCGCAGGGCACGCATCGCCGGGCCGCGGGCGAGCTCGCGCAGGTGATCGCGGCCACCGCCTTGCCCAAGGACCACCCGCCGAGCCGGCTCGCGATCATGACCGAGCGCCTGGACATCGATCCCGCCGCCTCCGGCGTGCTGCTCGTGGCGGTCGCCTACGCGCTCGATCTCGACACCCGCGAGCTGTGCCACGCGCTCGCGCCCCGGCGTGCTCCGGCGCTCTACCTCGAGACCTGCGCCGACATCCTCGAAGCCGAGCCCGCGGTGCTGATCCAGGCGGTCGCCCCGGGCGCCGCGGTGCGCCGCGGGCGGGCGATCGTCGCCTCCGGGGACGGCCTGGCCGCCACGCTCGAGGTCCCGGAGCCCGCGCTGGCGTGGCTTTGCGGCGACGACGCGCTACAGCCGCCGCTCGCGGCGCTGCTCGAGCTGGTCCCCGCGGGCGCCCCTCTCGGCGTGGTGCTGCCGGCCGCCGCGATCGCGGCGCTCGACGCGCTGGTGCCGCGGATCAGGTCACCGGCGCCGCTCGCGGTCGTCATCCGCGGCCCCCGCGGCTCGGGCCGACGCGCGGCCGCCCACCGCCTGGCGAGCACGCTCGGCCGGCCGCTCGTGGTCATCCCGATCCCGGCGCTCGTCGCGCTCGAGCATCGCACGCGCACCCCGCTGCTCGGCCAGGCGCTCGCCGCAGCGCGGCTGCGCGGCGCGGTGCCGTGTTTCGGCGACGCCGACGCCCTGTACGACGAGCGCGGCGAGGCCGCCCCCGAGCACCTCGACGCGATCGCCCACCTGCCGGGCCTCCTCATCGCGGCGTCATCGGGCCGCGGCGGTCACCTCGAGCTGCGGCGCCCCCAGCTCGGCGTCGCGCTCCCGCGCACCGATCTGGGCGACCGCGAGCGGGCCTGGCGCGCCGCGCTCCTGCCGTACGGCCTGGACGGCGACGCCGGCGAGCTCGCCGCGCGCTACGTGATCGGCCCCGGCGCGATCGCCGACGTCGTCATCGAGGCCACGCGCTATGCCGGCGCCGCCGGGGCCCCGGTCGACCGCGACGCGCTCGAGGCCTCGGTCGGCCGCCGGCTGTCGCTCCGGCTCGGGACCTACGGCACGGTCGTCCACCGCAAGGCCCGGTTCACCGAGCTCGTGCTGCCCGACGACGTGATCGACACCCTGCGCGACATGATCGCGATGGTCCGCGAGCGCTCCCAGATCCTCGAGCGCTGGGGGTACCAGCGCCACCTCGGCATCTCGCGGGGCGTCGCGGCGCTGTACTCCGGCGAGCCCGGCACCGGCAAGACGATGGCCGCGAGCGTCGTGGCCTCCGAGCTCGGCCTCGAGCTGGTTCGCATCGATCTTTCCGCCGTGGTGTCGAAGTACGTCGGCGAGACCGAGAAGAACCTCGCGAAGATCTTCGACGAGGCGCAGGACGCCCACGCGATGCTCCTGTTCGACGAGGCCGACTCGCTGTTCGGCAAGCGGACCGAGCTCAAGACGGCCCAGGACCGGTTCGCCAACCTCGAGGTCAACTACATCCTGCAACGGATGGAGAGCTTCGACGGCGTGTCGGTGCTCACCACCAACGCCGAGAGCTCGATCGATCCGGCCCTCCAGCGCCGCCTCAACTTCCGGATCCGGTTCCCCGAGCCGGAGGTCGACGAGCGCGAGCAGCTGTGGCGCCAGCTCTTGCCGCCCCAGGCCGGCCTCCACGAGGGCGTCGACTTCCACGCGCTCGCCGAGCGCTTCGACATGACCGGCGGCTACATCAAGAACGCCGTGGTCCGCGCCGCCGTGATCGCGGCCCGTGCCGGCCGCGGCCTGACCTCGGACGATCTGTGGCTGGGCGCTCACCACGAGTACGTCGAGATGGGCAAGGTCATGCCGCAACTGCCGCGAGGAACCCTGTGACGGGGCATGGAGCCCCGGACAGCTCTGCCGCTGGAACGGGAGATCTCCCTCATGACATCGACTCCGAGGGTGGTCCGACCCCGCGGGAGCTGCCGCGCGCGGTCACGGTGCTGCTCGCGATCGTGGCGGCTGGATGTCTCATCGCCGCGTGTTTCTCGCACCGCTGGCTCGCCAACCGGCACACGGGCGATCTGGGCTACTCGCCGCTGTCGTACCAGGTGTGCAGGCCGATCTGCACGTCGATAACGAATTTCCAGGTAGCCCGGAATACTTATAATTTGCCCTTTGAAGAGGATCGGGTGTCGGTCGTGTTTCCGGTCGCCGGCCTCATCACCTTCATCGTCCTGCTCGTGGCGGCCGGGGGGCTGATCGTCGCTGCCGGGATCACCGCCGCGAACAGACGACCCAACCTGCCGGTGTCTCCCACGACGTTCGCCCTGCTTGGCCTCCTGATCGGCCTCCCGGCCGGGTGTGTCTTCGTTGCCACCAAGCCGGGCGCGGTAGGTGCGGTCGGTGTCGCCTGGAGCTTCTGGGCGTTCGGGATCGGGGCGGTGGCCGGGATCGCTGTGGCGCAGCTGCTCGCCAGGCAGATTCGACCACCAGATCCGGATCTCCTGCACGATGCGATGAACCCCGACCAGTTCTGATCTAGCGTAGATCCATGTCGCTCCGCGGAAAGACGCTCTTCATCACCGGGGCCAGCCGCGGCATTGGCCTGGCGATCGGCCTCCGCGCCGCTCGCGATGGTGCCAACGTCGCGATCGCCGCAAAGACCGCCGAACCCAATCCCAAGCTCGCCGGCACCGTGTTCACCGCTGCCAAGGAGATCGATCAGGCCGGTGGCAAAGGCCTCCCGATCGTGTGCGACATTCGGTTCGAGGATCAGGTCGTCGCGGCGGTCACGGCCGCCGCCGAGGCATTCGGCGGGATCGACATCCTGGTCAACAACGCCAGCGCGATCAGCCTGACCAGCACGGAGCAGACGCCGATGAAGCGGTATGATCTGATGCATCAGATCAACACGCGCGGGACGTTCTTGTGCTCGCAGGCGTGCCTCCCATTTCTCAAGAAGGCCGGCAATCCGCACATCCTCAACATCTCGCCGCCGCTCAACATGGAGGAGCGGTGGTTCGCGCCGCACGTCGCGTACACGATGGCGAAGTTTGGCATGAGCATGTGTGTGCTCGGCATGGCGGGCGAGTTCCGGCGCCACGGCATCGCGGTCAACGCGCTGTGGCCGCGGACGACGATCGCCACCGCGGCGATCCAGAACTTGCTCGGTGGTGAAGCCGCGATGCGAGGCTCGCGCAAGCCATCGATCATGGGTGACGCCGCCTACGAGATCCTGACCAAGCCCTCTCGCGACTTCACCGGAAAGTTCTGCATCGACGACGACGTGCTCGCGGCCAGCGGCAAGACCGATCTCAGCGAGTACGCGATGGATCCGAACGCTCAGCTCCTGCCCGATTACTTCATCTAGTAGGGAGGCCACATGGCCAAGGCCAAAGCAAAGCAGTCAAAAACCAAGACCAAGACAAAGGCCGCGCCGAAGAAGTCGGCGAAGAAGCCTGCCAAAGCCAAGCCCAAAGCGAAGGCCAAGGCCAAGGCCAAGCCTGCCAAGGCCAAGCCTGCCAAGGCCAAGAAGCCGGCGGCCAAGCCCGCCAAGGCCAAGCCCGCCAAGGCCAAGAAGCCGGCGGCCAAGCCCGCCAAGGCCAAGGCCAAGGCACCCAAGCCCGAGGCGCCTCCCAGCTTGATCGAGGAGGAGGAGATCGAAGAGACCCCGGAGGTCGAGGATGCCGAGGACGTCAACGGTGCGCCCGCCAGCGAGCCCTGGGCGGAAGGGCCCGCACCGGTCGAGACAACGGTGACCGAGCCCGTCGAACCCGAGCAGGGCGGCGGCGGCGGCGGCGGCGACTACGACGACGAGATGTCGTAGCGCTCGCTACGCCGCGGCGGCGAACGTCGCCCGGCGCGCCTGCCGCGAGGGCTTGACGTAGAGCCACAAGCCGCCGAGCAGCACCAGCGCCGAGAACCCCGCGCACACGCCCCCCCAGAACCAGTACGGCATGCCGAGCGCCTCCGCCATGGCCTGGGTATCCGACGGGCCCTGGTGGCCGTTCTGGATCTGCACGTACTGCGTGAACAGGTAACCACCCCCGGTGTACACGCTCAAGGCGAGCTGCACGCCGAGGAACACCAGCACCACCTGCGCCAGCGCCGGCCTGGCCTTCACCGCGACCACGAGGCACAGCGCCGCGATCGTCGCTCCGAACCCCCACCCGAACGGGGTGCGCGTCCACAGGATCAGCGAGGTCACCATGAACAACCCGAACGCACCGAGCGCGACGCGCGCCCACCGTGCGTTACGCCCGATCGCGAGGAAGGCCCCACCGACCACGGCAGGCCCGCACAGCCCACCCGCGCACACGAACGCCGCGGCGAGGCTGCCCGAAGTGTGCGTGTACGCGAGCCCCGAGTACGTGTACATCTCGAACCTGTCGAACTGGCCGCCGGCGATCAGCGCCGCCACCCCGTGGCCGAACTCGTGGACGTAGATGTGCAACCAGCGGAACGGGGCGAGCAGCCACCACGTGTTCTGTGGGTCCGGAATCAGGAACATGGCAAACGTGATCGCGACGCTGCCGGCCAGCACGATCGCGGCTTGGCGCCGAGGTGACGCGGGCGCGCGGGAGTTCTCCATGGCTGAAACTGTAGACCCGAGCTAGCCCCCCTGCCATTCCGTCCGCCACCACCCCGGATCGCCAGGCTAATACAGCGGCCACTCCGCCGGGCGTAGGCTCACGCGGTGATCTTCGTAGGTGTAGCGGTGGGGCGGCACATAGGTGTGATGCGGCTCGACCGCTTCGATCGGCAGCAGCGCGACGTCGGGGTAAGTTTTCGGTCGTACGACCTCGACCGTGCAACCGGCCTCGCGCACGACGCGCTCCGAGACCGAACCGAGCAGCATGCGCTCGATCCCGGTCATGCCGTGGCTGCCGAGCATGATCAGATCCGCGCCGACCTCGCGCGCCAGGTCCAGGATCTCCTGAGCGGCCTTGCCGATCCGTGCGTGCACGAAGAAGTGGACCCGGCCTGGGACCTCGGACGCCTCGAGCGCGTGCTGGATCTCGGCGGCCAGGATCTCCTGCACACGTGCCGCATACATGTAGTCAACCCCATTGTACGGTGGAATGCTAGGGATGGCTTCCTCGGGATCGATCACACACACCACGTGCAGCACGTGGAGCGGCGTGTGAGACGCGACTGTCACCGCGCGATGCAGGGCGACACTGCCGCTATGACTGAAATCGAACCCGACGACGACAGGGCTGATATGCGAAGCCATGTACGCATCTGCAGCAACGCCCGTGCCACCCGCTGGCCCGCCGGTCATGGGTCGCGGGCGCTCGCGCGGGGTGCATCCGCCCCTGTCGCCCCTTGGCCCCCTTGCAGCCCACGGCGCGACGGGCCATGTTGTCCCGATGGCAACTGTTGAGATCACCGCGGGCAACTTCCAGGCGACGATCGAGAAGCCGGGCATCGTGCTGCTCGATTTTTGGGCCGAATGGTGCGGCCCATGCAAAGCGTTCGCCCCGGTGTTCGAGAAGGCCTCCGAGGCCCACGGGGATGTCACGTTCGGCAAGATCGACACCGAAGCCCAGCAAGACCTCGCCGGCGCGGCCAACATCCAGGCCATTCCCACGCTGATGTTGTTCCGCGATGGCGTGCTGCTGTTCCGCGAGTCCGGAGCGCTGCCGCCGGCCGCGCTCGAAGAGCTCGTCACGCAGGCCAAGGCGCTCGACATGGAGAAGGTCAAGGCCGAGATCGCCGCCCATGCGCACGAGCACGAGCACGAGCACGGCCCCGGCTGCAACCACGACCACGATCACGACCACGAGCACTGAAGCCGGCGATCGAAGCCCAGGCTGCGGCAGGCTGGCTGGTCCGTGATCGCGGCCCTGATCTCGGGCGTACATGGCGGATCTTGGAAGCATCGCACCAGAAAGCCGGGCGATGCTTCGTGCCGGGTCGTGGCCTGACAAGCTGAAAGCAGGCAGCATGACCACTTCCGACTGCTTCATGCTCGAAGTTTTTGTAGTGGCTACTGCTCTACGAGGGTATAGATGTAGACTTGCAGAGCATCCAGCGTGTTACCGTGATGCGTCGGGCACACCTACCCTTGCTCTGATGGCCAAGGCTGCGGCTCGTTCTATCCAGCACCGCCTCGGGGAACGAATGCAGACGCTTCGTTCGGACCGCGATCTCACGCAAGAGGTGGTCGCGGCGCGGATCGGGATCTCGCAAAAGTACCTGAGCGAGCTCGAGCGCGGCGAGAAGTCGCCGAGCTGGGAGACGCTGGTGGCGATCGCGCACAAGGGCTTCGACATCAAGCTCGCGGCGCTGCTGTTCGGGATCGATGAGGACATCGGCGCCGAGGCCAAGCAGTTGAACGATATCCTGGCGGGTCGCCCGAAGGAGGTCAGGTACGATGTCCTGCGCGCCGTCGAGCTCATCCTGCGCGCCGCCGAGGGGTCAAAGTAGTTCCCCTGTCGGCCGGCAATTGCGGGTAAATTTCGGCGCGATGCGACTCATGGAGCATGCGACGAGGGAGGTCGTTCTTCACACGGGTCGCAGGTTCAACGGCGTGAAGGTATTTTCGGCAACCATGTTTGCCGATCGGGAGCGGCTCGGCGAGTCGATCACCGCATGGCTCGCGGCCAGGCCGGAGCTCAAGGTCACCCAGATGGTCGTGACCCAGTCGAGCGACGCGGCCTTTCATTGCATCGCGATCACCGTGTTCTACTGGGAGCCGCTCGCTCGTCATTAGGGCATAGATCGCGGCGCCCGCGGCGCGCTGCGCTCACGCCGCGCTCGCGCCGCGCTCACGCCGCACTCGCAACGAGCCCGCGCGGCTGCCACGCGCGGGGTTCCTCCTCGGAACCGACTATGTAGTGGCGGTCGTGTCAAGCACAGATCTCCCGTGTCCGGAGCCTTCGGCTTCGGTTGACGTTGGCCT
>Ga0308176_10001896_pt1 | contig 13165 bp, 12 predicted proteins | sample PhyCR2_3_FD_203890 | JGI IMG/M metagenome (GOLD analysis project Ga0308176, IMG submission 203890) | Soil microbial communities from UC Gill Tract Community Farm, Albany, California, United States - DLSLS.C.R2 | ecosystem: Environmental > Terrestrial > Soil > Agricultural land | place: USA... | reverse complement strand
AGCCGCTGAAGGCCACCACCGGCATCGGCCATACCCGCTGGGCCACCCACGGCGCGCCGACGACGAAGAACGCCCATCCGCACACGGTGGGCCGCGTGACCCTGGTGCACAACGGTATCATCGAGAATTACGCCGAACTGCGCGAGATGCTGAAGGGCAAGGGGCGCAAGTTCGAAAGCGACACCGACACCGAGGTTATCGCCTCGCTGATCGACTTCGAACTGTCCTCCGGCGAACCCCCGCTCGTGGCGCTCAAGTCGGCGCTGGATCAGCTCACGGGCGCCTACGCCATCGGCGTCCTCGTCGAAGGGGAGCCCGACCTCGTGATGGGCGCGCGCCGGGGCAGTCCCCTGGTCGTCGGTTACGGCAAGGGCGAGATGTTCATCGGCTCCGACGCGCTGGCGGTCGGCCCCTTTACCAACAGGATCGCCTACCTCGAGGAAGGCGACTACGTCGCCATCGACCACGACAAGGCGCAGATCTTCGATGAGCACGGCAAGCCCGCCCAGCGGGAGGTGCGCACGGTCGCCGCCTCCGCCGCCCTGGTCGAGAAGGGCAACTACCGGCACTTCATGGAAAAGGAGATCCACGACCAGCCGGACGCCTGCCAGCACACGCTGTCGGCCTACATCGATCCGGTGACCCGCAAGGTCTCGGCGCCAGGCGGCGTGGACCTGGCCAAGGTCAGCCGCATCCAGATCGTGGCCTGCGGCACCGCGAGCTACGCCGGCTCCATCGCCCGCTACCTATTCGAGAGCCTGGCCGGCCTGCCCTGCGACGTGGAGATCGCCTCGGAGTTCCGCTACCGCCATCCCGCCGTCGCGCCTGGCACGCTGGCGATCGCGGTGTCCCAGTCCGGCGAGACCGCCGACACCCTGGCGGCGCTGCGCTGGTGCAAGGCCCAGGGGCTGCAGACCGCCGCCGTCGTCAACGTCCACGAATCGACGATGGCGCGGGAGGCCGACGTGCTGTTCCCGACCCATGCGGGTCCGGAGATCGGCGTCGCTTCGACCAAGGCGTTCACCAGCCAGGTGGCGGCGCTGACGGCGCTGGCCGTGGCCGCCGCCGCCGCGCGCGGCAAGATCGACGCGGCCGAAGAGGCTCGGCTCAGCCAGGTGCTGCTCGAAGCCCCTCGGCTGCTGGCCGATGCGGCGAAGCTGGAGGACGACGTCCGCGCGTTGGCGCCGGAGCTCGCGAAGGCGCGCGACATCCTCTACCTGGGCCGCGGGCCGATGTTCCCGCTGGCTCTGGAAGGGGCGCTGAAGCTGAAGGAGATCAGCTACATCCACGCCGAGGGCTACGCCGCCGGCGAGCTGAAGCACGGACCGATCGCGCTGATCGACGAGGCGACGCCGGTGATCGTGATCGCACCGACCGATCCGCTGTTCGAGAAGACCGTGTCGAACATGAGCGAGGTGGCCGCCCGCGGCGGGCCGATCGTACTGATCACCGACGGCGAAGGCGCCGCGCACGCGCCGCCAGGGGTCCGGGCGATCGTGGGTCCAACCTGCGACCCGATCCTGCATCCGCTGGTCTACGCCCCGCCGATCCAGCTCCTGGCCTACTACGTGGCCGTCCAGAAGGGCGCCGATGTCGACCAGCCGCGGAACCTGGCGAAGTCGGTGACGGTGGAATAGCGCCCAAAAGGAAACGGCCGCCCCGAGGGGCGGCCGCACCTAGTACCTAACCCCAGAGGGGCGGAACTTACTTCTTCGGCGGAGCGCTGGAAGACATCGCGCCCGCGGCCGGGGCCGGAGCCGCGCCGGCGGCCGGAGCAGCCGCAGCGTCGGCCGGCGGGGTCGCCGGAGCCGCAGCCGTCGCCGAAGCGTCGGCGGCCGGCGGCGTCGCAGCCGGAGCCGCAGCGGTAGCCGAGGAATCAGCCGCCGCGGGAGCCGCAGCCTCGTCAGCCTTCTTTTGGCAGGCGGACAGGCTCAGGGCCAGAGCTGCGACGGCAGCGACCGAAGTGATGATACGCAGTTTCATGGATTGCTCCCCTGGAGGACTATCCCCCGAGACGTGGCGACTCTTACACGGCTTCGTGAATTCCCGAAATCGTGATCGATCGCCCGAAGCGATTTTTGGTCGCAGCCGCGATGGATTTCAAGCCCCGGGTCCTCTAGTCCCCGGATAAGTGGTCCGGCGGCTTGCGGGATCGGCGCGCGGGCTTTTGCGTTAGCGCGTCCGGGCGCGGCGGAAGCCACGGTTTTGTTGGGGGAATCCTCTGATGGCGAGACGGGTGCGCAAGGCGGTTCTGCCGGTGGCCGGGCTGGGCACGCGGGTGCTGCCCGCAGCCAAGACCACGCCCAAGAACATGCTCAACGTGTTCGACCGACCGATTCTCTCCTACGTCGTTGAGGAGGCTCGGGCGGCGGGAATCGAGCACGTGGTCTTCGTGGTCGGCCGCGGCCAGGGCGCGATCGAGGACTACTTCGACGCCGCACCCGAAATCGAGCAGGCCCTCGAGGCCAAGGGCAAGGCCGACATCCTGGCCGAGGTGAAGGCCGACCTGCCGGCGCAGGCGGGCCAAGTCAGCTTTGTGCGCCAGATGGCGCCGCTGGGCCTGGGCCATGCGGTGTGGTGCGCCCGCGACATCGTCGGCGACGAGCCGTTCGCGGTGATGCTGCCCGACATGCTGATGGCCGCCGACCCTCCGGTGCTGGCCCAGGCCGTGGCCGCCTATGACGCCAAAGGCGGCAACGTGGTCGTCGTCGAGCCGGCCCCGGAGGGCGAGGCGCACAAGTACGGCATCGTCGCCTTGGACGGTCACGACGGGCGGTTGAACCGCATGACCGGCATGGTCGAAAAGCCCGCGCCGGGAACCGAGCCCTCGAACCTCTTCATCTCGGGCCGCTACATCCTGCAGCCGGAGATATTCGATATCCTGGAGACCCAGCCGCGCGGGGCCGGCGGGGAGATCCAGCTAACCGACGCGATGGCGACGCTGATGACACGCCAGGACTTCCACGCCCTGGAGTACGAGGGAACCACCTACGACTGCGGCGACAAGCTGGGCCTACTGAGGGCGAACATCGCCTTCGCGCTGCGCCATCCCTCGCTAGGGGACGCCGCGCGGGCCGCCATCAAAGCGTTGCTTTGAGCCCCCAGGCTGCGAGCGCCTGACGCCGATTCGCGTGGCGGGCGTTTAAGCCTTGAGATAGCCAATCGGCGGGGGAGAAGCGGAGCGGCCATGCGCGTTCTCATCCTCGGCGGCGACGGCTTCTGCGGCTGGCCGACGGCGCTGCATCTGTCCGCCCGCGGCTGGGACGTCGCCATCGTCGACAACGGCTCGCGCCGGCGGATCGACGAGGAGCTCGGCGCCGGATCGCTGACTCCCATCGCGTCGCTGGATGAGCGTGTGGCGGCTTGGCGCGAGGTCTCCGGGCGCACGATCGCCGCCCACGAGCTGACGGTCGGTCGCGACTACGACCCCCTGCTGGCCCTGCTGAAGGGCTTTCGGCCCGACGCCATCGTCCATTTCGCCGAGCAGCGCGCCGCGCCCTATTCGATGCGGTCGGCCGGCCACAAGCGCTACACCGTCGCCAACAACGTCTGCGCCACCCACGACGTGCTGGCCGCCATCGTCGACAGTGGCCTCGACATCCACCTCGTCCACCTGGGCACCATGGGAGTCTACGGCTACGGCGGCGCCGGGTTCGCGATCCCCGAGGGCTATCTGCGGGTGCGGATGGAGACGGCCGACGGCTGGGCGGAGCGCGATATCCTCTATCCGGCCAGTCCCGGTTCGATCTACCACCTGACCAAGACGCAGGACGCGCTGAGCTTCCAGTTCTACGCCAAGAACGATGGCCTTCGGATCACCGACCTGCACCAGGGGATCGTCTGGGGCTGCCAGACGGCCGAGACCCGCGCCGACCCGCGCCTGATCAACCGCTTCGATTACGACGGCGACTACGGCACCGTGCTGAACCGGTTCCTGATGCAGGCAGCGATCGGCTACCCGCTGACGGTGCACGGGACGGGCGGCCAGACGCGCGCCTTCATCAACCTGGCCGACACGGTCCGCTGCGTGGAGCTCGCGCTCATCCACCCTCCGGCGCGCGGCGAGCGGGTGAAGGTGATGAACCAGATGAGCGAGTGCTGGCGCGTGGGCGACCTGGCTGCGATGGTGGCGCGCCTGACGGCCGCGGAGATCGCCCACCTGCCCAACCCGCGGCAGGAAGCGGAGGAGAACGAGCTCTTGGTCGAGAACCGGCGCCTGCTGGAGTATGGCCTGAAGCCCGTGACGCTGGCCGACGGCCTGTTGCTGGAGATCGCCGAGACCGCGCGACGTTACGCCCATCGGGCGGACCTCTCGAAGATCCCCAGCGTCTCGGCATGGAACGCCGAGCGCGCTGCGGCTACGACCGCAGCCGCCGCAGCCCAGGTGGCGGCGGAGTAGTTTGCGGCTCTTCGTCTTCGGTTTCGGCTATGCGGCGCGCGCGCTCTCCGTGCGACTGCAGGGCGAGGGCTGGAGCGTCGGCGGCACGATCCGCCAGCCCGCCGAGCGCGACCGACTGTCGGCGATGGGCGTCAGCGCCGTGGGCGTGGACGATCAGCGGGAGATGGCGGCCGCGGTGCGCGAGGCCCAGGCCATCCTGGTGAGCGCGCCGCCCGACGGACAGGGTTGTCCCGGCCTGCCCCGGCTGGTCCCGACCCTGGCGCAGGCCAAGGCCTTCCCGGACTGGATCGGTTACCTCTCGACGACCGGTGTCTACGGCGACCGCCGCGGCGGTTGGGTGACCGAGGACAGCGCGCTCGCAGCACAGTCCGTGGAAGGCGGCCGGCGGGTAGGCGCCGAGCGGGACTGGCTCGACGTCGGTCGCGGCATGGGCCTGACGGTCACAGTCTTCCGGCTGGCCGGCATCTATGGCCCCGGGCGCTCGGTGTTCGACCGCCTGCGCGCCGGCGAGGCGCGCCGGATCGTGGCGCCGGGCCAGGTGTTCGGCCGCATCCACGTGGACGACCTGGCCGCCGGCGTGGCGACCTCGATCGCCCGCCCCCGAGCGGGCGGGATCTACAACCTCTGCGATGACGAGCCCTGTCCGAACAGCGACGTGGTCGCCTACGCCGCCGGCCTGATCGGCATCGCGCCGCCGCCTCAGGTCGCGCTGGCCGACGCCAAGCTGCCGCCGGCGGCGATGCGCTTCCACGCCGAGAGCAAGCGGGTCTCGAACGCGCGCGCCAAGGCCGAGCTGGGCTGGCGGCCGGCCTATCCGACCTACCGCGAAGGCCTGGCTGTCATCCTGGCCGCCGAGCGCGCCTCCTAGAGCGCCTCGACCGCCGCGATCAGCCGCGCGATGTCCTGGGGCCGTGACAGGCGATGGTCGCCGTCCTTGATGAGCATGAAGACCACGTCCTGGCCCTTCAACTGCTGCGCAAGCTCGAGCGCGTGCGCCCAGGGCACGTCTGGATCCTCGGCGCCCTGAAAGATGCGCACCGGGACCTCGATCGGCACGGGCTCGGAGCCCAGGATCGACCACCGTCCGCCATCTTCCAGCAGGGTCTTCGTGATCGGATAGGGATCGCCATAGAGCGACGGGCGCAGCCACACGCCGTCGCGCCGCAGCGCCTCGCGCCCATCCGGCGGGATGCCGGGCGTCATCAGCTTTTCGGTGAAGTCGGCCGCCGGGGCGATCAACGCCATGGCCGCAACGCGCTGTGGCCGCGCCATCGCGACCAGGCAGGCGATCCAGCCGCCCATGGACGAGCCCACCAGCACCAGCGGCCCGTCCGTCAGTTCGTCGATCACCGCGAGCGCGTCCTCGCGCCAGCGGGTGATGGTCCCCTTCGCGCCGAAGTCGCCGCTCGATTCCCCATGGCCCAGGTAGTCGAACCGCAGGTAGCCGCGCCCAGTCCCCGTCGCCCAGTCGGCCAGAGCCTGCGCCTTCGTGCCCGCCATGTCGGAACGGAAGCCGCCCAGCCAGACCACGGTCGGGCCCGCGCCCGCCACGCGCCGCCAGGCGATGCGCTCGCCATCGTCGGTGTCGAGGAATCCGGACGCTTCGCTCATGCCCGCGCTCATAGCGTGCGCATATCTTTACGCCACCCCGTTTCGGGGCCATGCAAAGGACGTGGCCTTACCCCCCGATTTCACCCTCTTGCAGGTGGTGCCGGAGCTCGAGACCGGCGGCGCGGAGCAGACGACGCTGGATGTCGCCCGCGCGGTGATCGCGGCTGGTGGCCACGCGCTGGTCGCCACTCGCGGCGGGCGCATGACCGCTCGCCTGGTGGCCGACGGCGGCAGGCTGGCCGAGATGCCGGTGCAGTCGAAGAACCCGCTGACCATGCTGGGCAACGCCGCGCGCCTCGCCGACCTGATCCGCAAGGAGCACGTGAGCCTGGTGCACGCCCGCTCCCGCGCCCCGGCGTTTTCGGCTCTCTGGGCGGCGCAGGCGACAAAGACGCCTTTCGTGGCCACCTACCACGGGGTCTACAAGGCCAAGTCGGGCCTGAAGCGCTGGTACAACGCCGTGATGACCCGCGGCGATCTGGTGATCGCCAACTCCGACTACACCCGCGACCACGTGCTTGCCGAACACCACGTGGATCCGGCCAGGGTGGTCTCGATCCCGCGCGGGGTGGACCTGGACCGCTTCAACCCTGCCTGGGTGACACCGGACCGAGTGGAAACGCTGGTGATGCAGTGGGGGCTCGAGCCGCGCGACCGGCGCACGCGCTTCCTGCTGGCCGGCCGGCTGACCCGGATCAAAGGCCACCTGACGATCATCGAAGCGGCGCGGCAGATGAAGGCGGCCGGGCGCGGCGACTTCATCGTGCTGTTCGCCGGCGACGACCAGGGCCGCACGGGCTACCGCGAAGAGCTGACCGCGGCGATTGCCAAGGCCGGCCTCACCGACGAAGTCAGGATCGTCGGCCATTGCGACGACATGCCGGCAGCTTACCTGCTGGCCGATGTCGCGATCCTGCCCACCACCGTGCCGGAGAGCTTCGGGCGCGCCGCCGTCGAGCCGCAGGCCATGGGCCGCCCGGTGATCGCCTCGGCGCATGGCGGGGCTGTCGAGACCGTCGCGGACGGGGTCAGCGGCTGGCTGGTCCCGCCGGAGGACGCCTTCGCCTGGGCTGCAGCGATGGCGCGGGCCATCGAGGCGGGACGTAGCAAGCGGAACGACATGGGCCAAGCGGGCATGAGCCGCGTGCGCCAGCTCTACCGCGTGGACGCCATGTGCGCGGCGACCCTGGCGGCGTATGAGCGTGTGTTGGAGGCCAGATCTTCCTTGAACAAGAAGAGAGCCTGATGGCGAGGGGGAAGCTCGAGAAGATCCTGGTGATCAAGCTCTCGGCGCTGGGCGACTTCGTGCTGGCGCTGGCCGCGATGAAGCGCATCCGCCAGGCGCACCCGAAGGCCCGCATCGACCTTTTGACCACCCCGCCGTTCGAGGGGTTGGCGAAGGCCTCGCCCTATTTCAACAGCGTTTACACCGACGGCCGGCCGGAAGGGTTCCGGCAGTGGATCGCGCTGCGCAACCGGCTGCGGTCCGCGGGTTACAGCCGCGTCTACGACCTGCAGACCTCGTCGCACTCCAATCGCATCTTCCAGCTGCTTCGGCCCAACCCGCCGCCGTGGTCAGGGATCGCGTTCGGCGCCGCCCTGCCGCACAAGAACCCGTTCCGAAACAAGATGCACACCCTGGAGCGCCAGGCCGACCAACTGATGTACGCCGGCGCGTGGCCGGATGCGCCCACCAGCGCGGGCGAGGCGCCGGCGCCGGACCTCTCCTGGCTGAAGGACACCGACGAGCGGCCGGTCCCGGGGGCCGTGAAGCCGCGGCCTTACGTCATGTTCGTGCCCGGCGGCTCGGCGCACCGGCCAGAGAAGCGCTGGCCGGTTGAGAAATACGGCGAGCTCGCCCGCATCCTCTACGCCCGCGGATTCGACATCGTCGTGATCGGCGGGGTGCAGGAAACGCCGCTGGCCCAGTCGATCCAGCGCCAGGTGCCCAGGGCCCGCGACCTGACCGGCCACACCGACTTCGCCCGCATCGCGGTGATGGGCGCCAAGGCGGCCCTGGCGGTGGGCAACGACACCGGCCCGCTGCACCTGGCCGCGGCCGGCGGCGCGCCCACGGTGGTGCTGTTCTCACAAGCTTCCGACCCTTCGCTGTCGGCCCCTCGCGGCCGGGTGGCGGTGCTGCAGGCGCAGAAGCTGTCGGAACTGCCTGTGGCGAAAGTGGCGCAGGCGGCGATCTCCCTGCTGTCGGAAGCCCCCAGCCCAGCTTGATGAAGCCTTAGCGCTCCATCATATAATCGCCGTTGCGACCGGGCCGCTTCGCAGCGGGCCGTCGCGCACGCGTATAACGAGCCTATCCGTACCAACAGTCCCAGGAGCAAAAGCCTATTCGCCGCCCCATGCAGGCGCCCCCCGTCAAGGACGGGCCGCGCATCAACGAAGACATCCGCGTTCCCAAAGTTCTGCTGATCGATCAGCACGGCGAGAAGCAGGGTGTGATGCCCACCTCCGCCGCCCTGGAAGCCGCCGAGGAAGCCGGCCTCGACCTCGTCGAGATCGTGCCCAATGCCGACCCGCCGGTCTGCAAGATTCTCGACTACGGCAAGTTCAAGTTCCAGGAGCAGAAGAAGAAGAACGAGGCGCGCAAGCGGCAGAAGGTGCAGGAGATCAAGGAGATCAAGCTGCGCCCGAACATCGACACGCACGACTACGACGTCAAAGCGCGCTCGATGCACCGCTTCTTCGAGGAAGGCGACAAGGTCAAGGTGACGCTGCGCTTCCGGGGCCGGGAGCTCGCCCACCCCGAGCTCGGCATGAAGCTGCTGCAGCAGGTCAAGGCGGACTTCGAGCCGGTGGCAAAGGTCGAGTACGAGCCGCGCATGGAAGGCCGCCAGATGATCATGATCCTGGCGCCCCGCTAGAAGGACTTCGGATGACCCGACGCAATATCGGTCTCCTCGGAACGGTCGCCGCCTCGGCGGCCGTTTTCGTATGCGCCGCCGTGGTCGGACCGGTCAGGGCCCAGACCACGCCGCTGAACGTGCCGGAAGGCAACGCGCCGTTCGCGCCGTTCAAGATGGCCGACAACCTCTACTATGTTGGCGGAGACGACTGGACCTCGTACCTGATCGTCACCAAGGCGGGCTTGATCGTCATCGACGGCGGCGACGCCAAGGTGGGCAAGCAGGTCGTCGGAAACATCCGCGCGCTGGGCTTCGACCCGGCCAACGTGAAGATCCTGCTGAACACCCACGAACATTTCGACCACGCCGCGGGCCTGGCCGAGATCAAGAAGGCCGCCCCGAACCTCAAGTTCTACGCCAGCGCCGCCGACGGCGCGATCGTGGCCAACGGCGGCAAGGGCGACCCTTTCCTGAAGGGGGCGCGCTTCGAGTACGAGCCGGTCAAGGTCGACGTGACGGTGAAGGACGGCGACAAGGTCAGCCTGGGCGGCGAGACCCTGACCGCCCACATCACTGGGGGTCACACGCCCGGGTGCACGACCTGGACCTTCCCGGTGACGGTGGCGGGTAAGGTGCGCCAGGCGTTGGACCTCTGCTCGGCCACGGTGCTACCCGGCTACAAACTCGGTAAGACCGAGACCTATCCGGGCCAGACCGCTGCCTACGAGGCGAGCTTCCGCACCTGGCGGTCGCTCCCCTGCGAGGTGTTCATCGCCAGCCACGGCGGCTTCTACGGCATGAAGGCCAAGAAGGCGGCATTGGAGGCCGGCAAGGCCGACGCCTTCGTCGACCCCGCCGGCTGCAAGGCCTTCGTCGACGGCGCCGAGGCGAAGTTCCAGGCCGAGCTGAAGAAGCAGAACCCTTAAGGTCACCTCTCCGCTCATTCCCGCGAAAGCGGGGACCCAGGTTCTTTGCGTTGCAGCCGTTCGGTTGCGCGCGGGCCACATGTCCTGACGAACAGACAGAAAAAGCCTGCGTCCCCGCTTTCGCGGGGATGAGCGGGTTTGGGGAACCTTGCTCGCCCAGCAAGATCCGCCTAACTAGCCGCCCATGTCAGAACCAGCGCCGCGGGAGGCGACGCCGCCCCGCTTCGCGGCGCCGTCGCTGATCGCTCTCGTCTTCCTGAACATGCTGGGCTTCGGGATCGTCGTCCCGTTGCTGCCCTTCTATGCCAAGTCGTTCGATGCGCCGGCCTGGCAAGTCTCGCTGATCTTCTCGGCGTTCTCGATCGGGACCTTCTTCGGCGAGCCGTTCTGGGGCCGACTCAGCGACGTCTATGGCCGCAAGCCGCTGCTGATCTCGACCATCTGCGCGAACGCGGCCTGCTACCTGGCTCTGGCGTTCGCGCCCAACGCCTGGGCCGCCTTCCTGATCCGCGTCTGCGGCGGCCTCTTCTCCGGCAATGGCTCGGTGATCCAGGGCTACATCGCCGACGTCACGCCGCCCGAGCGGCGGACGCGGTCCATGGGCTGGATGAGCGCCGCCTGGAATGTGGGCCTCATCGTGGGACCCTCGGTCGGCGGCTTCTTCGCCAATCCGAAGGCCGGGCACCTGGGCTTCCAGCTGCCGCTGTTTATCGCCTCGGGCCTGATGGCGACCTCGGCGGCTTGCATCGGGATCTTCATCCGCGAGAGCCGCCAACGCGAGGAAGGGGCGACCCGCCGACCCAACCGCTGGGCCGCCACCGGCGAGGCCGTGCGCCATCCGGTGATCGGGCGGCTGATGCTGCTGACCTTCCTCGTGGGCTTCGCCTTCACGGGCATCGAGTCGATCTTCGCCCTCTGGACGTTGGCCCGCTACGGCTGGGGTCCGCGCGACACCGCCATCGCCTTCGCGTTCGTGGGCGTCGCCTCGGCCATCACCCAGACCAGCCTGACGGGGCGGCTGTCCGAGCGCTACGGCCAGGGCGAGATGCTGTCGGTGGGCATGGCGATCACCATGGTCTGCATCGGCCTGCAGCCGTTCTCGACGGGCGGGCCGATGACCATCGCGCTGATGACGCTGTCGGCGATCGGCCAATCGGTGGCCTGGCCCAACGTCGCCGCCCTGATCTCCGAGACGGCCGATCCGCACCGTCAGGGCCAGATGCTGGGCCTCAACAACGCCACCGGCGCGCTGGCGCGCGTGGTCGGGCCGTTCTGTGCGGGCCTGGCCTTCGACAAGATCAGCATCCATTCGCCTTACTTCCAGGGCGCGCTGGCCGTGGCGCCGGCGATCTGGCTGGCCCTGAGCGCCGGGCGCCGGGCTCGGGCCTGGGCGTCTGCCCGTGCGGCGCACGCGTCATGACGCTCACCGAGGAACGCCGCGCGCTGATCGTCCTGCTCAGCGTCATCTACCTGATGATCGCGGGGTTCGGCCTGGTGATCCCGCTCCTGCCGTTCTTCGCCCGCGCCTTCAATGCGCCGGCCTGGCAGGTGACTCTGCTCTTCTCGGCCTTCTCGTTCGGGCAGTTCCTGGGCGAGCCCTTCTGGGGACGCCTGTCGGACCGCATCGGGCGCAAGCCGGTGCTGATCGCCACCATCGGTCTGGTAGGGCTGAGCTACGTCGGCCTGGCGTTCGCGCCGAACATCCTGGCCGCCTTCGCCATCCGGTTCCTGAACGGGGTCTTCGCCGGCAACATCTCGACCCTGCAGGGGGCGATGGCCGACATCACCCCGCCGCAGCTGCGCGCCGGGCGCATGGGGATCATGAGCGCGGCCTTCAGCGCCGGCTTCTCGACCGGTCCGGCGATCGGCGGCCTCCTGGCGCAGCCCAGCCGCGGACCGCTGGGCTTCCAGCTGCCGCTGCTGGTGGCCGCGGGCTTCGCGTTCGCCTCGGCGCTGGCGGTGATCGTCTTCGTCCGCGAAAGCCGGCCTGAGGCCCACGCCGACCGGCCGAAGGCGTCGCGACTCGACGGCCTGCGCGAGGCCCGCGCACATCCGGTGATCAGCCGCATCCTGGCGATCAGCTTCATCGTCGTGGTGGGGTTCGCCGGGATCGAGGCGACCTATGGCCTGTGGACCCAGGCGCGGTTCGGCTGGGGACCCAAGCAGATCGGCCTGGCCTTCATGTTCATCGGCCTCCTGGGCGCCTTCTGCCAGGGCTGGCTGTCGGGGCGGCTGGTGCGCCGCTTCGGCGAGCCCAGCGTACTCACCGGCGGCCTCTGCTTCATGGGCCTGGGCCTCGTAACCCAGGGGCTTTCGCCAGTCTGGCCGGTGGCGATCCTGGGCTTTGCGTTGGTCTGCATCGGCCAGTCGATCTGCTTCCCGAACCTGACGGCGCTGATCTCCCGTTCCGCCCCGCCCGACCGCCAGGGCGAGATGCTGGGCCTGAACATGAGCGGCATGGCGCTGGCCCGGATCGGCGGCCCGGTGGCCGCCGGCCAACTGTTCTCCGCGATCGCACCCGGCGCGCCGTTCGCCATGGCCGCCGCCCTGATCCTGCCGGGCCTGTGGTTCGCAGGTCAGGTGCGCAAGCGCGTGCCGATGATCGCCTGACCCGAAGGAGGCTCCGATGACCGACGCGCCCACGTTCCGGCTCTACGGCTTCTGGCGGTCCATGGCCGCCTACCGCGTGCGCGTGACGCTCAACCTGAAGGGCGTGGCCGTCGACGAAGTGGTCCTCGACCTCAACGCCGGCGACCAGTTCGCGCCCGACTTCCTGGCGATCAACCCGGAAGGCGCCGTCCCCGCGCTGGTCGAGGACGGCCAGCCGGCGCTGACCCAGTCGATGGCGATCCTGGAGTACCTGGAGGAGCGGTTCCCTCAGCCTGCGCTGCTGCCGTCCGATCTGGCCGGCCGGGCGCGCGTGCGCTCGCTCTGCGCCCTCGTGGTCAGCGACACCCATCCGCTGATCGTGCCCCGGGTGCACAAGTACCTGGCCGATCAAGGCGGGTTCGACACCGCCCGCTTCCGCGCCTGGGCCAGCCACTGGATCGGCCGCGGCCTCGGCGCCCTGGAGGCGCGGCTGGCTCGGGACAACCAGACCGGCGCCTTCAGCCACGGCGAGGCGCTCACCTTCGCCGACCTGACGTTGGCCAGCTTGGCGGTCCCGGCGCAGACCCTGGGCTTCGACCTGGCGCCCTACCCGACCGTCAGCCGCATCGTCGGGGCCTGCGCCGCGATGGAGGCCTTCGAACGGGCCCATCCCCTCAAGCAGGTCGGGGCGCCGCAGGGGCGGTCCTGAGGGTTGCTTTCGCAGGGCCTTTCGTCTATCAGCCCCGCTCTTCGAGCCGCCTGGCCAAAAGGCATGCCAT
>Ga0308176_10001895_pt1 | contig 13171 bp, 9 predicted proteins | sample PhyCR2_3_FD_203890 | JGI IMG/M metagenome (GOLD analysis project Ga0308176, IMG submission 203890) | Soil microbial communities from UC Gill Tract Community Farm, Albany, California, United States - DLSLS.C.R2 | ecosystem: Environmental > Terrestrial > Soil > Agricultural land | place: USA... | reverse complement strand
GAGACGACCACCGAGTGGGGCTCGCGCTGGCGCAGCCGCGCCAGCACCATCGGGTCGGCGGCGTCGGCCTTGTTGATGACGACGAGCTCGGGGACCTGGTCGGCCTTGATCTCGGCGAACACCTCGCGCACCGCGGCCAGCTGGCCCTCGGGGTCGGGGTGGGAGCCGTCGACCACGTGCAGGATCAGGTCGGAGTCGGCGACCTCCTCCAGCGTGGAGCGGAACGCCTCGACCAGCTGGTGCGGCAGGTGCCGCACGAAGCCGACCGTGTCGCTCATCGTGTAGACGCGACCGTCGGAGGTGGTCGTACGCCGCGTGGTCGGGTCGAGCGTCGCGAACAGCGCGTTCTCGACCAGCACCCCGGCGTCGGTGAGCCGGTTGAGCAGCGAGGACTTGCCGGCATTGGTGTAGCCCGCGATCGAGACGCTGGGGATGTGGTGGCGACGGCGCTCCTGGCGCTTGGTGTCGCGGGTCCCCTTCATCTCCTTCAGCTCGCGGCGCAGCTTGGCGATCTTGGTGTTGATCCGCCGCCGGTCGGTCTCGATCTTGGTCTCACCGGGGCCACGACCACCGATACCGGCACCGGCCGCGACCCGACCACCGGCCTGGCGCGAGAGGTTGCCACCCCAGCCGCGCAGCCGCTGCTTCATGTAGCTGAGCTGGGCCAGCTCGACCTGCGCCTGGCCCTCCTTGGACTTCGCGTGCTGGGCGAAGATGTCGAGGATCAGCGCGGTCCGGTCGACCGCCTTGACCTTGAGCCGGTCCTCGAGGTTGCGCAGCTGGCTGGGCGCCAGCTCGCCGTCGAGGATCACGGTGTCGGCGCCGGAGGCCTGCACGATCTCGCGCAGCCCGTCGACCTTGCCGCGGCCGATGTAGGTGGCGGGGTCGGGCTTCTGGCGACGCTGGTAGATCGCGTCGAGGACCTCGGACCCGGCGGTCTCGGCCAGCAGCGCCAGCTCGGCCATGGAGTTCTCGGCGTCCTCGATCGAGCCCTCGGTCCACACCCCCACGAGTACGACGCGCTCCAGGCGCAGCTGGCGGTACTCGACCTCGGTGATGTCCTCGAGGTCGGTGCGCAGGCCGGCGACCCGGCGCAGCGCGTGCCGCTCGGCCAGGTCCATCTCGCCGTCGGTCTCGTCGGCGTCCTCGGGATCAGGCTCACCGGCCCACGAGTCGGTCGGCTCGTCGGCGTACCCCGACTCCCAACCGTCCTCGGCGTCGTCCCAGGTCTCGCTCTCGTCCCAGGTCCGGGTGGCGTCCAGCTCGGCGTCGAGGTTGAAGTCGCGTGCGTTCGTCATATGCCCTTCAGGGTAGGTGTGCTGAGCGGGGAGCGCGAGCCGATAAGCAAACCGCGCCCTCGGCCCCGCACCCAGTGGAACGCCGGCGGTCCCGCACCGATTCCCGCTCGCACGCCCCGGCGCTGTTCTCGTGAACCCCGCACGCAACGCCGCCCCCTCGGGCACGCTGCTCCCCATGAGCTCGCTGATGCCCCGGCTGGACCTGGCCACCCGGACGTTCTGGCGGGTCACCGGACGCCCGGTCGACCTCGCAGGCGGCGAGGCCTGGCTGACCGCTCCGATGCACGACGGCCAGACCATCGGCGACGGGTGGCTCCAAGCGGCGGCGACCGCGCTGGGCGGCACCGTGCGCGAGCACGCCGACGGCGGCGGGCTGGTCCCGGACCTGGCCGAGCTGGACGGGACCTGCTTCCGCGCGGCTGACCTGCGGCCGGAGGTCCGCCACTTCTACGAGCACACCTCCGAGTGGCGCATGGAGGTCTGGACCCAGTGGAACCCGCTCTTCGCACCCGGCGGGGAGCTCGTCTCGCGGTTCTTCGGCCGCCGCGTCCAGCAGCTCGCTCTCCCGACCCGCCCGCTCGACGTCGCGCGGGGCATGGACAGCCGGGTCGTGGGCATCCTCGACGCCGACGGCCGGCAGCGGGCGGCCGGCTGGATCCGCACCCTGCGCTCGAGCGGCGAGTACGTCTACAGCGGCTGCTACTCCAGCCGCACCCTCCCGGGCTCCGGCCAGCCGAGCGTCCACGTCGCGTTCCCGCTCGAGGCGGGCAACGTGCAGGTCCTGCTGCGTCCCCGCGCCCTGCCCGACGGGTCGTTGGAGCTGAGCTCGCCGTCGGGTGCCTTCGGCGAGGACGGCGCGTACGTCGTCGTCGCGGACCGCGGCGGGCACCACGCCGCCCGGGCGCCGATCCACGAGGAGTTCCGGGTCTACGTCGACCCCGACGGGGTGCTGCGAACCGACCACCTGCTCCGGCTGTGGTCGGCCACCGTGGTCCGGCTCCACTACAAGCTCACCCGGGCCCCGGGATGAGCGGCAGTAGGTTGGCCCGGTGAGCACACCTTCCCCAGATGGTCCCCCAGGTGGCCCCCCAGGTGGCCGAGTCCCCGGCAGCCGCGTCCCCGACCGCGCCCGCGTCGTCATCATCGGCGGAGGTGTGATCGGTTGCTCGATCGCCTACCACCTCGCGCACGCAGGCTGGACCGACGTGGTGCTCCTCGAGCGCGACCGGCTCACCTCCGGCACCACCTGGCACGCCGCCGGCCTGATGACCTGCTTCGGCTCCACCTCGGAGACGTCCACCGGGATCAGGCTCTACTCCCGCGAGCTCTACGCCCGCCTGGAGCAGGAGACGGGGCAGGCCACCGGGTTCAAGCCCGTCGGGCTGATCGAGGCCGCGGCCGACACCGACCGGCTCGAGGAGTACCGCCGCGTCGCCACCTTCCAGCGCCACCTCGGCCTCGAGGTCGAGGAGATCTCGCCGCGGGAGATGGCCGACCTCTTCCCGTGGGCGCGCACCGACGACCTGCTCGCCGGCTTCCACGTGCCCGGTGACGGGCGGGTCAACCCGGTCGACGTCACGACCGCGCTGGCCAAGGGCGCCCGGCAGCTCGGCGTACGTATCGTCGAGGGGGTCTCGGTCACCGACGTCCGCACCGAGCGCGGCGAGGTCCGCGGCGTGACCACCACCGAGGGCGACGTCGAGTGCGAGTACGTCGTCAACTGCGCCGGCATGTGGGCGCGCGAGCTCGGCGCCCGCAACGGCCTGGTGATCCCCAACCAGGCGGCCGAGCACTACTACCTGATCACCGACACCATCGAGGGGCTCGACCCGGACGCGCCGGTCTTCGAGGACCCCGCGTCGTACGGCTACTACCGCGAGGAGGGCGGCGGCATGATGGTCGGGCTCTTCGAGCCGCAGGCCGCGCCGTGGCGGGTCGAGGGCATCCCGCAGGACTTCTCCTTCGGCAAGATCCCGCCCGACTGGGACCGGATGGGCCCGTTCCTCGAGAGGGCGATGGCTCGGGTGCCGGTCACCCTCGAGGCGGGGGTGCGCACGTTCTTCTGCGGGCCGGAGTCGTTCACCCCCGACCTCGCGCCGGCCGTCGGCGAGGCGCCGGGCATCCGCAACTACTTCGTCGCGGCGGGGATGAACTCCGTCGGCATCCTCTCCGCCGGCGGCCTGGGCCGGGTGATGGCCCACTGGATCACTACCGGCCGGCCGGACGTGGACGTGACCGGCTTCAACGTCGACCGGTTCCGGCCCTGGCAGGCCGACGACGGCTACCGCGCGGCCCGCACGACCGAGATCCTCGGGACCGTCTACGCAGCGCACACGCCCGGCAAGCAGCTGCATAGCGCCCGCGGCACCCTGCTCTCCCCCGTCCACGAGCGGCTCATCGACCAGGGCGGGCTCCTGCGGGAGGTGTCGGGCTGGGAGGGCGCGGACTGGTTCGCCGGTCCGGGCGCGACCCCGGTCGCCGAGCCCACTTGGGGCCGGGCGCCCTGGTTCACCCGGTGGGAGGCCGAGCACCGGACCGTCCGCGAGGGTGTCGGCCTGATGGACATGAGCTTCATGGCGAAGCTCCGGGTGCAGGGCGCGGACGCCGGCGCCGTGCTCGACAGGGTCTCGGCCGGCGCGGTCAATCAGACCGACGAGACCATCACCTACACGCAGTGGCTCGACGAGGACGGCCACATCGAGGCTGACCTGACCGTCACCAGGCTGGCCGCCGACGACTTCCTCGTCGTCGCCTCCGACACCGCGCACGGCCACGCCCTGGCCTGGCTCGGCCGGTACGTCCGGGACGCCGACGTCCGGGTCGCCGACGTCACCGCCGACCTCGCCCAGCTCAACCTCCAGGGCCCGCGATCGCGCGACGTGCTGGCCGAGCTCACCGACGCGGACCTGTCCACGCAGGCCTTCGGCTTCCGCACCTCCCGCTGGATCGACGTGGCGGGGGTGCGAGTGCTGTGCGCGCGGATCACCTACCTCGGCGAGCTCGGCTACGAGCTCTACGTGCCGGCCGACGCCGGGCTCAAGGTGTACGACGCGCTGCAGGCCGCGGGCGCGGCGCACGGCCTCGCGCCGGTCGGGCTCAAGGCGCTCGCCTCCCTGCGGATGGAGAAGGCCTACCGCGACTTCGGCCACGACATCGACAACACCGACTGCCCGCTCGAGGCCGGGCTCGGCTTCGCGCTGGCGCTGGACAAGCCGGGCGGGTTCGTGGGGCGCGACGCGGTCCTCGCCCGCAAGGAGGCCAACGCCGCGGCCGGCGGGATGGGGCAACGGCTGGTGCAGCTGCGGGTGCTCGACCCCGAGCCGCTGCTCTTCCACGCCGAGGTCGTCCACCGTGACGGCGTGCCGGTCGGCTACGTCCGGGCCGCGTCGTACGGCTGGACGCTCGGCTCGGCCGTCGGGCTGGCGTTCGTGTCCGGCGGCGGCGCTCCGGTCACCGCCGACTGGCTGGCGGGGGGCACCTGGGAGGTCGACGTCGCCGGCACCCGGCACCCGGTCGAGGTGTCGCTGCGACCGATGTACGACCCGACGTCCGCGCGGGTCCGCGCCTGAGCCGCGTGCGCGTCGTACGACTGTCGGCCGACGGCCGCGAGCTCGCCGGACTGCTGCCGCAGCGTGCCCCCGGCAGCCGGGTGCTGCTCGGGATCACCGGCGCTCCCGGCGCCGGCAAGTCGACCCTCGCGACCCGGCTGGTGCAGGCCGCCGGAGCGGTGGTGGTGCCGATGGACGGCTTCCACCTCGCCGACGTCGAGCTGGCCCGCCGCGGCCTGCTGGACCGCAAGGGCGCGCCGGAGACCTTCGATGCATGGGGGTACGCCGCGCTGCTCGACCGCCTGCGCCGGCGGCCCGACCACGTGGTGATGGCGCCGGCGTTCGAGCGGGAGCTGGAGCAGCCGCTGGCCGGCGCCGTGCCCGTCCCGCCGGAGGCCGACCTGGTGGTGACCGAGGGCAACTACCTGCTGCTCGACGGGCCGCCGTGGACGGAGGTGCGCGCGAGCCTCGACGCCGTGTGGCACGTCGTCACCGACGACGCCGTGCGCGTGCCGCGACTGGTCGAGCGGCACGTCGCCTTCGGCAAGTCGCCCGTCGACGCCCGCGCCTGGGTGGACCGGGTCGACCAGCCCAACGCCGAGCTGGTGGAGGCGGCCCGGTCGCGGTCCGACGTACTCCTCGACCTCACCGACTGGGACCACGCGCAGCCCTGCTGAGATCCCCCATCTGGGTCATGGGACCCCCTCGCCACACCCGCCACACTGGAATGTCGATCGGGCGCGCGCCGCCCGGGAGGGCGGGTGGTCGTCGTGGACGCTCTGGCCCGGTGGCTGGGCACCGCCCCCGGACGGGTCGCCGGCGCCGTCGCGGTGGTCGCGCTCCTCGCCCTCGGCGCCTGGGGCACGACGCTGACCAGCCTCGATCAACCGGCCGGTGGCCCCGGCACCGCCGGCCTCGCGCTGTCCGGCAGCCCGGTCGTCGGGCACGTGTGGGCCCAGGCCTACGGGACCTCGGCCGTCGCCGCGGCCCTGCGAGGCGTGCTGCTGGTCGTGGTCTGCTGGAGCCCGCTGCTGGCGCTGCTCTCGCTGTGGACCGGCCGGAGCTACCGGACGGTGTCCACCCGACGGCTGGCCGCGCCCCTGGCCCTGGTCGCGCTGGGTGCGGGGGTCGCGGGCCTGGCCGGGGTCGCCTTCGTCCAGCTGGCCGGCAACGGGGCGGGCGGGATCGACCCCTGGTCGCAGGGGTGGCGGCTGGCCGCCGCCTCCGCGTGGGCGACCCTGCTGGCCGGCGCGCTGGTCGCGGCGTACTGCCTCGGCGGCCTGCTCTCCCTGGGGCTGCGGCCGTCGGTGCGGGCGGTGCTGCGCACCGCCGACAGCGAGGGCCCGGCACGGGCCGAGCGGACCATGGACGAGAGCGGCCTGGGTCTGGCGTTCTCCGGCGGCGGGATCCGGGCCGCCTCGATCAGCCTCGGCGCGCTGCAGGCGCTCGAGCGCAACGGCTCGCGCGGCTGGGACAAGGCCGACCACGTCACCTCGGTCTCCGGTGGCTCCTACATGACCGGCGCGTGGAGCCTGGCCCGCACCCTGGCCCCGGCGGACGACGAGCAGTCCGCGCCCCGGCCCTGGGCGATGGCCGGGATCCAGCCGGGGCCCGAGGAGCGGCACCTGCGTGACAACCTCGGCTACCTGCTGTCCAACGCCCCGCGTGGCGACGGCGACGACTCGGTGGCGCCGACCTCGGAGCCCGCCGTGCGGGCGCGGGCGCAGCGGTTGCCCGCTGCCGTCGCCACCGTGCTGAGCGGCATGTTCGCCAACGCCCTGGTCTTCTTCGGCCTGCTGTGGGTGGCCGGGCGGCTGGTGGGCTGGTTCTACCGCTGGTACTTCGGGCTGACCTGCCCCGACTGGCGGCTCGACCGGCACCTGGCCTTCGAGCTCGACCACGGGTGCCTGGCGCCCTCGCCCCGGGTGGCGTGGCCGGTGGTGGCCCTGCTGGCCGTCGGGCTCGGCTTCGTTCTCGTGTGGGTGCTGGCCGCGAAGTTCAGCGACGCCTCCGGCGCGACGGTGCCGCCGGCCTGGCTGCTCGTCCCGAAGTTCCTGGGGTACGGCAGCCTCCGCATCGGCCTCGCCCTCCTGTTCGTCATGGGCGTGGTCCCGCTGCTCATCGACCTGCTGTGGCGGCCGATCGCGGCCCACGACCTCTTCACCACCCTCGTCACCGTCATCGGCTCGATCGGCTCGATCACGGCGGTGGTGCGGATCCTGCGCAAGCCGTTGGCGAGGTTCGCCCCGGTCCTCGGCGGCGTGCTCTTCGCGACGCTGCTGCTCTTCCTCCTGTGCCGCTGGGCGCTCGGGGCGATGGCGGTGGCGCCGAGCCACCGAAACATCGTGCTGTTCACCGTGGTCGTGCTGGCCCTGCTGGTCGTGCACCTCGCCGGTGCGGTGGAGTTCTGGTCGCTCGCGGGGTTCTACCGCGGCAAGCTGCGCGCGGCGTTCGCCACCTATCGCCTCGGCGGTCCGGGAGGTCCGCGGGTGCGTGCCTACGTCAACAACGACGCCGCCGCCCCCGGCGAGCGGGTCGAGCCGACCCTGGCGTCCCTCCCGGTGCGGGGCCGCGGCCGCCCGGACGGCACCCCGCTGACGATCTGCGCGTCCGCCACGGTGACCGGGCGCGGCGTACGCACCCACTACGGCGTACCGGCGCTGAGCGTGACGTTCTCGCCCGAGTCGGTGCGGCTCTTCGCGCCGCTGGAGGAGGACGGCCTCTGGCAGCGCTACGAGTGCTCCGCGGCGGCGATGGCGACCCTGCGGCCCAGATTGACCCCGCGGCTGACGACGATGATGGCGGTCGGGCTGTCCGGGGCGGCGGTGTCGCCGGCGATGGGACGCTTCCGGCTCGGGCCGGTCAGCATGCTGCTCGCCTTCGCCAACGTCCGGCTCGGGATGTGGATCCCCAACCCACGCTGGGCGGCCGTGCTCGCCGAGCAGGGCAAGCCGCTGCCGAGACCCGGGTTGGGCTACCTGCTCAAGGAGTTCGTCGGCTTCCACGACCCCAGCGACCTCTACCTCTACGTCACCGACGGCGGCCACTGGGAGAACACCGCCCTGGTCGAGCTGCTGCGCACCAGCCACCACCGCGAGATCATCTGCGTGGACGCCGACTCCGGGCCCGGCAACCTGGCCACGTCGATCTCGCGGGCCGTCGACCTCGCCCAGCTCGAGTGCGCCGCGAGCATCGCGCTCAACCTCGACGTGCTGCGCGCCGACCGGGACCCCTCCCCCGGGCGCGACTACTCGCCCCGCTCGGTGAACCTCGGCCTGGTGCGGCGCAGCGACGGGAACGACGAGCGGATCAGCCTGCTGTGGTACTCCAAGCCCGCGCTCACCCAGGACATGCCGCCGCAGCTGCTGGCCTACCGCGAGGTGGACCCGACCTTCCCGCGCGTCAGCACGGTCGACCAGTTCTTCCACGCGGCCCAGTTCGCCGCCTACCGCGACCTCGGCCGCTACAACGCACGCAAGGTCCTCGCCGCCCGCGCGACGCTGGCCGCCCACGTGCGCGCCCACCCCACCTACATCCGCTTCCGCGCCGCCGTCCGCGCCGGGATCGTCCCCGAGCCCCCCGAGGGGTGGGTGCTGCCCGAGCTGGTCGACCTCGTCGAGCAACTGGCCGCCGACCGGATCACCGACGAGCAGGCGTTGTACGCCGAGCGGGTCTACGCGACCGTGGTGGCGGCGCTGGCGTGAGGGGGCCGCCGCCGCAGGAGTCCCCGGCTGGCCGGTGACTCCGGTGGTTGTCGGCCGGTGCAACGGCTGACAAGCACCAGACCTGGCCGACAACCCCGACGGCCGGGCGGCTCAGCGGGGGCGCGGCTCGGCGGCGTACTCCCCCGGGGTGAGGCCGGTGACGGTGCGGAAGTCGCGGCCGAAGTGGGCCTGGTCGGCGTACCCCAGGTCGGCGGCGACGCGGGCCAGGTCGGGGCGTACGTCGCCGGCCAGCCGCTCGGCCGCCTCGTGCAGGCGCCGGCGCTGGATCAGCCACTTCGGCGACAGCCCGATCCGGCGCTGGGTCATCCGCTGCAGCGTCCGCTCGCCGATCGCGAACTTCTCGCAGACCTGGCTGACGCGTTGTACGCCGGAGTCGCCCTCCACGAACTCGACGACGGCGTTGACGAGCAGCCCCTCCTCGTCGACGGGCAGCAGCGGCGCCAGCGCGGCCTCGACCGCGGCGACCGCTCGTTGCTGGCCGTCGGCGTCGTGGGGGTCCTCACCGACGCAGTCGTGGATCGCGGTGACCAGCCCGGCGCCGTCGAGGCCGCGCGCGTCGGTGAGGGGTACGGCGCGGTCCGCCAGCGTGTCCACGGGCTGACCCCACACCAGCGACCCAGCCGCGGGCTGCAGCATGGTGCCGACGGCCCACCCGGACCCGACGAGCTCCTGGGTCGAGAGCCCCGAGCTGGGCCCCACCAGCAGCGCGTAGGAGTCGGAGACCACGACCAGGCAGACGGGGTACTGCAGGACGCGCTGCACCGACCGCGTCCCCTCCGGCAGCGCCCACACCGGCATCCAGTAGCGGCGCACCAGCCCGGCGAGCCCCGGCGTCGGCGCGAACCGGTGGATCGGCGGGCTGTAGCCGGCGGCGTCGCGCAGGTGCGCCCGCTCGGTCGGGTCGATCCGGCGGTTGGCAGTCACGTGTCGGATTCTTTCAAGAACCGGCCGCCGATGGGGCCGCACGCTGGGTCCCATGAACACTCTCATCGACGACTACCTCGCCAACGCCGACCGCTTCTCCGCCGTCGTGGACGCCGGCGGCGACTGGACCGCACCGAGCCCCTGCGAGGGCTGGACCGCCCGCGACGTGGTCGACCACGTGGTCGACAGCCAGCGGGACTTCCTGGCCCGCCAGGACCTCGACGCCGGCTCGCGACCCACCGGCGACCCGCAACAGCTCTGGCGCACCCACCTCGACGCCGTACGCCGCGTGGTGGCCGACGATGCCGCGGTCTCGGCGGAGTACGACGGCTACTTCGGCCGGACGTCCGTCGCAGACACGCTCGCGAACTTCTACGGCTTCGACCTCGTCGTGCACCGCTGGGACCTCGGCCGCGCCCTGGGCCGGGACGTGCGCTGGTCCGAGGAGGAGATGGAGCGCCTCGAGAAGGCGGTCGCGGGCTTCGGCGACGCCCTCTACGGCGAGGGGGTCTGCCGCCCGGCCGTCGACGTGCCCGAGGGCGCCGACCGGCAGGCCCGGCTGCTCGGGATCATGGGGCGCCGAGCCTGAGCAGGTGCAGGTTTCACCGGCTGACCGGTGAAACCTGCACCACCAGCAGCTACTTGGGAGGCATCCGGATACCGCCGTCGACCCGGATGGTCTCGCCGTTCATGTACGGGTTGCGCACGCACTCCAGCACCATCGAGGCGAGCTCCTCGGGCTGGCCGAGCCGCTTGGGGAAGAGCACGCTCTCGCCGAGCTTGGCCTTGAACGCCTCGGCGTCACCGCCGAAGCCGTAGATCGGGGTGTCGATCAGGCCCGGCGCCACCGTGTTGAGCCTGATGGCGGAGGCGGCCAGGTCGCGCGCGACCGGCAGGGTCATGCCGACGACGCCGCCCTTGGAGGCGGAGTACGCCGCCTGGCCGATCTGACCGTCGAACGCCGCCACGCTGGCCAGGTTGACGATCGCCCCCCTCTCGCCGGACTCGGTCGGCTCGAGCTTGCTCATCTCGGTGGCCGCGAGGCGGACCGCGTCGAAGGTGCCGATCAGGTTGATCGAGATGACCTTGGTGAAGGCCGCGAGGTCGTGGGCGGAGTCGAACTCGCCGTCGCGGCCGATGGTGCGCTGTGCCCAGCCGATGCCGGCGGAGTTGACCAGCACGCGCAGCGGTCCGAGCTCGACGGCCGCGCGGACCGCCGCCTTGATCTGCTCGGTGTCGGTGACGTCCACGCTGACGAACGTGCCACCGATCTCCTTCGCGAGGGCCTCGCCCTTGTCGGCCTGCAGGTCCGCGACGACGACCTTCGCCCCGGCGGCGGCGAGCTGCCGGGCGACGGCCGCGCCGATGCCCGACGCCGCGCCCGTGACGATCGCTGATGCTCCGTTGATGTCCATGGCTGGCGAGCATAGAGCCCGCCCGTTCAGAGGCTGGTGGTGCCCGACGCCACGATCACGGCCGGCCCGGTGAGCAGCACCCGGTCGTCGTCGGTCCAGGTCACGGTGAGGGTGCCGCCGGGCACGTCCACGCGGTACGCCACCTCCGCGGCGGGGGGCGTGCCCTCCGCGACCAGCCCGTCGGCCAGTGCCGAGGCCACCATCACCGCGCACGCACCGGTGCCGCACGACCGGGTCTCCCCCGACCCGCGCTCGTGCACCCGCATGGCCACGTGCCGCTGGCTGCGGCGCACCACGAACTCCACGTTCACGCCGTGGGGATAGGTCTCCCGGTCGTACGCCGGCTCGTCGTACAGCGTCCCGGCCTCCTCCAGCGCGTCGACGAGCGCCACCGCGTGCGGGTTGCCCATGTCGACGTGGCGCGCCGGCCAGCTGTGCAGCCCGACGCCGACGACCGTCTGTCCCAGCACCTTGGGCCTGCCCATGTCGGCGGTCACCAGGTCGCCGGTGAGCGTCAGGGTCTTCACGCCGTCCCGGGTGGCCACCGGCACCGCGTCGGAGGCCGCGACCAGGCCGGCTTCGACCAGGTGCCGCGCGAAGACACGGATCCCGTTGCCGCACATCTCCGAGAGCGAGCCGTCGGAGTTGCGGTAGTCCATGAACCACTCGGCGTCCTGGTCGCGCACCAGCGCCGCGTCCGGCCCGTCGTACGACGTGGTCCGGATCACCCGGATCACGCCGTCGGCGCCGATGCCGGCCCGCCGGTCGCACAGGGCGCGCACCCGCTCCGGGGCGAGCGCGCCGTGGACCGCGCCGTCGTGGTCGGGCAGCAGCACGAAGTCGTTCTCGGTGCCGTGCCCCTTGAGGAAGGCGTAGGACTCAGGCATACAGGCCCTTGTCGTAGTTCTCGGGCCGGTAGTGGTCGTCGAGCTGCTCGAGGGTCATCCCGGTCGGCTCGTACCTCTGCGCGATCACGGCCCGCCGCGACACCCGGCCCTCGGGGTCCCAGGTCTCGGACTTCCACAGCCCGGAGCGCATGAACGCCTTGGCGCAGTGGAAGAACAGCTCGTCGATGTCGACCACGACGGCCAGGATCGGCCGGTGCCCCTTGACGACCATCTCGTCGAAGAAGGGCGCATCGCTGACCAGCCGCGCGCGGCCGTTGACCCGCAGGGTGTCCCCGCGTCCGGGGATCAGGAAGTTCAGCCCCACGTGGGGGTTGTCGAGGATGTTGCGGTAGCCGTCGGCCCGCCGGTTGCCCGGCCGCTCGGCGATCGCGATCGTGCGCTCGTCGATCACGTGCACGAGGCTGCCGGCCGGGTCACCCTTCGGCGAGGCGTCGCAACGACCGTCCGCCGAGGCCGTCGCCATGAAGCAGAACGGCGAGGCCGCCAGCCAGTCCCGGTCCACGTCGAGCAGCGCCGGGCGGGCCTTGTCGCGCACCCGCTGGATCGGCTCGCCCAGCAGCGCGGTCAGCTCGTCGCCCGAGGTGATCTCGGTCCAGGTCTCGGTGTGCACGGACCAACCGTACGCGGATCCGCGACCCCGGGGTCGATGGGAAGGGGTGCTGACCCCGAGGCCGCGAACCGGTTTCAGGGGCCGGTCGGGCGCACCACGCGCGCCGACCCACCGCCGCGCCGCTTCGGCTCGGCCACCACGGTCAGCAGCCCGCCGTGGCCGAACTCGATGGCCGTGGCCGCGCCGATCTCCGCGGCGCTGGTGAATGTGTCGCCCGACGGCTGGAGCTGCTGGCCGTACGGCGCCAGCGCCGCCTCGTAGGCCGTGATGAACTCCGGCTCGGCCAGCGTCCTCTGCACGTTGCCGTTCGACGCGCGCGGGGCCGCCAGGGCCTGCTCGATCGTCATCCCCCGGTCGATCCGGTTGAAGAGGATCTGCAGCACCGTGGTGATGATCGTCGACCCGCCGGGCGAGCCGAGCGCGAGGAACGGCTTCCCGCCCTTGAGCAGGATCGTCGGCGACATCGAGCTGCGCGGGCGCTTGCCGCCCTCGATCCGGTTCGGGTCGTCGGCGTTGTAGACGGCCGAGAAGTCGGTCAGCTCGTTGTTGAGCAGGAACCCCCGACGAGGCAGCACGATCCCCGAGCCGCCGGTCTGCTCGATCGTGAGGGTGTACTCCACGACGTTGCCCCACTTGTCGGAGACGGTGAGGTTGCTGGTCTCGACATTCTCGGTGTCGGTCGCCGGCTTGGTGGTGCCGGCGGCGCCGCTGCCGCACTGCCCGTCGTACGACGTGACGTCGCC
>Ga0308176_10001894_pt1 | contig 13173 bp, 10 predicted proteins | sample PhyCR2_3_FD_203890 | JGI IMG/M metagenome (GOLD analysis project Ga0308176, IMG submission 203890) | Soil microbial communities from UC Gill Tract Community Farm, Albany, California, United States - DLSLS.C.R2 | ecosystem: Environmental > Terrestrial > Soil > Agricultural land | place: USA... | reverse complement strand
TCGAGACCGGCCAGCGACCAGGTGCCGGTGCAGACGTAGGCGAAACGCCCGTCCACCGCCGGGACCGCGGCCACCGCCGAGGCCGTGTCGTGCGACGCGACCGCGGTGACCGGCACCGGCCCGGTGAGCCCGGTCTCCGCCAGCACCTCGGGGCGCAGCACCCCCGCCGGGTCACCGGGCCGCCGCAGCGGCGCGAACAGCCCGAGGTCGACGTCCAGCCGCTCGGCGACGCCGTACGCCCAGTCGCGGGTGCGGGGATCGATGAGCTGGGTGGTGGAGGCGTTGGTCAGCTCGGTGCCCTGCTCGCCGGTCAGCCAGTACGTCAGCAGATCGGGGATCAGCAGCAGTCTCCTGGCCTGGGCGAACTGGGCGGTCGGGCGGGCGGCCGCGAGCTGGTACAGGGTGTTGAAGGGCGCGTACTGCAAGCCGGTCGCCGCGTACAGCTCGGCGGCCGGCACGGTCGCCCACACCTTCTCCGCGACGCCCTCGGTGCGGGCGTCGCGGTAGTGCACCGGGTTGCCCAGCAGGGCGCCGTCCGCGTCCAGCAGGCCGTAATCGACGGCCCAGCTGTCGATGCCGACGGAATCGACCCGCCCCGCGGCCCGCAGCCCGTCCAGCACACCGGCGTACAGCGCCGGCACGTCCCAGCGCAGGCCCTCCGGGACCCGCACCGGCCGGTTGGGGAACCGGTGCGCCTCGGTCAGCTCCAGCGAGTCGGACCCGACCCGGCCGACCATCACCCGCCCGCTGGAGGCGCCCAGATCGACGGCCGCGTAGGACCGCGCACCGCCGCTCATCGCAGGAAAGCGGCCGCCACACCCGCGTCGACCGGGATGTGCAGCCCCGTGGTGTGGGTGAGCTCCCCGCCGGTGAGCGCGAACACCGCGTTCGCCACGTGCTCGGGCAGCACCTCCCGCTTCAGGATGGTCCGCTGGGCGTAGAACTCGCCCAGCTTCTCCTCCGGCACCCCGTACACCGCGGCCCGCTGGGCACCCCAGCCGCCCGCGAAGATGCCGGACCCGCGGACCACGCCGTCCGGGTTGACCCCGTTGACGCGGATGCCGTGTTCGCCGAGCTCGGCCGCCAGCAGCCGCACCTGATGGGCCTGGTCGGCCTTGGCGGCGGAGTAGGCGAGGTTGTCGGGGCCGGCGAAGACGGCGTTCTTCGACGCGATGTACACGATGTCGCCGCCCAGCCCCTGCGCGGTCATCACCCGCGCCGCCTCCCGGGAGACGAGGAAGGAGCCGCGCGCCATGATGTCGTGCTGCAGGTCCCAGTCCCTGGCCGAGGTCTGCAGCAGCGGCTTGGAGATGGAGATGCCGGCGTTGTTCACCACGAGGTCGACCCCGCCGAAGGCGAGCACGGCGGCCGCGAAGGCCTCGGTGATCCGCTCCTCGGAGGTGACGTCCATGGTCACGGCGACGGCCTTGTCGGCGCCGCCCAGTTCCCCGGCGACGGCGGCGGCGTTCTCCGCGTTCAGGTCGGCCACGACCACACAGGCGCCCTCGGCGGACAGCCGGTGCGCGATGGCCCGGCCGATCCCGCTGCCCGCCCCGGTCACCAGCGCCACCCGGGTGGCCAGCGGCTTCGGCTTCGCCATCCGCCGGAGCTTGGCCTCCTCCAGCGCCCAGTACTCGATGCGGAACTTCTCCGACTCCTCGATCGGCGCGTACGTGGACACCGCCTCGGCGCCCCGCATGACGTTGATCGCGTTGACGTAGAACTCGCCCGCCACCCGGGCGGTCTGCTTGTCCTTGCCGAAGCTGAACATGCCCACCCCGGGGATCAGCACGATCGCCGGGTCGGCGCCGCGCATGGCGGGGGAGTCGGGCAGGGCGTGCCGCTCGTAGTAGGCGGTGTACTCCGCACGGTAGGCGGCGTGCAGCTCACGCAGCCGGCCGACCGCGTCCTGGAGCGGGGCCGACGGGGGCAGGTCGAGGACGAGCGGCCGTACCTTCGTGCGCAGGAAGTGGTCCGGGCAGGAGGTGCCGAGGGCGGCCAGCCGCGGGTGCTCGGCGCGGGCGACGAAGTCCAGCACCACGTCCGCGTCGTCGAAGTGGCCGACCTGCGGCCGGTCCTGGGAGGCGATGGCCCGTACGTACGGCGCGAGCGCGGCGGCCCGCGCCCGCCGCTCGCCCTCGGGCAGCGGCTCGTACCCCGCGATGACGGGCCCGAAGGGCTCGGCCCTGCCCCTGTCCGCCAGGAAGGCCTCGGCGGTGCGGATGATGTGCAGCGAGTTGCGCTCGCACTCCTCGGCACTGTCGCCCCAGGCGGTGATGCCGTGCCCGCCGAGCACGCACCCGATCGCCCGCGGGTTGGCCGCCTTGATGGCCGCGATGTCCAGCCCGAGCTGGAACCCGGGCCGCCGCCACGGCACCCAGGCCACCGAGTCGCCGAAGCACTCGGCGACTCGCTTCTCCCCGTCGGCGGCGCAGGCGAGGGCGATACCGGAGTCGGGGTGCAGGTGGTCCACGTGCGGGGCGTCGACCAGGCCGTGCATGGCGGTGTCGATGGAGGGAGCGGCCCCGCCCTTGCCGTGCAGGCAGTAGTCGAACGCGGCGACCATCTCGTCCTCGCGCTCGACACCCGGGTAGACGTCGACGAGGGCGCGCAGCCGGTCCAGCCGCAGCACGGCGAGCCCGGCCCCGGTGAGCGTTCCGAGGTCGCCGCCGGAACCCTTCACCCACATCAGCTCCACGTCACCGCCGGTGACGGGATCGGTGCCGGTTCCCTTGGCGGAGGCGTTGCCGCCGGCGTAGTTGGTGTTGCGGGGGTCGGCGCCCAGCCGATGGGAGCGGGCGAGGAGGGCGGCGGCTTCGGGATGGGTGGACATGAGTGGTCCTTACTTCCTGAGAAGGGGTGAGTGGAATGCCCTGGGGGCGCGGGGCAGTCTCATTGCGCGGCTACCGCCGCGTGGGCGCGACCAGCCACGACCGGCCCGCACCCCGCGAGCGACAGGACGCGGCAGACGCTCACGCACCCCACCCCGCCTGCTCCCCGCCCACCCGCTCGGCGACGATCCGCTCCGCCCACCCGGACCGGGCGTACGCGGAGACCGGGTCGGGGTCCAGCCCCGTCTCCTCGCGCACCTCCCGGAGCAACGGGCGGACATCGGTGTTGTAGGCGTCCATCAGCACGGCGTTGGCGCCCAGGACGTCACCGGAGGCCTGGGCCGCGGCCAGCGCCGCCCGGTCGACCAGCAGCGCCTTGGCCGTGGCCTCCTGGACGTTCATCACGGAGCGGATGATCGCGGGGATCTTCGCCTCGATGTTGTGGCACTGGTCGAGCATGAACGCCACCTCGGAGGTGAACCCGCCGCCGCGCACCACCTCGTACATGATGCGGAACAGCTGGAACGGGTCCGCGGCCCCGACCATGAGGTCGTCGTCGGCGTAGAAGCGCGAGTTGAAGTCGAACCCGCCGAGCTTCCCCTCCCGCAGCAGCGTAGCGACGATGAACTCGATGTTGGTGCCCGGCGCGTGGTGCCCCGTGTCGACCACCACCTGTGCCTTCGGCCCCAGCTTCAGGCAGTGCGCGTACGCCGTGCCCCAGTCCGGCACGTCCGTCGTGTAGAAGGCCGGCTCGAAGAACTTGTACTCCAGCAGCATCCGCTGCCCGTCCCCGAGCCGGGCGTACACCACCGCCAGCGCCTCGGCCAGCCGGTCCTGCCTGGCCCCTATGTCGTCCTGGCCGGGGTAGTTGGTGCCGTCCGCGAACCACAGCTTCAGGTCCCGTGAACCGGAGGCGTCCATGATGTCGACGCACCGCAGCAGATGGTCCACCGCCTTGCGGCGCACCTTCGCGTCCGGGTGGCAGACGCTGCCCAGCTTGTAGTCGTCGTCCTGGAAGGTGTTGGCGTTGATCGCGCCGAGCCGCACCCCGTGTTCCTCGGCGAACTCGGCCAGCGCCGCGTAGTCCTCGACCGTGTCCCACGGGATGTGCAGGGCGACCGTGGGCGCGGCCCCGGTGAACTCGTGGACCTTCGCGGCGTCGGCCAGCTTCTCCCAGGGCGAGCGCGGTACGCCCGGCTGGGCGAACACCTTGAAACGGGTCCCCGAGTTCCCGTACGCCCACGACGGCGTCTCGACGGCCTGGGTCCTGAGGGCGGCCTTCACCGCGGCGAGGTCGGTCACTTCGGGGCTCCTGTGGTGTCGGGTGGAACGACTGAGCTTGTGAAACGATTCAGAAAGGCAAGCTATGAGCCCATCGAAGGGGTGTCAAGCACTCCGGCCGACACCGTTGTCCGTGACTCGTCTGTGACGTTCGGCTATCGAAAGTTTTTCGACACGGACCCATTGACGTGACATGCCCGGGATGCCTAACGTCCCGGCAATCCAGTTGAAACCTTTCACGACGCCGAGGGGCGGTGCCGCCGGTGTCGTCGAGGAGCCCTCATGACCCACCCGCCTGACCCGGGACCGACCCCGGTGCTGGCCCTGCGGGACGTCTCCAAGTCCTTCGGTGCCGTACGCGCCCTGCGAGGCGTCTCCCTGGAGCTGCTGCCCGGCGAGGTGCACGCCCTCGCCGGGGAGAACGGCGCGGGCAAGTCGACCCTCATCAAGACGCTCGCCGGGGTGCACCGCCCCGACTCCGGGCAGGTGCTGCTCGACGGTGAGCCCGTCGTCTTCCACGGACCCGGCGACGCCCGTGACGCCGGGATCGCCGTGATCTACCAGGAGCCCACGCTCTTCCCCGACCTGTCGATCGCCGAGAACATCTTCATGGGCCGGCAGCCCCGCCGGGCCCTCGGCCGGATCGACCACAAGGCGACGCACGCGGCGACCGCGGCCCTGATGAAGCGGCTCGGCGTCGAGCTCGACCCGGACCGCCCCGCCCGCGGACTGTCCATCGCCGACCAGCAGATCGTGGAGATCGCCAAGGCGCTCTCCTTCGACGCCCGGGTCCTGATCATGGACGAGCCGACGGCCGCCCTGACCGGCAGCGAGGTCGCCCGGCTCTTCGGCGTGGTCCGCACCCTGAGCGAGCAGGGCGCCGCGGTGCTGTTCATCTCCCACCGGCTGGAGGAGATCTTCCGGATCTGCCGCCGGGTGACCACGCTGCGGGACGGCACCCGGATCGCCGGCGAGCCCCTCGACGGCATGACCGAGGACGACCTGGTGCGCCGGATGGTCGGCCGCGACCTGGACGAGCTGTACCCGAAGCAGGACGTCACGCCCGGCGAAGTCGCCCTGAGCGTCCGCCGGCTGACCCGCGAGGGGGTTTTCACCGACGTCTCCTTCGAGGTGCGGCGCGGTGAGATCGTCGGTCTCGCGGGGCTGGTCGGCGCCGGCCGCACCGAGGTGGCCCGCGCCGTGTTCGGCGTCGACCGGTGGGACGCGGGCGAGGTGGAGGTCGAGGGCCGCAGGCTCACCCGAGGGGCACCCTCCACCGCGATGGCCGCCGGACTCGCGCTGGTTCCCGAGGACCGGCGCGCCCAGGGCCTGGTGATGGAGATGTCCATCGCGCGCAACATCGGGCTCACCGGCCTGCGCACGACCGTGAAGGCCGGCCTGATGGACCGCGGCGCCGAACGCAGCCGCTCCCTCGACTGGGCGCTACGGCTCCAGGTGAAGTACGCCCGCATCGCCGACGCCGTCTCCACCCTCTCCGGCGGCAACCAGCAGAAGGTCGTCCTCGCCAAGTGGCTGGCCACCGGCCCGAAGGTACTGATCGTGGACGAGCCGACGCGCGGGATCGACGTCGGCACCAAGGCCGAGGTGCACCGGCTGCTCAGCGAGCTGGCCGCCGAAGGCGTCGCCGTCCTGATGATCTCCTCCGATCTGCCCGAGATCCTCGGCATGGCCGACCGGGTGCTCGTCATGCACGAGGGCCGGATCACCGCGGAGATCCCGCGCTCCGCGGCCACCGAGGAGACGGTGATGGCCGCCGCCACCGGAAGGGCCGCCGCATGACAGCCGCCGGAAGCGCCGCCCCCATGACCCCGACCGCCACCAGGAGGGCCGCCGCATGACGGTGACCGCCCCGAACGAGACACCGCTCACCGAGGTGCCCAGGTCCAGCGGGACCCGGCTGGTGGACCGGGTCTTCAGGATGCGCGAACTCGCCATCCTGGCCGTCTTCCTGGTGATGATCGCCGTCACCCAGGCCGGCAACAGCGAGTTCCTCTCCGCGCAGGGCATCAAGGACCTGCTGCTCAACGCCACGATCCTGGTGCTCGTCGCCACCGGCCAGTCCCTGGTCGTCATCACCCGCAACGTCGACCTGTCGGTCGGCTCCACCCTCGGCATCAGCGCCTTCGCCGCCGGCACCTGTCTGCACGGCGGCGGGAACGCGGCCGTCGCGCTGCTCCTCGCCGTGCTGCTCGGCGTCGGCTGCGGGCTGCTGAACGGCCTGCTCGTCAGCCTCGGCCAGGTGCCCGCGCTGGTCGTCACCCTCGGCACCCTGTACATCATCCGGGGCATCGACTCCATCTGGGTCGGCTCCCGGCAGATCACGGCGGCCGATCTCCCCGGCGGATTCGTGGACTTCGGCTCCGGCGGCCTCTCCGCCGTCCCGTGGCTCGCCCTCATCGCGCTCGCCGTGCTGGCCGCCACCGCCTACTACCTCAGGCACTTCGGCAGCGGACGGGAGCTGTACGCGCTCGGCTCCAACCCGGAGGCCGCACGACTGGCCGGCATCCCGGTGCGCAAGCGCGTCCTGGCCGCCTACACCGTCTGCGGCGCCCTCGCCGGACTCGCCGGCGCCCTGTACCTGGCCCGGTTCGGCAACGTCGACTCCGGCACCGGCAACGGCTACGAACTCACCGTCGTCAGCGCCGTCGTCGTCGGCGGCGTCGCCTTCACCGGAGGCTCCGGCAGCGTCTACGGCGCCGCTCTCGGCGGACTGCTGCTCACCTCCGTCAACAGCGTGCTCCCCGCCCTGGGCGTCAGCTCCGTGTGGGTGCTCGCGATCAACGGCGTCCTGCTGCTGCTCGCCGTCGCGGTCGACCGGGTCGTCGCGCTGCGGGTGGCCGCCGCCCTGAAGAAGAAGTCGGCCCTGAGCAAGGCCCCCCTGACGAAGGAGAACGCCGGTGCCTGAGTCGCTGAGCCGCGCCGTCCGCTGGGACACCGTCGTCGGCGCCCTCCTGATCGTCCTGCTGCTGCTGTCCTTCGGCCTCGTGGACGGCTTCGGCAACGCCCTCAACCTGTCCTTCCTCATCGGCAACACGCTGCCCATCGCACTGATCGCCCTGCCCATGACCCTGCTCGTGGTCTCCGGCGAGATCGACCTTTCGGTCGCCTCCACGGCCGGGCTGTCCGGCGCGATGATGGGCAAGCTGTGGAACCAGGGCATGGCCATCGAGACGATCATCCCGCTGTGCCTGCTGCTGGGCGTGGTGTGCGGCCTGGTCAACGGCCTGCTGGTGACCCGGCTGGGGCTGCCGTCCCTCGCCGTGACCATCGGCACGCTCGCCGCCTACCGGGGCATCGCGCAGATCGTGCTCGGCTCGGACGCGGTGACCGACTTCCCCGGCCAGTACCTCGACTTCGCGGCCGGGCGACTCGGCGGCACCTTCCTGCCGCAGGCCTTCCCGCCCTTCCTGGTGCTGCTCGCCGTCGCCGTCGTCGTCCTGCACGCCACCCCGTTCGGCCGGTCGCTGTTCGCGGTCGGCGCCAGCGAGGAGGCGGCGCGGTTCGCCGGTATCCGGGTCAAGCGGGCCAAGCTCGTCCTGTTCGTCGCCACCGGGTTCATGTCCGCGCTCACCGGCGTCTTCTGGGCCCTGCACTACGCCAGCGCCCGCTACGACAACGCCACCGGCCTCGAACTCTCCGTCGTCGCTGCCGTGCTGCTCGGCGGCATCGACTTCGACGGCGGAAAGGGCACGCTCGGCGGCGCGATCGCCGGGGTGTTCCTGCTGGGCGCGCTGCAGAACGTGATGAGCCTGTTGAACGTCTCCGCGCAGTCGCAGATCGTCGTCACCGGCGTGCTGCTCGTCGTCTCCGTGCTCGGACCCCGGGTCGCACGGCAGATCACCGTCGCGAGGGTGGGCCGCAGAGCCGCCTCGGCACCGACGTCGTAACTCCCCGCCCACTCGACCCCCGTAAAGGAATCCGACCATGCGCCAGTCCACCCTGCGCCGCACCTGCGTGGCCCTCGCCGCCGTCACCTCCCTCGCGCTCGCCGCCACCGCCTGCGGCGGCACCACCAAGAACGACGTCAAGAACGACAGCGGGCCGGTCACCTCCGCCGGCAAGGCCGATCCGAACGCGGTCACCAAGAAGGGACTGACCGTCGGCTTCCTGCCCAAGCAGGTGAACAACCCGTACTTCACCACCGCCGACCAGGGCGGCGAGAAGGCCCTCGCCGAACTGGGCGAGAAGTACAAGGAGGTGGGCCCCTCCAGCGCCACCGACACCTCCGGGCAGGTGAGTTACGTCAACACCCTCACCCAGCAGCGGGTGAACGCGATGGCCGTCTCCGCGCAGGACCCGGGGGCCCTGTGCACCGCGCTGAAGCAGGCGATGACCAACGACATCAAGGTCGTCACCTACGACTCCGACACCAACCCGGGCTGCCGCAACGCCTTCGTCTCCCAGGCGTCCGCCGAGGACCTCGGCCGCACCGAGGTCCAGCTCCTCGCCGAACAGATCGGCTACAAGGGCGAGATAGCGATCCTGTCCGCGGCCCAGACCGCGACGAACCAGAACACCTGGATCGGCTACATGAAGGACGAGCTGAAGGACCCCAAGTACAAGAACGTCAAGCTCGTCAAGACCGCCTACGGCAACGACGACGCGCAGGCGTCCTTCCAGCAGACCCAGGGCCTGCTCCAGGAGCACCCGAACCTGAAGGGGATCATCTCCCCGACCACCGTCGGCATCAAGGCCGCCGCCCAGTACCTGTCCGGCTCCAAGTACAAGGGCAAGGTCAAGCTGACCGGCCTCGGCACCCCCAACGACATGCGCAAGTACGTCAAGAACGGCACCGTCGAGGCGTTCGAGCTGTGGGACCCGGCCAAGCTCGGCGAACTGGCCGCGCGCACCGCCGTCGCCCTGTCCTCCGGGCAGATCACCGGCAAGGAGGGCGAGACCTTCGAGGCCGGCGCCATGGGCGAGTACACCATCGGCAAGAACGGTGTGATCGACCTCGGCAAGCCGACCGTGTTCACCGCCGACAACGTCGACCAGTTCGACTTCTAGTCACGAACGTACGGGAGCGGCAGTCCATGCAGCGCGTCTGTTTCCTGCTCAAGGTCCGGAGGGACCGCATCGCGGACTACCGCGAACGCCACGCCGCCGTGTGGCCGGAGATGTGCGAGGCGCTCTCCGCCACCGGCTGGCACAACTACTCGCTCTTCCTGCGCGACGACGGCCTGCTCGTCGGCTACCTGGAGACCGAGGACTTCGCCGCCGCCCGGTCCGGCATGGAGGCCACCGAGGTCAACGCCCGCTGGCAGGCGGAGATGGGCCCGCTGTTCGAGTCCCTCGACGGGGACCGCCCCGACGAGGCGATGAAACCCCTCACCGAGGTGTTCCACCTCGCCTGACTCAGGCCCCGCGGGGGGCGGCCCGGGTACTGTGTGAAGGTCCCGCGGCCGCCCCCCACACCCACTTCGACCTCGGAGGTCCCTGCCCGATGGCCCATTCCGTGGGTATCAAGGACGTCGCCCGCGCCGCCGGAGTTTCCGTGGGCACGGTCTCCAACGTCATCAACCGCCCCGACACCGTCGCGACCGAGACCCGCGCGCGGGTGCTGTCCGCGATCGACCGGCTGGGCTACGTCCGCAGCGAGTCCGCGCGCCAGTTGCGCGCCGGACGCAGCCGCATCATGGGGCTGCTCGTCCTGGACATGGGCAACCCGTTCTTCGTCGACGTGGCCCGCGGTGCCGAGCGGGCGGCCCGGGAGGCCGGGCTCGGCGTGATGGTCTGCAACAGCGCGCAGAACCCGGGCGAGGAGGCCGAGTACCTCTCGCTCTTCGCCGAGCAGCGGGTCCGCGGCGTCCTGCTCACCCCCGCCGACGCCACCGGCCGCAACATCGAGGGCTTCCGGCGCCACAACATCCCCTTCGTCCTCGTCGACCGCGTCGCCGAGGGCACCACCGAGTGCTCGGTCTCCGTCGACGACGTCGCGGGCGGCGCGCTGGCCGTGCGCCACCTCGTGGACGCCGGGCACCGCTCCATCGCCTACGTCAGCGGCCCGCCCGGCCTCAACCAGGTCCGCGACCGCCGCACCGGCGCCCTCGCCGCGCTGGCCGAGGCCGGGCTCGGCCCCGACGCGCTGCGTGAACTGCCCACCGAGCGTCTCGACGTCGCCGCGGGCCGCGACGCCGGCGCCCGCCTGCTGGGCCTCGCCGAGCGGCCGACCGCCGTCTTCTGCGCCAACGACCTGCTCGCCCTCGGCGTCCTGCAGGCCATGTACGCCGCCGGGGTCGGCGTCCCCGACGACCTCGCGATCGTGGGCTACGACGACATCGAGTTCGCCGCCGCCGCGGCCGTCCCGCTCACCTCCGTGCGCCAGCCCGCCGTCACCATGGGCGCCATGGCCGCCGAGCTGCTCCTGGAGGAGACCGAGCTGGAGGGCACGGACCGGCCCCACCCGCACCGGCGGGTCGTCCTCCAGCCGGAGCTGGTGGTGCGGCGCTCCAGCCTCGCCGCACGCTGATCGGCCGTTCAGTAGGTCCTTCGTTACGATTTCATGATCCCGGGGGGCGGCGGCCGCAGGACGGTGTGCTGAACTGGGACGCGGCCGAAAGCATCGGCCGCCAGATCCGTCCGCCCCGGGAGACCCCTTGAGCGTCAGCTACCGCCAGCCAGGCGTCGTCCTCACCGACCGCCGTTTCACCGTGCCCCTCGATCACGCCGACCCCACCGGGGAGACGATCGAGCTGTACGCCCGCGAAGCCGTCGCGAGCGACCAGGCCGACAAGGACCTGCCCTGGCTGGTCTACCTCCAGGGTGGGCCGGGCTTCGGGGCGAACCGTTTCATCGGCCGGCCCGCGTGGTTCGGCCGCGCCCTGAAGGAGTACCGCGTCCTGCTCCTGGACCAGCGCGGCACCGGCGCCTCCACCCCGGCCAACCGCCAGACGCTCCCGCTGCGCGGCGGCCCCGCCGAGCAGGCCGACTACCTCACCCACTTCCGCGCCGACGCCATCGTCCGCGACTGCGAGGCCATCCGCCCCCAGGTCACCGGTGGAGCCCCCTGGACCGTCCTCGGCCAGAGCTTCGGCGGCTTCTGCACCGTCGCCTACCTGTCGCTGGCCCCCGAGGGCCTGAGCGCCGCGCTGATCACCGGCGGCCTGCCCTCCCTGGACGCACACGCGGACGACGTCTACCGGGCCGCCTACCCCCGCATCGAGCGCAAGGTCGTCGCGCACTACGCCCGCTACCCGCAGGACGTCGAGCGCGCCCGCCGCATCGCCGACCACCTCCTGACCCACGACGTGGTCCTGCCGAACGGGTACCGCCTCACCGTGGAGGCCTTCCAGTCCCTCGGCATCATGCTGGGCGGCAGCGAGGGCAGCCACCGGCTGCACTTCCTGCTGGAGGACGCCTTCGTCCGCACCCCGAACGGGCACGAGCTGTCCGACGCCTTCCAGGAGCAGGCGCAGGGCCTGCTCTCCTACGCGGCCAACCCGCTGTACGCCCTGGTCCACGAGGCCATCTACGGCCAGGACGCCCGGCCCACCGACTGGTCCGCCGAGCGGGTCCGCGCCGAGTTCCCGCGCTTCGACGCCGCGAAGGCCCTCGCGGGCGACGAACCCCTGCTGTTCACCGGCGAGTCCGTCCACCCCTGGATGTTCGACTGCGACCCGGCGCTGCGCCCACTGCGCGAGACGGCCGAGCTGCTCGCCGCCCGCGGCGACTGGACCCCGCTGTACGATGCCGCCCGCCTCGCCGCCAACGAGGTGCCGGCCGCCGCGGCCGTCTACCACGACGACATGTACGTCGACACCGCCCACGCGCTGAGCACCGCCCGGACGATCCGGGGCCTGCGCACCTGGGTCACCGACGAGTTCGAGCACGACGGCGTGCGGGCCGGCGGCCCCCGCGTCCTGGACCGGCTGCTCGCGCTCGCCCGCGACGAGGCCTGAGCGACGCCGGGCGCGGCGTCCGGGTGGAATCTCCGGGTGGCATGCCGGTGGCGCGGGTTAGTGTGCGGGCATGACGGAGCCGACGATCACGCAACTGGAGCCCATGCCCGGCGACTGGCGCCGCGCCCTCGCCGTCGTGGCCCACCCGGACGATCTGGAGTACGGCTGCTCGGCGGCGATCGCGGCCTGGACCGACGAGGGCCGCGAGGTCGCCTACGTGCTCGCGACCAGGGGCGAGGCCGGCATCGACACGCTGGCGCCCGCCGAGTGCGCCCCGCTGCGTGAGCGGGAGCAGCGGGCGAGCGCCGCCGTCGTCGGGGTGAGCGAGGTGGAGTTCCTCGACCACCGGGACGGTGTCGTCGAATACGGCCCCGCGCTGCGCCGCGACATCGCCGCCGCGATCCGCCGTCACCGGCCCGAACTGGTCATCACCATGAACCACCGGGACACCTGGGGCGGCGTCGCCTGGAACACCCCGGACCACGTCGCCGTCGGCCGCGCCACGCTCGACGCGGCGGCCGACGCCGGCAACCGGTGGATCTTCCCGGAACTGACCGACCGGGGCCTGGAGCCCTGGAACGGGGTGCGCTGGGTCGCGGTCGCCGGTTCCTCCTCGCCCACCCACGCCGTGGACGCCACCCCGGGTCTGGAGCGTGCGGTGCGCTCGCTGCTCGAACACCGCACCTACATCGGGGTGCTGACCGAGGAGGACCCGGAGACGTACGTGCGCGGGTTCCTCACCGGCTTCGCCGAGGCCGCGGGGGAGCGGTTCGGCGGCAGGCCGGCGGTGACCTTCGAAGTCTTCGCCCGGTAGCGGCATGACGGGGGAGCAGGACATGTGGGGAGAGGGCGGCATGGGGGGAGAACGGGACGTGCGGGGAGAGGGCGGCATGGAGGGAGAACGGGACGTGCGGGGGGAGCGGGACGCGCGGGGACAGCAGCGTCTCGCGGAGCGCTTCGAGGAGCACCGCGGGCAGCTCAAGGCGGTGGCCTACCGCATGCTCGGCTCCCTGGCCGAGGCGGAGGACGCCGTGCAGGAGGCCTGGCTGCGGCTCGACCGCTCGGAGGCGGACGGCATCGACAACCTCGGCGCCTGGCTGACCACCGTGACCGGCCGGATCTGCCTCGACCTGCTCCGCTCC
>Ga0308176_10001893_pt1 | contig 13176 bp, 10 predicted proteins | sample PhyCR2_3_FD_203890 | JGI IMG/M metagenome (GOLD analysis project Ga0308176, IMG submission 203890) | Soil microbial communities from UC Gill Tract Community Farm, Albany, California, United States - DLSLS.C.R2 | ecosystem: Environmental > Terrestrial > Soil > Agricultural land | place: USA... | reverse complement strand
GTTGAGCATCTGCCGCGGCAGCGCCTGCGTGGTCTGATCCGGATCCGGGTCATGACCGGCGGGCCGGCAGCGCGCTCGAGGTGAACGCGTCCACCGCGGCCAGCCACTCCTGCGGGAGGTCGCGGTGCAGGCAGTGACCGCCGGGCAGCTCGATGAACCGGTCCGGCGGCACGGCGGCCCGCACGCCGGCGCGGGCGTCGCCGCTCAGCGCGCTGCCCGGCCGGTCCGGGTCCTGGCCGCCGGTGTCCGGCGCGACCAGCAGCAGCACCGGCACGTCGACGGCGGCGACCAGTGCCGGGAGGTCCCAGCTGCGTAGCCCGGCCCGGATCCCGGCCGCGACCGCGGTGGCGTCCGCCTCCTCGATGCCGCGGACGTCCTGCTCCACGTCCTCCGGCGCCCAGCTCGGATGGTCGGCGCGGGAGCGGCGGACCAGTCGGTCCCGGTCGAGCCTGGCGATGTCCGCGTCGAGCTCGACGCCGGCGGCCAGCCGCTCGGCCGGGAAGCCGGCCCCGCCGGGCGGGTCCTCCAGCACGACGGCGCGGGCGAAGCCGGGCCGGCCGGCGACCGTGCTGATCGCGGTGGCGGCGCCCATGCTGTGCCCGACGAGCAGGTCGACCGGACCCGCGACCTGCGCGGTGACGCTGTCTACGAGCGCGTCGGCGGTGAGCGGTCCGTCCAGCCGGTTGCCGCCGTGCGCGGCGAGGTCGACGGCGGTGACGTCCCAGCCGCGCTCGGCCAGCGCCGGCCCGATCTGCCACCAGGTCGCGGCGAGCGACATCATCCCGTGCAGCAGGACGGCCGTGCCGCGACCGTCACCCGTCCACCTCAACCCCATACACCCGATCCTCCCCGACCCCCCGCTGGCCCGACCCCCGGGCCGGTCGGTTCGGCCGGCACCGGACCGGTCCACCCTGCCGGCCAAGATCCGGGACGGTGGGGTCGACTGGTCGCCGCCCGTTCGGGGCCGCCCGGGGCCGCCCGTACCGACCGCGGTCCCGAGGCGGCGGCGGGGTGGATCGGCGGCGCCCGTTCGGGCCGCCCGCACCGACCGCGGTCCGGATGCGGTGGCGAGGCGTCGGTCGACTTGTCCGGCTCGCCCGATTTGAGCGTGCCGGCGGGTCGGGTCACGGAGAGGGCCCAGAACGGTCGTGGCGCGGGGGGTGCCGGTGGGGGACCTTCTCCGCGGGAAGTTGGACAGGCTCACGACGTGTCAGACGGCAGCGATGCCCCGTCTGGAGGCGATTTCGCGCTAGACTGGAGAGGACACTTCCGCGTGCGGCGGCTCCAGCGGCACGGGACGCTGTTTCTGCGTCCAGCCGATCAGGGCCGCCGTCCGCGTGCCGACCCCCAGGTCCCGTCCGGTTGACGGGAGGAAGCGAGCGCGCGTGGCTCCCAAGGCACCGACGACGACCTACAACGCGGGCTCGATCACTGTTCTCGAGGGTCTGGAAGCAGTTCGCAAGCGCCCCGGAATGTACATCGGTTCGACCGGGGAGCGCGGGCTCCACCACCTGGTGCAGGAGGTGGTGGACAACGCGGTCGACGAGGCGATGGCCGGTGTCTGCGACACGATCATCGTGACGCTGATGGCCGACGGCGGGGTGAGCGTCTTCGACAACGGCCGCGGCATCCCGGTCGACCGGCACCCGGTCGAGAAGCGCCCGGCCGTCGAGGTCGTGCTGACCACGTTGCACGCCGGCGGCAAGTTCGACAGCAAGTCGTACGCGGTGTCCGGTGGCCTGCACGGCGTCGGTGTCTCCGTTGTCAACGCGCTCTCCTCCCGGCTGTCGGTGGAGATCAAGCGAGACGGGTTCACCTGGAACCAGGAATACACCAACAGCCGGCCCGGCCCGCTGGTGAAGGGCGCGCCGACCCGCAAGCACGGCAGCATCGTCTCGTTCTGGGCCGATCCCACCGTCTTCGAGACCACGACCTACTCGTTCGAGACCCTCTCCCGCCGGCTGCAGGAGATGGCCTTCCTCAACCGGGGCCTGTCGATCACGCTGCGGGACGAGCGCGAGGCGACCCCGCGCGAGATCACCTACATGTACAAGGGCGGCATCGAGGACTTCGTCCGCCACCTCAACGCGACGAAGGACCCGATCCACAAGTCGGTGATCGGCTTCTCGGCCGAGAGCACCGGCATCGCCGTCGAGATCGCGATGCAGTGGAACAGCTCCTACGCCGAGTCGGTCTACACGTTCGCCAACGCGATCAACACGCACGAGGGCGGCACCCACGAGGAGGGCTTCCGCACCGCGCTGACCGGCCTGGTCAACAAGTACGCGCGGGACAAGAAGCTGATCAAGGAGAAGGACGACAACCTCACCGGCGACGACATCCGGGAGGGCCTGGCCGCGATCATCTCGGTCAAGCTGAGCAACCCGCAGTTCGAGGGCCAGACCAAGACGAAGCTCGGCAACACCGAGGCCAAGACGTTCGTGCAGAAGGCCTGCAACGACTGGCTGTCGGACTGGTTCGAGCGCAATCCGGCCGAGGCCCGCACGATCGTCACCAAGGCCTCGTCCGCGGCCCGCGCCCGCAAGGCGGCCCAGGAGGCGCGCAAGCTCGCCCGGCGCAAGGGCCTGCTCGACGTGGGCTCGCTGCCCGGCAAGCTGGCCGACTGCCGCTCCACCGACCCGAGCGAGTCCGAGCTCTACATCGTCGAGGGCGACAGCGCCGGCGGCTCGGCCAAGTCCGGCCGTGACTCGATGTTCCAGGCGATCCTGCCGATCCGCGGCAAGATCATCAACGTCGAGAAGGCTCGGATCGACCGGGTCCTGAAGAACAACGAGGTCCAGTCGCTGATCACGGCGCTCGGCACCGGCATCCACGACGACTTCGACATCACCAAGCTGCGCTATCACAAGATCGTGCTGATGGCCGACGCCGACGTCGACGGCCAGCACATCCGCACGCTGCTGCTCACGCTGCTGTTCCGGTTCATGCGGCCGCTGATCGAGCACGGCCACGTCTATCTGGGACAGCCCCCGCTCTACAAGATCAAGTGGCAGCGGGAGGCGCCGGAGTACGCCTACTCCGACCGGGAGCGGGACGGCCTGGTCGAGGCCGGCCAGCAGGCGGGCAAGAAGCTGCCCAAGGAGGGCGGCATCCAGCGCTACAAGGGGCTGGGCGAGATGAACGCGAAGGAGCTGTGGGAGACCACGATGGACCCGGCCACCCGGGTGCTCCTGCAGGTGACTCTCGACGATGCGGCAACAGCGGACGAGCTGTTCAGCGTCCTCATGGGTGAGGACGTCGAGGCGCGGCGAAGCTTCATCATCCGCAACGCCAAGGACGTCCGTTTCCTCGACATCTGACCGCACCACCAGCCCCGTTCCGATTACCTGAGAGGACCGTGACCGAGAGTGGTCGACGTGACCACGCCGCCGTCGGGCGGTGGCGACCGGGTCGAGCCGGTCGACATCCAGATCGAGATGCAGCGGTCGTACATCGACTACGCGATGTCGGTGATCGTCGGCCGCGCGCTGCCCGACGTCCGGGACGGCCTCAAGCCGGTCCACCGCAAGATCCTGTACGGGATGTTCGACAGCGGGTTCCGCCCGGACCGGCCGTACGTGAAGTGCGCCCGCGTCGTCGGTGACGTGATGGGCAACTACCACCCGCACGGTGACTCGGCGATCTACGACACCTTGGTGCGGATGGCCCAGCCCTGGTCGATGCGGGCCCCGCTGGTCGACGGTCAGGGCAACTTCGGCTCACCGGGCAACGACCCGGCCGCCGCGATGAGATATTGTGTCGTCTCTGATACGTTGATCCGAACGCCGCATGGCACGATCCGGATCGGCGACGTGGTGCCCGACGCGGCTACCGACACCGACGCGTACATCGACCTCAAGGTCACCGACCGCAACGGGGATGCCGTCCGAGCCAGCAAGTTGTTCCACTCCGGCGACCACCCGACGCTGCGGCTGCGCACCCGCGAGGGCTACGAGCTGACCGGCACGCACAACCATCCGGTGCTCTGCCTGGTCAGCGTCGCCGGCGTGCCGACTCTGCTGTGGAAGTTGCTGGAGGAGATCCGGCCCGACGACCACGTCGTGCTGCAGCGCGTCCCGGCCGAGGAGATCGGCACACCGCCGCTGCACGAGGTCCAGGCGGCCTTCCTGGCCGGTGCGTTCGTCAGCGAAGGCTTCGTCAGCGAGCGCCGGGCCGGGTTCAACAGCACCGATCCCGAGTTCTTCCGGTCGGTGGTGGCGGCCTACGACGCCGCGGTGGGTGGTTCTCGTTACGTCTCCTCCCGGGTGATCGCCTCAGGCAGCCTGCTGCACGAGCTCGACATCCAAGCCATGGCGGCGCTGCGGTCGAGCGTCCTCGGGGACATGACCGGCCTGCGCAGCGCCGACAAACGGGTGCCTGACTTCGTCCTGAACAGCTCACCGGCGGTGAAGCGGGCCTTCCTGCAGGCGCTGTTCGCCGGTGACGGCTCGTCCTCGCTGTTGCCGCGAAACGCGATACAGGTGTCGTACTCGACCCGCAGCCGGCGGCTGGCGGCAGAGGTGCAGCAGCTGCTGCTGGAGTTCGGTGTCGTGTCGAGGCAGTGCTCGTACGACAACGGCGAGATCAAGGTGGTCATCACAAACCGTCGGGACGCGCGGATCTTCGCGCAGACCGTCGGATTCAGCGGGGTGAAGCAGCGCAAGCTGCAGGACGAGCTGTTCTCCGTCCCGCTCGACTCGACCGCCATGAGCAGCGACCGCGTGCCGTACGTGGCGGACTTCCTGCGCGAGCACGGCGCGACCCGGTGGACCGAGCACGACTGGCTGCGGCGGCATGCGGTCGACCGCGTCGAGCGGTGGGAGCGGCGCGGCGACGAGATCCGCGCTCACGTCACGTCGGCCGAAGCGCTCGCGGTGGTCGAGCCACTGGTCGACGGTCGCTACTACTACGCCCGCGTCGACTCCGTGTCCGGCGCCGGCGTGCGGCCGGTCTACTCGCTGCGGGTGGACACCGACGACCACGCCTTCGTGACCAACGGCTTCGTCAGCCACAACACAGAGTCACGGTTGACCCCGCTGGCCATGGAGATGCTGCGGGACATCGACAAGGAGACCGTCGACTTCTCGCCGACGTACGACGGGAACACGACCGAGCCGGACGTCCTGCCCAGCCGCATCCCCAACCTGCTGGTCAACGGCGGTTCCGGGATCGCGGTCGGGATGGCGACGAACATCCCGCCGCACAACCTGCGCGAGGTCGCCGACGGCGTCACCTGGGCGCTGGAGCACCCGGACGCCGACGACGACGAGACCCTCGCCGCGCTGATGGAGCGGATCAAGGGCCCCGACTTCCCGACCGCGGCACTGATCGTGGGCCGGGACGGGATCGAGGACGCATACAAGACCGGGCGCGGGTCGATCCGGATGCGCGCGGTCGTGACCGTGGAGGAGGACTCCCGCGGCCGCACCATCCTCGTCGTCACCGAGCTGCCCTACCAGGTCAACCCGGACAACCTGGCCGAGTCGATCGCCGAGGCGGTCCGGGACGGGCGCCTGGCCGGGATCAGCGAGATCGCCGACGAGTCGTCCGACCGGGTCGGTCGCCGGCTGGTGATCACGCTGCGCCGGGACGCGGTCGCGAAGGTCGTGCTCAACAACCTCTACAAGCACACCCAGCTGCAGACCACGTTCGGCGCGAACATGTTGGCCCTGGTCGACGGGGTGCCGCGGACTCTGCGACTGGACCAGTTCGTCCGGCACTATGTCGCGCACCAGGTCGAGGTCATCGTCCGGCGCACCCGCTACCTGCTGCGCCAGGCCGAGGAGCGCGCCCACATCCTGCGCGCGCTGCTCAAGGCCATCGACCAGCTGGACGCCGTGATCGCACTGATCCGCGCCAGCGAGTCGGCGGATGCGGCGCGCGGCGGCCTGATGCAGCTGCTCGACATCGACGAGATCCAAGCGACCGCGATCCTGGACATGCAGCTGCGCCGGCTCGCCGCCTTGGAGCGGCAGCGGCTGCAGGACGAGTTCGCCCGGATCGAGGCGGAGATCGCGGAATACAACGCGATCCTGGCCAGTGACACCCGGCAGCGCGAGATCGTCCGGGACGAGCTCGCCGAGATCGCCGAGAAATACGGCGACGACCGGCGCACCCGGCTGGTCTCCTACGACGGCGACGTGTCCATGGAGGACCTCATCGCGGAGGAGGACGTGGTCGTCACGATCACGCGCACCGGCTACGCGAAGCGCACGAAGACCGACCTCTACCGGTCCCAGCGGCGCGGCGGGAAGGGCATCCAGGGCGCGCAGCTGAAGCAGGACGACATCGTCGCGCACTTCTTCGTCACGTCCACCCACAACTGGATCCTGTTCTTCACCAACAAGGGGCGCGTCTACCGGGCGAAGGCGTACGAGCTGCCGGAGGCCAACCGGGCCGCCCGCGGGCAGCACGTGGCCAACCTGCTCGCCTTCCAGCCCGGCGAGCAGATCGCGCAGGTCATCCAGCTGCGGGACTACGAGGCCGCGCCCTACCTGGTGCTGGCCACCCGGCGCGGGCTGGTGAAGAAGACCAGGCTGACCGACTTCGACTCCAACAGGGCCGGCGGCATCGTCGCGATCAACCTGCGTGAGGACGACGAGCTGATCGCTGCCGCGCTGATCGAGCCGACCGGCGACCTGCTGCTGGTCAGCCGCAAGGCCCAGTCCATCCGGTTCCACGCCGACGACGAGTCCCTGCGGCCGATGGGCCGCGCCACCAGCGGCGTCATCGGCATGCGGTTCGGCGGCGACGACGAGCTGCTGGCCATGGAGGTCGCCCGCGAGGGCACCGAACTGCTCGTCGCGACCGAAGGTGGGTATGCCAAGCGCACGAGGCTGGAGGAATACCCGGTCCAAGGTCGTGGAGGGAAGGGTGTGCTGACGGCGCGTATCGTGTCCACCCGTGGCGGACTCGTGGGGGCGCTGGCGGTTCGCCCGGAGGACGAGGTCTACGCGATCACGTCCAACGGCGGCGTCATCCGCACGAGCGCCCGCGAGGTCCGACGCGCGCAGCGGCAGACGATGGGAGTCCGGCTCATGAACCTCCCCGACGGCGTCACCCTCGTTGCGGTGGCGCGCAACGCGGACGAGCCGGACGAGCAGGGATAGCGGATGAGCGAGCCGAGGTATCCGACGAGGGTCGGCGACCCGGACGAGACCGCGCGCATCCCCAAGGACGCGCTCGACGCTCTCCGGGACGCCGACCAGGCCAATGACGGGAAAGCCAGCAGTCCCTCGGGCGGGTCCCAGCCGGTGAGCCCCAGCCGGCCCGGCGACGGCCCTCGGCCCACCGACAACCGGCCCGGCGACGGCCCCGGGCCGATGGACAACCGGCCCGGGGACCGCGTCCGGCCCACCGACAGCCGGCAGGCGAACGGCTCCGGCCCAGGTCAGCGCAACTCCGGGCCCAACAGTGGCGCCACCCCGGCGGTCGGTCCGGACAACCGGCAGTCCGGCTTCCGGCCCGCCAGTGGAACCAACGGCACCGGGGTGCCGGCCGCGGGCATGCCGCCCGCTGGCTCGCCGTCCGGTCTCGGCGGCGGGCACCGCCACGGTCCGGGCCCGAACGGCGCGCAAGGGTCGATCACCGGCTACCGGCGCACGGACTACGCGCCGCCCCCGGCGTACTCCGGGTACGGCGGCTACCTGGCACCGGGTGACGCGCCGACCACGGTCGCCGGGCCCGGTGGGGCGACCACCGTGGCCGCGGCCCGGACGGCGCTCGGGGCGGCGACCCGCCCCGGCACCCGGCCGTCGCCGTCGAGCGCCGGGGGCCGACCGGCCCGGCGGGCCCGGCTGCTGGTCCGGCACATCGACCCCTGGTCGACGCTGAAGTTCTCGTTCGTCCTGGCCGTGGCGATGTTCTTCGTCTGGCTGGTCGCGATCGGCGTGCTCTACGGCGTGCTCGACGGCATGGGCGTCTTCGAGCAGATCAACGGGCTCTACGACGAGGTCTCCGGCAGCGGCGGCGACTCGCTGTTCTCGCCCGGCCTGGTCCTCGGCACCGCGGCGCTGGTCGGCGTCGTCAACATCGTGCTGTTCACGGCGCTGGCGACGATCGGTTCGTTCGTCTACAACATCTGCTCCGACCTGGTCGGCGGCATCGAGATCACCCTCGCGGAGAAGGACTAGCCCGGGGGATACCGGGTTGGGGCGGCTCCCGCCGGCCGTGTAACCTCGGGCGGCACCCGGGGCCTGTAGCTCAGCCGGTTAGAGCGCATCCCTGATAAGGATGAGGCCGGAGGTTCAAGTCCTCCCAGGCCCACTCTCCGGGTCCTCACGTCCACGACAGCGCCGTCCGACCTCACAGGAGCCACCGTGAAGAAGCTCGTCGTCCTCGCTGCTGCCGCCATCGGCGGGCTCTTCTTCTACCGTAAGCGGCGCTCCGCCAGGGCCGAGTCCGACCTGTGGGCCGAGGCGACCAACACGCAGGACCTGCGCTAGCCCGCCGGTCCCCGACCGGGGACGTAGCTCAACTGGCAGAGCACCGCCTTTGCAAGGCGGGGGTTGGGGGTTCGAGTCCCCCCGTCTCCACCAGCCTGTTCACGTCGCGGTGCCACGTCAGGACCCCCCGCCAGTCAGCATCACGCCAGCAGCCCGCGTTGCCCGTCAGAGGATGGCACGGGACGGGAGGGCACGGGACGACGGTGTCCGCGACTAGCGTCGGGCCGGTGTGCGGCGAGCGTCACCAGCATCGGTTCGGCAGCGCGGGCGAGAGTGACCCCATGTCGGCAGGTCGACTCCTGCCGGCCTGGGAGGCGCCTGGCGCGGTGGGAGCGGTCGTGGTCGTCGACGTCCTGCGGGCGTTCACCAGCGCCGCGTACGCGTTTGCGGCCGGGGCGCGCCGGATCTGGCTGGTGCAGTCCGTCGACGAGGCGCTGGCGATGAAGGCGGCTCACCCTGGCCTGCTGGCGATGGGCGAGGACCTCGGCCGGCGGGTGCCGGGTTTCGACTTCTCCAACTCACCGGCCGAGGTGGCCCGGGCGGACCTCGGCGGGCGGGAGCTCGTCCAGCGGACCTCGGCCGGAACCCGCGCGGTGGTCGCCGCGTCGTCGGCGGCGCGGCGCTGGTGCGCAAGCCTCGTCTGCGCGTCCGCGACCGCGGCCGCGGTGGCGGGCAGCGGACTCGGCGACCCGACGTACGTGATCACCGGATGGCGTGACGACGAGCATCGCGGCGAGGACGACCAGCAGACCGCTCGCCTGATCGAACGCGTTCGGCTCGGTGAACCCGTCCGGGCGCGTGAGACGGCGGAGGCCGTCGCCTCGAGCCCGGAGGCGGCGGTGACGCTCGGCCTCGGTCCGCGGCACGTCGATCCTCGCGACATCGAGCTGGCCACCCAGGTCGACGCCTTCGACTTCGCGATGGAGGCGCGCCGAGCCGCGACCGGGCTGCAGCTGACCGCCGACCACGGATAGTGCCGCGGTGCGGTCCGACCGGGGCCGGCGATCACGCGGGTGTCACGACGGCGTCACGACGTCGGTGGCCTACTGTCCCCGCCGCCCGACCGTGGCGGACGCATCGGGGAGGGAACATGGAACAGACGGGCTTCACCATCGCGGAGCTGGAGATCGAGGAGGCCGAGCTGCTGCCCGCACGTCAGGCACTCGGTGGCCACTTCGGGTTCAACGTGGCCAACATCTGGGCCTCGAACACCGCCCTCGCGCTCAACGCCGGCTCGTTCAACTCGATCGCCGCGGCCAGCGCCAACCAGTACATCTCGGTCTTCCAGGGGTAGCCCGTGTCGGCCGACACCGGTGCGTTGCGGTGGCTCGATGACGAGACCTGCGAGCTGTTGCCGCGACGCGAAGCGCCGGCACTGGTGAACATCACCACCATCACCGCGGTGAACCTCGCGCTGGCCGTCAATGCGGCCAGCCCGGGAGCGACCGCGGTCGCCTGGGCAGGCCAGTGGATCGGAGCCTTCCAGCACTGATCCACCCACGACAGACCGGCGGGACCCGCCGTCCCGCCGGTCCCCTGTCCCTGCAACTCCGGGGGTGCGGTTGTTGGGAGACGAGGGGTCCGCGACCGGTCACCGCGGTGCCGCGGCGCCGCGGTGGCCTTCCCGCGACGAGCCGGTGGGGCTCGCGCCCGGCGTCCGGCTGCTCGGGCCGTACGCCAGCTCAGGCCTGCGCGGCGAACACTTCCTGGCCGAGCGCGGCGACGGGCAGGTAATCCACCTGTCCAGGCTGCTGCACCTCGTCGTGTCCGAAGTGGACGGACACCGGTCCGGTACGGAGGTCGCCGACCGGGTCAGCGCCCGGTTCGGGCGGCAGCTCACCCCGGACGGCGTGGAGTACCTCGTCGAGCACAAGCTCGGACCGGCCGGACTGATCGCGCCGGTCGGAGCCACCGCGCCGCCGCCGACGGCGCAACCGTTGCTGGCCCTGCGGCTGCGCCGGACGCTGCTGCCGGCCCGCCCGACGGGGTGGGTCGCCGACCTGCTCGCCCCGCTCTACCACCCGCCGGTCGTCGCGATCCTGCTCGGCTCGTTCGTCGCGGTCGAGATCGCGGTGTTCCGGTCCGGCCGCGTCCTGCCCGCGCTCGGGCAGGTCCTGGTGATGCCGGGCGCGCTCGTCGCCGTGCTCGGCCTGCTGCTGTTGTCCGGGCTCTTCCACGAGTGCGGGCACGCCGCCGCCTGCGCCTACTCGGGCGCCCGGCCCGGCAAGATCGGCGTCGGGCTCTACCTGGTCGTGCCGGCGTTCTACACCGACGTCACCTCGGCGTACCAGCTGAACCGGACCGGCCGCCTGCGCACGGACCTCGGCGGGCTCTATTTCAACACGATCGTCGTGCTCGGCCTCGCCGTGAGCTACCTCGTCGTCCCGACGCCGGCGCTGCTCGTCGCGATCCTGCTGGTCAACCTCGAGATGCTGCAGCAGCTGCTGCCGATCGTCCGGCTGGACGGCTACTTCATCCTCAGCGACCTGATCGGGATACCGGACCTGTTCGGGCGGATAGGGCCGGTGCTGTCCAGCCTGCTGCCCGGCCGGCCGACGCATCCGCGCGCCGCCCAGCTGCGCCCGCACGCCCGCGCCGTGGTCACCGGCTGGGTGCTGGTCGTCGTACCGCTCCTGGTCGGCGGCCTCGTCGTGGCCACGGTGCGGCTGCCCGTGCTCGTACAGACCAGCTGGCATGCGGTGGAGGCGAACTGGGCCAGCCTGCAGGCCTCCCGGCACGCCGGCAACGCGGCCGGCGTGCTGCTCGCCGGGGTCGCCGTCGTCATGCTCGTGCTGCCCATGGTCGGGCTCGTGCTGCTCTACGAAAACCTGGCCCGGACCGGCGTGCGCAGCGCGCGAGGCCTGGTCCGCCGCCACCACCAGGGGAGATCCGCCGTGCAACCCGACGACGCGCCAGTGGCCGCACCCGTACCGGTCGACCCCGACGTCCCGCTGACCGCGGCCGCCTTCACCGAGGCCGAGCTGGTCGGTGCCCGCGGCACCGACCCACCCGCCGCCGGCTGGCGCCGGGCGGCCTGGAAGGTCAGCGGCGGCCGGTGGGATCCCGGGCCGAGCGAGGCACAGCGCCGGGAGGCCGAGCTGCTCGACCGGATAAGGGTCCCAGTGCGCGGGTGCCGGCGCATCGTCGTGCTGTCCCGCAAGGGCGGGGCCGGCAAGACGACGACCGCGCTCATGCTCGGGCACACCTTCGCCACCTACCGGGGCGACCGGGTGGTCGCGCTGGACGCGAACCCGGACGCCGGCAGCCTCGCCTACCGGGTCCGCCGCGAGTCGGCCGCGACCGCGACCACGCTGCTGTCCGACGACTCGATGACCGCCCGCTACTGCGACATCCGCGCCTACACCTCGCAGTCCATGGAGACCCGGCTCGAGGTGCTGGCCTCGGACGACGACCCGCGGATCAGCCGCGCGCTGGGCGAACAGGCGTACCGGCGGATCCTCGGCCTGCTCGACCGGCACTACCAGCTCGTCGTCGTCGACACCGGCACCGGGATCCTGGACAGCTCGGTGCAGGGGCTGATCTCGGAGGCCGACCAGATCGTGCTGGTGATGCCGCCGGCGCTGGACGGGGTCAGGGTGGCCGCGGCGACCCTGGACTGGCTCGACGAGCACGGCTGCTCGGCGCTCGTCCGCCGCGGGGTCGCGGTGATCAACGCCGTCCGGGACGAGCGGGTGATCCGGCTCGACCGGGTCGAGGACCACTTCGGCCGCCGCTGCGCCGGCGTGGTCCGGGTGCCCTGGGACCCGACGCTGCAGGCCGGCGGCCACACCAAGCTCGGCGAGCTGCGGCCGGCGACCCGGCAGGCCTACCTGCGGCTGGCCGCGCTGGCGGCCGACGACTTCGGCCGTCCCGGCCCGCGACCGCGCACCCTCCCCGCGGTCGGTGCCGCGGCCAGGATCAACGGCCACCGCCCGATCGACCCGACGCCCGCCAGCACCAGACCGAGTCAGGACGGAGCAGACGTGTGAAGATCTCCCGCATCGCCGCGGTCGTCGCCGCGGCCACCGTCGTCACGCTCGTGCCGCTACCCGCCGAGGCGTCCGGGAGCGGCGGCTCCCGGACGGTCGTCAGCGCCGCCGTCGCCACGGTCCACCACGACGGCCGGACCCGTACCGACAGCGACTTCGACGTCCGCCGGGTCCCGGTCGGGCTGGCCGCCGCGACCAACACCGCGGTCGCCTACGCCCGCTGCCGGCACTGCCGGGCGCTGGCCGTCTCGTTCCAGATCGTGGTGGCCCGGCGGGTGTCGGCGGATGTCGCGGTCAACAACCGCGCGCTCGCCATCACCGACCGGTGCACGCGGTGCGTGGCGGTGGCCCGCGCGTACCAGTGGGTCGTCGTGACCGGTGCCGACCGGCGGCTGTCCGGGCGCGGTCAGCGGGAGCTGGCGGTGATCGGCTGGCAGCTCACGGCGCTCGTCCGGTCCCGGCCCGCGGCCGCGGTGCTGGAACGGAAGGTCGCCGCGCTGGCCGAGCGGGTCGGGCGGGTGCTGACCCGGGAGATCCGCAAGCGGCCGGTGGAGCACGTCTGGACGGCCAGCGCCCAGCGCTGACGCGACGCGGCACGGTCACCCGCCGTCAGCGGGTGACCGTGCTGGTGCAGGTGACGGACCCGGTGCCGGTCTTGCTGGCCACGGTCCTGCCGTTGAGCACGATCCGGCAGCTGACCTTGCCGCTGCCGGTCGAGGTCACCCGCGCCACCGACCCGGACC
>Ga0308176_10001892_pt1 | contig 13180 bp, 15 predicted proteins | sample PhyCR2_3_FD_203890 | JGI IMG/M metagenome (GOLD analysis project Ga0308176, IMG submission 203890) | Soil microbial communities from UC Gill Tract Community Farm, Albany, California, United States - DLSLS.C.R2 | ecosystem: Environmental > Terrestrial > Soil > Agricultural land | place: USA... | reverse complement strand
GGCTTCGGCTAAACCTTCTTCTTTCGGCGTGCCGTCGAGGTTGAATTGAACAAGCGGCGACACGAGCAGATTTTCCGGCTTCGGATTGCCGTGTGCGAGCAAATGAAATTGGTCGGTTTTGCCGGTCATGACTGTCACACGATGCAGCTTGTGACCGATCTTTGGCCGCTCGGTATTTTTGTTCGGCTCATCCGAAAGAGTTGCGACCGACTCGCGAAGTCGTGAAATATACATCGACAAGCCACTGTTCGGTTTGATTTCGTGTTTTATCTGTACAGCGCTCGATTCGTCCTTTAGCGACGGATAACGAAGTCCGGCGTAGGCGACGATCGTGTCCGCTATACCCTTGAATATCATTGAGGCTGAAAAGTCGTATCCAAAATCGACGCCGAGTTCGCGAGCTATTAATGTCGTTATCATCCAATCTGGTTTTGACTGGTAAAGACTATCGATCGCTTTGCGGACACGCTGGACGTTTCCGGCGTTGTTTGTATATGTGCCGTCCACCTCGGCAAAGCTCGACGCGGGAAGGACGACATCGGCGTAAGCGGTCGTCTCGGTCTCGAACATCTCCTGCACGACGACAAACTCTTTGCCCTCGAGGACTGTCGCGTCCTGCAGACTGCCGCCGATCAATAACGCTTTTGAATTGTGGACAACTTCTTCCACTGACTTTCTCGCCGGCATCATATCGTCGGCGCCGACCGAATTGTTGTACTTTGCGAGCGGATGAAGCAGAACGCGCCGCGTGTCAGATGCGAAATTCGCAGCGGCCGCCGATAACGCAGCTAAAGCGTTAGGCGAGAGCTCGCTTCCGAGCATGATAACGATATCGCCGTCCGTCTCGCCGATAGTTCGAATGGCGGATTCAAAATCATCGGCCGAAACGCCAAGTTTTGTGAGCGCTGCATCGTCAGCCGAGTCGGCGAATGCTAGAGCAAACGCGTCATACGCTCCGCGATTGATATGCAGGAAATTACTGGCACAATCCGTCAAACGGATCGGCGTATCGTTGACGATGATCAGTTTGGCTTTGTCGTTATTGACAGCCTGACGAACCTGTTTTGCCGTGAACGTCTGTTCCTCTTCCGGTTCGCCGCCGACGAGCAATATGGTTTTTGCGTAACGAATATCGTTATGCGTTGCGAGCGGAACGCTCAGATTGTCAAAGATCGGAGCAAGCTCAAAACTTTCTGCAACGGCATATTCACCGCTGCCCGCCGATTCGGCAAATTTACGAAGCGCGAAGATTGATTCATTGGTCAAACGAGGGCTTGCGATGACACCGACCGGGCCGCTTTCCTTAAATTTATTTGCGATGAAGCTCGTCGCCTGGTCCCACGTCGCCGGTATCAGGTTTCCGCCTTTTGTGTAGCGGATCATCGGCGTCTTTATGCGAGACGGATGATTTACAAATCCGTGGCCGAAGCGAGCTTTTACATCAAGGAATTCGCCGTTGAGGCCGTTGACGTACCGGTCGCGAGCAACGATGCGGTGGACCGCACCATTCCGAGCTCCGATACTTAGCTGCATGCCGTCCGAGCTGTACGGATCGGTCGAGATGACCTGGTCCAATTCCCACGGACGCGTTTCGTGGCGATATGTACCGTCAAGAAGCGTTCCGGTCGGGCAAACCTCGATGCAGTTTCCGCATTGCGAACAATTTAGCCAACCGCCGTAGGTGCCGATGACCGTATTTACGCCGCGATTGCCTGCCTCGATCGCTTCTTCGCCCATCCATTCGTCACAGACGCGTGTACAGCGTTTGCAGAGGATGCATCGCTGCGGGTCATTGGCGACGATCGGCGAAAGAAATTTCTCGGGCTGGGCGTTTTTCCGTTCGGTAAAACGTTCTTCGACATCGCCCCAATCGAAAATGACCTCTTGCAGTTCGCACTCGCCGCCGCGATCGCACACAGGGCAATCAAGCGGGTGATTTGCGAGAAGAAATTCACCCATCGCCCGCTGAGCTTTTTCGACCTCTTCGCTCTGTGTCGTGACGACCATGCCGTCGGTACAGATGATGGTGCACGAGGTCTGCAGCTTCGGCATTTTCTCGATGCGAACCAGGCACATGCGGCAAGATGCCTGCAGCTCGAGATCTTTGTAGTAACAAAATGAGGGAATGCCGAAACCCTTTTCACGGCACACGTCGATCAGGCGCGCTCCCTTTGGCACCTGGAACTCCTGCCCGTTGATCGTGACTTTAATTAACTCAGTCGACATTTGAGGTTATGCTGCTTCTGTTTCCTCAGCTTTCTTTTTTCTTATTTTCGGTTTGCGTTCTTTTGGAGCCGCATCGCCGCCGCCCGATGCGTCCGCCGACGGTACAAATGCTTCTTTCTTATATTTTGGCCGCGATTTGCCGAAGCTTCCGGCAAATATTTTTCCGCGGCGACTACGCTTATCGCCTTTTCCCATACAATTAATTAACGTCTCCTAATAAATTAACCTGTTTACAGTCAAATTTCATTTTGCGCTATTCAAAATAGTCAATATCTTTGCCTGCACATCGGAGTTGGCCGGCAGCTTACTGTGTCGCTCGCAGACCCACGTCGTCGAAGCGGGAGCGAGAAACGAATCTATGCCGTCGGCATGTGACAATGTCTCAGCGGCAAGCGAACGGCGGGTCACAACGCCGTCGCCGGGACCATAGATCTTGGCCTTGAGTTCATCCGACGTTACCTTGCGGCCGGACGATGACTCAAAACTATCAGCCTTAAAAAGCGTGTCCCATTTCCCGTCCTTCTTCTGATAAAGGACCATCGCGTCGAGTGTGTCCTTACACTCCGAACCGATCATGTCTATCTTGACCGGTGAATTTCCTTTTGCGACGCCGTCGAGCGAAAGCTGAAAACGTTTAGCCCGATCCAGCATCACCGCAAAATATGCGGGGGCACTTTTTTGTTCAGCGTTGCTGAACTCCTTTGAAAAATCCTTGTCGTCAATAACGTTCCAACCGTATTTGGTCCAGGTCGCGGGATCATATAGATCGATATCTATAGGTTTTAGCTCGTCATCAAACGCCTTGAGAGTTCCCGGAGCCGGCAAGAGCTCATATGCGGCCGGGATCGTGAACACGTCAAATTTTGACATCGTGCGCATAAACGGCAGTGGCACCTCGATACCCAAAAGCGAAATGCCGTTGATCATGTCCTTTACGGACAACACCGAACCCTCGTTCGGCGCGCCGATCATGATGAGTCGCGAAATATCTTTTGCGCCAGCCCAAGTTGGAACGGCCGCCGCTGTCGCAGGCAGATCAGCATCACCGTACATCGCCGCATATCGAGCGATCAGTCCGCCCATTGAGTGGCCGATAATATCGAATTTGAGATCTGGCCGGCGAAGCTTTCGCTTGAGAGCGTCGATCTTTCTGATCAACAGGCGAGCATTCTCGACGTTATCGCGTCGCCAGTCGTAAGCAAAAACGTAGAGCGTATTTTCGTAACCGCGTGCGGGCGGTGTGTCCCAGCGGCCCTCTTTATAACCGCCCTGCGTTTCGATCGCCGTGATCAAACTACGATAGACATCGATCCGAGGAAGGATGCCGGGTTTGATATCACGAATGATGTCGCCAGGCTTTAGATCGTCGTGGTTCGCCGCGATATTGGGTGAGATCGGCAATCGAAGATCATTCTCGCGGACATGATGAAGCTTGAACCAAACGGTGTCTCCTGTCTTGCCATCGATCAGCTCTGACCCGGTCAGTCCGGGGATCAAGATAACCGGCGGTTTTGACTGTGCATTCGCGCACAGAACCGCAGCCGCCATAAATATGAAAGCGGCTGCGGGATACGCAATTTTCCTTAGCCTCGTTATTTTCGAAACCACTATGCTACTCAATTTTCTAAATTCGAACCTAAACGTTCGGCGTTACAACGCCGCTGCCGGCGGTTTTATCCACCAGCCATTTACGAAAATCGTCCGGGAATTGCTTTATCGCCGACTGAACGGGCCAGGCAGCCGCGTCGCCAAGCGGACAAAAGCTCTTGCCTTCAATGTTGTCACAGATGTCGAGCAGAAGCCGAACGTCCTCAGGCCGGCCGCCGCCCGAGTCGATCCTGTTAAAGATCTTAACGATCCAGTCAGTGCCCTCGCGGCACGGAGTGCACCAACCGCATGATTCGTGCTTATAAAACTCGCTGAGATTTTTTGTCGAATCTACCACGTCGACCGTCTCGTCCATCACGATCATCCCGCCGGTGCCGAGCATCGAACCCGCGGCGACGAGTCCTTCGTAGTCAAGCGTCACATTCTTGCCCAGGATCTGTCCGGCATTCATTATGTAAACGCTGGAACCACCTGGAATCACCGCTTTTAACTTTTTATCGTCACGGAGCATTCCGCCGCAATCGTCGAAGATGAACTTTTCCATGTCGGCGTAGCCCATCGGCAATTCGTAAACGCCCGGTCTCTTTACATGGCCGCTGATGGACCATAATTTCGTGCCACCTGATTTTTCGGTCCCGAGATCGCGCCACGCAATGCCGCCCATCTCGATGATCTGAGGGATCGACGTAAATGTCTCGACGTTATTTACGATGGTCGGCGACGCATAGAGACCCTCGACGGCAGGGAAAGGAGGCTTCATCCGCGGATGGCCGCGATGGCCCTCAAGAGAAGACAAAAGCGCAGTCTCTTCGCCGCAGATATACGCGCCTGCTCCCGTGTGCGTGTGAAGATCGAACGAAAGGTCCGATCCGAGTACGTGCTTTCCCAGGATCCCCGCCTCGCGTGCCTCCGCGATAGCGACATCCATGATGTCGATCAGGTATTTATATTCGCCGCGAGTGTAGACATAGCCGGTATTGGAACCGAGAGTGTAACCCGCAATGATCATTCCCTCGATCAACGCGTGCGGGTCGTATTCCATCAGGTAACGGTCTTTGAATGAGCCCGGCTCGCTTTCGTCAGCGTTACAGATTATGTACTTTGGCTTTGGTGAATTCCGCGGGACGAAAGACCATTTCATGCCGGTCGGAAAGCCGGCTCCGCCGCGTCCACGCAGGGCCGAGTCCTTTACCTGCTGGATGATCTCGTCCTGAGTCATCCCGAGCGCTTTCTTTAGACTAGCGTACCCGCCGGTGTCCTGATACACCTTTAGCCTGTGTCCATCTTTAATGAAAACTCGCTTTAGTGAGAGCGGCTCACAGCCGATCGCTTTGATCTCCATAATCCTTGCGAAACCAGTTTGTCGTAATCGGAATGCGAACCGATCCAGAACCAAACTATTCCATCTCGTTTTTCAGCGCCTAACGCACGATAATGTTTACCGACCGGACTGACCAGAGATTTCCAATTTGCTTAAAGTGCAGCGACGGATGCCTCGGATCGGATTTTAACAATTCAAAATTTTTATCAGCTAATTCCCGGATGCTTTAAGGCAGGTCATTGTATAACCGCCAAAATCTCCGAGAAGCGAAATGCCTCATAGCTCTTTTGCAATACCGTTATCGAATTCCGATTCGGCCTCAGCAATAAAGCTATTCAACTTTCCGAGTTTCAAATCCTCAGCGATCCTCGCGTCCCAAAGCTCCGCTTCGTAGTCCTCGAACCACTCAGAGAGCTCGGCAAACTCGTTCGCGGGGAGCTGTTTTATAGCAGTCTCGATTTGAGTAATGTTCATAGACGTAAATTAATTCAGCGAATCCAGTATCTTATCAACCTTCTCTTTCGTCAGGTCCTCGTGATAATCAAACCCGATCTGCATCATCGGTGCCGTGCCGCAGCTGCCGAGGCATTCGACCATCGAGACGGTGAATTTGCCGTCGGGCGTCGTCTCGCCCGGATGGATGCCGAGCTTGCTGCATATGTGATCGGTGATCTCAGACTCGCCCATGACCTTGCATGAAAGCGTCTTGCAGATCTGGATGTGGTGGCGGCCGACGGGATGCATATTCAGCATCGAGTAGAATGTCGCCGTTTCCCAAACGTCGGTGATCTCGAGATCGAGGAACTTTGCGAGGAAATTAACGCCCGGATTGTCGATCCATCCGCGCTCACGCTGAACGAGCATTAGCAGCGGGATAAGCGCCGAGCGGCTGCGGTCAGGCGGATATTTCGCCACGTGCATCTTCATCTCGTCGATGATCTCAGGCGAAAATTCGGCGATGTCCTCGCTATAGACAACTCTGTCTGTGTAACTTGTCGGTGTGGCTGCTGCCATAGCTAACAATTGAAAATGATAATGGAAAATTCAAATAAAAAAGAATTGTCCATTATCAATTATCCACTTTCCATTTATCTGTCTATCTCTCCCAAAACAATATCCAGTGACCCGATGATCGCGACGACGTCCGCGATCATTTCGCCTTCGCTCATTACGGGAAGGGCTTGAAGGTTAATAAAGCTCGGACCGCGAAAATGGACGCGGTCAGGCTTGGGGCCGCCGTTCGAACGCATATAACAGCCAAGCTCTCCCTTTGACCCTTCGATCGGCAGGTAGACCTCGCCGGCCGGTACATTAAAGCCTTCTGCAACGATAAGAAAATGATGGATCAATGAATCCATATGCTTTCTCATGTCGTCGCGATCGGGCAGAACGACCTTTGGCGCGTCCGATTTGATCGGCCCAGGCTTTAGACGCTCTAGAGCCTGTCTGGCGATCTTATGCGACTCGACCATCTCACGCATTCGCACTTTGAATCGTGACCAGACATCGCCGTCGGGTTCCGTCGGGATCTCAAAGTCATACGTCTCGTAGCTCGAGTACGGATTCGTCCGGCGGACGTCGATATTGACGCCGCTGCCTCGAAGACATGGGCCTGTAAGGCCCCAGTTTATCGCGTCCTCGGCAGAGATCAGCCCGATGCCCTTTGTGCGGATCTGCCAGAGTGTGTTGCCGGTGACCAAAGTCTCAAAGGTGCTCAACGCCTCGGGAAAGTCATCGAGAAATTGCTTACAGCGGCGGTCAAATCCGGCCGGCAGGTCCATCATCAACCCACCGATGCGAAAATAACTCGGCGTCATTCGCCCGCCCGATGCAGCCTCGATCAAATTAAGAATTTTTTCGCGGTGGCGAAAGCAATAAAAGAACACCGACATTGCTCCGATATCCAGAGCATGAGTCCCAAGCCAAACCAGATGCGAGGCGATCCGCTGGAGTTCGCAAAACAGAACTCGGATCGTCTGAGCACGCTCGGGTATCTCGATCTGCAAAAGCTTTTCCGCAGCCATCACATACGCCAGGTTGTTGCCGAGCGGATTGAGGTAATCCATTCGGTCGGTGATAACGATGCCCTGTTGATACTTTTTGTACTCAAAGAGCTTCTCCATTCCCGTATGGAGATAGCCGATATCAGGAATGGTCTTGACGATCAGTTCGCCGTCGAGCCGCAGGTCGAGCCGCAAAACTCCGTGCGTCGACGGGTGCTGTGGACCCATCGAGAGGACCATGTGCGATTCGAGCGCAGAATCGAGGGTGTCGTAATCAACACCGGCCGGGATATTTTCTACTGCAGTGCTCATACGTTCAACGGTGAACTGTGATCGCTGAATGGTGAACGCAAGCGATTCGTCATTCACCGTTCACCATTTTTAACTCATGCTATACGGCTCGTAGCCGCGAAGCGGATAATCCTTTCTCAATGCGTGACCGTCAAAGTCGGACGGCAAAAGAATACGGCGAAGATCCGGGTGATTTTCAAAAACCACGCCGAACAGGTCGTACGTCTCGCGTTCATGCCAATCCGCTGTTCGCCAGATGTGTGAAACCGTGTGTATCTTTGCGTCGTCCTCGCTGACACGCACCTTCAATCGCAGGCGGTTGTAATGCCTGGTCGAAAAAAGATGATAGTTGACGACGAATCGCGGGTCCTCTTCGGGACCGCGGTCGGCGCCGCAAAGATCGGCAAGAAGGTCAAAGCCATGCTTTTCCTTTAGCGTGCCGCATACATCGACGATCGACTCTCTCGGAACGACGACGGAAACTTCGCCAAAAGCATCAATTACATCTTCGACCCAGGCGGCATTTTCGGCCTTAAGCTTTTCGACGAATTGATGCAAGGATGCGGTATCAGCCATAGATTAATAAAAAAGCGGCTTAAAAACCGCTTCGTTTTTTACGACGTTCGGCGTTTTTCGTGCCGTGCCGGTACAGTGTACGGTCGAGAAACCTCGTTCTGTGCGACCTCGACCTCGGTTTCCTTTTCGAGAGCAGTCCCCTCAGTGACCGGAAGCGTACCGGGCACGATCGAAACTCTCGATTCCGGTTCAAATGTGTCCCGGCGATCGCGCGTCGACTCTTTCATGATTTTGTCTTGCAGCATTGTGATCGCATGGACCAGCATTTCAGGACGCGGCGGACAGCCTGGTATGTAAACGTCAACCGGCACGATCTTGTCGACGCCCTGAACGATCGCGTAATTATCAAAAACTCCGCCCGATGTCGCGCAGGCACCCATCGAGATGACCCATTTGGGCTCGGGCATCTGATCGTAGATGCGCCTAAGCACAGGGGCCATCTTTCTCGAAACGCGGCCCGAAACGATCATCACGTCCGCCTGCCGCGGCGAAGCGCGAAACGTCTCAGCGCCAAACCTCGAAAGATCGTTGCGCGACGAGACCGTATTCATCATCTCGATAGCGCAGCAGGCGAGTCCGAACGTGGCGGGCCAAAGACTCGATTTGCGTGCCCAATTGATCACGGCATCGAGTTTCACCGTCAATACCTCGGGCAGCGATTCTAATAAAGTGTTCTCTAATCCCATAACAAAATTAGATGATTTCGGCTCGCTTTGAGGTCGCTAATATCGGCCGCTTTTCGATTCTGATCTCGCGATTTCGGCGTGCCATTTCCTTGGCTTCAGCCCGGGCCTCGGCACGAGCCTGAAGTCCCCAGTCAAAGGTGCCCTTCTTCCAAACATAGATATATCCAACGACAAGCGTTGCCATAAATACAAGTATTTCTACAAGGGCAACAGCTCCGAATGCGACGCCGCTTATTTTTTGCTCTTCGATCAGGTATTTGAAGGCCACTGCGAATGGAACCATGAACAAAACTTCGATGTCGAACAGCAGGAAGATAACGGCGACCGAGTAAAACTTTATCGAGTAACGGTCGCGGGCCGATCCGACGGGATCCTTGCCGCATTCGTACGGCATCAATTTAACGGCCGTTCGCTTTCGCGGGCCGATCAACGTCGTTACGACCATTTGGCTGGCTGCAAAGCCGAGCGCAACGACGAACATCACGACGATAGGGGCATAATCCATTAGGCTGAACTGGTTCATTTATTGTTAGCCCTCAAAACTAAACACACCGCATGCTGCACGAGCACCGGTGGCGAAAGTCGTTTTGGCGAATTCGTTATACAAATTTAAATCGTATGTTAACCCCTCGTTAGTGTCAAGGCGTTCCCTCGGACCCGATCGGTGACTGTAAAGAGGCCGCCAACATCCCGTTAAATCAGGGTTAAGGGTCAATAAAATGTTGACGCGAATCCGCTCGCTGTGCTAATTTCGAAAGTGGCCTTTCGCATTTTGATCGTCGCCGACCTCGTCTCGCTTTCCAGTCAAAAATCGTGATAACCGGATTTAATACAGACGTCGAATACGGCGGCGTAACTTACCATATTCAGACCGAGGATAAGGGTCTCGATACTCCTATCATCCTTTCGCTCGTCTATGACCGCGGAACGATCCTTGCGGCCAAACGTCAGCCGTACGACGATCTGCTCGAACAGGGCTTTGATGAAAAGCTGCTCACCGACCGACTCACAAAACAGCACAAGACGATCTGTGCCGCGATAAAAAAAGGCCGAGTCAACGAGCTCAAGGTACATACAGAACAGAAACGTAACGGCAAGCGGCCGGCTCCTGCTACAGTTGCCATGGCTGAGGTGCTCGATGTGGTCCCGATGATCATCGACGACTCGGTTGCGAACTCGAGCGAAGTCCCGATCGTGCCGGTTATTGTTGCGGTCGATCCATCTCAATCTCGTGACGGATCCAGAGCATTTGACGAAGTTGCGGCACCGATACCGATGCCCAAGGCTCCTGTGGTCTATGCCAAAAAGCCAGAAAGGCACAATTCGGTCCCGGTAATTGAGACTGCTACTGTGATCGACCTGCCCGAACCGCTGCCGTTTGATGTCGTCCGCGTCGTCAGCGACCTCGCCGGCACTGACCGCCCCGAAAGTACAAAACTCAGTCTTGAGCTTATCGGTGATGAGACATTTAATGGCGGCACAAAAGTCTATGTGACCGTCATGGTATGCCGCGGCAGCAGCCGCAAGGTCGTGCAGGGTGCTGAGGTAATGGTCAAGCTGCTTGGCTCCAGTTTCAGGCCGCTGATCTTTCACTCGCAAACGGACAACAACGGCATATCGACGGTCGGAGTGCAGATACCGACCTTTAGTTCGGGCCGCGCGAGCATCCTCGTCCGCGCCATTAATATGGGTGAAGAGGTCGAGGTCCGACGCCCGATCGTCCACGGCTAGACGCATTCAGATTTGATTACTTATGACCCGGTAGGCGAAAATCGAGCTTACCGGGTTTTATGCGCGTTCAGATCAATGGCGAACTCAGAGACGTTCCCGAAGGCATCAGCCTTCAAACCCTCTTGGAGCATCTTTCGCTGTCGCAGCAGCGAGTAGCCGTCGAACTTGACCGGCATATCGTTCGGCGGGCCGACTGGACGGCGACCAATATCAACGAAGACGCAAAGATCGAGATCGTCCACTTTGTCGGCGGAGGCTAAGGTTTCTTTGCTTTCGCCGGTGGTTTGCGGGAAAATTCAGATTCACCTATGTCAGATACATTTACTCTCGCGGGAAAAGAGTTTCGCTCTCGCTTAATTATCGGCACCGGCAAGTACCGTTCGTTTGACGAAATGAAATCGGCGCATCGGGCGTGCGGCGCCGAGATGGTCACGGTTGCGGTCAATCGTGTGCCGCTCGACCGTAAGACAGAGTCGTTTCTCGATCACCTTGATTCTGCGATGCAGATCCTGCCAAATACGGCAGGTTGTTTTGACGCCGACCATGCGGTCCGCACGGCCCGCCTCGCACGCGAAGCGCTTGAGACAGATTGGATCAAGCTCGAGGTCATCGGCGACAAGGTAACTCTTTTGCCCGACAACGAACAGACGCTCGAAGCGGCGAAAGTTTTGGTAAAAGAGGGATTTATCGTCCTGCCTTATTTCACCGATGACCTTATCATGGCAAAGAAGCTGCTCGACGCCGGCTGCCCGGCCGTTATGCCGCTTGCCGCGCCGATCGGCTCCGGCATGGGCGTTCAAAATCCGTCTAATCTCCGTATAATGCGCGAGCAGCTACCGGATGCGACCATCATCGTCGACGCCGGCGTTGGCGTGCCGTCGGATGCCGCAGTTGCAATGGAACTAGGCGCCGATGCGATCCTAATGAACACGGCCATTGCCGAATCGCAAAACCCGGAACAGATGGCCACGGCGATGAAATTAGCCGTCGAAGCCGGCCGACTAGCGTATCTAGCCGGACGGATGCCAAAAAGGTTATACGCCTCGGCATCTAGCCCGATACAAGGCGCTATAAAATAACGATGCAGGTCAAAGTCTTGTTTTTTGGAGCGACCGCCGACGAAACTGGTATGCGTTCGATCGATTTTGCGTTGGACAATGCTGCAAAAGTTGGTGAAACACTTAGTGAGTTGCTCAGCAGATTTCCGCAGCTCAATAACCACAAACTTCGTTTCGCTGTCAATCAGGAGTATGTTGCCGAAGATCGAGTCCTGAATGACGGAGACGAACTTGCCGTCTTTACCGCTGTGTCCGGGGGATGAAGATCTTTAGCGAGAAGTTTATTTCAACCCTTCCAATTTAATGAAGCGTTGTCCCTCTTGCCAACAAACCTATTCCGACGAGATATCTTTCTGCCTAATGGATGGAACGGCGCTTCAACCGGAATTTGACGAAGAGAGATCCACACTTGTTAGAGAACCGAGAGTCGCATCGCAACCTAATTCACCATCGCGAAAATTTCCTTTGGTCGGCTGTTCGGTAGTTGCTCTTTTGGCGTTAATAGCGATCGGAGTAGCTTTAGTCGTTATATTTCTCGTCAGAGATTCGTCAAAAGGCGTCGCAAACCAGACCAATGCCACAAACATCGACGCGAACGCGGTTAATAAACAGTTGTCTAATCTACAGGAGCAGCAGAAAGAGATCGAAAGACAAAAGCAGGAGTTGGCGAACGAACAAAAGACGATAGAAGATCAAAAAAAGAAACCTCAGGCAAATATCGTTTCACCGACGGCGACAGACCCGCCTACATCTCGGATCAAGTTTCGTCGCGGAAGCGTACAGGAAACTGTTTCGGGCAGCGTTATAAAACGGCGCAGTTATGTCCTGCAAACTCTAAGCGGACAGTTCCTTTCCGCCGAAGTTCGCTCGAGTGGAAATTGTGTTGTTTTATCAAACGGCTCGACCTCTCAGAGTTATGTAACTAATCAGGGCGACAGCAGTCTTACCGTCGTCAACAACTGCACTTCGCCGGCAAATTTCAGCCTAACGGTAGTTATCCGCTGATAATTCGAATGGAATGCAATACTATTTCAGCGGTTGCCGTACCCACGACATCGCTGCTGAAATTGACCGATTGGCATAAATGACTGATTTTGTCGAACTTACAACCAAGCCGATCGACATAACGTCGGTCGCCCGGCGGGTGGTCCCGGAAGAGTGCGGCGCTACTGTCACACTCGATGGCTATGTCCGTAAATTCACAAAGGGTCACGAGACGCTGTATCTCATTTACGAGGCGTACAATGAGATGGCGCTAAAGGAGATGCAAAAATTGGTCGCGCATGCTCATCAGCAATTTGACATCGCAAACGTCGGCATAATCCACCGTACGGGTCGCCTCGAGATCGGCGAAACGAGCGTGGTCATCTCGGTCGCCGCACCTCACCGACGTGCGGCTTTCGAGGCATGCGAATGGCTCATCCGTGAACTCAAACGGACCGTCCCGATCTGGAAAAAAGAAGTCTACGCCGATGGCGAACAATGGGTCGAGGGCGAATCTGAAGCGGACGCCTTGCCGACTCATCAAAGCTGAACTATCATTCCATATCTTAACTCTATCGAGGGTCACAAATCCGAGCAAGGGACACGTCCAAGCGAACTTCAGTTTCAGCAAACCAGGAGCGTAACTATGCGAAAAGTCCTTTCCATTGTCTGTAGCATCTTATTATTTTCAGCGTT
>Ga0308176_10001891_pt1 | contig 13185 bp, 14 predicted proteins | sample PhyCR2_3_FD_203890 | JGI IMG/M metagenome (GOLD analysis project Ga0308176, IMG submission 203890) | Soil microbial communities from UC Gill Tract Community Farm, Albany, California, United States - DLSLS.C.R2 | ecosystem: Environmental > Terrestrial > Soil > Agricultural land | place: USA... | reverse complement strand
TGGACGCGTCCTTCGACGGGCACGCCAACTGCTTCGTCGAATCCGGACACGGCAAGGGCCTGCTGCTCGACTTCAACTACGACACCCAGCCGCTGCCCGGGAAGTACCCCGTGCCGAGGGTGGGCCCGTTCAGCCTGCTCGCCGAGAGCCGAGCCAACCACCTCGGCAAACTCGGGTTCCGCTGGGCGTACTGGAACCTGCTGCTGCGCGGGCGGCCGATGCCGGTGCCGGCGCGGATGTCCATGGCCGGCAAGGACCGTGAGCCCGCCGACGAGCCGGTCACCACAGGGAGGTAGACCACATGCCTGTCACCACCATCTCCGGCCACCAGGTCCACGTCGACCCGGAAGGCTTCCTGACCGAGTACGCGGAGTGGGACGACGATCTCGGCCGCGCGCTGGCCGCGCAGATCGGGATCGAGCTCACCGACGAGCACTGGGAGGCGATCCGCTTCCTGCGCGAGGACTACGCCGGCCGCGGCGAGACTGCCACGATCCGGCGCGTCAGCGTCGTGGGCGGGATCCCCACGAAGAGGCTGTTCGAGCTGTTTCCGAAGAAGCCGGCGAAGAAGATGGCCTACGTCGCCGGCCTGCCCAAGCCGCACGGCTGCGTGTGAGAGGTGACCACGATGACCACAACCGTGTTCGAGGCCGGCGCGACGCCCGAGGCCGCGCCGATCGTCCCTTCGTTCGACGAGGAGCCGACCGGGCGGAAGCTGGCGATCATCTGCTCGAAGGGCACGCTCGACATGGCGTACCCCGGGCTGGTCCTCGCCAACGCCGCGCTCGGCGAGGGCGTCGAGACCCACCTGTTCTTCACCTTCTGGGGCTTCGACATGATCACCAAGTCGCGGATGGGTGAGCTGAAGTTCACCATGCTTGGCAACACGGCCACCCACCTGCCACAGGGTCTGGGCGGCCTGCCCGGAATGACGGCGCTGGCGACCGCCCGGATGAAGAAGCAGATCGCCGACGTCGGCGTGCCGGAGGTGCCGGAGTTCCTGCAGCAGATCGTCGACTCGGGCGGCCACTTGTGGGCGTGCCGGATGTCGGCCGACATGATGCACCTGGACGAGGCCGATCTCTTCGAGCCCGTCGAGGGGATCATCAGCGCCGCGGACTTCATCGACAAGACAGAGGGCGCGCAACTGCTGTTCATCTGACCAGGACGGGACAATGCGATGACGATGGACGGCCGGGACGGCGACCCGGCGGCGCTGCTGACCGTGGCACACCGGGGCGGGGACCGCTTCCGCATCCGCGTGCGCGGGCACGAGATCGACGTCGACCAGCCGGTCGGCGACGGCGGCGAGGACACCGCACCGACGCCGACCGAGCTCTTCGTCGCCGGCCTCGCGTCGTGCGTCGCGTTCTACGCGCGCCGCTATCTCGCCCGGCACAGGCTGCCGGCCGACGGGCTCGAAGTCACGGCCGGCTACGAGACCGGCAGCCGGCCCGCGCGTGTCGTCGCGGTCCGGGTCGAGGTGACGCCTCCAGCTGGGCTGCCGCCGCAGCGGCGGGACGCGCTGCTCGCCGTCGCCTCGCACTGCACCGTCCACAACACACTGACCACCCCTCCGGCCGTCGACGTCCGGCTCGCGGAGGCCACCGAAGCAGTGACCTGAGCCGGAGCATGACCGCGTCGGAGCATGGGCGGTCGTCGAGGCGACGAGGCGGACCGGAACGTTACCCTCTGCCAGCTCAACTACTGGCGGGAGATCGGGTTGATCGAGTCTGCGGTCGCCCGGCGGATCTCCGCTCGCAACGAGGTACGCCTGTACGACTTCACCGGGCTCGTTGAGCTGCAGATTGTGGCCGCACTGCGGAACAGGTTGAGCCTGCAGCACATCCGCCAGGTGATCAACCGGCTGCGCGCGAGCAATGTCCGGCCGTTGACCGAGCTGCGCTTCGCCGTTCAGGGGCGCAACCTCTACTTCCAGCACCCCGACGGCACCTGGGAAGGCGGCCAGCGACCCGGGCAGATCGTCCTGGCCGAAGTCATCATGCTTGAGGAGGTTCGCGCCGATCTCCGCCGTGCCGCAGCCGAGCGGCAACGTGAGCCTGGCCGCGTGGTGAAACGCCGCCGGGTGCACGCGTCGAAACCTACGTTCGCCGGGACCCGCATCCCCGTCTCAGCAGTAGAAGCCTTCCTGCGCGACGGGGCTTGACGAGGAGATTCTGGCGGCCTATCCCCAGCTTACGGCCGCCGACATCGCCGTCGTCGGCGATGGCCACGCGACGACCGGCTGAGCGCTCGTCACCTTGCGGTTCCTCCTGGACAACGACGTCGCCGTCACCATCAGCCGAGTCCTTCTCGACGCGGGGCACGAGTGCTGGACGGCGACACCTCCACATCTGGCTCGCGAACGGCAGGACTGGTGTCGTCCAACGCGTGCCGTTATCCGGCATGGTCCGCCGCGTCACTACCGGCTCGTTGGGGCTCATGCAGAATCCGACGACGGCGGCGCCTCCCTGCTGGCAGGTGTTGTTCGACGGGCGCCTGGTCACCGTCGCTGAGGCTGACCTGCGACCTCATGTCCTAGGGATCCGCGCAGCCGGCAGGCGCGGTCGTCGTCGGCACGGTGGAGGCCGGGCAGGTGCTCGCGCGCTACCGCCGGCTGGACGGCGAGCTGGCCGAGCGGGCCTTCCCATCGTCCTCGGTCGTGGAAGCCCGCGCGCGCTGACCGCGGGCGCGGGGGCGATTCAGACCCGGCGGCTGGTGCCCGGCAGTACCGTCGGGGGCCCGGGGGCTGACCACACGCCCGCCGGCGACAGGGGAGGCCGGCATGACCGAAGTCAGTGCTCGCGACGCATCCTCGCTGCCCGTACGGCCGAAGCCGAGCCCGGTCGGGCCGGTCGACCGTCGCCGGGTTCTGCTCGCCACCGGCGCGATCGTCGCGGTCGTCTGTGGCATCGAGTGGGCTGTCCGGGCCCTCCCGGATTCGGGGATCGCCCGCACGGTGCTGGCCGTGGCGCTCGGCTTGGCCGTGGTTCCGGTGATCGCCTCGCCGGCCGAGTGGTTCGTGCACCGCTTCGTGTATCACGAGGCGGTGATCCGGCCGCTCTCGGTCATCTTCACGGTCCACACGGCGCACCACTACGCCTACTTCCCCCCGTGGCGCTATGTCACGGGCGGGCCGCCGCGCCGCCTGTCGATCAAGAAGCGCACGCCGGACGCGCAGGTCGCACCAGTGCGGAACGCGGCCGTGCGGCTCGCCCACTTCACCTGGTACATGGGGCTCGGCGCGGTCGTGATCTGGCTGCCGGCGTGGTTGTTGACGGGTGACGTGTCCTTCCTGGTCGGCGCGGTCGCGGGTACCGCGGTCGTGTCGAACCTGTTCGTCGTCGTGCACGACACTATCCATCGGCCGGGCAGCCACCGGATCGTCGAGGCCCAGCCGTGGTTCGCGTTTCTTGACCGCCATCACTACATCCACCACGTGGCGCTCGGAACCAACCTCAACTTCCTGCTGCCGCTGGCCGATCTGGCCTTCGGCACATTGCGTACCGCGATGACACCCGACGAGCTCGAGCGTTTCGGGCCGCTCGAACGGGCGAAGGTCCGGGTGGTGGGCGAGGGCGAGCGGGCCCGCGGCGCGGACATCTGACCGCGCGGCCGACGGCGGCAAGTGTCGGGGGAGCAGGTGCGCTTCGCCCTCGTGTGCCCGTACAGCCTGTCCGCACCAGGCGGGGTGCAGGACCAGGTCGTGGGTCTGGCCCGGGCACTCGCGGGTCTCGGACACGACATCGAGATCGTCGCGCCGGGCGAGCTGCCGGGCGACCTTCGCGGGACCAGCGCCGGGCGCGCGTTCCGCTTCCGCGTGAACGGGTCCGTCGCGCCCATGGCGCCCCAGCCGGCGGCCGCCGTGCGCACGGTGCGAGCGCTGCGTCGGGGCGACTTCGACGTGCTCCACCTCCACGAGCCGTTGGCCCCGAGCATCACCATCCCTGCGCTCCTCGCCCACCCGGCACCCGTGATCGCGACCTTCCACGCCGCCGGCCATCGCACGCCCTACCGGTGGTTGGGCGGCTCGGCGCGTCGCCTCGCCAGCGGCATCGACGCCCGGGTGGCGGTCTCCGAGCCGGCGGCCCAGCTGGCGCGCCGCCATCTCGGCGGCTCCTACGAGCTGTTGTTCAACGGGATCGACCTCGCCCGATTCCGAGAGGCTCCGCGGGCTGACGCCGCTGGCCGGACGATTCTCTTCCTCGGGCGGCACGAGCACCGCAAAGGCCTCGACGTCATGCTCGACGCGCTCCGGTCGCTGCCGCCCGACGTCGCCGTCCGGGTCGCCGGTGACGGGCCCGCCACCACCCGACTTCGCGAACGCCACCGCGACCCCCGCATCTCGTGGCTCGGCCGGCTTAGCGAGGCAGACAAGATCCGCCAACTCCGTGCCGCTTCGGTGCTCTGTGCGCCCTCACGCCACGGCGAGTCGTTCGGTGTCGTGCTGCTCGAGGCGATGGCCGCTGGCACGCCGGCCGTCGCGAGCGACGTGCCTGGCTACCGGTCCCTCAGCGACCAGGGCGGCGCAGTCCTCCTCGTGCCGCCCGATGACTCCCGCGCGCTGGCCGCAGGGCTACTGCGGGTGCTGTCGGACCCCCGGCTAGCCACCACCCTCCGGGCCCGGGGGGAGAGCCAGGTCCGTCGCTTCTCGATGGACGAGCTCGCCGCCCGGTACGTCGAAATCTACGAACGCGTCACGATCCACCCGCTCGGCAGCGGTGCGGATCGTGACGCGCCGCCCTTTCGCTCGGCCTACTCGTTCGGCTGGCCCGGCTGAACCGGCCGGATCCGGTACGGCCGCATCATCTCGTTGTCCTCGTGCTCGACGATGTGGCAGTGCCAGACGAACTGGAGATCCGGTCGGCAATGCGGTTGCCGAGCACTCAGCATAGTTCGATGTAGCCCAGAACAGGGCCAGCACGATGATCACGACAGCGAAGATCTGTTCGGCGGTACGGGCCCGCGGGGAGAGGCCGCTGGCACCCCGCTCGGCGCGCAGGTCGGTGCAGCGTGTGGTCGGCAGTGCCCGGGCCGGACTCGCCGTAGCCGCGCCAGTCGAACCGGACCACCCGGCAGCCGCCGGCCAGCGCCTCGAACGGGCCGGTCCACATCCGCCGGTCGGCGATGCCGGCATGGCAAAGCACGACCGCCGGTCACGACCCCGCCTCGTCGTACGCGAGCCGGACCCCGTGCACCTCGGAGAACGCCACCGCTGCCTCCTTGCACCGCCTACCGCCGCCATCCTGCCCGGCGGGACTGACGCCTGCCCCGCGGCGCCAAGGGCATGATCGTCCGGGTTAGAGGGCCGAACGCTGCGGCCGGTGGATGGGGCGGCCGACTCTGACCGGCCCGGCGGCTGCGGCCGATGCCGTCCGGTGCCGCCGACCGGGTGAGACGGGCCCCCTGGGGGGTCGCCTGCGGCGATCTCACGCCGGTCGGGCAGCCGGCCTTGCCCCGACCGGTCCGCCCGGGCGCGGGGAACTCGCCTGAGCAGGTCGCGGACATGCTGGCGGAGAACTGCACCGCCACGACATGACGGTCTGGAGGAGGTCGGCGGGTACGCGCAGCTGTCGATGTTCGACGGCTGGGACGCCGACCGGATCACCGCGCGGGTCGGCCGGCCGGCCGGATCCCCGCCGCGCTGGCCGCGTCCGGGATGGCGCCGGCGCTGCGGCCGCAGGTGATCGACGGGGCGGTGACCCTGGAGCAGGCCGCGGCGATCGAGGAGTTCGCCGGCGAGCCGAAGGCGTACGAGCGGCTGGTGACCGTCGCGGCGAACCACCCGCCGGGCCTGCACTACGCCCTGTCCGACGAGCGGCACAAGCGCCAGGTCGCCTACGAGAAGGCGGTCACCCGGCGGCAGCTCGTCGACGCTGGGGTGCGGATCATCACCAAGCCGAAGGACTTCCCGTGGTCCTCCGTCGAGGTCCGCCTCCGCGACCTCACCGGCGCCGACGGCGGGCTGATGACGGTGGAGGAGCACGCGTCCTGCCCGGGGCATGCGGCGTTCGTCGACGTCGACGGGCAGCCGGTGTATGTGTGCCGGCAGCCGAAGGACTGGGGGCATGAGACTCCGCCGAACTACCGGCACCGCAGCCGGGAGGAAGTCCAGGCCGACGTCGAGGCCGCCGACGCCCGCCGCGAGCAGGAGCAGGTGCTGGCGGTCGCGGACGGGGCGGGCGTCGTTGCTGGCCGAGTACCTGTTGCGGAAGGGCCGGCCGCCGGGCCGGCACGCTGCGGACCGCTCTGGAGATCCTCGCCGGGCACGACTTCGGGCACGCGTCGCTGCGGCCGGCGGCCGGGCGGCTACTGCCCGAAACGCGTGTGGTGCTCAGACCCGGCAGCTAGCGTCGGTCGGCACAGGTTGACAACGCCTCGCCGCTGTTCAAGTCGAGGGCACCTGATCCACCGTCGCCGAGGTCCACAAGCGACAGGTGGAATGATCTTCCCCCACGTCTTCGGCCACGAACTGATGCCGTCCGCCCGCCAGCGATCAGCAGGAGCGCGCCTGTCATGCCAGTCCCGCAATCCCAAACCCGCAGGTCAAGAGTACGGCACGCCACTACGGATCAAGAGGTTGCAGGTTCGAGTCCAGCAGGTTCGAGTCCTGCCGAGCGCGCCTGTCTTGGCAGGTCAGGGCCTTAGGTCGGCTTCAACCGCCCCTTGCTGTCGATCTTCGGCCACGAAACAGAGCCGCGCCCACTCCGATGCGGACATTCGCAGCAGAGAAGTCTGGTGATCTTTGGCCGCGAGATCGGTCACGAACGCGTGCCGTCCGATGCCAATCCTGAGTAGATGTTGCGTGTCGCCGGCGGTGCCGGGACGTACGGTCTCCTGCGCCGGGGGTGTCAGGGTCGGCGCAGCGCAGCGAACCAACGGCCGTGGTCGGTCCATCCGCCGGACCAGGTGAGCCCGGCGCCGCCAGCCATCGCCGCAACCGCCTCCGGACCGACGTGTGCCCAAGGGAACCATTCCGATGCCGGGCCGGCGGGCGGTTCGAGCCGAGTGCGGGTCAGCCGAAGGCCGGTTCCTGCCTGGTCGGTCTCGCACAACACGCTGCCGCGGGGGCGCAGCAATTGGGCGCAGCGACGCAGCAACAGAGCCGGATCGCCGCCGATCCCGATATTGCCGTCTGCGAGTAGTACGTGCTGCCACCGACCCTCGCCCGGGAGCGGCTCGAACAGGTCGCGGCGTACGGCGAGGCCGCCGCGGCTGCGGGTGAGCCTCACCGCGTACGGGGCGATGTCGACGCCGAGCACGGGTACTCCGCGGCTGGTGAGCAGTGTGGTCAGCCGGCCGGGACCGCAGCCTAGGTCGACGGTCGGGCCGAGACAGCGGGCCAGCAAGCCGAGGTCGCCGGGCCGCTGGCCGCCGGCCCAGGCCGCCAGCGGCAGGTCCACCGACCGGCCGTCGTCGTGCCGGACCCGCCAGTCCGCTCGGTCGCCGCGCATGGTCGCCCGCAGCCCGGCCTCGTAGACCTCGATGACGGGCCTGCCCGTGTCGAGGAGCTCAGCCGCGGCGGGCTCGGTCATGGTCATTCGGGTACGCCCGCGCGAGTCGCTGGACGGCTGTCGCAAAGCGTCCGCGCGGTGCCAGGCCAGCCACAGCGATCGCATCGATCCATCGGTCCACGTCCCGCAGCGTCGGCAGGAGGCGGACCTGCAGGCCGGCGGCGTGCAGCGCCGCCAGTGTGTTCCGGCCGGTGTGTGGCGTGGACATCGGCACGTCCTCGAGCAGCCGGGCATGCAGAGGATCGTGCAGGCCGAGGGCCCACCAGCCACCGTCCTCGGCCGGACCCAGGACGGCGTCCACCGAACCGTCCAACGCGGACAGGCAGGAGGTGAGCAGAGCCGGCGTGACCTGGGGCGTGTCCATGCCGATCAGCAGGATCGGCCCGACGCCGACGTCCGCGAAGGCGGCGGCGATCCGAGCCCCGAGCCCGACCCCGCGCTGCGGGATCACGGCGGTGCCCGCCGGGCCGGACAGCACGCCGTCGACGGCGAGCACGACCGTACCCGTTCGGACGGCGACGTCGATCGTGTCCGCGAGTGCCGCGGCGGCGACGTCGGCGGCCTCCTCCGGCGTACAGGGAGGGCAGAGCCGAGTCTTCACACGCCCGGCGGCGGGGGTCTTGGCCAGGACGAGAACGGTCACCGGGTCAGCACCGCGGCCATGTCCCTGGCCGCCGTCAGCGTGCCGCGCACCGACCCGGTGACCTTCGACCGGGTGCCGGCGGCGCGTGGGCCGTAGATCACGTCGACCTCAGCGATGCGCCAGCCGGCGGCCGCAGCCAGCAGCACGACCTCCAGCGGGTAGCCGGATCGGCGGTCGAGCACGGGCAGTCCGAGCATGTCCGCGCGGCGGAATGCGCGCATGGGGCCCAGGTCGGACAGCCTCACCCCCGCCTGCCGGCGGACCTGGTGTGCCAGCATGGCGTTGCCGACCCGCCCGTGCCACGGCCAGGCGGCGCCCGAGAGGGGACGCCGGCGACCGAGCATCAGGTCGGCATCGTCGCGCAGCACCGGCTCGGCCACCTTCGGCAGTTGCGCGGGGTCGAGGGAGCCATCGGCGTCGAGGACACACACCACGTCGGAACTGCAGGAGATCAGCCCCGTGTGCACGGCCGCCCCGAAGCCGCGCTGTGGTACCGACACCACCTCGGCGCCGTATCTGCGCGCGACATCGGCGGAGCCGTCGGTGGATCCGTTGTCGGCGACGACGGCGCGATAGCCGGCCGGGAGCCGGCTCAGCACAGCGGGGAGCGCTGCCGCCTCGTTCAAGCAGGGCAGTACGACGTCGATCACATTCATGGACGCTAGCCGCGTCCGACCGCCGATGATCCTTACGAGTCAGGAACGCCTGCAGCGGCCGGGCGTCCGGAGCTGGGACCGGCCTAGTCTGCGAGATGTGCGCGAAGACCACGTCCTCCTGGTGGAGGACGACCCGACCGTGAGCGATGTGGTGCGTCGCTACCTGGAGCGGGAGGGGATGGTCGTCGACGTCGTCGGCGACGGCGCGACGGCCTTGGCCTGCGCTCTCGCGGATCCGCCCGATGTCGTGGTGCTCGACCTGATGCTGCCGGGTCTGTCAGGGCTGGAGGTGTGCCGCCGGCTTCGTGGGTCCAGCTCGGTTCCCGTCGTCATGCTGACCGCTCTCGGCGAGGAGGCCGATCGGGTGGCTGGTCTGGAGTTGGGCGCTGACGACTACGTGACCAAGCCGTTCTCCCCGCGGGAGCTGACGCTTCGGGTGCTCTCGGTGCTACGACGTGGCCGAGAGCCGACACCTCGCCTGCCGAGACCCGGGCCGCTCGTCGATGGCGGTCTGACGGTGGACGTCGCCGCCCGGCTGGCCTCGATCGGCGGGCGACCGCTCGCGCTGACCATCCGGGAGTTCGATTTGCTGGCATTCCTCCTCGCCCATCCGCGTCAGGTCTTCACTCGGGCTGAGCTGCTGGAGCACGTCTGGGGCTGGACTTTCGGCGACCAGTCCACTGTGACCGTCCATGTGCGACGCCTGCGGGAGAAGCTTTCACCGGGCGGGAACGACCGCCGCGTGGCGACCGTGTGGGGCGTCGGCTACCGGTACGACCCGGAGTCGCCATGATCCCGGCAACGGTCCAGGTCGTGCTGATCGCGGTCGGCTGCGCCGTACCGGTCGCAGCGGCCGGATGGTTGGCGCTGCGGCTTCTCGGCCGGCGTTCGATCGTCGCCAGCGTCTCCGTCGTCGTTCTCAGCGGCGTGCTGGGGGTCGTGGCCAGCGTGGTCGGCACCTCCTACGCGATGTTCCTGTCGGCCCACGATCTCGGCGTCATGCTGACCGTGCTCGCGTCCGCCGGCGTCGTCGCGTTGGTGTCCGCCCTGCTGCTCGGCCGCCGGCTCGCGCGGCACAGCGTCTTCCTGCAGGAGATGGTGGACAGGGAGCGCGCCCTCGAGAACAGCCGGCGGGAGCTCGTCGCCTGGGTGTCGCACGACCTGCGGACCCCGCTGGCGGCACTGCGGGCCATGGCCGAGGCGCTGGAGGACGGGGTGGTCACCGAGCCGTCCCAGGTTGCTCGTTACCACGCGAGGATGACGCGGGAGACAGACCGCCTCGCCGCGATGGTGGACGACCTGTTCGAACTGTCCCGGATCCACGCAGGGGCGTTGCGGCTGCAGTTGGACGCGGTGTCCCTTGCCGACGTCGTCTCCGATGCCGTTGCCGTCGTCCATCCCTCGGCCGAGGCCAAGCGGGTACAGATCGCCGCAGGCCAGACGGATGCGTGGCCGGTCGTGCGCGGCAGCGATCCGGAACTCGGCCGCGTGGTGCGCAACTTGTTGTCCAACGCCATCCGGCACACACCGCCGCAGCGCACGGTCACCCTGACCGCCGGCGAGGACGCCGAAGGCGCCTGGTTCGCGGTTCAGGACGCCTGTGGCGGGATACCGGCCGTCGACCTGCAGCGGGTTTTCGACGTGGCGTTCCGCGGCGAGTCCTCGCGCACGTCGGCGGAGGACGCCGCCACGAGGCAGGCTGCCGGCGCGGGCCTCGGCCTGGCGATCGCGCGCGGGCTGGTGGAGGCCCACCAGGGCGGGATCATGGTGGAGAACTCCGACCCGGGCTGCCGGTTCGTCGTCCGCCTCCCGACCGCGACGCGAACCGCCCTGCGATTGCCAGCGCGGTCGTGACCACTGCGATGCCGCCGAGCACCAGCAGCCAGTTGCGCGGGTAGTCCTGCGCGGTGAGGGACGGGTTGCGCGGGTCGCCCTTGCCGCTGAGCACCGGAAGCGCGACGAGGGTGACGACGGCCGCGACCAGAAGGCCGCCGCGGACGACCCTACGTACGCGGCACGGGACGGCTCGGGCAAGCACCCAGCCCGCCGCAGCCACCGTGGGCACCAGGATCAGGTCGTGGGCGAGCACGCCCAGCACGAGCCAGATCGCCGGCTGCGGCCAGTTCGTCGCCACCCCGCCGGTGATCAGCCCACGCAGCCCGAAGAGGACGGCGGCTACTCCGAGCGCGCCCAAGCCGCATCGCAGGAACCTCACAGCACGTCCACCCGGCTGACCCACTTGGTCTGCAGCACGCCGGGCCGGTTGGGCGCGATGAGCCGGACCGGGCTGCCGTGGTCGAGGTCCAGCGGCTCGCCGTTGAGCTCGAGCGCCAGCAGAGTCAGCTCATCTGCCGCGTGCGGGCCGTCCACGACGGACTGCCGGTAGAGGCCGTTCTTCTCCAGGGACGTGAGCCGCGCCGATGCGCCGTCCGCGGCGCCGGCCCGATCCAAAAGGTCACGCAGCCGTACACCGCGCCAGCGCGCGTTCGCCGACCAGCCCTCGACACAGGTGATCGGCAGCTCGGCCTCATGCTGCGGCAGGGCCCGCAACTCGGCCAGGCTCAGCGAGAACGGGCGGGCTCCGTCGACCACCAGCCGATAGTCCGGGCCGACTGGACGGATGTCGGCCCCGACGGCGGTGCGGTTGACTGGCAGCTCCTGCGGCCCGACATCCGGCTTCCGCGGGGCGAGCACCGCCAGCGGAGCCAGTGGCCGTAGCGTCTGGCCGACCGTGACGACAGTGACAGTCGCGACCGCCGCGCCGACGGCGATCAGAAGGCCGCGCCGGTTGAGCCGATCGGCCTGTCCGTCCGAAGTGGACAGCCCGTCCGACTGTGCGTTCGGAGTCCGGGAACGCTGTTCGTCCACATGCGACTGTCGCGTCCGCAGGACCTCCGCGATCATCGGCGCCTTCACCGCCAGGTGCAACGCAATCGAGCCGATCGCGACCCAAGCCACGTAGTAGTGCACGCGGGGGAAGAAGAACGACCACGGGTACCACTGGACGATGTTGACCAGACCCGACACGACCTCGAAATTCGCGGCCGCCACGAGCGCCAGGACAGACAGCCGCTCCAGCGCGTGCACGACGGACCGGACCGGCGGCCACGACCACAGCTTCGGCGCGACCGTCCACAGCTTGGCCAGCAGCAGGGGCACGCAGGCGATGCCGGTGGCCACGTGGATGCCTTGGCTGACGCGATAGCCCCAGATCGGGCGGCTCGGCACCGAGCTGAGCCAGAACGGCGGGTTCTGCAGATAGTGGCTGATCAGCCCGGTGACAAAGCATGTCGCGAACGCGATGCCGAGCCACCGTCCGATCCGGACGGTCAGTTCCCGGTCGTGCAGCGGGGACCGGAACGCGCCCTCCCGGAACGGTCCGCGTCGCAGGGCCGCCGTCGGTGGTGGGAGCGGCCGGGTCAGCGGCGAACGCACACCGGTCACAGTAGGCACCCGAACGGCCTTCGTACGGACCCGCACCATTACGGACCACGAACGGCTGGCTCGGCGACGGCTCCGATCGGCGCCGATCTGCCTAGGGTCGCCTGGTGCGCGTGCTGGTCACCGGCGGAGCCGGGTTCATCGGATCGCATGTGGTCGAGCGGCTCCTGGTCGCCGGTCACGACGTTCGCGTCCTGGACGCACTACTGCCCGACGTCCATCCCGTGCCACCGGAGTTTCCCGAGGCTGCCGAGGTCGTCACGGCCGATGTCGGGGATGCCGCGGCCGTCGCTGACGCTCTGTCCGGTGTGGATGCAGTGTGCCACCAGGCGGCGATGGTGGGACTCGGTATCGACCTGCACGATCTTCCGGCCTACGTACGGACCAACGACCTGGGCACGGCTGTGGTGCTCGCCGAGATGGCGCGTGCCCGGGTGACGCGGCTGGTGCTGGCCAGTTCTATGGTCGTTTACGGCGAGGGTCGCTACCGCTGTGTCGTCCACGGACCGGTCTCGCCGGCGCCGCGCCTGCTCGAGGATCTGGCCTCGGGTCGGTTCGAGCCGCTCTGTCCGGCATGCGGGGCATCGCTCACGCCTGAGCTGGTCACCGAAGACGCCCCGCTGGACCCGCGCAGCGTCTACGCCGCCACCAAGGTCGCCCAGGAGTACCTGGCCGCGTCGTGGGCCAGGGCGTGCGGGGGAACGGTGGCCGCCTTGCGCTATCACAATGTGTACGGCGCACGGATGCCACGGGACACCCCGTATGCCGGGGTGGCGTCGCTGTTCCGGTCCGCGTTGGCCCGCGGTAAGGCGCCGACCGTGTTCGAGGACGGTGCCCAGCGGCGGGACTTCATCGCGGTCCGGGACGTCGCCGCCGCTAACCTCGCCGCACTGTCCGCAGTGGACACCGGCGTCATCCCGGCCGGCGCGCT
>Ga0308176_10001890_pt1 | contig 13189 bp, 8 predicted proteins | sample PhyCR2_3_FD_203890 | JGI IMG/M metagenome (GOLD analysis project Ga0308176, IMG submission 203890) | Soil microbial communities from UC Gill Tract Community Farm, Albany, California, United States - DLSLS.C.R2 | ecosystem: Environmental > Terrestrial > Soil > Agricultural land | place: USA... | reverse complement strand
CCGGTCTGGCGCCGACTGCATCGCTCCCCGCGGGGCGCCGACGCCGGCATCTGCGGCGCGGCGATCGCGCAACGCCGGCCGGTGATCGTGCCCGACATTCGCCTCGACCCTCTGTACGGTGGACACGGCCTCCCCCGTCGGACCGACCAGGGTGCGTGCTGGGCCTTTCCTCTGGCGCGCCCGGGCGAGCCGGTCCGCGGCGTCCTACTGGTGTGCGGCAGGAGGGGGCGGCGGCCTCGAAGCCGCGACTTCGCCATCCTGGCGCGCGCCGACGAGCTGGCCCTCCCACTGGTCGAGGCATGGGCCGGGTTCCCCCTGCCGGGTCCCGATGTCGTCCACGCTGGTGGCACCCGCGTGGATGAGACCGACGCCTTGGGCGCCATCGGGAGCTGGGTCATGGACCTGCGCACCGGTCTGCTGCTCTGGTCTCACGAGATGTTCCGGATCTTCGGCCTGCCTCCTCAGGCGCGGACCCCCACACTCGAGACCGCCTGGGCCCAGGTGCATCCTGACGATGCGGGACGGCTGCGGCCCGGCATCGAGCGGGACATTCAGGAACGGCGGGAGATCCAGGGAGAGCATCGGGTCATCCGACCCGACGGCTCGGTCGCGCAGGTACGCTACTGGGGCCGCCCGATCGCCCGTGGACGCGGCGAGGTGCTCGAGTATATCGGTACGGTCCTGGACGTGACCGAGGACCAGCGCGTGCGGCACCAGCTGCGCGCCACACTCGAGCAGGTACGCACGCTGGCGGTCCGGCAGCTTCAGGTCCGCGACGAGGAGCGGCGCCGAATCGCTCGGGAGATCCACGAGACCACGGTCCAGAAGCTCGCCGCGCTCCAGCTCAACCTGGCCAGGCTGAGGCGGGCCGGGCTCGACTGCACCGCCGAGGATGAGATGCTCGAGGAGTCCGTCGCCCTGACCGAGAGCGCGATCAGCGACCTCAGAACGCTCTCCTACGTGCTGCATCCCCCGATGCTGGACGAGACCGGCCTCGGCTCCGCCGTGCGGTGGTACGCGACCGGGTTTGCCAAACGGAGCGGCCTCGCGATCCGGGTCGATGTGCCAGGCGAGATCGAGCGATTCCCGCATGAAGTGGAGATCGCGGTGTTCCGGCTGGTCCAGGAGGGTCTCATCAATATCCTGCGGCATGCCGACACCGACCGCGCGGCGGTCCACCTTCGGATCGAGCCGGGACGGCTGGTGGCGGAAGTACAGGACTGGGGCAAGGGCATGCCGGCGGACGACTCGGCCGGCTTCGGGGTGGGCTTGTCGGGCATGCGCGAGCGAATCGAGCAGCTCGGCGGCACCCTGGAGATCCGGTCGGGGCCCGGTGGCACCACTCTCAGCGCCGACCTCCCGGTGGCGGCGCGGTGACGCTCCGGATCCTGATCGTGGACGACTATGAGGTCGTCCGACGAGGCATCCGGACCCTGCTCGAAGGCGAGCCGGGGTGGGTCGTCTGCGGTGAAGCCGGCACCGGCCCCGACGCGGTGGAGGCGACGGCCCGTCTCAAGCCCGACCTGGTGATTCTCGATCTCAGCCTGCCCGAGCTGCATGGCCTGGAGGTCACCCGCCGCATCCTGCAGCGGCGGCCCGAGACTGAGGTCCTGGTCCTCACCATGCACGCGTCGGAAGAGCTGATTCGGCAGGTACTGCGGGCCGGCGCGCATGGGTACCTGCTCAAGTCCGACGCCGGGGACCAGCTCGTAGCTGCCGTGCGAAGCCTCCAGCGCCACGAGCCGTTCCTGACTACCCGGGTCACCGAGGTCGTACTGGAGGGATTCCTGAAGGGTGTGGCGGGGGACGTCGTGGGGGAGGCCCTCACCCCGCGGGAGCGGGAGGTGCTGCAGCTCGTGGCGGAGGGGCGGAGCAGCAAGCGCATCGCCGCCGCTCTCGGCGTCACGGTGAAGACGATCGAGTCGCACCGGGCCAGCCTGATGCGGAAGCTGCACCTCCGCACGGTGGCCGACCTGGTGCGCTATGCGGTCCGGAACGGACTGGTGGAGGCCTGACCGGCCGGCGCCGCGCTAAGGCGCCGGCGGCTGCCCTCCCAGCGCCTGATACAACGCCGCGTACGATGTGGCGGCATCGATGTGAGCCTGGGCCAGCTGATCCTCGGCGTCGAGCTGGGTGCGCTCGGCATCGAGCACCTGCAGAAAGTCGGCGACGCCCCCTTCGAACCGGAGCCGCGCCAGGTCCGCCGCGCGCGCACTGGCCTCCGCGGCATCGCGGATCCGCTCGACCCGGGCCCGCGACGTGCGATAGCGTGAAAGGCCGGTCTCCACTTCCTGCAATGCCCGTAGCACGGTCTGGCTGTACTGGGCGTCGGCGGCCTCGGCCCGAGCCCGGCCCTGATCCACCCGGGCCTTGACCCGCCCGAGGTTGAGCAGCGGCCACGTGACCAGCGGGCCCACGGCATAGCGGAAGGTTCCCGCATCGCCCAGGCCGCCCAGCTCGGCGGCCGAGTAGCCCGCACTGCCGCCGATGGTAACGCGCGGCAGATAGTCGGCCTTGGCGGCGCCCACGAAGGCGCGCTCAGCGGCGGCCTGCCGCTCGGCGGAGGCGACATCCGGCCGGCGCCGAACCAGCGAATCGGGGTTGGCGACGGTGACGTCGCTCGGAAGCGGCGGGATCGCGACGAGCGGCTGGAGCTCCGTGGCAACGGCGGCCGGCGTCCGTCCCACCAGCACGCCGATGGCATACTGCGCCGCGGCCACCTGGGCCTCGAGCCCCGGAATCGACGCCAGGGTGAAGCCCAGCTGGGCCCGCGCCCGCTCGGTGTCGAACGCAGTGCCTCGCCCAGCGTCGAGCCGCTGCTGGGTGACGTCGAAGGTGCGGCGCTGATTCGCGCCGTTCCGCCGCGCCACGGCCAGCCGCTCCTGCGCCCCGCGCAGCTCGAAGTAGGTCCGCGCCAGCTCGGCCGTCAGCACCACCTGGGCATCGCGCACGTCGGCGTTGGCGGCGTCGACCAGCGCGCCCTGCGCCTGCACGTTGTGGCGAACCCGCCCGAAGAAATCGAGCTCCCACGAGGCGTCGAACCCGGCGTCCCAGATGTCCTGATCGGGGAACCGGCCGCCGCCGCCGATCGGGAAGGTGGCGTTCGAGAGCCGCTGCCGGGTGTAACCCCCCGCGGCGGTGACGGTCGGCACCAGGTCGAGCGCCGTCTCGGTGCGCGCGGCCCGCGCGCCGCGGAGCCGTGCCAGCGCGGAGCGAACATCCAGATTGGAGCGAAGCAGCTCGCCGATCAGGCGGTCGAGCGTCGTGTCGTTGAGCGCCCGCCAGTAGCTGGCCTGGTCCACCGATCCCACGGCTCGCTCGGGCTCGGTCACCACCGGCACCGCCGAATCGGACGCCGGTGCGGGGGGCGGTGGCGGCGGCATGAGGGTGTCCCGCGCCGTATCCCGAGCGGTTTCGCGGAAGGCCGCGGGAACCGGCACCGCGGACGAGCGGTAGACGGGCGAGGCGCAGGCGGCCAGGAGCAGCGCCAGCATCACGGGCTGCGCGTGCGCGTTACGCATGGAGCGCCTCCCCGGTCCGAGGCTCGACCGGCTGCTCCGCCGCGGTGCGCCGACGGCGGCGCTCGACCACGCTCTGAATGACGACGTAGAACACCGGCGTAAGCACCAGGCCGAAGAAGGTGACGCCGAGCATGCCCGAGAACACCGCCACGCCCATGGCATGCCGCATCTCGGACCCGGCGCCGCTCGAGAACACCAGCGGCAGGACGCCCATGACGAAGGCGAACGAGGTCATGAGAATGGGCCGGAGCCGGAGCCGGCAGGCCTCGAGCGCGGAGTCGATGACGGAGCGCCCCTGCATGTGGAGCTCGCGGGCGAACTCCACGATCAGAATCGCGTTCTTGCAGGCGAGGCCGATGAGCACCAGGAACCCGATCTGGGTGAAGATGTTGTTGTCGCCCTTGGTCACGAACACGCCGGTGATGGCGCACAGCAGGGACATCGGCACGATCAGGATGACCGCGAGCGGCAGCGACCAGCTCTCGTACTGCGCCGCCAGCACCAGGAAGGCGAGCAGCACGCACAGCGGGAAGATGAAGATCGCCGTGCTGCCCGAGAGCCGCTGCTGGTAGCTCAGGTCGGTCCACTCGTACCCGATGCCGTTGGGCAGCACCTCCGCTGCGATGCGCTCGATGGCCGCCTCGGCCTGGCCGGAGCTGAAGCCGGGGGCGGGGCCGCCGTTGATGTCGGCCGCGGGATAGCCGTTGTAGCGCAGCGACTGGTCGGGCCCGTGGCCCTGGCGCACCTGCACCACCGAGCCGAGCGGGACCATCTCGCCCGCCGCGTTCCGCACCTTGAGCTGGGTGATGTTGTCGGCGGTGGCGCGGTACTGCGCGTCGGCTTGGACCTTCACCTGGTAGGTCCGACCGAACTTGTTGAAGTCGTTGGCGTACACCGACCCCAGGTACACCTGCATGGTCTGGAACAGGTCGGTGAGCGAGATCCCTTCCTGCTTCACCTTTTCCCGGTCGACCACCACCTCGAGCTGGGGCACGTTGATCCGGTAGCCGGTGAACACGCCGGCCAGCTCCGGGGTCTGGTACGCCTTGCCGATGAGCGCCTGGGTGGCCTCATTGAGCGCCGCGTCGCCCAGTCCGGCCTTGTCCTCCAGCATGAGCTTGAAACCGCCCACCTGTCCCAGCCCGTTTACCGGCGGCGGCGGGAAGACCGCCACGAAGGCATCCTGGATGCTGGCGAACTTCCCGTTGAGCGTGCCGGCCAGCGTGAGGCCGTACTCCGCCTTGCTCTTCCGTTCCTCGAACGGCTTGAGGGGGAAGAAGACGATGCCGGCGTTGGGCGAGTTGACGAACCCGTTGATCGAGAGCCCCGGGAACTGCACCGCGTTCTCGACGCCGGGCTCGCGGCCGCCGATGTCGGCCATCTGGCGGATGACCTTGTCGGTGCGGTCGAGCGTCGCGGCATCGGGCAGCTGGGCGAAGGCCACCAGGTACTGCTTGTCCTGGGTGGGCACGAAGCCGTGCGGCACCTTGTTGAAGCCGACGATCGTGAGCGCCACGAGTCCGGCGTACACGGCCAGCGCCACGCCGCCGCGCCGGATGATCCGCGCCACCCCGTGGCCATAGTTGTCTGATCCGCGGCGGAACACCCGGTTGAACGGGCGGAAGATCCAGCCCAGCCCGCGATCGAGAATGCGGGTGAGCCGATCGGGCGCCGCTTCGCGCGACTTGAGCAGGATGGCGCTCAGGGCCGGACTCAGCGTGAGCGAGTTGATCGCGGAGATCACGGTCGAGAAGGCGATGGTGAGCGCGAACTGCCGGTAGAACTCGCCGGTGAGGCCGCTCAGGAACGCCACCGGCACGAACACCGCGCAGAGCACGAGCCCGATCGCGATGATCGGCCCGCTCACCTCTTCCATGGCCTTGACCGAGGCGTCGTGCGGCGACAGGCCGGCCTCGATGTTGCGTTCGACGTTTTCCACCACGACGATAGCGTCGTCCACCACGATGCCGATGGCCAGCACCAGGCCGAACAGCGACAGGGTGTTGATCGAGAAGCCGAAGCCGAGCAGGATGGCGAACGTCCCGACGATCGAAATGGGAACCGCCACCAGCGGAATGATCGAGGCGCGCCAGGTCTGGAGGAACAGCACCACCACGATGACCACCAGCAGGATGGCCTCGAACAGCGTCTTCACGACTTCGTGGATGCCATCCCGCACGTTGACCGTGGGGTCGTAGACGATCCGGTATTCGACGCCCTGGGGAAAGTTCTTCTTGAGCTGCTCCATCGTCTGGCGGACGGTGGAGGAGAGCTGGAGCGCGTTGGACCCCGGCGCCTGGAAAATGCCGATGCCCACCGCGTCCTGGTTGTTGAGCAGGGAGCGCAACGCGTAATCCCCGGCGTCGAGCTCGATGCGCGACACGTCGCGCAGGCGGGTAATCTCGCCGTTGGCGCCGGTCTTGAGGATGATGTCGCCGAACTCCTTCTCGTCCACCAGCCGCCCGCGCGCGTTCACGCTGAGCTGGTAGTCGACCGGCACCGGCATCGGCGGCGCGCCCACCACGCCCGCGGCAACCTGGACGTTCTGCTCGCGGATGGCGTTCACCACGTCCGTGGCGGTGAGGCCGCGGGCGGCCACCTTGCTCGGATCGAGCCACACCCGCATGGCGTAGTCGCCGCCGCCGAACACCTGGACCTGGCCGATGCCCGGGATGCGGGCGAGCACGTCCTTGATCTGGAGCAGCCCGTAGTTCCGGAGATACACGTCGTTGTAGCGCTGGTTGGGCGAGACCAGGTGCACCACCATGATGAAATTGGGCGAGCTCTTGACGGTGGTCACGCCCAGCTGGCGCACCTCTTCCGGCAGGCGCGGCAACGCCTGGCTCACCCGGTTCTGCACCTGCACCTGCGCCAGGTCCACGTCGGTGCCCACCCGGAAGGTGACCGTCATGGTCAGGACGCCGTCGGAGGTACCCTGGGACTGCATGTAGAGCATGTTCTCGACGCCGTTGATCTGCTCTTCGAGCGGCGTCGCGACGGCCTCCGACAGCGTCTTGGGGTTGGCCCCCGGGTAGATGGCGCGCACCACCACCGAGGGTGGCACGACGTCGGGGTATTCGCTCACCGGCAGCGTGAGCATCGCGATCAGGCCGGCGATGAAGATCACGATCGAGAGCACGGCCGCGAAGATCGGCCGGTCGATGAAGAAGCGGGACAGTCGCATGATCCTAGCGCTCCGCTACGGTCGAATCGGAGGAATCCTTCATGGCCACCATGCGTGCCGTCACCTTCATGCCGGGACGCACCCGCATGAGGCCGTTGACGACCACCTGCTCACCCGGCTCGAGGCCGGAGCGCACGATCCGGAGACCGTCGTCCGACAGGCGGCCGAGCTCAACCGGGCGGTACGCCAGGCTGTCGCCCTTGGCCAGCACCAGCACGAACTTGCGGTCCTGGTCGGTCCCGACGGCGGCGTCACGGACCAGCAGGGCGGGCCGTCGCTGGCCGCCCACCAGCTTGACGCGGGCGAAGAGGCCGGGCGTGAAGCGGCGCTCCTTGTTGGAGAAGATCGCGCGGGTCCGGATGGTGCCCGTGGCCGGGTCGATCCGGTTGTCGACGAAGTCGAGGCGGCCCTCATGGGGGAACCCGGTTTCGTTGGCGAGGCCGAGGTAGACCGGCAGCCGCTGGGTGTGCCAGGCCTTCCCGCCGTCCGAGGCATCCTGGCCGATGTAGCGGAGATAGCTCTGCTCGTCGCTGTCGAAGTAGAGGTACATCGAGTCGAGCGACACGACCGTGGTGAGCAGGGTGGCATCGGGCGGACCGGCCTGGACCAGGTTGCCCTCGGTCACTTCCGCCCGGCTTACCCGGCCCGCGATCGGCGAGCGCACCTGGGTCCAGCCCAGGTTGAGCCGGGCCGTCTGGACCGCGGCCTCCGCGGCGTGCACCGCGGCCACGCTGTTGGCCTGGGCGCTGGTACGGCTGTCGAACTCCTCGCGCGAGATGGCCTGCACGTTCACCAGCTTCGCGGCGCGGGCCACTTCTCGCTCAGCCAGGTCGGCCGCGGTGCGAGCCTGCTCGAGCTGGGCCTGGGTGCGCTCGAGGTCGGCCTGGTAAGGGCGGGGATCGATCTCGAAGAGCGTCTCGCCCTTCCGGACCTCGCGCCCTTCGGTAAACGTCACGTGCCTGATGTAGCCCGACACCCGGGGCCGGATCTCGACCTGGTCCACGGCCTGGAGCCGGCCGCTGAACTCGTCCCACTCGGCGAGATCGCGCTGGAGCACCGGCGCGACGCTCACGCTGGGCGGCGGCGGCGGAGCGGGCGGCTTCGAGGAGCAACCGGCGAGCACAAGCCCGGCGGCGATGAGGGCGAGCGGCGCGAGCGAGCGAGACGGCATGCCATCCTCCGTGAGGCACGAACGGCCCATCCGGGCCGTGCGGGCTGTTACAATAGTTTTACAACCGTCTAACGTCCGTGACGTTTTCTCGGGCTCCGCTTCGCGTTCGCCCGCCTGCTACGGCTCGCTACTCCGGCTTGCCGACCCGCCGCAGCAGCTCGGCAGTGTATGCCCGCATGACCTCGCGCCGAACCTCGCAATGGAGGAACTGCCCTTCGCGACGGGCCTCGACCAGCCCCGCTCGCACCAACTCCTTGATGTGGTGCGAGATAGTGGCCTTGGAGACGGGGAACATATCGGTCAGCCGGGCGCAGGGACAGGTGGCCCGTTCCCCCGCGATGGTCTCGAGCAGCGCCATGCGCCGAGGATCGGCCAGCGCCTTGGCGATGAGCTCGAACTGTCGGCTGGTCAGCCGGAAATCGGTGCCATTCCGTGTAGTCACAGTTCAATAGTTATCGAACTGTCTATCGGCCGTCAATCCCCCCCCTCACCGGTCAGGCGCGGTGTCATCCCGAGCGCGGTGCGGAATTTTCTCCGCTTCGCTCGAACCATTCTCGCACAGGATCCCGCGTTACGCTCGGGATGACGGGTCCGCTCGCTTTGCCTTTTCCCTCCCGTGGTCTTTCCCTCGTGGGATTTCCGCTCGTGGGTTTCCGCTCCCATGGCCATTGCACCCCCATGATCTTTCCCCTCCCGTAGCCTCACCCTCCGCCGGGTCCTCTCCCCTCGCTCTACCGGAACGTTCCCGGACTGACCTCATAGGTCAGGTGGTAGCGCCCCACCTCCTCCTCCGGCGCCCAGAATCCGAGTTGCTCGGTCCAGCGGACCCGTTCCAGCTGCCGCCCCCGGAGGGTGATGAACCCGGCCGCTCTCGTCGTCACGACGCCGAGCCGGCGGAGATCCGCGAGGTCTCTCAGGACCGTGCTGCCCCGCTCGGCGATCAGCCGCCGCGCGACCACCGGCCCGATGCCCGGCACCCGCACCAGCGTCTCGTATTCCGCCGCCGTGATCTCCACCGGAAAGCGCTCCGGGTGCGACAGGGCCCACGCGGTTTTGGGATCGACGTTGAGTGGCAAGTTGCCCTCCGGCCCGAACACCACTTCGTCGGGGGTGAAACCGTAGTCGTGCATGAGGTAGTCCGCCTGGTACAGCCGGTGTTCGCGGAGCGCGGGCGCCGCCGGGACCGACTCCATCGGCGTGTCATGGATGGGGCGAAAGGCGCTGAAGTGGGCGTGGTGGATACCGCCCCGCGCCTGCAGTCGTCCCACCGTTTCGATCAGCGCGCGATCGGAGTCGGGCGTGGCGCCCACGACGAACTGCATGGTCATGCCGGCGACGCCCATGGGATGAAGCGGGTCGGCCGGACGCCCGTGCGCGCGGGCCGTGCGCTCCGCGAGCACCAGCGCGCGCACCCGCTCGAGATTGTCGACCGACACGGCCAGGCTCTTCTCCGGGGCGATCTGCGTCAAGGTTTGCCCACAGGGCGCCTCGAGATTGACCGACACGCGGCTGGCGAGCGCGGTGAGCCGCTCGATCTGGGCCTGCTGCGCACCCGCGACCAGCTTGACGTGGATGTACCCCGCGAACCGGTGGCGCTCCCGCAGCAGCTCCAGCGCGGCGATGAGATCGTCCATGACTCTCACCGGGTTGCTGGGGATGCCGGTGGTAACGAACAGACCATCCACCCAGCCTCGCTGAAGCGCGCCGAGGAAAATGCGCACCAGCTCCTCGGGCTTGAGCAGCGTGCGTGGCAGGTTCCGGTCCCGCCGCATCGGGCAGTAGTGGCAGTTGTAGCTGCAGGCGTTGGTCATCAGGATTCGAAGCAAGCGGGTGTCTCGACCGCTGGACCTGAGCCTGCGGATATTGAGTGGGCCGAGAGAGCCTGACTGGCGGGCGTGGCGCAGCCGGGGCGGCGGGGGCGGCCCCTCGCGGTCGTCCTGGGCCAGGGAGATGAGGGTGTCGAGCTTTCGCGCGAGATCGGGCACGTGCAACATGGGACGAGCCTCGGCCGGGGACGAACCTACAGTACCCGAATAAACACCGAAGCGCAAGAGAGGAGACGTTACCCTTATGGATGCTGCCGCTCGCGACCACCTGGCTCGAGCGCTCGGCTGGGCCGAGGCCCACACGAGCTTCGACGACGCGGTCGCCGAACTGCCGGCCGCGCTCCAGGGCAAGGCCCCTGCCGGACTGCCCTACTCACCATGGCAACTGCTGGAACACATTCGAATTACCCAGCACGACATCCTCGACTTCTGCCACAATCCCGACTATCGGGAGATCGCCTGGCCCGACGACTACTGGCCCAAGGCACCCGCGCCGCCTTCAGCCGACGCGTGGGCAGCGAGCGTGCGCGGGATCCGGGAGGACCGGACGGCGCTCCAGGCGCTGGCCCGGGACGGCTCGATCGACCTGACCGCCCGCATTCCTCACGGCAGCGGGCAGACCTACCTCCGCGAGATCCTGCTGGTCATCGACCATACCGCCTATCACATGGGCGAGCTGATCGTCGCCCGCCGCCTGCTCGGCACCTGGCCGCGCAAGCCGGGATAGCCATGGTCGTTGTACGCCTGGCCGTGACGGCCCTCGTCGTGATGCTCATCGCGCTGCAGCCCACGGCCCAGGCCCAGAGCGTACAGGGACGCGTGGTCCAGCTCCCGCAGGGCACCCCGATCCCCGGGGCGCTGGTCGTGCTGGTGGATAGCGCGGGCCACGATGTCTCGCGGGCAGCCAGCAGCGCGAGCGGCGGCTTCATGCTCACGGCCCCGGTGCCGGGCCGCTACCTGGTCGCGGTGCGGCAGATCGGCTGGAAGACGTGGCAGTCCCCTCCGTTCGAGCTGGCCTCGGCGCAAAGCCTTCCGCTGGTGCTCCGGGTGGAGGCGGAGGCCTATACGTTGCCCACCATCACGGTGGAGGCGCGCCAGCCGCGCTGCGGCGTCCAGGTGGGCGGCGACGAGGTGGTGGGCCGCCTGCTCGAGGCGCGCACGCTGGGCTTCTCCAGCGAGTGGTACTACGCCCACTACAACGCCAAGCTCGAGATGGCCGACAGCAGTGGCATGGGCGCCGGCCGACTGACCGCGTGGCCCATCCAGGCCGCCGCGCCCGACTCGATCCGGCGTTGGGGGTTCGTGCGCACCGACGGGCCGGGCCAGGCGTGGACCGACGTCGGGTCCGACCGCGGGCCGGTGTACTTCGGGCTCGATGCGCGGGTGCTGTTCAGCGACTGGTTTCTGGCGGGGCACTGCTTCCGGCTCGAAGGGGAGCGGGAGGGGAAGCTTCAGGTAGCGTTCGCGCCCGAGCACCATGGTCAGGTGGTCGACGTGCAGGGCACGCTCGAGCTCGATCGAGCGAGCCTGGAGCTCCAGCGGATCAGCTTCGCCTACGTCAACCTGCCCCGGTGGGTCCCGCGCGAACGGGCCGGGGGCGACGTGCACCTCCGGCGGCTGCACACCGGCGCCTGGGTGCCGTACGCGTGGCGCATGCGCGCACCGGTCCCCAGGCTCATGGGCGGCGGGTCGCAGCCGAAGGTGGACAGCTGGGTCGAGACCGGCGGGCAGGTGCGATCGGTGCGCGGGCCGGGCGGCGAAGTGGATAGCGGATTGACGCGGGAGCTCAAGGAGGGCGGGCAGGGCGAAAGTCGGTAACCTCCTGCTACCTTCCCTTCATGAGCGCGTCGACGCCCACTGTGACCTCCGACACCCTCGAACGCGGGCCATCCGCGGCGCCCGCTGCCGGTGATGACAGCGAAGGGATCGGCGGTACCCGATGGCTGATCCTGCTCGGGCTCATCACGGCCGCCATCATGGAGGTGCTCGACACTACCATCGTCAATGTCGCGCTGCCGCAGATGGCCGGAAACCTGGGGGCCACCCAGCAGGAGATCAGCTGGGTCAGCACCGGCTACATCCTCTCGAACGTCGTGGTGCTGCCGATGACGGCGTTCTTCACGGAGCGGTTCGGGCGGCGCCGATACCTCACCGGTTCCATCATCCTCTTTGCCGTCGCGTCCTTCCTGTGCGGGACGTCGCATTCGCTGGTCGAGCTGGTGATCTGGCGTATCGTGCAGGGCGCGGGTGGCGCGGCGCTGCTCTCGACCGCGCAGGCGACCATCCGTCAGATCTTCCCGCGCGAGCAGCAGGGGATGGTGCAGGCCGTGTTCCTGCTCGGCATCATCGTCGCGCCGACGCTCGGCCCTACGCTGGGCGGATGGATCACCGACAACTACACCTGGAACTGGTGTTTCTTCATCAACGTGCCGATCGCGGTCGCTTCCACTTTCCTGGTCACGTCGTTTCTGCACGATCCCCCGGGCCAGAAGCGCCGCATCGGTCGGGTGGACTGGCTGGGCATCAGCCTCCTGACCATCGGCCTGGGGGCGCTGCAGTACGTGCTGGAGGAAGGCAATGCGGATGACTGGTTCAACGACTCGCTGATCCTGCGGCTCGCGATCCTGGCCGGCCTGTGCCTGGTGGGCATGGTGTGGTGGGAGCTGTCGTCCCGGAACCGGCATCCGGTGGTGAATTTCCGGGTGCTCAAGAATGGCGAGCTGGCGGCGTCGATCTTCCTGTTCGTGGCGCTCGGATTCGGGCTCTACGGCGGCGTGTTCATCTTCCCGCTGTTCACCCAGACCATCCTGCACTTTACGGCCACCGAAACGGGGCTGGCGCTGGCGCCGGGCGGCATCGCCACGGCGGTGACCGCGCTCATCTGCGGGCGGTTGCTCAACGGGTCCAAGCCGCTGGTGGACCCGCGGATCCTGATCGCCATTGGCGTCGCGATCTTCCTGGTGGCGATGTGGGATCTGGGCCACCTCACGACCAACGCCGGCGAGCCCGACGTCCGGCTCGCGCTCATCATTCGCGGCGCGGGCCTGGGCTTCCTGTTCACCCCCATCAACAACGTGGCCTACGCCAGCCTCAAGCCGAGCGAGGCGCAGCAGGCGGCGGGGCTGATCAACCTGGCGCGGCAACTGGGCGGCTCGTTCGGCATCGCGATTCTCGCCACCTATCTCACCGTTCACAACCAGTATCACAGGGTGGACCTGCTTACGAACGTGTATCCCGGTCGGCGGCTGGTGGACGAGCGGATCCAGGCGCTCACCAGCAACCTGATCGCCCACGGCTACGGCCCCGACGCCGCCCGCCATGGCGCCCTCGCCCTGCTGGACCAGCAGGTGAGCCGGCAGGCGGCGATGCTGAGCTACAACGACGCCTGGATGCTGCTGCTGATCAGCTTCCTCGTCGTGGCCCCCGCGATTTTGATGCTTCGGAGCCACAAGGGCGGTGGCGGCGCGATGCCCGGCGGCGCGCATTG
>Ga0308176_10001888_pt1 | contig 13191 bp, 12 predicted proteins | sample PhyCR2_3_FD_203890 | JGI IMG/M metagenome (GOLD analysis project Ga0308176, IMG submission 203890) | Soil microbial communities from UC Gill Tract Community Farm, Albany, California, United States - DLSLS.C.R2 | ecosystem: Environmental > Terrestrial > Soil > Agricultural land | place: USA... | reverse complement strand
GAGCACGGGTGAGCAGAGACAAAGTAGCGCAGGTGACCGGCGCCGGGTTCGCGACGGCCCTGCTGGTCGTGCTCGCGCTCGTCGACTGGGCGATCCCCGGGTCGAACGTCGTGCTGACGCCGTTGTTCGCCCTCGCCCCCCTCGCGGCCTGCGCGGTGCTGCCCACGCGGTTCACCCTCGGGTTCGCGGTCGCCGCGGTGGCGGTGGCAGTCGCCTCCGGCTGGTGGGACCAGACGCTGTTCTCCGGGCAGTACGTGGTGCGCATCGCGGACGTGGCGCTCGTGAGCGCGGCGGCCGTGCTGATCGCCGCCGTCCGGGTACGCCGCGAGCACAGGTTCGCGCGCGTGGTCGTGATCGCCGAGGCGGCGCAGCGCGCGATCCTTCCCACCCTTCCGAGGTCGGTCGCCCAGGTGACCATCGCCGCGCGTTACCTGTCCGCGGCCAAGGACGCGTTCGTGGGCGGAGACCTCTACGACTGCTACTACTCGGGGACGCACACGCGCCTCCTGGTCGGCGACGTGCGGGGCAAGGGCATCGCCGGTGTCGAGCAGGCTGCCCGCGTGATCCGGGCGTTCCGCCAGTCCGCGCCGACGAGACCCGACCTGCCTGCCGTCGCCAGCGACATGAGCTCCTACCTGATGCCGTTCTTCGACGACGAGGAGTTCGTCACCGGGCTCCTGGCCGACGTGTCGGAGCCCGGTCGGCTGACCCTGGTCAGCTGCGGACACCCGCCGCCGCTGCTGATCCGCAGCGACGGCCCCGCGACGTTCCTCGAGGCCCCGGCGGGACTGCCGCTCGGCCTCGGCGAGACCTACGACTCCACGACCGTGCCGTGGAGACCGGGCGACCGCCTGCTGATCTACACCGACGGTCTCAGCGAGGCCCGCGACGCACGCGGCGAGTTCCTCCCGCTGCTGCCGCTCGCACCGCTGCTGGCCGGCGCCACCACCGAGGAGGCGCTCGACGGCCTGCTCGACACGGTGCGCCGGCACGTCCCGAAGGGCCTGCTCACCGACGACCTAGCGGTGATGCTGCTGGAGAACGCAGCGGTGCGGGCGGCCGGCGACGGCGCGGGGTCCGCGGCTGACGAGAGCCGGCTCGAACGCCGGACCGGCGAAGCCGTGGGCGCCCCGACGACCGGCGACTGAGCCGCCCTCCCGCACCATGGATCCGGCGCCGGACCTCGCGCGTCAGACCTGCATATCGGTTTCGCTTCGTCTCCCGGGGTTGCGGCAGGCGCCGGTGCTCGGAGGCCCTGCGTGCCCCCTCGGCTGACGGACCAGCACGAGGAGATTCGACCCATGTTGCTCTGGATCGTCGGCATCCTGGCCGGCTGGACGCTCTCGGGCACCCTGCTGGGTGTGGTCGTCGGACGCGCGGCTCGGTTGCGGGACGCGCACTGCTAACGCGCCGCGGACGTCTGCTCCCACGCCGCGGGGCCGCCGAGCGCGACGACGAGGTCGAGCAGCGTTCCCGGGTCGTCGAGCCGCTCGCCGTACGCCTCCCGCACCTGCCCCATGCGGTACCGCACCGTCTGGGCGTGCACGTGCAGGTGCGCGGCCACCTCGTCCCGGCGCCCCTGATGCAGGAGCCAGGAGCGCAGCGTCTCGGCCAGCCGGTCGCGGGCGGCGGGCCGCAGGTGGGCCAGCGGCGCCAGCGCCCGGGCCCGGAGGTCGGCGAGTGCCTCGGCGTCGGCGCTCACCACCAGGTCCGCGAGGTGGTCCTCGGTGTCCACCGGTCCCGTCGCCTGCTCCAGCGCGCGTGCCGCGGCCTGTAGCGCCATGGTGCGCACCGCCCGGTCGTACGACGTCCGGACCCGGGTCCACGGACGGGCGGGGCCGACCACGGCCTGGCACCCGTCGAGGACCCGGAGCAGGTGCCGGCGGCCCGGACCCTCGACGTCCGGCACCAGGAGCAGGGAGTAGTGCGGGCCGGCGTCTCCGGGCAGCCCGGGGAGGTCCTCGCCGACCTGGAGCGTGTCCGTGCTCAGCGAGGCGAGCACCGACCGCTCCTGCGCGGACGGCAGGAGCACGGCCGTGAGGGTGGCCGGCGGGGTCCAGGTCGCGCGCTCCGCGGCCGCCGTGAGGGTCTCGTCGTGGGCCCCGGCGAGCAGCTGCTGCCCCAGCCGCTCGCGGTAGCGCTCGCGGACCCGGCCGCTGGTCGACAGCTCGTCGGTGTGCCCCGCCACGCTCGCGGCGGACAGCTCGTCGATGTAGGCGAACACCAGCTCGGCGAACTGGGCCATCGTGGCCGCGTCCACCCCCGCCGAGGAGGCCGCCGTCGACAACCCGCGCCAGGAGACCCGGGCGCCGACCCGGTAGGCGGCGAGCAGCGCGTCCATCGACCGGCCGCTGCGCGCCTCGCCCCGGCCGAGCGCGTAGGCCCCCTCGAGGGTCGGGCCGAGCGGGGTGCTGGGATCCGACCCGCGACTGCCGCCGGCCAGCTTGAGGAAGCCTGCGAGCGCCATCTGCACCGCCGCCTCGATGTTGGCCCCCATCGAGCCGCTCAGCGCACCGGTGTAGCCGGGCACCTCGCGGGTGACCGCCTCGACGGTCTGCGTGGCGACCTCCGGCAGCCGGTCGCGCAGCACCCGGAGCACGTCCTCGTCGATGCGCAGCGCCGCGGCGGCACCCCGCACCGTGGCGCCCGACACATCCGAGGTCGACATCTGTTCCCTCCGCACAAAGAAGATGGTCGGATTCACGCCCGCTGGTCATGACCTTACCCTCCCGGGTCAGTCAGGATGAACCCATGAGCACCTCCGTCGCGCCGTCTCCCGGCGGCAGCCTGCTCGGACGGGTCACCCGGCTCGCCGAGGCGGCCACCACGCCGCTGCTGCCGCGGGACTACCTCGACCTGTTCGCACCGCTGCGCGCCGGCGCCGACCTGCGCGGCCGGATCGTGGCCGTGGAGCCCGAGACGGCCGACGCCGCGACCATCGTGATCCAGCCCGGGGCGGACTGGGCCGGCCACGTGCCCGGCCAGTACGTCCGCATCGGCATCGACGTCGACGGCGTGCGGCTCTGGCGCGCGTACTCCCTGACGCACGGCCCCCGCGACGACGGGCGCATCTCGATCACGGTCAAGGCGGTGCCCGACGGCAAGGTGTCCACGCACCTGGTCCGGGCCGCCCGGCCGGGGACCCTGGTGCACCTGGAGCAGGCGGCCGGTGAGTTCGTGCTGCCCGACGAGGGCACCAAGATGCTGTTCGTGACGGCCGGCTCGGGCATCACCCCGGTCATCGGGATGCTCCGCAACCTCTTCCCGGTCGCCGACTCCGGCGTGGTGCGGCTGCGGCGCAGCGCGGGCTACGACATCACCGTCGTGCACGTGGCACCCAGCGAGCCGGACTCGATCTTCCTGGCCAACCTCCGCGCCCTCGACGAGGCCGGGCTGATCCGCCTCGTCGCGCGGTACGACGACGTGCACGGCGTCCTCGACATCGCCGACCTGGCCGACCTGGTGCCGGACGTGCAGGAGCGCACCACGTTCGCCTGCGGACCGGCGGGCCTGCTCGACGCGCTCGCGGCCCACCACGAGGAGCACGGCATCCCGTTGCTCACCGAGCAGTTCCGGGTCGCCACCGTCGTGGCGGGCGAGGGCGGCACCGTCACCTTCCGCGACGGCACGGCGGTCGAGGCCGACGGCGGCACCCCGATCCTGGACGCCGCCGAGCAGGCCGGGGTGCTGATGCCCTCGGGATGCCGGATGGGCATCTGCTACGGCTGCGTGCTGCCGATGCGCGAAGGCGCCGTCCGGGACCTGCGCACCGGTGAGATCACCACCGCGGCGCCCGGCGACGGGGTGCGGATCCAGACCTGCATCTCCGCGGCCGCCGGCGCCTGCGACCTCGACCACTGACCACGCTCCCCACCCGAAGGAGACACCATGACCGTCCTGCAGAAGAAGCCCACCAACCCCATCGCCCACCTGACGCCTGCGGACATCGAGCAGATCGGCGTCGAGCTCGACGCGATCCGGCAGTCCGTGATCGACTCGCGCGGCGAGAGCGACGCGGCCTACATCCGCAGCGTGATCGACGCGCAGCGCAAGCTCGAGCTCGGCAGCCGCGCCGTACTCCTTGTCTCGCTGTTCCCGCCCGCCTGGGTGCTCGGCACCGCCGGCCTCGCCGTCGCGAAGATCATCGAGAACATGGAGATCGGCCACAACGTCATGCACGGCCAGTGGGACTGGATGCGTGACCCGAAGATCCACTCGACCACCTGGGAGTGGGACAACGCGTCGCCGTCGGAGCAGTGGAAGCACTCGCACAACGAGCTGCACCACACCTACACGAACGTGATCGGCAAGGACAACGACCTCGGCTACGGCATCATGCGGGTCGACGAGGACCAGCGGTGGGTGCCGTTCTACCTCGCGCAGCCGCTGTGGAACTTCCTCAACGCCTGCTTCTTCGAGTACGGCATCGCGGCCTACGACCTCGAGCTGGGCAAGAACCTGGCGACGAAGAAGCGCCGCAGCTCCCCCGAGTTCCGGGCGCGTGCCAAGGTGACGCTGAAGAAGATCCGTCAGCAGATGACCAAGGACTACGTCATCCACCCGATCCTCTCCGGGCCGTCGGCGCTGACCACCCTCGGCGCGAACGCGACCGCCAACCTGGTCCGCAACCTGTGGACCAACTCGGTGATCATGTGCGGCCACTTCCCCGAGGGCGTCGAGACCTTCGAGCGCCGCTCGATCAACGGGGAGACCCGCGGCGAGTGGTACCTCCGGCAGATGCTCGGCTCCGCGAACATCAGCGGCAGCAAGGCGATGCACTTCATGACCGGCAACCTCTCGCACCAGATCGAGCACCACCTGTTCCCCGACCTGCCCAGCAACCGCTACGCCGAGATCGCCCCGCAGGTGCGAGCACTCTTCGACAAGTACGGCCTCACCTACACGACCGGGTCGCTGCCGCGCCAGGTCGCCTCCGCCTGGAGGAAGGTCATCCGGCTCTCGCTGCCGAACGACTTCGGGGCCAAGGCTCAGGCCGCGGTGCTCGAGCTCGGTCGCCCCGCCCGTCGTACCGAGGACAGCACGGCTGCCTGACTCTCGTGCGATGCCGTGGTGCGGGGCTGCGGCTTGGTGTGCGACGCACCGGTCACCGATCCTCGGCCGGTCCCCGGGCCGGACCTCCGAGGGTGCCCGTAGACGCGGTAGCCTCCGGTCCCGGCCAGCACGGGCGACCGGTGCAGCCACCGGTTGATGGACGAGTCGAAGCCGTCGTAGTGGCGCCGGACCAGGACCTCGACCTGTCCCGAGCGCAGGTAGGCGTTGACGTCGTGCTGCCAGCGCAGGTCCGTGCGCCGGGGCGCCTGCATCCCGTCTGGAAGCAGGGAGGCGTCCCGGTCGTGGGTGAGCCCACTGAGGTCGATCACCGCCGGGCACCCGTGGCTGAAGTTCCGGCCGAGCACGTCGAGCAGCGCCAGTGACCCGACCGAGTCGGTCGTGACGCAGCGGGCGTGCGCGACCGCGCCGCGCAGCGTGGCCACGGGGAAGGCGCTCCCCACCCGGGTGAACGCGTCCGTCCGCGCGACCGTGGCGAGCACGGCGACGGTCAGCAGGGCCACCAGGGCTCCCGTCGTGTGCGGCACGCCGAGCCCCCGCCAGCGTTCGCGTGCCCGGTGCGGGTACGGCAACCTGGCGACGGCCACCGCCCCGGCACCCACGCACAGGGCGAACGCCGGGCCGAGGTAGGCGGCGTAGAAGGCGAAGAACGACGGGGTCGCGAGCAGGACCGCCGCCTGCGCCAGGAGCAGCACCACCGCGAGACGGGCGACGGGAAGACCGACCCAGACGAGCACCAGCCCGATTCCGACGACGGCCAGGACCGGGGTCAGGGGCTCATGGAGGCCCGACCGCTGCCCGACGTGTGCCGCCAGGCCGAGCATGTCGGCCAGCCGCGCGTGGAGCGGCGTGGTCATGCGACCGCGCACCAGCTGGTCACGCACCACCATGCGGAACATCGCGGAGGGAGCGGCCGCGAAGAACGGCAGGCAGATCAGCGTCGCGGTGGCCACCAGCGGCGCGGCGACGCGAGCCAGCGCTCGGGGGCCGAGCCGGACCAGCACCGCCACCAGGATCACCAGGACGGGCACGACGGCCCAGATCTTGACGGTGACCGAGAACCCGAGCGCGCAGCCCGCCAGCACGAGCGCGGCACGGGGGACCCTGTCGGACCTGCTCGCGAGCACGGCCAGCGCCACCAGCAGCCCGAGGCTCACGAACGGCTCGAGACGTGGTTGTGACTCGGCCATCGCGACCGGTGGCCACAGCGCGTAGAAGGTCCCGGCGACGGCGGCCGCGAACAGGCCCAGACGTCGCGCGGCCACCGCGACGAGCGCAGCGTTCGCCGCCCCGACGAGGACGACCAGGACGCGGGCCAGCTCGAGCCCGAGCGAGTCCCGCGTCAGCCTGGCGACGAGGCCCAGCGGGGCGAGGGCCACGAGGATCCCCGGCGGGTGGAGGAAGAGGAAGTCGCGGTAGGGCAGCAAGCCCCAGGTGACCGCCTCGGACGCCGAGTAGTAGACGCCCTGGTCGTAGCCGACCATGCCTGAGAGGCCCCCGCTGTTGAGCACGATCACGGCCCGGACCACGAGCGCCACGACGGCCACGGCGGCGGTCACGATCGCGAGCGGCAGGTGCCGTCCGACAGAGGAGGGGGCAGGTGGTTCGTGCATGGCCGGGTCCGGGGAGGAGAGGGTGGGTGAGGGGGTCATCGGTCCACCGCGGTGGTGACGGGCCGGGTCCTGAGGTCCTGGCGCTTCGCGGAGGCACCTGGGACGGCGGGGCGTCCGCGCGGGTAGATCATCAGCCGGCCGAGCCGGAACGCGACGTACGCGATCAGCAGCCCCGCCACGTCGTCGACGGCGAAGTGCCAGCCGAGGTAGACCGTGGCCACGATCGTGCCCGCCAGGAAGACCGTCAGCGCGATGCTCGTGCGTCGCAGGCCGTAGTAGCGCGCCATCAGCAGGATCAGGCACGTGACGGCCACGTGCAGGCTGGCGAACGCCGAGATCTGCGCGAAGGCGTCGGAGGCGGCAGGGTGCGCGAGCAGGTAGGCCCGCTGGCCGACGTACCTCGCCTGGGTGTCCTGGATCATCGTGTGCGGGAGACCGGCGAAGTCGGCCGGCGCCGAGTGGAACGGGCCCAGCGACGGGATCAGGTAGTAGGAGCCGACCCCCAGGATCCAGACCCAGAGGGCGGAGGCGAGGAAGACGTAGCCGTCCCTGACCCGCTCGGTCAGCGCGACCGACGCGACCACGGACACCGAGACGAGCGTGGAGAACGACTCGTAGACCACCATCAGGACGTACGCCGCGACGTGCTGCCCGAGCAGGTCGTGGAGCAGGACGGCCGGGCTGTGGCCCAGGAACAGCCAGCGGTCCCAGCCCAGCAGCATCGCGTCGCGCGGCTGCCGGAACACGTCCCAGCTCTTGAGGTTGTGGTAGCAGAAGTAGACGAGGTGGTAGGCCAGCAGCCCGGTGAGGACGAGCACGAGCCGGCGCCCGGTCCAGCGCTCCCGGGGCGACGCCAGCACCGTGCGTGGCCGCGGGGAGCCCGCCCGCCCCGCCCGCACCGCGGCGTCGCCCACGGCGAGCAGCCCCAGCAGGCCGAGGGACAGCGCCACCCGGCTCACGAAGATCGCGCCATGGGGGTCGCGCACGCCGATGCCGACCTGGAGGGAGCGCGCGGCGGTGACCAGGGCGAACAGGAGCACCACGGCCCACACCCGGGCCAGCCAGCGGACGTCGTCAGGCCGCATCGGCGCCTCCTGGCTCGTCGCCGTGCGGCCAGAACCGCTCCGGGCCGCTCGACGGCCGTGCCCCCGAGGACAGCCACGCCTGGAGGGCCGTCGGGTCCCGTCGCTCGAGCTCGTCCAGGCACGCCTGGCGCTGCGCGACGAGGTCCAGCACGCCGGCCTCGGTGGCCTCGAGCTCGAGCTGCCAGTAGGTGTGCCGCCACAGCCGGCACAGGGCCTCGTCGTCCAGCTCGGTGAGCGGGTGGTCCGGGTCCGGACGCGGACGGGCCGGGGGCGGCGGGGGCGCGCCGGTGCCCCGCGCGATCCGCCGCAGGAGGGGTGGCCAGGTCAGAGCGCAGAGCAGGAGGCACAGCAGGGCCAGGGAGGACGACGCACCCGCCAGCACGAAGAAGCTGACGAGACCGGCCCCGCCCGCCAAGGCCCGCGGGACGAGCCGTCGCCACGGGACGTGGCCGTGCGGCGGGAGCTGGTCGGTGACGCTCCAGACGACGAGCGTCACCAGCCCGGCACCACAGGACAGGAGCAGCGTCGCGACCAGTGCGACGACGGGCGACCACGCGAGGCCGGCCAGGCCGACGCCGCACGCCGCGGCCAGGCACCAGACTCGGGTCCAGACCCGTGCGCCGCTCATGTCGACCTCGCCGTGCAGCGACGTGGACGAGCCCTACCTGCGCAAGGTGGCGAAGACATCGTCCTCCTTCCCGTTCGGGACGCGGCCGCGCTCCACGAACCACTCGTGCCCGAACACCAGTCCGAACAGGGGAAGTGGGAGCCGGAGCACGTGGTCGAGGAGCCGGACCGTCCCGCCGCCGCGCCGCTGGCTGCCGTGTGCGGCCATCGCGGCCCGCTTCGCGCGCAGCGCCCCGGTGACCCGCACCCGGTGCGTGACGCGCCCGGGGTCGGCGAACACCTGGCGGGTGCCCAGCGGCGCCGACCGGCCGAGCGGGTGCCCCAGCACCCGCAGCACGGCCAGCACCGTCCGGAACGCACGGGCGGGCACCGTCGCCTCCAGCACCACCGGCGTGCCGGCCAGCCGGGCCGCCTCGACCCCGACGCGGTGCACCTGGACGTGGTCCGGGTGCCCGTAGCCGCCGTTGCGGTCGTAGACGGTCAGCACGTCGGCCCGCTCCTCCCGGAGCACCTGGGCGAGCCGGTGGGCCGCCTCGTCCACGTCGGCGTTGGCGAACGCGTCGGGGTCCTCCGGCCCGGGACGCAGACCCGAGTCGGCGTACCCGAGGGAGACCACGCGCGCGCAGCCGAGGGCCTCGGCGGCCCGGTCCAGCTCGGCCATCCGGACCCGCGACAGCATGGCGCCGCTGCCGTCCTGCGGGCCGGCCAGTCCGCGCCCGCCCTCGGTGGCGACCACCAGCACGACGCGGTGGCCCGCCGCGGCGGCCAGCGCGAGGGTGCCACCGGTCAGCAGCGCCTCGTCGTCGGGGTGGGCGTGGAAGGACACCAGGGTGAAGGTGTCCCGACGGACGTGGGCCAGCGCGCTCATCGCTCCCCCAGCCGGACCAGCGGCCCGAGCGGCTGCCGGGTCAGCACGACCGCTCGTGCGTACGCGACCTCGTGGCAGCGGAGCGTGTGCTCCCAGGTCATGGCCGCGGGGACCGCACGGTTGTGCTCGGCGATCCTGCGGCGCAGCGGCGGGCTGTCCACGAGGTCGACGAGCGCGTCGACCATGGCCTGGTCGTCCACGCACAGCAGACCGTCGACCCCGTGGACGATGAAGTCCGCCATCCCGCTGGCGGCGTGGCCCACGACGGGGAGCCCGACGGCGCGCGCCTCGAGCGCGGCGAGACCGAAGGACTCCAGCACCGCCGGCGCGACGTAGACGTCCGACCCCGCCAGGACCCGGTGTACGTCGACCGGCTCGACGCGCCCCGTGACGGAGACCAGGTCCTCGAGCCGGTGCCGGCGCACGCGCTCCTCGAAGCGGGGACGGAGCGGGCCGTCGCCGACGACGGTGAGCCGGACCGGTCTGTCCACGGCCCGGCGCACGAGGTCGAACATCCGCAGCAGGGGCATCGGGCGCTTGCGGCGGGCCAGCCGCATGGTGCTCACAAGGCGCACCGGCTCCTCGGGGGACCGAGCAGGCGTCGCCGCCCGCGCGGGCACGTCGACGGCGTTCGGCAGCACCTCGACGGCCGTCCCGGCGGGGAGCTGCGCCCGCAGCTGCTCGGCCGCGACCAGGCTGACCGCCGTCCAGCTCACCGGCGCGGTGCGCAGGCCCACCAGGCCGGCGGCCACGCCGGGGACGGGACCCATCCCACCCCACAGAGAGTGCACCGTGACCACCGTGGGGATGCCGCGGCGCGCCAGCACGGCGGCCACCGGGGCGGAGAACGGGGCGACCACAGAGACGTGCACGTGCAGGAGGTCGAAGGACGCCACGTCCGTGGCCAGGCCGGCGCGCACGGACGCCACGCGACGTACGGTCACGGGGCCGGTGTCGTCGCTGTGCCGCCCGTCCGCGGTCGCCGGGGTGGACGTCAGGACGGTCACCTCGTCGCCGCGGAGGGCCTGCTCCCGGGCGAGGGCGGCGACATGCGTCTCGATCCCGCCCAGGACGGGTGCGTAGTGGTCGCTCAGGTGCAGGATCCTCACGCCGCGGTCCTCACCAGGGGCCGGTGCGCCCAAGCCCACCCCGCCAGCAGCACGCCGCCCACGGGGATGTCGAGGACGATCAGGAACACGCGGTAGAGCAGCACGCCGGCGACCACCCCGACCGGGTCCAGGCCGGCCGCCACCAGCCAGGCGATCGTGCCGATCTCCGCGACCCCGGTGCCGCCGGGGGTGATCGGGACGAGTGTGCCGAGACGCTCGATCGCGGCCGCCATCAGGACCACCGTGAAGGCCGGGGTGAGGCCGACCACCCGGAGGCAGACGACCATCAGCAGCACCTGGGTGACGACGTAGCCGACGCTGGCCGGCACCATCGTGGCCCAGCCACGCACCAGCAGGGTGCGCACCCGCTCGGCGGACTCCCGGACCGAGGACCGCAGCCGGGCACGCCGGCCGGCCTGCTCCGGCACCTGGTGGGGGCCGCGTCGGAGCACCCACGCCGGGACCGCCAGGATCAGCACCGCCGCCACGGCGCAGCCGACGGCGACGGTCCAGAGCACGGCCGGCACGTGCAGGGACAGCAGCGCGAACGTGCCGACCGCGACCACCGGCAGGGCCAGCTTGGTGAGGACGTCCAGGGCGTTCGTCAGGGCGCAGTAGGCAGCGAAGGCGGGCGTGGAGTGTCCCCAGGTCCTGGCCATCCGCCAGTTGAGTGCGGTCGCCACGGCGCCGCCGAGCGGCAGGACGTTCGACACCGCGCTGCCGCCGAGGTTGAGCAGCAGGCTGCGGCGTACACCCAGGCCCGGCATGGCGGCGGCCAGCACGCGTGCGTAGATGCCGAGGCCGCCCATCCAGATCAGCGCGAGCAGCGCGAGCTCTCGTGGCCTCACGTCCCGCAGCACCGAGAGCACCTCCCGCCAGCTCACCCCGGCGATGCCGTGCGTGGCGGTCCACAGACCGCCCACGACGACGGTGCCGACGAGCAGCGCCTTGCCGCCGGTGGCCAGCGCGCGCGGCGCGACGGGACGCCGTGCCCGCACCACCGGCACGGTGGGACCCCGACCTGTCATGCCGCCGTCCTCGCACTCCCTGGGAACAATCCTCCAGGCTCGATTTAACGCCGCGAACATGACGGCAACCTGACCGAGCATCAGCTGGTCCTGCGCGCACCGGGACCGAGGCCAGATACGACCGTTGACCGATGGTCGGGCGTCGGCGCCTGGGTAGCGTTCCACGGATGGGTCGCCCAGCCCCGCGTGCCACCTGTGGAGGTGCCCTCATGAGTCTCAGGAAGATGCCCGCACTGGTCGTCGCCATCGCGGTCGCGGTGCTGGTGACGACCGGGTGCGGCGGTGCCGGCGGCGACGAGGTGGCGGCGAACCGTCGACCGCCGCTCGTCCGCGGTACGACGGTCGTCGCGGCCGGCGACATCGCCTGCCCGCCGGGTCGGTCCGTGACCCGCACCCGCTGCCGGCAGGCCGCGACCGCGAGGCTCGCCGCCTCGTTCCACCCGAGGTACGTGCTGCCGCTCGGCGACGAGCAGTACGAGAACGGCCGGCTGTCGGACTACCAGGGCTCGTACGCCCGGACCTGGGGCCGGTTCACCGCGATCAGCAGGCCGGTGCCCGGCAACCACGACTACCACGTCGCCGGGGCGGCCGGGTACTTCGCCTACTTCCAGCAGGAGACGACGTCCCCCGGCTACTACGCCTTCGACATCGGCCGGCACTGGCGGGTCTACGCCCTGAACAGCAACTGCTCCGACGTCGACTGCGGCGCCGAGGCCGGCTGGCTGAACCAGGACATGAGCGCCCATCCCCGCAGCTGCACCGCCATCACCATGCACCACCCGCGGTACTCCTCGGGCTCCCAGCACGGCGACAGTCCCGAGGTGCGGCCCCTGTGGCAGGTGGCCGTCAACCACCGCGCCGACCTGGCGCTGGCCGGCCACGACCACGAGTACGAACGCTTCCGCGCGATGGACGCCAACGGGCACGTCACCCGCCGCGGCATCGTGTCCTTCGTGGTCGGCACCGGCGGCAAGGACCTGTACACCAAGGGCCGCACCCACGTCGGCTCGGTGGTCTTCGCCCGCAGCTTCGGTGTGCTCGCGCTGCACCTCGGTGCTCGTGGGTTCGGGTGGAGGTTCAAGACCATCGGCGGCCGGACCCTCGACGCCGGCTTCCGCCGGTGCCACTGACGCGGGCCCCGTCAACTAGGCCGCGCGTCGTCGGGCAGGGGCAGCGGGCGGACCCCGCCCAGCCGCCGCTGGAAGCGCACGTGCTCGGCGTGCTTGTCGAGCACCTGCCACAGCGTCTCGTGCGCCGCCCACGGCAGCGGCTCGTCACCGTTGCGCCAGGTGTCCCCGAACCCGACCCACACCGGCGTCCAGTCCGCGGCCAGGTCCCACTCGCCGCGGTGCCTCATCAGCAGCCGGTGCCGGATCTGGAAGGCCTGGCGCGGCCCGTCGGCGCAGATCGGCGCCGTCCGCACGGGCCACACCCGCAGGTCGAGCGCCATCAGCTCGAGCTCGACGTCCCCGAGCACGCGCGGGTCCACCAGCACGGTGGCCACGTTCTCGTGCGGTGCGCGTCTCACGTCCGGCACGCTAACCCGCTCCCCGCGGGTTCGTCAGCCGTTCCGTCAGTGCGCGACGGCTCAGGACGGGCGGGCCGCGTACATCGCGAGCTTGCGGCGCACGCTCGACTCGACGAGCCGGCCGAACCTTCTCCGGTCGCTGCACATGCCGCGCATCTCGTGCACCTCGCGGGCGACACAGGCCCGGACCCGGTCGGGGGGCACCGCACCGCTGTAGACCAACGAGAGCTGGTCACCCAGCTCGCGTGCGAACAATGCCTCGT
>Ga0308176_10001887_pt1 | contig 13193 bp, 9 predicted proteins | sample PhyCR2_3_FD_203890 | JGI IMG/M metagenome (GOLD analysis project Ga0308176, IMG submission 203890) | Soil microbial communities from UC Gill Tract Community Farm, Albany, California, United States - DLSLS.C.R2 | ecosystem: Environmental > Terrestrial > Soil > Agricultural land | place: USA... | reverse complement strand
CTCGACGACAGTGTTGCCCGCGGTCTTGCCCGTGATGTCGAGCGCCTGCAGCAGCGGCACACCGGCGGAGACGAGCGCCGACAGGGTGCGTGACCAGCGCGCCAGGGCGATCTTCTGCACGATGTCGCCGATCTTCATCGGCGTGCGCAGGCGGAAACGATCCCACTGCGGGCGCCCCCACTCCGAGCGCTTCCACTTGCGGAAGGCAAAGACGGCCGCGAACACGCAGCCGAACATCGCGTACCAGTAGCCGGTCAGCAGGTTCGAGAAGGTGACGGTGATCCTCGTGATCGGCGGCAGCCCGCCGCCGAACTGCTTGAAGACGCCGATGAAGACCGGGACCAGGAAGGCGACGAGCGCGAGCAGCACGCCGCCCGCGAACGTGATGACAACCGCCGGGTAGGTCATCGCGGACTTGACCTGGCGGCGCAGCGAATCGGCCTTCTCCAACTGGTCGGCGACGCGGATCAGCGACTGGTCGAGCATGCCGCCCGTCTCACCGGCGCGCGTCATCGAGACGAACAGCGGGTCGAAGATCTTGGGGTGACGCTCGAGGGCGTCCGACAGCGGCAGGCCGGCCTCGACGTCCTTGCGGACCGCGATGATCGCCTCGGCGAGGATCTTGTTCTCGGTCTGCGCCTCGAGCACGTAGAGCGCCCGCAGGATCGTCATGCCCGACTGGACCATCGTCGCGAGCTGGCGGGTCATGATCGCCAGGTCGGTCATCTTGAGCTTGCTGAAGAGCTCGATGTTGAGCTCGCGCGACTGATGCTTGGAGCTGATGTCCAGGACGATCAGCCCGCGCGACTTCAGCTGGTCGGAGACGACCTGCTTGCTGTCCGCCTCGACCTCACCGGTGGCCTTGGCCCCCGTGAGGTCCATGGCCTTGAAGACGTAGGTGGCCATGGCCTACGCGGCCACTCCCATGCCCCCGCCGAGACTCATGAGCCGCTTGAGCTCGTCCGGCGTCGAGGAGGCGCCCTCGGCGACCCGCTGGCTGATCTTGCCGGCGCGCACGAGCGTCGCCAGCGCGGTGTCCATCGTCTGCATGCCGTACGCCGCGCCGGTCTGCATCGTCGAGTAGATCTGGTGCGTCTTGCCCTCCCGGATCAGGTTGCGGACCGCCGGTGTGGGCACGAGCACCTCGCAGGCGACCGCGCGGCCCGAGCCGTCGGCGGTCGGCAGCAGTGTCTGGGTCACGACGCCCTGCAGAGCGACTGACAGCTGCACGCGCACCTGCTGCTGCTGGTGGGCCGGAAACACGTCGATCATGCGGTCGATCGACTGCGGCGCGTCCTGCGTGTGCAGCGTGGCGAACACGAGGTGGCCGGTCTCCGCCGCCGTCAACGCGGTGTGGATCGTCTCGAGGTCGCGCATCTCGCCGACGAGGATCACGTCCGGGTCCTGGCGAAGGGCGCCCTTCAGGGCCATCGCGAAGGACTGCGCGTCAGAGCCCAGCTCGCGCTGGTTGACGATGCACTTCTTGTGGCCGTGCAGGAACTCGATCGGGTCCTCGACGGTCATGATGTGCTCCTCGCGCGACGCGTTGATCTCGTCGATCATCGATGCGAGCGAGGTGGACTTGCCCGAGCCTGTCGGGCCGGTCACGAGCACGAAGCCACGCGGCTTCTTGCAGAAGTCATGCACGACGGGCGGCAGGCCCAGGTCGTCGATCGGGGTGATGATCGACGGGATCAGGCGGAAGGCCGCGCCGAGCGAGGAGCGCTGGAAGTAGGCGTTGACGCGGAAGCGCGCCTTGCCGGGGATCGAGTAGGCGAAGTCGATCTGCCAGTCGGTCTCGAGCCGCTGGCGCTGATCGTTCGTGAGGATCCCGTAGATGATCTCGCGGGTGTCCGCGGGCGTCAGCTTGGGGTACTCCTCGAGCGGGATCAACCGGCCGCGCACGCGGATGCTCGGCTGCGCGCCGGAGGTGATGTGCAGGTCGGACGCGCGGCGTTCAAGGACGTCGAGCAGCAGGTCGGCGAAGTCGAATCTCACGTTCTCCCCTATCGGCGCGCGGGCATGGTTTCTTGACTCACGAGACGCTGCCGCTGCCGGTGACACGCGATACCTCGGCGATCGAGGTGCGTCCCTGCTTGACCTTCTCGAGCCCGTCCTCGCGCAGCCGGCGCATGCCGTGGCGCACCGCGACCTCGGCGATCTGGTCGGCCGAGGCGCGCGCGATCGCAAGATCGCGGATCTCCTCGTTGACCATCATCACCTCGTAGAGGCCCATCCGGCCCTTGTAGCCGCTCATGCCGCAGCGTGAGCAGCCCTTGGGCTCGTAGGCCTCGATGTCGACGACGGAGTGGAAGCCGTGGTCGCGCAGGACGTCGGCGGACAGGATCGTGCGTTCCTTGCAGTGCTGACACAGCGTGCGGGCCAGGCGCTGGGCGACCACGCAGTCGACCGCGCTCGAGACGAGGAACGGCTCGATCCCCATCTCGACCAGACGCGTGATCGCGCCAGGGGCGTCGTTGGTGTGCAGCGTCGACAGGACTAGGTGGCCGGTGAGCGCGGCCTCGATCGCGATCTGAGCCGTCTCACGGTCGCGGATCTCACCGACCATGATGATGTCGGGATCGGCGCGCATCATCGAGCGCAGGCCGTTGGCGAATGTCAGGCCGGCACGCGGGTTCGTCTGGATCTGGGTGATCCCGTCCAGCTGGTACTCGACCGGATCCTCGATCGTGATGATGTTCTTCTCGGGCGTGTTGATCTCGGTCAGCGCCGCGTACAGCGACGTCGACTTGCCGGAGCCCGTCGGGCCGGTCACGAGCACCGCGCCGTAGGCCTGGCGGATCGCGCGCGAGAAGCGCGTGCGCTGCTGCTCGGCCATGCCGAGCCGATCGAGGTCCATGCGCACGCTGTCCTTGTCGAGGATGCGCATGACCACGCCCTCGCCGTGCACGCTTGGGAGCGTGACGACGCGCAGGTCGACGTGGTGGCCGTCGATGTTCAGGCCCACGCGGCCATCCTGTGGGATGCGCCGCTCGGCGATGTCGAGGTCGCTCATGATCTTGATGCGCGACACGACGCCGGCGACCATGCGCCGCGGCACGGTCGTGGAGGTCTGCAGGACGCCGTCGATGCGGAAGCGGACCGCCATCTCCTTGCCGTCGGGCTGGAAGTGGATGTCCGAGGTCCCCTGCTCGACCGCCTGGGCGACGATCTGGTTGACGAGCTTGATGACCGGCGCGTCGTCGGCGGACTCGCGCAGGTCGACGATCTCGGCCGGCCCCTCGGTCGTGCCCTCGTCCTCCATCGAGGTGGAGGCGACGACGTCGTCCAGTCGCGTCAGGCGGGTGATGAGCGCGGCGATGTCCTCGCGGCTCGCGACGGCCGCGCGGACCTCGTAGCCGGTCAGCAGCGCGACGTCGTCGCGGACGAGCACGTTCGACGGGTCGGCCATCGCGACGAGCACGGTGCGGTCGTTGACGAACGAGATCGGCACCGCCTCGTAGCGCTTGGCGTTGGTGCTCGAGATGAGGTTCGCGGCCCCCATGTCGACCTTGAAGACGCCGAGATCGATGTGATCGAGGCCGTGGCGCGCGGCGATCGCGCGGCTGAGCTGATCCTGCGTGACCGCGCCCTGTTCGAGCAGGATCGACTCGGGCGTGGTGCCCTGCTGGCGGGCGTGCTCGATCGCGGCCTGCACGGCCTCGTGCGGCGCGTAGCCGAGCTGGATGATCACGTCCGACAGAAAGCGCGTGGTGCCCCCGCGGACCTGTGGCGGCGTGATCCCGTTCCAATCCGCCGGCGGCTCCGTCGGCACATGGGCATGCGCAACCGCGCCGGCGGTCGCGCCCGCGGGAACTGGGCGGAGATGGGACGGCTTGTCGATCATCTCGTCTGACGGTGCCTCCACGCCCTACGAGCATCGGCCAAACGTCCAGCCGTCTTGAACCTGGTGGCTAGGTCACTGGACGGCCGCGCGCATGATCTCGAGCGGCGCCTCACGCCCGGTCCAGCCCGTGAACGACAGCGCTCCCTGTCGCACGAGCAGCTCGAGCCCGTCGATGACGCGCCCGCGCGCGGCGCGAACGAGCGCGGTTTCCCCTGCTCGGTACACGAAATCGACCACGAGCTCGTAGCCCGCCGGGTCAAGCGGTGGCTCGTCGCCGTCATGCAACCCGACCGGGGTGCAGTTGACCAGCGCCTGCGCTTCGACCGGTCGGTCCACAACTTGAGCCGGCAGGTCCGCCGCGCGACCGGGCGTTCTTGCCATGACGAAGACTTCGCAGCCGGCCTTCGCCAGCGCGTGCACCGCGGCGCGCGCGCTCCCACCGGCGCCGAGCACGAGAGCACTCTGCGGCACGTCGTCGCCGATCGCGGCGAGCAGCCCGGGCGCGTCGGTGTTGTCGGCCTCGATGCCGCCCTCGCCGAACGTCAACGTGTTCGCAGCGCCGATCGCGTTCGCCAGCGGCGTGGCGCGGTCGGCCAGCGCGAGTGCCGCCTCCTTGTGCGGGATCGTCACGTTCGCGCCGAGGAAGCCTGCCGCCGGCAGCGCGCGCACCGTCTCGTCGAACAGCTCCGGCGGCACCGGCAGCAACTGGTAGGCCCAGCCGTCGAGCCCGACCGCGCGCAGCGCGGCCTGCTGCATGACCGGCGACCGGCTGTGCGCCACCGGCCAGCCGAGCACGCCCAGGCGGGTCACTTGCAGTTGGCCGGGCTATTGCCGCCGTTTGCCTGGCGGGCGGCGTTGTACTTCGCGACGTCGGACTGGAACTTCGCCTCGGTCGACGAGAAGGCGTGGCCGCCGTTGCCGCACGGCCTGACGACGTAGAACAGGTAGGACTGGTGCGCAGGGTGAGCTGCCGCCTGGATCGAGCTGAGGCCGGGGTTGCCGATCGGCGTCGGCGGCAGTCCCTGACGGGTGCGGGTGTTGTACGGCGAGTTGAGCTGTAGCTGCGACACGCGCAGCGGGTGCGTCCAGTCGTTGAGCGCGTAGCGCAGCGTCGCGTCGATGCCCAGCGGCATCCCCTGGTGCAGGCGGTTGTAGATGACCGCGGAGATCTTCGGGCGGTCGCTGGGCAGCTGTGCCTCGCGTTCGATCATCGAGGCGATGATCAGGACGTCGTAGGCCGTGAGGTTCTTGTGCTTGGCGTAGCGCAGGTCGACCCGCTTGAACGCCCCGCGGAACGCCTGCAGCTGCTGCTTGACCAGCGCCTGCACCGTCGCGCCGGGCCGCAGCTGGTAGGTCGCCGGGAAGAGGTAGCCCTCCAGCGTGCGCGCGTTCTTGGGGCCGAACAGGCCCGCCGCGCGCGGCGAGCGTTTCGTCGCCGCGAGGTAGTTGCCCTTCAGCCCGAGCTGCTTGACGAGCGGCACGATCTCGCGCCGCGAGCGGCCCTCGGGGATCGTGAGCTTGACCGTCTTGGGCACCGCCGGCGCAGTGGTGAGCGCGTCGAGCGCCGCGCCGTAGGACATGTCCTTGCGCATGACGATCCGGCCGGAGCGCAGCTCGCCGCGCTTCCCCGAGATCCGTGCGCGCAGGCCGAAGAAGAACGACGAGTCGATGACGCCGCGGTCAGCGAGCAGCGTGCCGATCTGCGAAGCGGTCGCGCCCTTGGGGATGTTGACGGCGACGGTCCCGTGGCCGCTGCCGGCAAACGGCTGGAAGAGCTCGTACGCGAAGGCGGCGATCGCGATCACCAGGATCACCGGGATCACGCGCACGAACGGGCGCCGGCGCCGCCGCGCCGGCTTGTGGGGCTTGGGCGGGATCGCCTTGGGCCCGAGCGCACCGGCGGCCGACATCGACGGCGGCGCACCCAGGCGCCGGACGCCGATCGGCTGGTCGTGGTGGTCGTCGTGGTGGTCGTGATCGTGATCGTCGTGGCCGTGGCCGTCGTGCGTGACCTCGACCGGGTCAGGCTCGCGCGGGGCAACGGGCGGCGGCGGAGGGGGCGGCGCCACCGCCTGCGTCTCCGCGGTGCGCTGGCGCCGCCGTGCCTCGCGCTCCAGGCGCGCGCGCTCGCGCTCCTCTTCAGTGCGCTCGTAGCTCAACGTGCGTGCCTCGCCAGGTAGTCCTCGAGCAGCACCGCCGCCGCGCGCGAGTCCTCAGAGCCGCTGCCGCCGCGCGCGGCGGCGATCGACGTCGTGAAGCGCTCGTCGTACAGATCCACCGGCACCCGCACCCGCTTACCCAGCCTGTCTGCGAAATCACGTGCGGCCATCGTCTGTTGGGTATCGGCGCCGCTGAGCCCGACCGGGAGGCCGACGACGACCTTCTTGACGCCATGCTCGCGCACCAGCCCGACGATCCGGTTCATCCCGCGCTTCGTGTCCGGCCGCTCGACCGCCTCGATCGGCGTCGCCAGCGTGCCCGTCGGATCGCTCACCGCGCAGCCGCAGCGTGCGCTGCCGTAGTCCAGCGCCAGCACGCGCACTAGCCCCGCAGGCGCTCTTCGATCGCTCCGCGCGCCGCCGCGAGCGCCTCGCCGAGCTTGTCTGGGTCCTTGCCGCCGGCCTGCGCCATCGTGTCGCGCCCGCCGCCCCCGCCGCCGGCCACCTGCGCAGCGACCTTCACGATCTCACCGGCCTTCACGCCGCGCTCGACCAGCGCGGGCGTGACCGCCGCAACCAGGTGCACGCGGCCGTCGACGACGCTGCCGAGGACGATCGCGGCGCTGTCGCCGAGCCGGCCCTTGATGCGGTCGGCCACGTCCATCAGCGCCTTCGCCTCGACGCCCTCGACCGGCTCCGCGAGCACCAGCGCACCGTCGACCTGCGCGGCACGCTCCGCGAGCGCGCCCTCGTCGAACGCCGCAGGCGCTGCCTTCAGCGCCTGCTTGGCCTGCGCCTGCAGCTCGAGGATGCGGTCGGAGATCTTCGCCGGCTCGGTGCGCGCGACGTTCGCGATCTCGTGCAGCAGCCAGTCGCGCTCGCGCATGTAGTGCACGGCCGCAGGGCCGGTCAGCGCCTCGATCCGGCGCACGTTCGAAGCGCTCGAGGTCTCGGTCGTCACCTTGAACAGCCCGATCTCCGACGTGCTGTTCACGTGCGTGCCGCCGCACAGCTCGCGCGAGTACGAGCCATCGCCGATCTCGACCATCCGCACGACGTCGCCGTACTTCTCGCCGAACAGCGCCATCGCGCCCCTCGCCTTGGCCTCGTCGAGTGTGGTCTGCTGCGGCGCGACGCGGTCGTTGCGCAGAATCCACTCGTTGACGCGGTCCTCCACGTCGCGCAGCTCGTCGGGCTTCAGCGCGGCGCTGTGGGTGAAGTCGAAGCGCAGCTTGTCCGGGCCCACGTACGAGCCGGCCTGGCGTACGTGTGTACCCAGGCGCTCGCGCAGCGCCGCGTGCAGCAGGTGCGTCGCGGTGTGGTTGGCCTCGGTCGCGTGGCGCGCCGCGCGGTCCACGCGCGCGTGCACCTTCTCGCCCTGGTGCAGTTCGCCCTCCTGGACCTCGACGACGACCGCCTGGTCGTCGCCCGCGCGGACGACGTCGACGACGCGCGCGCGGCAGTCGCCGTGCTCGCAGGCGATCTCCCCCGCGTCGGCGATCTGGCCGCCGCCCTTGGCGTAGAACGGCGAGCGGTCGAGCTTGACGATGTTGCCCTCGACCGCGGTCACGGTCGCGAGCTCCTCGAGCGAGTCGTAGCCGGTGAACTCCGTCGGCGGCCCCTCGATGTCGATGCCGCCCTTGACCGTGCGGTCCACGGAGGCCGCGCGCGCCCGCGCGCGCTGCTGCTCCATCAGCTCGTCGAAGCCGGGCTCGTCGACGCCCAGCCCCGCCTCCGTGACCATCTCGCGCGTGAGGTCGAACGGGAAGCCATACGTGTCGTGCAGGCGGAACGCGTCCTGTGCGCCGATGCCCTCCTCACCGGAGTCCTTCGCGCGCGCGACGAGCTCCTCGAGCAGCTTCGTCCCCTGCTCGAGCGTGCGGTTGAAGCTCTCCTCCTCGGCGCGCAGCCACTTCTGCACCAGGTCGCGCTCCTGCACGATCCGCGGGTACGAGCCGCCCATCAGCTCGGTCACGACGTCGGCGTACTGGGCGAGCATCGGCTCGCCCGCCGCGATGCCGAGCTGGCGGCCACGGAAGATCGCGCGGCGCATGATCCGGCGCAGGACGTAGCCGCGGTCCTCGTTGGAGGGCACGACGCCGTCGGCGACGAGGAACGTCATCGCGCGCGTGTGGTCGGCCAGCACGCGCAGCGCGCGGTCGACCTCGAAGCCCCCGCCATACGAGCGGCCGCTGAGCCGCTCGCCCAGCTCGATCAGCGGCTTGAAATCGTCGGTCTCGAAGATCGTCTCCGTGCCCTGCTGGATCAGGCTCATCCGGTTCAGCCCAAGACCCGTGTCGATGTGCTGCGCCGGCAGCGGCACCAGTGTGTTGATCGGGTCCTGGTTGAACTGCATGAACACGAGGTTCCAGTACTCGAGGAAGCGCTCGTTCTCGCCGCCGGGCAGGTCGTCGGCCTTGCCGAAGTCCAGCCCGCGGTCGAGGTACAGCTCGCTGCAGGGGCCGCACGGACCGGTCGGGCCCGACTGCCAGAAGTTCTCCTTGCGGTTGCAGGCGACGATCCGCTCGCGCGGCACGCCGACCGAGAGCCACGCCTCGATCGCCTCCTCGTCGGGGCCGAGGCCGAGCTCCTCGTCGCCTTCGAAGACCGTGATCCAGATGTCGTCGGCGTTGAAGCCGAAGACCCCCAGCGACGCCTCCCAGGCGAACTCGACGGCGCCCTGCTTGAAGTAGTCGCCGATCGAGAAGTTGCCGAGCATCTCGAAGAACGTCAGATGGCGCGTGGTGGTCCCGACGATGTCGATGTCCGGCGTGCGGAAGCACGGCTGGCAGCTCGTCAGGCGGTTGTGCGGCGGCTGCTCGTGCCCCAGGAAGTAGGGCTTGAGCGGATGCATGCCGGCGATCGTGAACAGCACCGACGGGTCGAACGCCGCAGGCACGAGCGGCGCCGGGTCAAGGCGCTTGTGGCCGCGCTCCTCGAAGAACGCGAGGAACGCCTCGCGGATCTCCGCGGTCGTCATCACGCGCGGATGGTTCCAGATCCGACGATCGTGTCGCCGCGCAGCAGCACCGCGACCTGGCCGGGCGCGGCGCCGGAGAAGGGCTCGGCGAGGCTGAGCGTGTCGCCTTCGAGCGTGCACGGAACGGCCGTCGAGCGGTAGCGGAGCTTCACGGACTCGACCGCTTCCGCGCCGCGATGGAGCGTCACGTCGCTGAGCCGCACCGTCGTCGTCGCCAGCTCCGCGCGCGTCCCGACCGTCACGGTCTGAGCCTGCGCGTCGGTCTTGAGCACGTACAGCGGCTCGCCGGTGCCGCCGACCTCCAGCCCGCGGCGCTGGCCGACGGTGAAGCGATGCGCGCCGCGGTGGCGGCCCAGCTCGTTGCCGCGGCGGTCGACGATCGCGCCCGGGCGGTCGCCGAGGCCGCCGTGGCGCTCGAGGAAGCGTGCGCGGCCGGTGCCGGCGAGGAAGCAGAGGTCCTGCGAGTCGGGCTTGCTCGCCACCGGCAGCCCGTGCTCCGCGGCGATCGCCCGCACGCGGTCCTTCGTCAGCTCGCCAAGTGGGAACCGCATGCGCGCGATCGTTTCCGGCTTCAGGCCGGCGAGCATGTAGGCCTGGTCCTTGGCGGGATCGGCCGCCGCGCGCAGCAGCCCGTCCTCGGTCACACGCGCGTAATGGCCGGTCGCGAGCGCGCTTGCGCCGAGCCGCTGCGCCAGGTCGACCATCGCGTCCAGCCGCACGCTGCCGTTGCAGCGCACGCATGGGTTCGGGGTCAGCCCCTTCGCGTGGTCGTCGAGCCACGGCTGCACGACGCCGGCGCGGAACGCGTCGCGCAGGTCGACGGTGAAGTGCGGGACGCCCATGCGCTGGGCGAGCGCGCGCGCGGAGCGCACGGCGCTGGCCGAGCAGCACGAGCCCTCGGCGTCGTTCTCGGCGTCACGCCACAGCTCGAGCGTGACCGCAGCGACCTCGCCTTCGGACAGCAGCGCCGCGACGGCGCTGTCGACGCCGCCGCTCATCGCGACGAGCACGCGGTCCTCACGTGCCGCGAACTGCGCCTGCTCGACGGCCGCACCGCCGAGCGCGCGCGCCAGCGCGTCGGCGGCCAGGTCGGCAGCGTGTAGCTTGCCGGCGCTCAGCCCGCCGAGCTCCGCCGCCACCTTCGTGCTCCCGACGCGCGCGGCGTCGAGCAGCGGCGCGCCGCGCACCAGCTCGACACAGGCGCTTGCGGCCGCGGTCAGGGCGCCGCAGCCGGACGCGTCGAAGCCCGCGTCGGCGACCCTCTCCCCCTCCACCCGGACGTCGATCCGCACGACGTCGCCGCAGATCGAGCCGCCGGCGCTGCCGGCATGCGCATCCGCGACCGCGTGACCGCGGCCGACCGGATGGCTCAGGTGCTCTTCGAAGCGCTCGTCGGGCACGCTTCGAGTGTAGGCGGGTACGTCAGCCGCCCGTCCTCGGAGACGTGCGCGAAGGGCGTCAGCTCGTGCGGCACGGCGCGCGCCGCGCTCATGATGTGCAGCGCCGAACCACCGGCGACGAGCGCGGCGTCGCAGATCATGCGCCGGTGGCAGCGCCACCACTGCGCCTCGGAGCACATGCAGGTCGTCCGGGCGCTCGCGCACAGGGCGAGCAGCTGTGCCAGGCCCGCTTGGAACTCAGCGCTGGCCATGTGATCGGCGTAGCCCTGGAACTGCGCGTTCGTCCAGCCGCCGTTCGGCGAGTCGGGCTGCGGGCGGCGGCGGCCGCCGAGAGCGGGCATGTGCACGTACTCGATCCCCGCATCGCCGAGCCAGCCGCGCATCGCATCGGAACCGACGTACGGAAAGCGTCGCGAGCCCGGATACGCGCGCACATCCGCGACGCGCTCGATGTCGTGCGCGCGCAGCAGCGCGACGATCTCGTCGGCGCTGCGGGTCGAGTGCCCGAAGGAGAAAAGCATCGTCGTTAACTACTGAGCGTTCTCACGGCCCTGCGCGGATGGCGGACGGCCCGGCGCTTGCGACGCTCGTCATGTTCGAACACATGCGAGCTAGGAGCTGCCATGAGAGCGCTCGTTTACCACGGGCCAGGTGAGCGGGGCTGGGACACGATCCCGGACCCGACGATCATCGACCCCACCGACATCGTCGTGCGCATCGACACGTCGACGATCTGCGGTACCGACCTGCACATCCTCAAGGGTGACGTGCCCGAAACCACGCCGGGGACAGTCCTCGGCCACGAGGCCGTCGGCACGGTCCAGGAGATCGGCGCCAGCGTCACCACCGTCAAGCCCGGCGATCGCGTGCTCATGTCGTGTGTGAGCTCGTGCGGGCGCTGCCGCTACTGCAAGGAGGGCCGCTACGGCCAGTGTCTTGCCGGCGGCGGCTGGATCTTCGGCCACCTCATCAACGGCCTGCAGGCCGAGTACGCGCGCGTGCCGTTCGCGGACAACTCGGTCTACAAGATCCCGGAAGGCCTGACCGATGAGCAGGTGCTGTTCCTCGCCGACATCCTTCCGACCTCGTACGAGGTCGGGGTGCTCGCCGGCACGGTCGCCCCTGGTGACACCGTGGCGATCGTCGGCGCGGGCCCGATCGGGCTGGCGGCGATCCTCACCGCGCAGCTGTACACGCCGGGGCGCATCATCGCGATCGACCTGGCCGACAGCCGCCTCGAGGGCGCCCGTCGCTTCGGCGCGGACACCATCATCAACAACAGCAACGAGGACGCCGTGGCCCGCGTGATGGAGCTCACGGACGGCCTCGGCGCAGACGTGGCGATGGAGGCGGTCGGTGTGCCCGACACGTTCGAGCTCGCCACGGAGCTGATCCGCCCCGGCGGCCGTGTCGCCAACATCGGCGTTCACGGCAAGCCGGCAACGCTGCACCTGGAGAAGCTGTGGATCCGCGACGTCACGGTCACGACCGGGCTCGTGGACACGTTCAGCATCCCGCAGCTGATGCGGCTCATCGCCAGCGGACGGCTCGACCCGTCGCTGTTCGCGACGCACCGGTTCGAGCTCGGCGACACGATGTCGGCCTACGACACGTTCGCCGACGCCGCCCACACGAACGCGCTCAAGGTGGTCCTGTGCGGGCCCGAGAGCACGAGCAGGGCGGACGCCGGCCGCGCCGGCGCGCTCGCGTCAGCGAGCTAGCCGAGGCACTTGCTGCCGACCGCCCGCACAGCCGGGCGGTTGGCGGCAACAAGCCGCTTCTCGGCGCCGATCAGCGTCACGATCGCGGGGCCCGCAGGCGCGCCGGACTTGATGCTCGACTTCAGCTGGCCGACGGCGGCGATATCCGCGCCGTAGGCGTTCAGCAGCGCGCGCTTGGCGGCCGCCTCCTTGGCGCCCTTCGGGTGCAGCGCGGCGACCTTCGCCCGGTCGCTGCTCTCGACGCGGATGCCCTTGTCGAGGAACGGCACGAGCTCGGCGACGCTGGTCGGCGCGCCTGCAGTGTCGATGCCGAAGCCGGTTCCGTCGCAGACGAAGCTGACCTTCTTGACGAACGCGCTGCGATGCTTGGCCGCCCTGGCCCCGAAGGCTCTGCCGCCGATGTCGCCGATGGTCTGGTCGACCTCCTTGACCTCGGTGTAGCCGACGATCGTGCGGGCCTTGTGATTCGGGCCCATCACGACGATGGTCGGCGACTCGAAGACCTGCACGCCGGTGGTGATCGCGTCGTACTGGCCGACGTCCGCGATCGGGATCGAGTGCACGATCACACGGCCGTGGTGGCGGTCGGCCGCGCGCACCGCGCGCAGCGCCGCGTTGTCGTCGGAGCCGTGCGGGTTGTAGAAGAGAGCGACGACGACCTTGCCGTCGTTGAGGTTCTGGAGCATCGGACCGGACTTGTCGCCCGGCGCCAGCTTGGGCAGCGGCTTCGCGGCGGGCTTGACCGCGGCCGCCGGCTTGGCGGGCGTCGCCTTCGTCGCCGCGGGAGCGCTCTGCGCGGCGGTGCCGCCCGAGGTCGACGCGTCGCCGGACGCAGTGGCGGCGGCCTGCTCGTGCTGGGCCGCGGACTGCTTGCTGACGCCGACGGCATGGTTGGCCTTGTCGACCGCGCTCTGCAGGCCGGTCTGGCCCGGAGCGGTCGCGGAGGCGGGCGTCGAACCGCCGCCGCCGCTGTTCGAGCGCAGGACGGTGAACTTCGCGCCGACGAGGGCGACCGCCGCGATGAGCGCGATGAGCACGGGCTTGGAGACCTGGTCCACGCTCCACGTATCGGCGCCAGGCGCGCCG
>Ga0308176_10001886_pt1 | contig 13195 bp, 15 predicted proteins | sample PhyCR2_3_FD_203890 | JGI IMG/M metagenome (GOLD analysis project Ga0308176, IMG submission 203890) | Soil microbial communities from UC Gill Tract Community Farm, Albany, California, United States - DLSLS.C.R2 | ecosystem: Environmental > Terrestrial > Soil > Agricultural land | place: USA... | reverse complement strand
CGCTGATCGGCAACATCATCGCGCGCCTCCTCGCCGACAAGGGATATCGCGGCCACAACGCGCCGCCCGATTACAGGTTCAGGGTCTTCATCTCCGGCCAGAAGCGAGGAGTGACACCCAGGATCAAACGCGAATTGCGTCGCAGGGCCGCTGTCGAGCCCGTCATCGGCCATCTCAAAGCCGAGCACCGCATGGGCCGCAATTATCTCTGGTTCCGTCGCGGCGATGCCGCCAACGCCGTCCTCGCCGCCGCAGGCTACAACTTCCGACGCCTCATCCGCTGGATCAGGCTTTTGTTGCGCCAAATCCTCTCGGCTCTAACTGCCGCGCCTCAGACCGTTCCAGCCTGAGGACAGAGTTCTTCACGGACGACTATGCCGTCGTATCGAAGGAATGACCTTCCGCGTTCTAATCATGTAGGGCATAACAAAGGTCAACCAACGAAACGGGGGCGGGAATGTGTCCTGCCCGCTGCGCGTCGGGCTCGATTCATGACTTTGGTCTAAACCGGTCCAACATTTCGCGCACACGCAAGGCGAGTTTTGCCTGAGAGACGGGCTTCTCTAATAACTCGACTCCCTCGTTCAGGCGTCCTTGATGGACCACCGCGTTTCGCGAGTAACCTGTCATATACAGAATCTTGATGCCCGGGCGGATCTGTTGTGCGCGTCGACCAAGCTCCCGTCCATTGATTCCAGGCATAACGACGTCGGTCAGTAGGAGGTCGACCTTTGGCTCTTCCTGCAGAAGAATCGTCAAGGCAGCTTGGGCGCTGGAAGCCACAACGACCCGATAGTTCAAGTCTCGCAGCAGTTCGGAAACATATGCACGCAGGTCCGCATCATCTTCGACGACGAGTATCGTCTCCAGTTTCTCACCTTCGGGGCGAATTTCCTCTGCATCACTATCGGCCGGTCGAGCATCCCCATGGTGCCGGGGGAAATACATGCGGATGCTGGTACCTTGGCCGACTTCACTGTAGATCTTCACGTGGCCGCCAGACTGTTTTACGAAACCATAGACTTGGCTGAGGCCAAGGCCTGTCCCTTGCCCGAGCTCTTTCGTGGTAAAAAAGGGCTCGAAAGCATGATTGAGGACGTCCGCGGTCATCCCGGTCCCGGTGTCTGTCACGCAAACGATGACATACTGGCCCGGGGAGAGCTCAGGATTTACCCGGCAATAGTCCTCGTCAGCTAATACGTTCACAGCTTCGACCGTGAGTTTGCCGCCATCCGGCATTGCATCGCGTGCGTTGATACCGAGATTGATAATGGCGGATTCGAGGTGGTTGGTATCGGCCTCGATCGACCAGAGACCCGCACTTCCGACGGTTTGAACTTCGATGCGTTCACCGAGGGTACGTTGCAGAAATTCCTGCAATCCATTCAGGAAATTATTCAGATTGATGGGCTGCGGATCCAGCGCTTGCCGGCGAGAGAATGCGAGCAGGCGGCTAGTCAGTGCTGCTGCACGCTGCGCGCCCCGCTTGGCATTGGCCAGTGCCCGCTGAAGATTCGAGCTGTTGGTCAAGCCGCGGCTGTTTCGTTCCGCGTTCTCCAGGTTGCCAAGCACAATCATCAGGAGATTATTGAAGTCGTGCGCAATCCCGCCGCTGAGCTGGCCTACAGCTTCGAGCTTCTGAGAAGCGGCTAACTGCTGCTGAATGCGCTGGAGTTCGTCCTGGGCCTGCTTTCGCTCAGTTACGTCGCGCGTTACTTTTGCAAAACCGACCAGTTCGCCGGCCTCATCCGTGATGCGATCGATGACAACTGACGCCCAAAAGCGACTGCCGTCCTTTCGCATTCGCCAGCCTTCAGCCTCGAAGCGCCCTTGTCCGGTCGCCTCAGCAAGTGCGAGATTAGGCACTCCGAGTTGAACATCTTCAGGCGTGTAGAATCGGCTGAAGTGCCGACCAATAATTTCGTCCGGCTCGTAGCCCTTGATGCGCTGTGCACCCGGATTCCACGTCGTTACGTTGCCGGCAGGGTCCAACTGAAAAATCGCATAATCGACGACAGCCTCGATCAATCGACGGTATCGTCGCTCGCTCTCCAGCAGTTCGCTGTGAGCTTGCTGACGTTCTGTGATGTCGCGCGTGACTTTTGCAAAGCCGATCACCTGACCCTGTTCGTCGCTAATCGCATCAACGACGACGAGCGCCCAAAAGCGGCCCCCGTCTTTGCGGACGCGCCAACCCTCCGAACTAAAGCGGCCAGTTTCGGCTGCGATCCTCAATGCGGTTTGGGGAAGCCCTTTAGCGCGATCCTCTGGCGAATAAAACAATGAGAATGGCTTGCCGATAATCTCGTCGGCCGAGTAGCCCTTAAGTCGCTCCGCTCCGGCGTTCCAACTACGCACAATGCCATCTACATCGATCATGTAGATTGCATAATCCACGATGGCGTCTATGAGCAGTTGAAGCCGCCGCGCGTCGGCGACCCCGTCGAGCTTTGATTGTGGCTTATCCAACGGGTCGAGCGCTCCCAAACAGAGCCAACGTAGCAGAACGCGCATTGGTTCCATATTTCAAATCCCACATCCCACATTGAGATGAATGCGTCGTCGTTTGCCCGCACTGGATGGAAATGCTCACTGACACAGCGCGGGCGCGTCACGCCCTCAGGGGCTTCCCGCCCCGTCCAATACGTTCGAGCAGGCTCAAGCCGGGAACCGAGTCCCGGGGGTAAAAGTTTGCGTACATCGATGTTGAGGGTTCGCCAGCGGCGAAACGGGGGTTTGACATGGATGACGACAAGCAGTTGGTCGACGAAGATGAGCTTCCGAGGATTTCGACTGGAAATGCCGGCTTGGACGACATACTCGGCGGCGGCATCGACCCCGAGAGGATGTATCTATTCGAAGGGCAACCAGGTTCGGGCAAGACAACCCTGGCTTTGGAATTTCTGCTTGAAGGAGTTCGCGTCGGCGAACCGACACTTTACATCACACTATCGGAGACAGAGCGAGAACTGCGCCTGGTCGCGAAGCGTCATGGGTGGTCGCTCAACGGCATCACGATCTTTGAATTGGTGCCCCCTGAGACCACTCTGGATCCAAGCCAGGAACTCACGGTGCTGAATCCTGCAGATATGGAGCTCAGCGAAACCACGCAAATGATCTTCGATCGGGTTGAGGCGCTGGCCCCGGCTCGTATTGTGCTCGACAGCCTGTCAGAGCTTCGGCTGCTGGCACAGAGCCCACTTAGATACCGTCGCCAGATCCTTGCGCTGAAACACTTCTTTTCAGGTCGCAAGTCCACCGTGGTTTTGCTCGACGACCTTTCGTCACAGCAGAACGATTTGCAACTGCACTCGATCGCGCATGGCGTCGTCCTGCTTGAGCAACTGGCGATCGACTATGGTGCGCAGCGGCGACGCCTTCGCGTCGTGAAGATGCGTGGCATCGATTTCAAGGGCGGATTTCACGATTTCACTATCAAGCATGGGGGTCTCAACGTTTACCCCCGACTTGTTGCAGCCGAGCATCATAAGAATTTCGATACGGAGGTCGTCCTAAGCGGAAATGCTGAACTGGACGCCCTGCTAGGCGGCGGCCTTGAGCGCGGAACAAATGCGCTCCTGATCGGCTCAGCGGGCGTTGGCAAATCATCCATGGCGCTCACTTACGCAATCGCAGCCGCATCACGGAACGAGCGCTCCGTGATTTTTGCCTTCGACGAAGGACGCGGCACCATGATTGCGCGTGCGAAGACCTTGGGACTTCCGCTTCAGGAAGAGCTCGACAAAGGCCTGATCGATTTTCAGCAAATAGACCCCGCTGAAATGGCCCCTGGGGAGTTCGCCGACGCGGTGCGGCGCAGCGTAGAACGTGCTGACGCGCGGATAGTGATAATCGACAGCCTCAATGGCTATCTCAACGCGATGCCGGACGAGCGCTTTTTGATTCTTCAGATGCACGAGTTGCTGAGCTATCTCAGCCATCGCGGCGTTCTAACCATTCTCGTGCTGGCGCAGCACGGTCTCGTCGGACCCATGGATACGCCGCTGGACATTAGCTATCTCGCCGACGGCGTGCTGATGCTGCGGTATTTCGAGTTTGATGGCAGCGTGAGGCGTGCACTGTCCGTCGTGAAGAAACGAAGCGGGAATCATGAACATTCGATCCGTGAATTTAAACTGAGCCACCAAGGCATCACCGTCGGCCCCCCGCTTAAGGGCTTTAGTGGCATTTTCGGCGGTACGCCGGTGTACAAGGGGGAGGAGGCACCTTTGATGTCTCGGGACACCGATGGTCGGGCTTGAAACGCCAAAAGGCGTGGTTTTGGTCCTGATGCCCATTGGACGGGACGCCGCAACTGTTGCCAAGTTGATCGAAAAGGCCGGCTTACGTCCGGTGGTCTGCGACACTCTTCAGGAACTGATCGAGAATCTCGAGTGGGTCGTCGAAGTCGTGGTTGTGGCGGAAGAGGCGCTCTACGGCAATAATGCCCGCGTTTTGGAGGAATGGGTGGACCGTCAGCCACCGTGGTCCGATCAACCCTTTGTCGTGCTGACCAACCACAATGAAGGTGGCAAGTTTGCCGCGTTCAGGCGGGAGTTGGTCATGCGCCTACGTAACGTGGGCTTTCTCGAGCGCCCGTTGCAGGCCATCACGCTTCAGGCCACGATACTTTCCGCAGAACGCGCCCGAAGACGACAGTATCAAACTCGCGCGTACCTTGAAGCTCAGCGCGGTGCCGCAGCCGAGCTGGAGCGATTGGTGACGGAGAGAACGGCAGACCTTGAGCGGGCGAACGGTCAACTCCGGGAAGAAATTGCGGGTCGCGAACGGGCCCAGGCCGCGTTACTGCAGGCACAGAAAATCGAGGCGTTGGGCCAACTAGTCGGCGGTGTAGCTCACGATTTTAATAACCTGCTCATGGCTGTCATCGGTAACCTCGACCTGCTTTCCAAAAAACTAGGCGAAGATGCGCGACTTCACAGGCTCCTGGATGGCGCCATGGAGGGTGCCCGCCGTGGCGCCACGTTGACGCAACGGCTGCTTGCCTTCGCGCGCAAGCAGGAATTGAAGGCGCAAGCCACCGATGTCCGAAGCCTTGTGGAGGACATGATCGGCCTAATAGATCGCTCGGTAGGCCCGATGGTTCGGATCGAGTTGCACGCCGAAGACAAAATGCCGGTCGTCGACGTCGACCCGAACCAGCTCGAAATGGCCCTGCTCAATCTCGCCGTGAATGCCCGAGACGCGATGACTACAGGCGGCGTCCTCACGATCGGGCTGGCCGAGCAAATTGTCGAGGTCGATGATCAGCTTGGTGTCCAGCCGGGCCGATACGTGGTGCTTTCGGTGCGAGACACTGGGGAAGGAATGGACGCAGAGACGCTGGCCAGAGCCGTAGAACCGTTCTTCTCAACGAAGGGAGTGGGCAAAGGCACGGGTTTGGGTTTGTCCATGGTGTTCGGCCTGGCGCGACAATCCGGCGGTGCCCTGCGGCTCGAAAGCGCCCCCTCAAGCGGAACAACCGCCAAACTTTGGCTTCCCGTTGCCAGCGAAACGACGCTGCCTTCCGGACGCACGCCGAACATCGTTACTGAAGCCTCGGGCCCCGCGAGGATTCTCTTTGTAGACGACGATCTTCTGATCGCCGGCAGTACTGTCGACCTGCTGGAAGACCTCGGACATCAGGTGATTGAAGCACACTCCGCCACGGAAGCGTTGCGACTTCTTGAAGGTGGATTGGCTGCTGATCTTTTGATAACGGATCACGCGATGCCAGGGATGACAGGAATCGAACTGGCCCGAGAAGTGCGCCGCCAATATCCTCGACTTCCGATCTTGCTTGCGACGGGGTTCGCTGAGCTGGAAGGAAGTGAAGTGGTAGACGTCGCACGTCTCGCGAAACCCTACACGCAAGCGCAACTTGCCACGGAGATCGCGCACCTCCTGCCGGATGGAAAGGATGGTTTCTAATGCCGCTCAGCGGCCGGCGTGCACTTGCCGGGTAGACGGTTCGAGCCCGGACCTTCAGGCGGCCTGCGCGCGTGCCGTGGAAAAGCGGCGCTGCGGCTTTCCGCCGGGCGGGTTCCGTGGGCCGCCATCGAGTTCGCATAAAGCTTCGAGGATGGCGTCGATGCTGACCGGCATCTTCAGGCCTTCCGGAGCGCGTAGCGCAGGACAAGAGGCGATCGCCGAAGCGTCCGATGCCCAAGAGGCGAGGATGGCCCGCTTTTCGGCCTGCGTCAGGGGCGGATGCACCACCACGTCCTTGGGGTGGTCGAAGACGGTGCCGGGGTGAAGGAGCGCTTGAAAGTCGAAGACGTTGTCGTCTGTGGCGGTCGTCGGCCGCATGGTACCCTCCATTTCGATGACGAGTGGGGCGGCAGCCCGAGACAACAAAGCCGGGCTGCCGCGATAGCGCGTTGGCTCAAGCCGCCTTGGACTCGAGCTGATGCACGTTGCTGCCGTTGATGGCGGGTTGTATGCGTGGAGCTTCTTTTTCTCCCGAGCGTCTACGCTCCCTGTCCGGCCTGCAATGGCGCGCGCTACAACGCGAAGACCCTCGAGATAAATATTCGAGAAAAGTCGATTGCCGATGTACAGGCGATGACTGTGGACGCCGCCTTCGCGTTCTTTGCTGACGATCCATCCCCTCGTCGATCTTTAGGTGTGCTACGAGACGTCGGTCTAGGGTATATCCGGCTTGGATGGGCTGCCACGGAGCTATCAGGCGGTGAGGCGCAGCGTATCAAGCTCGCCGCCGAATTGCAGCGTCCACAACGTGGCGAGACGCTTTATGTGCTCGATGAACCGACCACAGGCTTGCATCCGTCGGATGTAGCGAAGCTGGTGAAGCAGCTTGAAGCACTGGTTGACGCCGGAAATACCGTGATCGTCGTCGAACATGATATGGGGTTGCCGCCGCGAGTGACTGGATCATCGACATCGGGCCTGGAGCGGGCGATGAGGGCGGAACGATTGTCGCAGCGGGGAAACCGCAACAGGTCGCTGCCGTCGCAAAGAGCGTTACGGCGCGGTACCTACCTCAATTCAAGGCTCGCGCGAACTAACCCACGCGTCGGGCCAAGCGCATTGGCAGAATGTCGAGCGTATGGATGGCGCCTCGTAGACTACTCTCCCTGATCAGCGGTCAGAAGGTGGCGCGCGCTCATGGCCGCGTGCTGAACTCTAACCGGGATCGACTTGGCTGCCGGAACCTTGGCTTTCTCGGCATGATGCCAAAGCGGGACGAGCGGATTGCATTCGGGATAATAGCCCGCAATACATCCCTCCGGCATATCGTAGGCCCACAACCCTGAATCCAGTCACGGGCCGTTGGATGCCGTCATCCACGGCAGTCGTCAAGGCGACTGTTTGTCCCTCCATTAAATTCAACCGGGCGATATCGTTCTGGTGCATCAGGACGACGTGGCGAGAGCCGTAGATACCACGAAATCGGTCGTCGTAATTCGCGGATTACAAAGGTGGTGGGACGTCGAATATCTAGGCGCTGCACCCGATCAGCGGTTTCAGACTGCGAACGAAATCCATATTCCGGGCGGGCGTAACGTTCGCTTTCAACTCGAGGGCGTCGATGTCATTCACTCGTTCTGGGTGCCGAGCCTTGCCGGCAAACAGGATCTCATTCCGGGCCGGCCCAACGAGCTCAGCATCCGGGCGGAACGGCCCGGCGTCTACCGCGGACAATGCGCGGAATAGCATGCGCATATGGCCTTCTTCGTGATAGCTGATGAGCCGTCAGTCTTTGAGGATTGGCTTAGCGTCCAGCGCGCCTCCGCCCTGCCGTCTTCCGACTCCGAAGTCTTGGCGGGCCAGCAGGTGTTTCTATCAAAGGCGTGTGCCGCTTGTCATACGATCCGGGGAACGTCGGCAAGAGGGACGACAGGCCCTGATCTTACCCATGTCGGCGGACGGAAATATATCGCCGCCGGGCTGTTGGAGACCACTCGCGGCTCGCTCGCGGCATGGATCGCCGATCCGCAAACGCTCAAGCCCGGCAACAATATGCCGATGGTACCGCTCAATCCGGAAGAACTGCGTTCCGTTTCCGCCCATCTGGCGAGCTTGAAATGACGGACCACGCCAAAACAGACGATCGATGCGACACCGATCTCGATCGATCTGCGCTCGATACCGTTCTCGCGGCCACCTGGAAAACGCCTGCCGGCTTTTGGGGTGCGTTGGCAACAGTAGATCATAAAATCATCGGCCGGCGCTATATCGTCACCGCCTTCGTGTTCCTGGCCCTTGGCGGCATTCTCGCTATCGTAATGCGCCTCCAACTCGCCCAACCCGAAGCGTGGCTGATCGGTCCTGATCGTTACAACCAGATTTTCACGGTGCACGGCACTAATATGATGTTCCTGTTTGCAGTGCCCGTGATGGAAGCCATGGCGGTATATCTGGTCCCGCTAATGGTCGGTACCCGCAACATCGCATTTCCGCGATTGAACGCATTTTCTACTGGATGTTTCTGGCCGGCGGCGCGCTGCTCTGGATCGCGTTCGCGCTCGACTTGGGGCCTGACGTAGGCTGGTTTGCCTACGTGCCGCTCTCCGGGCCGCAATACGCGCCCGGCAAGCGCGCCGACATCTGGGCCCAGATGATCACCTTCACCGAGGTCTCGGCGCTGGCCGTCTCCGTTGAAATTGTCGTGACCGTTCTCAAGCAACGCGCTCCGGGCATGTCACTGGACCGCATTCCGCTGTTCGTGTGGTCGATGCTGGTCACTTCATTCGTTGTCATCATGGCGATGCCAGCCGTTATGGTCGCGAGTACCCGCCTGATTCTGGATCGCCTGGTCGGAACCCATTTTTTCAACCCGGCGGAAGGCGGTGACGTCCTGCTGAGGCAGCATCTGTCTGGTTTTTCGGTCATCCCGAGGTTTCCATCATTTTCCTTCCCGCGGTTGGAATGGTCTCGACGCTGGTTGCGACCTTCGCGCGCCGCCCCGTCTTTGGTTACCTCGCGTTGGTAATGGCGCTGATTGCAACCGCCATTCTGGCGTTCGGGTTATGGGTACACCACATGTTCGTGGCCGGGTTGCCGCGACTCGGCGAGAGCTTCTTCACCGCCTCCAGCATGGCGATCGCCATTCCCGCCGGCATTCAGATTTTCTGTTGGCTAGCGACGCTATGGGACGGAAAACCGGTGTTCAAAACGCCACTTCTGTTCGTGATCGGCTTGATTATCACATTCGTGATCGGTGGGATGACGGGCGTCATGGTCGCATCAGTGCCCTTCGATACACAAGTGCATGACACCTATTTCGTGGTCGCGCATTTCCACTACGTGCTGATCGGCGGCGCTGTATTCCCGCTGCCCAGCGCCACGATTTCACCGTCGATCAGGCAGTCAGGAAGATTAGCGGCGGCTCGTGCGATCGCCGGGAACTTCCTTGTCCAATCGAGACCTTTGCGGGTCTTGAGCGTAACCTCGCCGCCGGCGACGCGCATCTGGACCCGATAACCGTCGAGCTTGATCTCATGGACCCCCGCATTTCCCGAAGGCGGACGATCGACCGAGGTACACAGCTGCGGCGCTATGAATGCCGGAAGGTGGCCGGACTTCTTCTTGGCGCGCTTGACTGGTTTGCCCGATGAGCGCTTAACTGCCGTGCGAGCAACGGCAGCGGCGCTTTTTGAACCCCATACTGCCTTGGCGGGGCGCCTCGCGCGCGCGGCGCCCATGAATGGTTTAGGCCCTTTGCCCTTGCCTTCCGCAATCTCGTCCATAGAACGACCGGAGGCCACCGACAGGTCATTTTTAAGGATGGTCTTCTTTCTGCCTTCGCGAGATGCTTCGTCGCGATGCTTGATCAGAAGCCAGTTGGTCCGTTTCTCGCCGTCGCGCGGACGCATGCGCGTGAGAATCCAGCCTCCGGACAACTTGTCTCCCTCGAGTGTGAAGTCGAGTTTTCCCTTGCGGTAGCTTTCCTGCGCGTCTTCGCATTCCCAATAGCCACGGTCCCACAACATCACCGTGCCGCCGCCATACTGGCCTTTCGGGAATAGTCCCTTCGAAATCACCGTAATCAAGCGGGTGATCCTCGACTTCGACGGCAAGACGCTTGTCAGCGGGATCGAGCGAGGGTCCTTTCGTCACCGCCCAGGATTTGAAAACACCGTCGATTTCCAGGCGAAGATCGTAATGCAGGTGAGAGGCTGCATGCTTCTGAACGACAAAACGCAGGCGTTTCGAAGCCTTGACGCGCCTAGTGCCGCGCGGCTCGTTAGTCTTTTCAAAGTCCCGCTTGGCTTGGTAGCGGGCGAGCAATTTCTTGACCACAGGCCTCTCCGATCGCTTCTGGAACAAAAAGCCGGCGCCTATGTTAAAGTTCCAGTTCAGGAGTTCGCGCTGAGGAGAGATTCGTGCTCGCGATGGAGGCCCGTTCGGTCGACAGCCTGCCACGCGGGGACGAGTGGCAGTATGAACCGAAATGGATGGCTTCCGTTGCCTGCTGATCCGCAGCGGCGACCGCGTTCGGATGCAGTCCAAGTCCGGACGCGACCTTGCCCGTTGTTTTCCCGAAGTGGTGATAGGAGCGAAGGGCATTGCCGAGACGCAATTCACGCTGGATGGCGAATTGGTGGTTCTAGTCGGCGAGCGATTTTCCTTCGACGACCTGCTGCAGCGAATTCATCCTGCGGCGAGCCGCATCAAGCGTCTTGGCCCACGAGACGCCGGCCGTGTTCCTTGCGTTCGACCTTCTTCGCTGTGGCGCGAATGACCTGGCGAGGATACCGCTCACGAAAAGGCGACCGGCGCTTGAACGGTTCGCCAAACGGTATTTCAAGAACGATCAGGTCTACCGACTTTCACCAGCAAGTCAAAGGTACGCCGATGCGAAGCGGTGGCTCGATTCAGCGGGAGGCGGGAGTGACGGCGTCATCGCCAAACGTACCGATCTTCCATATCAAGCCGGCAATCGCGAAGGTATGCAAAAGATCAAACGCATGCGCTCCGCAGACTGCGTGATCGGAGGCTTTCGTTACGGGGAGAAGCGTGCCGCCGGTCGCAAGGTAGTGGGTTCACTCCTGTTGGGCCTCTACGACGAAAAGGGCCTGTTGAACCCTGTAGGCTTCAGTTCAGGGCTAAAATCGGGAGAGAAGGCAGCGCTGGCCGATAAACTCGAGGCCATCGTCAGCGACCGTAGCTTCACCGGCAATGCTCCCGGTGGCCCAAGCCGCTGGTCGACTGGGCGCTCGGCGGAATGGCAGCCGCTCAAGCCGAAATTTGTCGTGGAGGTGTCCTACGACCATTTCACGGGTGGCCGCTTTCGGCATGGCACGACAATTCTGCGCTGGCGGCCCGACAAGAAACCGCGGCAATGCACGATGGAGCAGCTCCAGCAAAAATCGGTGCTGCCGGCAACGTTGTTCCGCAGGCGAGGGTAGGGTTGCGTCCGGCCGGAGCGCTTTGCAGACGGGTATTTTACGCGTCATAAGCGCCTCTACGCATTGTTCGGATATCTACAAAGACGGCAGGGTGGTCCAAGGTTCCGGGGGGAGTTCGGCCCTCGCGACGTCGCCGGCGATAACCGGTCCTCCAGTCCTGGCTACGGCTAGAACTCCGCATCTAAATCTCGGCCCGTTGACGGGTCCCATCAGCCGTTTTCTCAAGCCTTTCCGGAAGCGGTCGATGAGCACGCAGGGTGTCCGCAGCCCGGTTAGTTCGACGGAGGCTGCCGGTCCAAGGCGGATAATTGTGCCGAGCGGCAGCTCGGTCAACCGAAGGCCGACCGTGCTCACGTTCTCTCCAAGCTCGCCAGGCTGTACATCATAGCCTGCTGCCCGCAACTCGCAGAACAGCTCCGTCGTCATGAGGTGGACCTGGCGCAGGTTCGGAAGGTTGGGTTTGCGCCTGGCGAGATACCTGTGCCGAACATACTTGCCGGCGTGCGCATCCCCGTCCACCCCTTTGCCCCTCAATGAGCATAATCCGATCAACCGCCGGCTTGGAGAACCCGTGAACAGGGCTCGAAGCCACCGCAACCACTGAACCGGTCGGAGGCAATCGGTTTGATAATGTCTCCATTCCGACCTCGGCGCCGCCTAAGACCTCGACGCCGTCTAAGGCAGGGATACGGAATTGCGGCACGCCGCCGAAGTTGAATTGAATTCAGAAAACGCGAGTACTGACCCGCTAACACAACCGGAGCAGATCAAGGGCCATGACCTTTTGGCTAAGTGTGGGAAACCGCCGGCATATAGGCGACGACGTATGAGCTCGCTACCGGGCGGCGCATCCTAACCTCTCTTGGTGGCTTTCGCTCTTCGGTTATAGGGCGAACGATTTATTGGCCCCAAAGATGTCCCTTCACGCTGGGCCTTGCTGCGGATCGCCGCGATCGCCCGCTGCTCGACGCGATTCCTGTTCGGACCCCCTCGCGTATCTGATCGCTGGTGGAGGCGCCGCAATCGTAACCCTCGGGCTTATGCGGTCGGGATCAATCGCCTTTCGGGTGATGCGATGAAGCCGACGGCGACGATTCAAGAACTCGAGCGTGACAAGGTGGCAGCGAGGGAGATGGTTCGATGACCGATGTGACTGAAAAAGGATCAGACGTTATCAAGGATCTGGGGGGACGCAGCGCGCCGCAATCCGATCTCTGCGGTCCTCATCGGAATGGGGCTGGTATGGTTGTTCGCCGGCGGCAAATCCGCGGCAGGTCGGGGTGATATCCTTCAAAGGACAGGCCTGGATCGCCTTCCGGATGCGGCAAAGAACACGATTAGTGCCGCATAGGACCGTGTTTCATCGGCGTCGGACGCGCTACGGGAGACGAGCAGCGACGGTATCGAAACGGCGACCCGAATGGCCTCGGAATACGCAAAGGTCCTGCCGGATTCTGCCGATGTCTTTGGCAACGTGCGAGACAACCTGTCAGATCTGTTCAAGGCCCAGCCCCTGGCCCTCGGCGCCATCGGATTGGCCATCGATGCCGGCATTGCCGCGGCGTTGCTGGCCACGGAGATCGAAAATTCCTACCTTGGCGAAACCAGCGAAACCCTCAAAAGCAAGGCTGCCGAGATCGCAGGCGACCAGATCGAGAAGGCCGGTACGCTTGCGATGGACGTCGTCGAAACAATTGCAGAGGAAGCGCACAAGGAAGGACTCACGGTGGATGACGCCAAAAGAGATCACAGACACAATTTAGTGTGCCTACCAATATTGCCGGCTTGCCGGAGTATAGAATGGACCACAAAAGTGACAT
>Ga0308176_10001885_pt1 | contig 13195 bp, 10 predicted proteins | sample PhyCR2_3_FD_203890 | JGI IMG/M metagenome (GOLD analysis project Ga0308176, IMG submission 203890) | Soil microbial communities from UC Gill Tract Community Farm, Albany, California, United States - DLSLS.C.R2 | ecosystem: Environmental > Terrestrial > Soil > Agricultural land | place: USA... | reverse complement strand
CCCCGAGCTGAAGACGCTCGAGGACAAGGTGATCCCCGCCTTCGAGGCGTCGCACCAGGGCATCAAGGTCGAGTCGGTGCCCTACCCGTACGACGAGCTGCACAAGAAGCTGCTGACCGCGACCGCCGGCGGCACGCTGCCCTGCGTGGTCCGCAGCGACATCATCTGGGTCCCCGAGCTGGCCAAGCTGGGCAGCCTCGCCCCGCTGAGCGACGAGATGGACGGCTTCGACAAGATCGCGGCGGACACCTACGAGGGCCCGCTGGCGACGACGGAGTACGACGGCAAGAACTACGGCCTTCCCCTGGACACCAACACCCGGGTGCTGATGTACAACCAGGAGACCCTGGACGAGGCCGGCATGGACAAGCCGCCGGCCACGTTCGACGACATGCGCAAGCTCGCCGAGGGCCTCAAGGGGACCGGGGACTTCGCCTTCGCCGACAACGACACCGCGGGCTGGAACCTGATGCCGTGGATCTGGTCCGCCGGGGGCGACCTGACCGACGAGGGCATGACCAAGGCCACCGGCTACCTGAACTCGCCCGAGTCGGTCGCCGGCGTCCAGCTGCTCGTCGACATGTACAAGATGGGCGAGATCCCCGACCTGATCACCGGCGCCCAGGGTGGCACCGAGACCGCGGTCGGCCTGCCGAAGGGTGACTACGCCTCGATGCTGGACGGGCCGTGGATGTTCCCGATCTTCGAGAGCCAGAGCCCGAGCTTCGACCTCAGGACCGCGCCGATGCCGGCCGGCCCCGGTGGCTCGATCTCGGTGGTGGGCGGCGAGGACGTCGTGATGACCGACAGCTGCCCCTCCAAGGACGAGTCGATGCAGTTCATCGAGTACCTGCTCGGCGACGACGCCCAGAAGGCCATGGCCGAGACCGGCCAGATGCCCGTGCTCTCCAGCCTCGGCTCCGAGCTGACCGACATCAAGCCCTACTACGGCACCTTCGCCAAGCAGCTCGAGACCGCCCGGCCGCGGCTGCCGCACCCGGAGTACCCGAAGATCGAGGAGATCCTGAGGACCGAGGTGCAGAAGGCGTTCACCGGCGACGTGACCGTGCAGGAGGCCCTCGACAGCGCGGCCCAGCAGATCGACCCGATCCTCGCGTCCTGATGTCGGTCGACACCGAGCGTGCTCGCACCGGTCCCCCCGTCGGGACCGACGAGAACCGCCGCGCCCGCCCTCGTCCCCGGTCGGGGGCGGGCGCGCGGGGGTCCCGGCTCACGCCGTACCTGTTCCTGCTCCCGGGGCTGGTCCTCTTCGTCGGGCTCGTGCTGTGGCCGATCGTCCAGGCCGCCCGGATGAGCCTGGTCGACTGGAAGTTCACCCCCGGAGTGCCCAGCCCCTTCGTCGGGCTCGAGCACTACGACCGGGCCGTCCACGACCCGGTCTTCTGGAAGAGCCTGGTCAACACCGGGGTCTACATGGTGGCGACGGTCCCGACCCAGCTGGCGCTCGGCCTGGCCCTGGCGCTCCTGCTCAACAAGGCGATCATGGGCAAGGTCGCGTTCCGGGTGCTCTACTACCTGCCGGTCGTCACCAGCTGGGTCGTGGTGTCGCTGGTCTTCGAGTACCTCTTCTCGACCAACAGCGGCCTGGTCAACCACGTGCTGCACGACGGCCTGGGGATCGGCCAGGAGCCGGTCAACTGGCTCGGCGAGCGCTGGCCGGCGATGGCGGTGCTGAGCATGCTCGGGATCTGGAAGGGCGCGGGCTGGGCGATGCTGATCTTCCTGGCCGCGCTGCAGACCGTCCCCCGGGACCTGCTCGACGCGGCCAGCGTGGACGGTGCCGGCAAGGTGCGCACCTTCTTCTCGATCACCCTCCCGCAGCTGCGCCCCGTGGTGGCGTTCGTGACGGTGATGCTGGTGATCGGCGGCTTCAACGTGTTCATCTCGGTCTACGTCATGACCGGCGGAGGCCCCGGCGACGACACCCAGGTGGTGCTCACCTACATGTACAAGCAGGCCTTCGAGTTCCTCGACTTCAGCTACGGCTCCGCGATCGCCTACCTGCTGGCCATCATCATCTTCGGCCTGAGCTTCGCCCAGATGAAGCTCTTCAAGTACGACGAGGAGGCCTCGTGAACCGCCCGTCGGCAGGGACCTCCCTGCGCTTCGTCGTGCTCGTCGCCGGCGCGGCGGTCATGGTCGTGCCGTTCGCGATGATGGTCGCCACGTCGTTCAAGCAGCAGAGCTACGTGCTCACGCCCGACCTCGTGCCCGACCACGCGACGTTCGACAACTACGTGCGGGCGTGGACCTCGAGCGGCTTCGCCCACTACTTCCTCAACAGCGCGGTCGTCAGCCTCTCGACGGTGCTGCTGGTCCTGCTGCTCGGCTCGATGATGGCCTACGCCTTCGCACGCTTCGAGTTCGTCGGGAAGAGGGTCGTCTTCTACTCGATGATCGCGACCCTGATGATCCCCGGCATGATGCTGTTGATCCCGCAGTACTTCGTCGCACGCGACCTCGGTGTCCTCGACACCAAGACGGGGCTCGTGATGTTCTACGTCGCCGGTCAGCTGGCCTTCACGACGTTCCTGCTGCGCGGCTTCTTCGCCGGCGTCCCGCGCGAGCTCGACGAGGCGATGCTCATCGACGGCGCCAACCGGCTGCACATCTACTGGCACCTGATGCTGCCGCTCGCCCGCCCGGCGCTGGCCACGGCCGCGATCTTCACCTTCCTCGGCTCCTGGGACGAGTTCGTCTGGGCCGTGACCATCATCGACTCGCAGGACAACCGGACGCTGCCGATGGCGATCCAGCTCTTCCAGGGCCAGCACGGCACCTCCTGGGGACTGGTCTTCGCCGCTTCCACGATCGCGGTCATCCCCGTCATCGCGGTGTTCGTCGTCTTCCAGCGCTTCTTCGTCTCCGGCCTGGCGGCCGGTGCCCTGAAGGGATGAACCCGTGACGCAGACCGAACCCGCCTGGTGGACGACCTCGGTGGTCTACCAGGTCTACCCGCGCAGCTTCGCCGACTCCGACGGCGACGGCATCGGCGACCTGGCCGGCATCACCGGCCGGCTGGACTACCTGCACGAGCTCGGCATCGACGTGCTCTGGCTCTCGCCGATCTACCCGTCGCCCCAGGACGACAACGGCTACGACATCAGCGACTACCAGGACGTCGACCCGTTGTTCGGGACCCTCACGGACCTCGACGAGCTGATCGCGCAGGCCCACGAGCGCGGCATCAAGGTCGTCATGGACCTGGTCGTCAACCACACCTCCGACGAGCACCCGTGGTTCGTCGAGTCGCGCAGCAGCGTCGACTCTCCCAAGCGCGACTGGTACTGGTGGCGACCGGCGCGTCCGGGCACGACGCCCGGCGAGCCGGGCGCCGAGCCGACCAACTGGGGGTCGTTCTTCTCCGGCCCCGCCTGGGAGCACGACGAGGCGTCGGGCGAGTACTACCTGCACCTGTTCAGCCGCAAGCAGCCCGATCTGAACTGGGAGAACCCGGAGGTCCGGCAGGCCATCCACCAGATGATGCGCTGGTGGCTCGACCGCGGCGTCGACGGGTTCCGCATGGACGTCATCAACATGATCTCCAAGGAGCTGCCCCTGCGCGACGGAGTCGTGCCGACGGCCGAGGGCGACGGAGTCGTGCCGGCCGGCTCGGTCCACGGCGACGGCGGCCCGTACTACCTGTGCGGGCCACGCATCCACGAGTTCCTCGCCGAGATGCACGCCGAGGTCGTCGCCGGCCACGCCGACACCCTCCTCACCGTCGGCGAGATGCCGGGCGTGACCGTCGAGGAGGCACAGCTCTTCACCGACCCCGAGCGGCACGAGGTCGACATGGTCTTCCAGTTCGAGCACGTCGGCGTGGACCACGGCGCCGGCAAGTGGGACGTCGTCCCGCTGCGCCTCACCGCGCTCAAGGAGTCGCTGGGCCGCTGGCAGGAGGGCCTCGCGAAGGCCGGCTGGAACAGCCTCTACTGGAACAACCACGACCAGCCGCGCGTGGTGTCGCGCTTCGGCGACGACGGCGAGCACCGGGTCCGCTCCGCGAAGCTGCTCGGCACCGTCCTGCACCTGCACCGCGGCACGCCGTACGTCTACCAGGGCGAGGAGCTCGGCATGACGAACGCGCCGTTCGCCACCCACGAGGACTTCCGCGACATCGAGTCGGTCAACCACTACCGCTCGGCGGTCGAGCTCGGCGCGGACCCGCAGCACGTGCTGGCCGGGCTCCGGAGGATGGGCCGCGACAACGCGCGCACCCCGATGCAGTGGGACGCCTCGCCGAACGCCGGCTTCACGGCGGGGACGCCCTGGATCGGGGTCAACCCCAACCACGTCGAGGTCAACGCCGAGGCCGCGGTGGCCGACCCGGACTCGGTGTTCCACCACTACCGCCGGCTCATCGAGCTGCGGCGTACCGAGCCGGCGGTCGCCCATGGCGACTTCACGATGCTGCTCGAGGACGACCCGGTCGTCTACGCGTTCCTCCGCCGGCTCGGCGACGTCGAGCTGCTGACGGTCGCCAACTTCTCCGGGGACCCGGTGCGGCCGGCGGTGCCCCGGTACGACGAGTGGCTCGGGGCCGAGCTGCTGCTCGGCAACGTCGCGGACTCCTCCGGCCCGGAGCTGGCCCCCTGGGAGGCGCGCGTCCACCGGAGGACGGTGACCGGGTGAGCGACGCCGACCTGGTGCCGACCCGGACGGCGTACGGCCCCGACGACGACGTCACCCTGGAGTGGACCGGCCCACGGAGCCACTCGCGCCTGGTGGTGACGCGTCTCGGCGAGGTCGTGCGCGACCAGGACGTCGAGCCGCGCGAGCTCCTCGCGCTCGGACCGTTCCCGCTCGGCGGGTACGCCGTGCGGCTGGAGTCCGCGGACGGCACCGGCGACGCACGCACCGCCTTCGACGTGCTCCCCTCGCCGGTGGCCCGGCCCCGCTACGGCTTCCTCTCCGAGTTCGGCCCGGGCCGCACGCCGGACGAGAACGACACGGCCGCGCTCGGGCTCCGCCGGCTCCACCTGACGGCGGTGCAGTTCTACGACTGGGCCTACCGGCATGCCGACCTGGTCGGCACCGAGGAGGAGTTCGTCGACATCTGCGGCCGCACGTTGTCCCACGCGACGACCCGGGCGCTCATCGAGGCCTGCCACGAGGTCGGCGCGCAGGCGATCGGCTACGCCGCGGTCTACGGCGTCGGGATGGACCACGCCGACGACCATCCCGAGCGGCTGCTCCACCACCACGACGGCTCGAGGTACTCGCTGGCCGACCTGCTGGCCATCGGCAACCTCGACGCCGACAACCCGTGGCACGACCACATCATCGGGCAGTTCGAGCGGGCCCTCGCGGCGATGCCCTTCGACGGCCTGCACCTCGACACCTACGGGTCCCCGAAGATCGCCTGGGACCACGAGGGCCGAGCGGTCGACCTCGCCGAGCAGTTCCCGCCGTTCCTGCGCGAGGTGCGCCGCCGACTGCCCGGGGCGACGCTGTTCTTCAACAACGTCAACGACTACCCGACCTGGGCCACCGTCACGACGCCGCTGGACACGACGTACATCGAGGTGTGGGACCCGCACCGGGAGTACCGCCACCTGGTCGCGCTGGTCGAGACGGCGCGGCTCTCCGCCCCCGGGCGTCCCGTGGTGCTGGCGGCGTACCTCGTGCCGTTCGCCGACGGCTGCACGGCCGGTGCGCAGTGGGCGTTGCGGCTGGCCCTGGCCACGGTCTTCAGCCACGGTGGCCACTACCTGCTGTGCGGTGAGGGGAACGGCGTGCTCACGCACCCCTACTACCCGAACTTCGCGCGGGTCGACGAGCCGACCATGCTGCTCCTGCGCGACCTGCTCGACTTCGCGGTCGCCAACGGCGACCTGCTGTACGCACTCGAGGGGCGGACCGTGACCCACTCCCACCTGTCGGGTGACGAGAACGACGACCTCGCCGTGCAGGCGCCGGTGCCGGTCGCCCCGGACCCGCAGCCGGGCAGCCTGTGGGCGGTGGCGCGCACGTCCCTCGAGGGCCTGACACTGCACCTGATCGACCTCAGCAGCCAGACCAGCCTGGAGTGGAACCGGGCCAAGGAGCCGGGCAGCCCCCTCGGCGGGGTCTCGGTGCGGGTGCGGTGGGCCGGTGAGCGCCTGCTCTTCGGGAGCCCCGACCGGGGACCCGGACTGGTCGAAGTCGAGGTGGTCCGCGACGGCGACCACCTGGTCGCGACGCTGCCCGGGTTCACGGCGTGGGGGATGGTGCACCTGCCCCGGTGACGCGGCCCTACCGGGGCAGCTGGCGCCCCAGCTGGTCGAGGAACTCGTCGGCCATGGCGACCTGCTCCGCGAGCCGACGACGCCGCTCCCGGGCGTCGTCCGCGACCAGACGCAACCGGTCGACCAGGCCGGGGTCGGGTGCGTCGCCCTGGGCGCGCAGCGCCTCGATCAGGTCCATCACCTCGTGCATCGCCTCGAGGGTGAAGCCCAGCGGCTTCATCCGCCGGATCACCAGGAGCTTCTCGAGGTCCTCGGCCGTGTAGAGCCGGAACCCGCCCTCGGTGCGGGCCGACGGCGTGAGCAGGCCGATCTCGTCGTAGTGGCGCAGCGTGCGCAGCGAGAGCCCGGTGCGCTCGGCAATGTCGCCGATCTGCATCGGGCGCGGTGTCGCGGGCTCGGTGCCGCCGTCGCTGGCCAACTGTGCCGCCTCTCACGTCTGGATCTCGGGCCGCCGATTCGGGAGCAACCCTCACGTAACGGTAGGTTTGCCGTCGACCCCCACCGGAGAAACCTATGCCCACCTCCCCTGCCCAGACCCAGTCCCCGACCGGGCCCGCCCCCGTCCCCACCGTGCGTACGGCGCTGCGCTCACCGGCCCTGCTGCGCACCGAGGTTCTCGCCGGCCTGGTGGTCGCCCTGGCGCTGATCCCCGAGGCGATCTCGTTCTCGATCATCGCCGGCGTGGACCCGCGCATCGGACTGTTCGCGGCCTTCACGATGGCGGTGTCGATCTCCTTCCTCGGCGGGCGCCCCGCGATGATCTCGGCCGCGACCGGCGCGGTCGCGCTGGTGATCGCACCCGTGGTCCGCGCGCACGGACTCGACTACCTGGTCGCCACGGTGCTGCTCGGCGGCGTCATCCAGATCCTGCTCGGCGTGGCCGGCGTGGCCCGCCTGATGCGCTTCGTGCCGCGCTCGGTGATGGTCGGCTTCGTCAACGCCCTGGCGATCCTGATCTTCCTGGCCCAGGTGCCGCACCTCGTGCACGTCCCGTGGCTGGTCTACCCGATGGTCGCCGCCGGGATCGCCTTGATCGTGCTGCTGCCGCGGCTCACCCGCGTCGTACCCGCGCCGCTGGTCGCGATCGTGGTGCTGACCGCGGTGACGCTGCTGGCGGGGCTGGACCTCCCGACGGTCGGCGACGAGGGCGAGCTCCCCGACAGCCTGCCCTCGCTGTTCGTCCCGAACGTCCCGCTCACGCTCGAGACGCTGCGCATCATCGGCCCGTACGCCGTGGGCCTGGCGCTGGTGGGCCTGCTCGAGTCGCTGATGACCGCGAAGCTGGTCGACGACATCACCGACACCCACTCCGACAAGTCCCGCGAGGCATGGGGACAGGGCGCCGCCAACGTGGTCACCGGTCTCTTCGGCGGGATGGGCGGCTGCGCCATGATCGGCCAGACGATGATCAACGTGAAGGCGTCCGGGGCCCGCACCCGGATCTCCACCTTCCTGGCGGGCGCTTTCCTGCTCGTGCTCGTCGTCGGCCTCGGCGACGTGGTGGCGCTGATGCCGATGGCCGCGCTGGTGGCCGTCATGGTCATGGTCTCGGTCGGCACCTTCGACTGGCACAGCGTCCACCCCGCGACGCTGCGCCGGATGCCGCGCAGCGAGACGACGGTGATGGTCTCGACGGTGGTCGTCGTGGTCGCCACGCACAACCTGGCCATCGGCGTGGTCGTGGGCGTCCTCGTCGCGATGACGCTCTTCACCCGCCGCGTCGCCCACCTGGCCGAGACCCGGCGCGAGCTGGTCGAGGACGCCGACGGGTCGGTCCGGGCCGTCTACACGGTGACCGGCGAGCTGTTCTTCGCCTCCAGCAACGACCTCTACGCCCAGTTCGAGTACGCCGAGGACCCCGACGTGGTGACCATCGACCTGTCGCGGTCACACGTCTGGGACGCCTCCACGGTGGCCGCGCTCGACGGGATCACGACCAAGTACGCGCGCAAGGGCAAGAGGGTGCGGATCGAGGGCCTCAACACCGCGAGCGCCTCGATGCACGACCGGCTGTCGGGCCGACTGGCCGCCCACTGAGGGCTCCCGCGTTCCCCATTTGTGGGGCAGCGTCCCGGCCGCCCCGCGCGTAGCGTCGAGCGCCTGGGAGAACGGGAGGCTCCGTGGAGAGCGACTGGCTCAGCGTCAGCTGGAAGGCACTCGTCGTGCGCGGTGCGTGCGCCGTCGTCTTCGGCGTGGTCGCGATGGCCTGGCCGCTCGAGACGGCCACCGCCCTGGCCCTGCTCTGGGGCGTGTGGGCCATCGCCGACGGGGTCGGCGCCCTGGCACAGGCGTTCTGGCCCGGCGCCGGGTCCGGGTCACGCTGGCTGCTGGTCGCGATGGGCGCCATCGCCCTGATCGCCGGCATCTTCGCCGTGACCAGCCCGTCGCTCACCGCCGTGGCGCTGACCTGGATCCTCGGGATCTGGCTGATGGCGCGCGGCGTGTTCGAGCTGGGGGCGGCGGCGATGTCCACGACCACCGTGCCCCGGGGGCTGCTCGTGCTCAGCGGCCTGATCGACCTGCTGCTGGGCGTGCTGTTCGCCGCCAACCCCGGGAAGGGTGCCACCGGCATCGCGTTCCTGCTCGGGCTGGTGGCGTTCGTATGGGGCGTCGTGTTCGTGGGCATCGGGCTGTGGGTGCGCCGCGAGGGCGCCGGCCACCTCGGCCCTGCGGGTGCCGGCCCCTCCGCGGCCTGAGCCCCACTCAGGCGAGCAGGTCGCGGCTGATCTGGTCGACCGAGCCGACCCCGCTCAGCGCCATGGTCAGGTCCAGCTCGGCCCAGAGGTGCTCCATGACCGTGCGGGCACCGTCGGCGCCGGCCAGCGCGAGCCCGTAGACCCACGGCCTCCCCACGAGCACCGCGTGGGCACCGAGCGCGAGCGCCTTGAACGCGTCGGCTCCGCTGCGGACCCCGCTGTCGAAGAGGACCGGGACCCGCCCGTCGACCTCCTCGACGATGCCGGGCAGGGCGTCCAGCGAGCCGATCGCCCCGTCGACCTGGCGACCGCCGTGGTTGGAGCAGACGATGCCGTCCACGCCGTGCTCGAGGGCGAGCGCGGCGTCGCGGGGGTCCTGGATCCCCTTGAGCACGATCGGCAGCGAGGTGCGCTCGCGCAGGCCGGCGAGGTCCTCCCACGTCAGCGACGACCGGGAGAACACGTCGAGGAACGTCTCGACCGCGGCCCGCGGCAGCGGTGAGCGCAGGTTGTCCAGCAGGTCGCCGGGGTAGTGCCGCGCCATCGAGACCAGCGCCCTGACCGCCGCCAGCGTGGGGCGGGGCGTGGGCTCCTCGGACGGGGTCTCGGCCCGCTCCTCGACCAGGCGGCGGAACGCCGGGTCGCTGGTGTACTGCGCGATCCCCTCGGCCCGCGCGAACGGCAGGTAGGCGAGGTCGAGGTCGCGGGTGCGCCAGCCGAGCACGTGGGTGTCCAGGGTGACCACGATGGCCTCGCTGCCGATGGCCTCCGCCCGGGAGACGAAGGAGTCGACGACGTCGTCGTTGCTGCTCCAGTAGAGCTGGTACCAGCGGGGCGAGCTGCCCAGCGCGGCCGCGGTCTCCTCCATCGGCAGCGAGCCCTGCGTCGAGATCACCATCGGCAGGCCCAGAGTCCGCGCGGCCTCGGCGACCGCGCGCTCGGCCTCGCGGTGCGCCATCTCGAGCACGCCGATCGGCGCGAACAGCAGCGGCGCCGGGAGCCGCCGGCCGAACAGCTCGACCGACGTGTCGCGCTCCGCGACGTCGACGAGCATGCGGGGCACGATCCGGTGCCGGTCGAACGCCGCCAGGTTCGCCCGGGCCGTGTGCTGCTGGCCGGCGCTGCCGGCGACGTACGACCACGCCTGCGGGCTCATCCGGCGCTGCGCGGCCGCCTCGAGCGCCGCGGGCTCGACCGGCACGACCGGCCGGTGCCCGAAGACCCCGGCCCGGTAGATCCGGCCCTGCACCTCGCGGCCCATGCTGACGGCGGTGCTGGTGACACGGTTCCTCATCGTCTGCTCGCTCACCGCGCCAGTCTCCTACACGGTCGGACCACGCGCGCCGGCGCGACGGCCCCGCGCTCTGGCGCGACGGCCCCGCGGGGCGGAGACTCGGAGGATGGCGGTCCACATGCGTGACCTCGTGATGGGCGCACTGCCCGAGCTCCGGGTGCACCCGGTGGAGAAGTGGGTCCGGGCGAGCGTGGGTGATGACCTGGTGGTCAGCTCACGGGCCGCACGGTTGGTGTGGGAGCCGCGGCGGGTGGTGCCGACGTACGCCGTGCCGCGCGAGGACGTGGACGGCTCGCTCGTCCCCCACGAGGCCACCGCCGAGACCACTGGCCAGGAGCACCCCGTCGCCCTGGGCGCGGGCGGGCCACCGGTCCTGGACCCGCGAACCCCGTTCTCCGTGCACAGCTGTCCGGGGGCGCCGCTGACGATCCGGACCGCCGACGGTGACCTCCCCGGCGCCGCCTTCGCCCCGGTCGACCCGGACCTGGCCGGCTACGTCGTCCTGGACTGGAAGGCCTTCACCCAGTGGTACGAGGAGGACGAGGCGGTGATGGGGCACCCCCACGACCCCTTCGACCGGATCGACTGCCTGCGCAGCAGCCGCCACGTCCGGATCAGCGTCGACGGCCACGTGCTGGCCGAGACCGACCGGGCGACCCTGCTCTTCGAGACGCCGCTGCTGGTCCGCTACTACATCCCCCGCGAGGACGTGGCGATGGAGCTGCTGGAGCCCAGCACCCTGCACACGGTGTGCGCCTACAAGGGCCGGGCGTCGTACTGGTCCGCCCGGGTCGGCGACCGGACGCTCCCCAACGTCGCCTGGACCTACGAGCAGCCCCTCCACGACGCGGTGCCGGTGCAGGACCTCGTCGCCTTCTTCACCGAGCGCGTGGACCTGAGCGTCGACGGCGTGGACCTGTCGCGCCCGGTCACGCCGTGGTCCGAGCAGCCGCCCGGCTAGGCATCACCGGCGGGTCAGCAGCGCCGGATCACGCCGGCGGCGCGGCGAAGACCTGGATCACCGTCTCGCCCGGGCAGTCCGCGGACTCCCGGATCGCCCAGCGGCCGGACTGGTCGTCCGACTCCCAGTTCGCCTCGGCGTCGTGCTCCTCGGTCTCCCCCTCGGTGATCTCGAAGCCCGCGTCGACCGCGTCGTGGTTGAGGAAGTCGAGGATGTCCTGGAACGGCGCCGACGAGATGCCGGTGACGATCACGCCGGTCTCGCCGCGGTCCTCCACGTCGTAGACGGTCGTCTCCGCCGGGAACGCCCAGGCCTCGGGGAACCCCTCGCCGTACGGCTTGTCGACCGGGTCGGCGTCGGCGCGGCAGACGCTGCGGTCCGCGGCCCCCTCGAGCTCGTGCTCGGCCGCCTGCTCCCTGGCCTGCTCCGACGACGACTCGGCCTCGCTGTCACCGCCGCAGCCGGCGAGGCCGGGCGTGACGAGCAGCAGCGCGCCGGCCAGCGCGAGGGCCGCCCGCGTCACCGGGTGCCCCGGGGGTCGTACTTGGGGAACAAGGTCTTTCCTCCGGTCTGCCGCGCGATGGTCGCGTAGGCGTCGTGGCCGTTCTTCCTCGGGTTGTCGACGCAGGTGCCGATGCAGCCGTCGGCGTACCCGACCAGGACCCGGCCGTGGTCGTCGAGCGTCACGTCCATGAAGTCCAGCAGGTTGCGGTCGTCGCCGCAGGTCGTGCCGCTGGTGCACAGGGAACCCCGCTGGACCGGGTCCTTCGGGGTCGCGTCCCGGGTCACCCAGGTCCGGCCGCCGTCGTAGGTGGTGCTGATGTAGAGGTGCCAGACGCCGTGGAACTTCTTGGCGTTCTGGTAGTCGCCGCCGGTGGTGGTGCCCAGGAACGCGAAGGCGGCTCGGTCGTCGCTGCCGGCGATCATCGCCGGGAACACGGCGTTCTTGACGCCGAGGTCGCCGGCGACCTGCTGGCCGTACTTCCAGGTCCGCCCGTGCGTCGTGCTGGTCGCGACGCCCGGCCGGCCGTCGGCGCCGACGTACCCGAAGTAGACGGCGTTGTCGGCGCTGATGGCCACCGACGGGTCCGAGCCGTCGTTCGCCGTGCTGGACGGCACCTTGCGGATGGTCCAGCTCTGGCCGTCGTCGCGCGAGACCACGACCGCGGCGCGCTTGCCGCAACCCTTGTTCGGGAGGTACGCCGTGCCGTCCGGGCCGACCTTGACGTGTCCGTGCAGGCCGCCGCACTGGGTGAGGTCGTACGTCGGGACGCCGGGACCGAACGTCGTGCCCCCGTCGTGCGAGGCCGCGCACAGCGCGGTGACGATGTCCTGGCTGCAGTAGTAGACGCTGTGTCCGTAGTCGTTCGTCGGCAGGCCGCCGAGCCCGCCCTTCGTGTACGGCCCGCCTCCGAGGGTCTGGTGGTCGACGCCGGCCGGGATGCCGCCTCCGGTGCTGGGCGACCAGGTCTCGCCGTCGTCATCGGTGTAGCAGGTGAGGGACTCGGCCCCGGAGAGCTGGGACTCGAAGGTCCGGCCGGTGCTGCGGTCGGTGAACAGGATCGGGTCGAGGCTCTCGGTGCTGCCCTGCGGGCAGCCGTTGGCGGCATGGGCGGAGACGTCCTTCCAGGTCGCCTCGCCGTGCGCCCACCGGACCCTGTAGGTCGAGAGGTAGGCCTGGTACATCGTGGCGTCGGTCCGGAAGCTGTTGCCGATCGAGGGCTCGCCGGCGTCGTTGGCATCGGTGAAGGACCGCGGCGCCTTGTAGTTCCTGAACGTGGGCGGCTTGTCGTCGCCGGGCTGCGGGTTGGCCGGCCGGTCCACGAGCCTGGCCGTGGCCCGGTAGCTCTCACCTGCCGGCGCGAAAGGCACCACCCGCACCGTGTAGTCCCCCGCCCTGGGGGCGGCGAGGATCAGCTCGGGGTCGCTGCTCGAGGCCGCGGTGGCGACCGTCTCGCCCTTGGCGTCGAGCAGGTAGGCGTCGAAGTCCGCG
>Ga0308176_10001884_pt1 | contig 13198 bp, 14 predicted proteins | sample PhyCR2_3_FD_203890 | JGI IMG/M metagenome (GOLD analysis project Ga0308176, IMG submission 203890) | Soil microbial communities from UC Gill Tract Community Farm, Albany, California, United States - DLSLS.C.R2 | ecosystem: Environmental > Terrestrial > Soil > Agricultural land | place: USA... | reverse complement strand
CCGGCGATGAGCAGGAGCATGATCGCTGGGACTACGCCGAACATGTCTGCAAGGCGCATGATCAGCGCATCGGCCCAGCCGCCGTGATAGCCCGCGATGCCGCCGAGCGCGATCCCCACCACCGTGGCGAACAGCGTCGCCTCGAGCGCCGACCACTCGCTCGTGTGCAAGCCGTAGAGCGTCCTCACGAGCAGGTCACGACCGAGAGCGTCGGTGCCGAGAAGGTGCCACCCGCTCAGCAGCGGGGCGTGGTCGCGCCACCGGTCAGAGAGGTCGATCGTCTGCGGGGAAGGCGCAACTCGCGGGGCGATCGCGCCGATCACGAACACAATGGCGAGGACGATGCCGGCGCTCACGGCAACCGGTTGCTGCATCAATCGGCGCCAGGTCCGCCCTCGCACGGCCCGGCGCGGCTCGCGACGCGTGGTCGCCGTTCCAGCCTCGAGCACGCCCGACACCTCAGTCGGACCTCATGCGCGGGTCGAGCAGCGCGACGACGACCTCGCTGAGCACGGACGCCGTGAACATGAAGGCCGCGCCGATCAGCAGGAGGAGCATCAGGGCGTAGGTGTCGACCTGAACGATCCCGTCGACGTTGTACGGCAGCAAGGTGAGGAAAAGCATCCCGACTCCTCCGAGCCTGAAGATGTAGTCGACAACGAGCGTGGCCCCGAAGATCAATCCGAGGCCCGACACGAGCGAGGGCACGAACGTCACGAATGCGTTCCTCAGGGCGTGGTGCACTAGCACCGCCCGCTCGGTGAGGCCCTTGCCGCGCGCGACCGTGATATACGGAGCGTCGAGGGTGTCGATGAGAGCGTTGCGCAGGTAGCGCGCGTTCACAGCGACGAACCCGAGCGCGAGCGCGATGGCGGGGAGTGCCAGGTGGTAGATCACCTGGCCGACGTGGGTCAGCCCGTGACCGGCCGCCGGGCACCGCGCGGTGTGGATGTCGATCCCCTGTCCGCCCGGACAGCTGCCCGCCCAGCCGGCTTCAGGGAACCAGCCGAGCCCCCAGCCGAGTGGGACCCGGCCGAACCCCTGCTGCAACACGATCGCCACCACGAACACCGGCACCGCCCAGGCGGCGTAGGTGCCGATCCGCAGCCCGGCGTCGAGAGCAGAGCCGCGTGTCGCAGCGGAGATGCAGCCCACCGGAACGGCGATGACGACCACGAGGACGAGAGTCAGAGCGAGCAGCAGCATCGTCCGGCCGAATGCGGCCCCCACCAGAGGCAGCAGGTGGGGATGGATCAGGCCGTGCGAAAAGCTCCGGCCGGTCGGCAGGCCGCGTAGCCACATCCAGTACGCGTGGGAGGTCGACGTCCCGCGCAGCGGGAAGAACTTCGAGGCGAAGTAGTAGAAGCTCAGCGACAACGTCGCGAACATGGCGACGAGGCCGAAGGCCAGCCGCCGCAGAAGAAAACCGGTCATCGACCACATGATGTTCATTGCGACCGTGGAAGGCAAAATCGCCGCAACGAGCACGGCGGCGGGAGAAACGGGGCGGCGCCCTGGCCCCTCCGACCCCGTCGCCGCGCCGGGTAAATCTGCCGTCCAGCCTCCACGGCCCGCTTGACGCGCTTGGGTCAAATGGCCGACGGCCGAGAGAGCCCGCCTGACGGCGCATTTCGCCTCGGACCCGGGCTAGGTTCACGGCCTGGCCCGACTCCCCGCCTATCTCCGCTCGCTCGACCCGCGCCTACCGCGGCCGGTCTACGTGCTGGAACTCGGAGCGCTCGTCAACGCCTTCGGGAACGGTGTCGTCCTCCCGTTCCTGCTCATCTACCTCCACAACGTGCGCGGCATCCCGTTCGGGCTCGCCGGCACGGCAGCCGCGGTCCAGTCGGCAGCGGCGCTCGCGAGCGGCTTCCTCGGCGGGACGCTCTCCGACCGGCTCGGTCCCAAGCGGGTGCTGCTCGCCTCGCTCGCGGTGATGACGGTCGCCTTCGCGCTGATGCCTCTGATCCAGACAGCGTGGCAGGCGTTCGCGATTTACACGCTCTGGGGCATCGGCAGCGGCTCGTTCTGGCCGTCGCAGTCGGCCCTCCTCGCGGGGCTCACCCCGGCCACGCGCCGGGCCCCCGCCTACGCCCTGCAGCGGCTCGCGATGAACGTCGGCGTCGCCCTCGGCGGCGTCGTCGCAGGCCTGATCGCGTCGGTCGCAGATCCCGGGAGCTTCACGATCCTGTTCGCGATCAACTGCGTCACGTTCGTCGGCTACATGGTCGTGCTCACCCGCGTCCGCGCCCCCGCTCTGCACGACGCACGGCTCGGCGGCAGCTGGCGCGCCGTCGCGCACGACCGGGTCTTCACCCTCTACACGCTGCTCAACGCCGCCTTCATGACGGCGGCCATCTCGCTCGTGGTCGAGCTGCTGCCGGCGTTCGGGAAGAACGTCACGGGGATCAGCGAGACGGAGGTCGGCATCGTGTTCGCGCTCGATGCGCTCGGAGTCGCCCTCTTCCAGCTCCCGGTCGTGAAGCTCTCGGAGGGACGAAGCCGGATGCGCGGCCTCGCGCTGATGGGGACGCTGTGGGCCGGGACGTGCCTCGCCGTCTGGGCAGCCGGATCCTGGACACGCGCCACCGAGGCGTTCGGAATCCTCGCCGCCGCGGTGCTCGTGTTCGCCGTCGGCGAGTGCCTGCACGGCGCGATCCACGCCCCGCTCAGCGTCGACCTCGCGCCGCCTCAGCTCGTCGGCCGCTACGTCGCCGCCTCGAGCATCTCGTGGCAGATCGGCTGGATCATCGGCCCGGCCGCCGGCGGCTTCCTCCTACAGCACCGGCCGCTCCTGCTCTGGCCGCTCGCCGCAGCCGTCAACCTCGCCTGCGCGGCGGGCGCACTGGCGCTCGAGCCGCGGCTGCCCGCGCAGGTGCGCCTGACGCCGCGCGGAGAACCCGCTTCGGGAGTGCCTATCGCAGCGAGCGGGTAGCATTCCCGAGCCATGCCAGCGACCGTCGACCCTCTCAGTACCAATGCCCAGCCTGCCGCGCATCCGCTCGCGCCGCGCTGTCCCGGGCACTCCGGTCGTCGAGACGCGGCCGGAACCGGCTGAGCTCCGCGCCGGCGGAGTCACCTGGGTCCACCTCCTCGCGCCGACGGCGGGCGAGGCGCAGCTCCTTGCGAGCCGCTTCGGATGGCACCCCCTCGACGTCGAGGACGTCCTTTCGCGGCGCCAGCGCCCGAAGGTCGACGCCTACGACGGCGACGACGACGGTCGCGGCAGTTATGTCTTCACCGTCCTCCACTTCCCGGTCTACGACGCTGCGGTAGGCCGCCTCAACGCCGGCGAGCTCGATGCCTTCGTCGGGCCGGACTACCTCGTCACGCTGCCCGCGGTCGAGCTGCGCCCGGTGAGCCTCCTGTTCCGGCGCGCGGAAGAGAGCGACGAGTTCCGCGAGCAGCTCCTCTCACGCGGCTCGGGCCGTCTGTTCTACGAGGTGCTCGACGACCTCTACGACTACTGCTTCCCGATCCTCGACAAGATCGGCTTCAAGCTCGAGCAGATCGACGAGTCGATCGGCGAGGACCAGGGGGCTCGCGACCTCGTCACCGACATCCACAAGGTCAAGCAGGAGATCATCTCCTACCGCAAGATCATCAAGCCGCAGCGGCCGACGCTCAGGCAGCTCGAGCGGCAGATCGAGCGGCTCCGGCCGGAGGAGCTCGAGCTCTACTTCGACGACCTCGTCGACGCGAGCGAGCGCATCTGGGACCTGCTCGACAACTACAAGGAGGTCGTGGAGGCGCTCGAGGACACGAACGAGTCGCTCATCTCGCACCAGCAGAACGACATCCTCTACGTGCTCACGATCTTCAGCGTCGTGATGCTGCCGCTGACGTTCCTGACCGGCTTCTTCGGCATGAACGTCGACTTTCCCGGCTTCGACAGCGTGGGCGCGTTCTGGGGAAGCCTCGGACTGATGGCGGTCGCCATCGTCGGCATGCTCGCCTTCTTCCGCTGGAAGCGGTGGCTCTGAGCCCGGGGTCGCGCGCCGGTTACGCGGGCTCGTCGCCCGCCTGCGCCTGCTCACCGGTTCCGGCCTCGGTGGCCGGCTCGGCCGGCGTCACGGAGGGCTCGGGAGGCGTTGCGGGCGCGGCCGGCGCGGCCGGAGCGGCCGGCGTGGTGGTCGCCGAGGAGTCGGACTCGGAGTCGGAGCCTCCGAAGAGGCGCTTCAACCAGTTGGTCATGCGGCGATGCTACAAGCTTCCAGCGCGCAAGTAGCCTCCTCCCCGTGAAGCGGCTGTGGGCGCCGTGGCGACTCGAGTACGTGCAGCACGCGGACGAGGGCGACGAGTGCGTCTTCTGCCGCGCCGCCGCGCTGCCGGAGGACGAGCCGGAGCTCGTCATCCACCGGGGAGAGCTCGCCTTCGTCCTCCTCAACAAGTTCCCGTACGCCTCCGGCCACCTGATGGTCGCGCCGTACCGGCACGGCTCAGCGTTCGACGACCTCGAGGAGGAGGAGGCGCTCGAGACGCACCGGCTCGCAGCCGAGGCGATCGCCTCGCTGCGGGCCGTCTTCGCGCCGGAGGGCTTCAACGTCGGCTGGAATCTCGGCCGCGTCGCCGGCGCGGGCATCGTCGACCACGGCCATCTCCACGTCGTGCCCCGCTGGAACGGCGACACGAACTTCATGCCGGTGCTCGCCGACATCAAGGTCATCCCCGAGCACCTGCTCGAGACACGCCGCAAGCTGGCCGAGGCCTGGCCCGCGCGGTAGTCGCGGCGATCCCGGCCGAACGGCTGGCGTCGGAAGCGGCGCCCAGGGGTATGACGAGACCATGGCTGTCGATGTCGTTGCCGTGCTCGTGCTCGTCCTGATGGCTGCGGACATCTTCCGCATGCTGTTCGTCGACACGGAGCTCCAGCGCGACCCGGTCCGCCGCCGGAACGACTCCTAGCGGTTAAGCCCTGCGCACGCGGGTGGCGAGGTACGCCACGAGCGTAACGACGGCTACCGCCTCGGCCGCGAGCGCGATCACCATCCCCGCGCGATAGCCGTCCTCCTGGAAGCCGAACAACGGCTGGTGCTCGCTGACGAACAGGAAGACGAACGACGTGGCTGCCAGCCCGATCCCACCGAGAGCGAGCAGCACGTGGACTCGCCGCAGCGGTGCCGCCGGAACGAGCAACCCGAGGCCGATCAGCGTGGCTCCCGCGAAGTTGAGCAGGAAGAGCGGACCGATGACGGCAACCGTGTCGCCGTCGGCGAGGTACTGCTGCAGATGGACGGCACCGACGACGAGCACCGCGATCGCGCCGAGCGTCCGCAGGATCGCGGACAAACGGCCGGACTGGTCCTCGGGAGATAGCGCCTCGTCGGGCAGCGGCCTCGCCGAGTACGTGCTCCTTTCGCGTAGCTAGCTCATGCCGAGCCACCTCCTCCGCAGCCTGGCGCGACCGGCGCCGGACCTATGGCCCCCACCACGACCGCGCCCAGAGGTCGCATAGCGACCCTCCTCTCGCGTAGTGGTCTCTCCTTCTTACGCGGCGTGCGCAGGACCGGTTTCAGCCTGGATCCTTCGCTTGCCTACGAGTGAAGAGCGGGAGACGGGACTCGAACCCGCGACCCTTGGCTTGGGAAGCCAATGCTCTACCAACTGAGCTACTCCCGCGGCTGCCGCGATTGTAGCCCGGCCATAATGGAACCCCAGACAGCGAGAAGCGAGACAGGGAGATCCCATGCCGAACACCGAGCTGCACGAGACCGCCGCAGCACTCGTCGCCGAGGGGAAAGGGATCCTCGCCGCCGACGAGAGCACCGGCACTATCAAGAAGCGCTTCGACACGATCGGCGTCGAGTCGACCGAGGAGAACCGGCGCGCGTACCGCAACCTCCTCTTCACGACGCCGGGCGCCGAGGAGTACATCAGCGGCGTCATCCTCTACGACGAGACGATCCGCCAGAAGGCCGACGACGGGACGCCGTTTCCGGAGCTGCTCGCGTCGAAGGGAATCATCCCGGGAATCAAGGTCGACCAGGGCGCCAAACCACTTGCGCAAGCCGAGGGCGAGACGGTGACCGAGGGGCTCGACGGGCTGCGCGAGCGGCTCGAGGAGTACCGCGAGCTCGGCGCCCGCTTCGCCAAATGGCGCGCGACCTACTCGATCAGCGGCACGCTGCCCAGCGAGTACTGCATCTGGACGAACGCGCACGCGCTCGCCCGCTACGCCGCGCTCTGCCAGGAGGCCGGGATCGTCCCGATCGTCGAGCCCGAGGTCCTGCAGGACGGCACGCACTCCATCGAGCGCAGCGGCTTCGTCACCTCCCGCGTGCTCGCCGCCGTCTACACCGAGCTGTTCGACCAGCGCATCGACGTCGAGGGGACGCTGCTCAAGCCGAACATGGTCCTCTCCGGCTACGAGGCGGCCAACCGCGCCGGCGTCGACGAGGTCGCCAAGGCAACGCTGCACACGCTGACGAAGCACGTGCCGGCGGCGGTGCCCGGCGTCGTCTTCCTCTCGGGCGGCCAGTCCGACGAGGACGCGACCGCCCACCTCAACGCGATGAACGCCCGCGGGCCGCACCCCTGGCAGCTTTCCTTCTCCTACGGCCGCGCCTTGCAGGCACCCGCGCTGAAGGCATGGGGCGGCAAGGAGGAGAACGTCGAGGCCGGCCAGCGTGCGTACTACCACCGCGCGAAGATGAACGCGGCCGCGCGCAGCGGAAGGTACGCGCCCGAAATGGAGCGCGAGGCCGTCGCGGCGTGAAGCTGACCGATGCCGGGCTCGAGACGGTGCTCGTCTTCGACGAGGGGATCGAGCTGCCGGAGTTCGCCGCGTTCCCGCTCGTCGACAGCGACGACGGCCGCGCCGCGCTCCGTCGCTATTACACGGCGTTCCTCGAGCTCGGCCGCGACCGAGGCGTGCCCCTCGTGCTCTCGGCGCCGACCTGGCGTGCCAATCCCGACTGGGGGCGCTCGCTCGGATACGAGGGTGACGACCTCGGGGCGGTCAACCGTCGCGCGATCGCGTTCCTCGAGGAGGTCCGCGACGAGGTTCTCGAGCCCGCGGACCGTGATGCCGTCGTGATCGAGGCTTGCATCGGGCCGCGCAGCGATGCGTACCGCCCGACCATGCTCATGGACGCGGGCGAGGCCGAGCAGTACCACGCGGCGCAGCTCGGCGCGCTCGCCGAGACCGGCTGCACCCAGGTGTCCGCTCTCACGCTGGCGTATCCGGAGGAGGCGATCGGCATCGTCCGCGCGGCAACCGCTGCCGGTCTTCCGGTCGTCGTCGGCTTCACGGTCGAGACCGATGGCCGTTTGCCTAACGGCGCGTCGATCGAGGACGCGAGCGTCGCCGTCGATGCAGCGACCGACGGTGCGGCGCAGGGCTTCATGATCAACTGCGCCCACCCCACGCACTTCGCCGACGCGCTACCCGAGGGCGACGCGCGGCAGAGGATCCACGGGCTGCGTGCCAACGCCTCCACTCGCAGCCACGCCGAGCTCGACGAGACCGAGGAGCTCGACTCGGGCGATCCGGCCGACCTCGCCGCGCGGTACGTCGCCCTCCGGCGCGACCTTCCCCAGCTCGAGGTCCTTGGCGGCTGCTGTGGGACGGACATCCGCCACGTGACCGCGATCTGCGACGCTTGGCTCGCGGACGACGCGGCGTAGCGCTACTCGACCGGCCAGGGCAGCCGCACCGGAACGAACTCACCCGGCCAGTCCGCGTACGCCTCGTCCGGGTCGGGCGTGTCCTTCGCGGCCGAGGCCCCGTACTTCCCGGCGACCTCGCTGATGGGATAGAAGAGGCCGTCCTCGGGCTTCGTCCCGAGCATCAGGATCACACACGGCCCCTCGCCGGCGCCCACGAAGATGTGCGAAGTACCTGCCGGGCAGTGCACGTAGTCCCACTGCCGCAACGCTCGCTCTTGCTCTTCCACGACGAGCACGCACTCGCCCGCGAGGACGAGGAATCCCTCTTGCCCGTCCTCCGAGTGGTAGAGCCCGTTCGGCTCGCCCGGCCAGAGCACCGTGACGTTGACGGCGATGTCCCGAAAAGGCGCGTCGCGACCCTCCAGCTGGTAGCGCGCCCCGCCCTTCTCTTCGTTGCGCAGAGCGAGAGCGTCGCCGAGGGTGAGCACGAACCAGCCCTCCGAGCCGACGTGGCGACCGTACGGCGTGTCCTCGATGCGGGCCTCGTCCGTCACGTGTACTCGAAGCCCGTCAGGGCGGACAGCTTCGCGAGCGACTGCTGCGCGACGACGCGTCGCACCGTGCCCGAGCGCGAGCGCATCACGATCGAGTCGGTGACCGCGCCACCGGGCGTGTACCTGACACCCTGCAGCAGCGAGCCCGTCGTGACGCCGGTCGCGGCGACGAAGACGTCCTCTCCCGACACGAGGTCGTTGGTGTGTAGGACGCGTGCCGGGTCGAGGCCGGCGTCGAGGAGCTGCTGCCGCTCGTCGTCGTTGCGTGGCCAGAGGCGTCCCTGGATCCCCCCGCCGACGCACTTCAGCGCGGCGGCGGAGATCACGCCCTCGGGCGTGCCGCCGATCCCGTAGAGCATGTCGACGCCGGTCCCCGGCTGCGCCGCCGCGATCGCCGGCGCGACGTCGCCGTCGCGGACCAGGCGCACGCGCGCGCCCGCCTCGCGGAGCTCGGCGATCAGGTCGTCGTGGCGGTCGCGCTCGAGCACGACGACGTCCACCTCGCGTGGCGTCTTGCCGAGCGCTTCGGCGACGGCGCCCACGTTCTCGGTCGGGCTGCGCTCGATGTCGATCGCGCCGATCGCCTCTGGCCCGACGGCGATCTTCTCCATGTAGAGCGCGGCTCCGGGGAAGAGCATCGTGCCGCGCTCGGCGACGGCGATGACCGCGATCGCGTTCGGCTGCCCGAGCGCCGTGAGCCGCGTCCCCTCGAGCGGATCGACCGCGACGTCGACCTCCGGCCCCTCGCCGTTCCCGACCTCCTCGCCGTTGTAGAGCATCGGCGCCTCGTCCTTCTCTCCCTCGCCGATCACGACGATCCCGCGCATCGAGACGCTGTCGAGGACGAAGCGCATCGCGTCGACAGCGGCCTGGTCCGCGCTTTCCTTCTCGCCGCGGCCGATCCACCGCGCGGCCGCCATGGCGCCCGCCTCGGTCACGCGGACGAGCTCCAGCGCGATATTGCGGTCGGGGGCCTGCCGAGCGCTCACGGCCTCACATCCTTTCAGGTGCCTCGACCCCGACGAGGTCGAGAGAGCGCGCGATCACGGTCTGGGTCGCGCGGCAGAGGCCGAGCCGGAACGCCTCCTGCTCGCTCTCGAGCACGCGGTGCTCGTGGTAGAAGCGGTGAAAGTCGTCGGCGACTCGGATCGCGTAGGTTGGAACACCCTGCGGCCCGCGCTTCACCAGCGCCTCCGCGACGACCGCCGGCAGCTCGGCGAGCCGCTTCACGAGCTCGCGTTCCTCGGCCGCGAGCGGGCCTTTGGGCTTGGCGGAGAGGGCAGCATCGCCGGCGTTGCGGAGGATCCCGGCGATCCGGGCGTGCGCGTACTGGACGTAGTAGACCGGGTTCTTCTGCGAGCGCTCGGCTGCGAGGTCGACGTCGATCTCGATCGTCTGGTCGGGGCCGCGGTTGGCGAGGTACCAGCGCGCGGCATCCACGCCGATCTCGTCCATGAAGTCGTCGAGCAAGACGACGTCGCCGCGCCGCTTCGACATCTTCGTCTGCGCGCCGCCTCTCGTCAGGTGGACGAGCTGGTAGAGGACGACCTCGAGGCGCTCGGGGTCGTAGCCCAGCATCCGCGCGACTGCCGCGTACCAGTTGCGGGTGCCGTGATGGTCGGCCCCGAGGACGTAGATCGCACGGTCGAAGCCACGCTCGAGCTTGTCCACGAGGTAGGCGACGTCGGCGGCGCGGTAGGTGGGCGAGCGGTCTTCCGAGCGAAGGAGCACCCGGTCCTCGTCGTCGCCGTACGCCGACGAGCGCGCCCACAGCGCGCCGTCCTTCTCGTAGGTGTCGAGCTTCGGCAGCAGCTCGGGCAGCCGCTGCTCGAGCTCACTCTGGAGCCGGAAGCTGTCGAAGTGGATCCGGAACCGCTCGAGCGTCGTCTCGATCCCCTTCAGCATCAGCGGCACCGGGTCGCCCTTCAAAGCGGCGAGATCGCGGATGTACGCACCCTGATAGCCGTCCTCGGGCGGCTCCTCGCCGCGCCGGACGGCCTCGACCGAGGCCCGAAATCTCTCGATCTGCGCGCCCGAGTCGTTGTAGTAGTACTCGCGCTCCACCTCGTGACCCGCGAGCTCGAACAGACGGGCGAGCGAATCACCGTACGCGCCGTTGCGAGCGGACGAGACCGGGATCGGCCCCGTCGGGTTGGCCGAGACCATCTCGACCTGCACCCGCTCGCGCCGCTCAGGGACGCCGCCTCCGTACGCGTCCCCGTCCTCGAGAATCGCGGCGAGCGTCGACGCGAACCACTCGTCGCGGAGGAAGAGGTTGACGAAGCCCGGCCCGGCGACGTCGGCCCGGTCGACGGCCTCGAGCCCGGCTGCCGCTTCTGCGATCTCCGCCGCGATCTCCCGCGGCGGCCGCCGCCGCGTCCCGGCGAGCTGCAGCGCGACGTTCGTCGCGTAGTCGCCGTGCTCCGGCTCGCCCGGCCGCTCGAGCACGACCTCGGCCCCAGCCGCGTCGGCGAGCGCGGCCGCGAGCGATCTGACGGGATCAGCCGGCAACGGTCTCGCCGGCGGCGAACAGGTCCTCGAGCGCCCGGATCTCGTCCGGCGAGCCGACGCCGATCAGGACGTCGCCCACCTCGATGGGCGTGTCCGGCTCCGGTGTCGTGTCGAACGTGCCGTCCGGCTTCCGCAGGGCGATGACGATCGCGCCCGTCTCGTGGCGGATGCGCAGCTCGCGGATCGTCCGTCCCGCTGCCGAGCAGGTGTCGCGCACCTCGATCTCGGCGAGTTGGAGGTCGGGGCCGGTGGCGGTCATCACGACGTCGAGAAAGGCCGTGACCTGCGGCTTGAGCACAAGGTTCGCCATCACCTGGCCCGCGGTCGTGTATGGAAGGACCACGCGGTCCGCACCGGCGAGGACCAGCTTCCGCTCGGAGTCCGCGCGAGACGCCCGCGCAACGATCGTCAGATCGGGACGCGCGGACCGGGCCGAGAGGACGACGTAGAGGTTGTCGGCGTCCGAGTCGGAAGCGGCCACGAGCCCCTGCGCGCGCTCGACGCCCGCCCGCCGCAGGTTCTCGTCCAGCGTTGCGTCTCCCTCGAGCAGCAACACCTCGTCGTCGCGCGCTGCCTCGACCGCGTCCTGGTGGAAGTCGAGCACGAGGAAAGGCACCCCGGCCGCCCGGAACTCCTCTCCGACGCGCCGCCCGACGCGGCCGTAGCCGCAGATGATGAAGTGGTCGTGCAGCTGCTGAATCGTCCGCTCCCTCCGCCGTTCCGCCAGCGCGCCCGTCACTACACCGCCGGCGACCGCCTCGACGATAACCGCACCCGCGTAGCCGATGATCGTGATGCCCACCACCACGAGCACGATCGAGACGGCCCGAGCGCCGTCGCTCGCGGGAACCGAGTCGAGCCCCGTCAGGGTCACCGTGACGACGCTGCGGTAGAACGACTGGAACCACGATTCGTCGAGGGTCTCGTAGAAGGCGACCGTGCCGACGACGAGCGTCACGGCGATCGCGAGCAGGAGGCGGGCGATCTGGCGCAGGCGAACGTGTTCGGCCACGGCCCTAGTATGTGACCATGGAAGACGACGAGCTGGGCCAACCCGAGCCGGATCAGGAGGAGCGGCGGCTCAACATCCAGATGCCGGCGGAGCTGGTCGGCGGCACGTATGCAAATTTCGCGAACGTCAGCTTCTCGCCGTACGAGTTCACGCTGACCTTCGCCCGCATCGAGCACGAGGTCGAGGAGGGCGACGTTCCGGGCGCGGTCGTCGCCAGAGTCAACGCCTCAGCCCGGTTCATCCCGGAGCTGATCGAGGCGCTGCAGGATTCGTGGTCGAAGTACGTGACGCGCGAAGGCATCCGGAACCTGCCCGAGGCGCCGGGCCACTCGGACGACGCCTCGGAAGAGAACTGACGCTCTCCTTCGTCCCGTCGTACGCCGTGCTCTGCGCCGCACAGGCTGCGACGGTCGCGGCACCGGCGCGGCAGGCGCGCCTGCTCGGACGGAGCTGGCTGTGGCTCGCCGTGCCGGCGGCGCTCCTGGGCGCAGGCGTCGCGATCGTCAATCTCGTCCCGCAGGGGCCGCACGTTCTCTCGTTGATCGCGACCTTCGGGACGCCGGTACTCGCCGCCGCAGGAGGGATCTTCAAGGGCGACCCGCGCTGGTGGCTCTGGCCGCCGGCGGCGGTAGGGCTCTGGTTCGTGGCGTGGCTGACCAGCGGGCTCGTCCGGGACGCGGCGGGCACCACCCTGATCGCGCTCGCCTGCCTCGCCGCTGCCTCCGCGATCGCAATGGTCGCGCCGGCGTGGTCGATCCGCATAGGTCTCGTCTGTCTCGCGGCGCTCGACATCGTGCTCGTCTGGGCAACGCCCAGTGTGCGGGAGGCGTCGAACACGCTCGAGCAGGTGCAAAGTCCTGTGGCCGCCGGGATGTCGCTGCCGAGCCTCCAGCAGCCCGCCTTCGGCCACGCCTTCATGGGCTGGCTCGACCTACTCGCTCCAGCGTTGCTCGGTGTCGTCGTCGCCGGGCGGACGAAGCTCGGTGCAGCCGCTGTCACCGGCGTCGCGGCCGGGCTCTGGGGACTGCTCTTCTACGTCACCTCGGAGGTCGCGGCGACGGTGCCGGTTCTCGCCGGGTTAGCGTTCGCCGCTGTCGATGCGCGTCGCAGTCGTCTCCGACATCCACTCGAACCTGCACGCGCTGGAGGCGGTCCTCGCGGCGATCGACCGCGAGGCGCCTGACGAGCTCTGGTGCCTCGGCGATCTCGTCGGCTACGGGCCGCGGCCGAACGAGTGCTGCGCGACAGTCGGCGAGCGGACCGACGTCTGTTTGGCGGGTAACCACGATCTCGCCGTGCGCGGGACGATCGACCTCGAGGAGTTCCACGGGGACGCCGGGTTGGCGGCGACCTGGACGCGTGGCGTGTTGGAGCCGCAGTGGGAGGAGCTTCTCGACGGCTTGGAGCCGCAGGGCTCGGCCCACGGCGTTGCCCTCTACCACGGCTCGGCACGCGACCCGATCTGGGAGTACGTCCTCAGCGACGAGGGCGCGCTGGCGACGCTCGAACTCGC
>Ga0308176_10001883_pt1 | contig 13203 bp, 13 predicted proteins | sample PhyCR2_3_FD_203890 | JGI IMG/M metagenome (GOLD analysis project Ga0308176, IMG submission 203890) | Soil microbial communities from UC Gill Tract Community Farm, Albany, California, United States - DLSLS.C.R2 | ecosystem: Environmental > Terrestrial > Soil > Agricultural land | place: USA... | reverse complement strand
AATCTCATTGCAATCTCTCCTTTTGAATCCCTGGGTGTTACCTCTGGGTCGGTCGCCCTTCGCCGCTGTTGGGCGTTGGAACGGCCTCAGAACGCAACACTCGAGTATGTTTCTTCCATCAATTCGTGCGTGCCTCTGCCAACTTGCTCTTGCGTCTTCTGAGCGCGAGGGAAGAACTCGGCCAGTGGTTTCGGCGAAGTTCCTTCGGATGCCCGGCGAGCGAAGCACACGAAGCACAGCAAAGGGGGCGCGGTTGGCAGGCGGCGCCGCTGTGTCACGGATTACATTCTGTGCCTCTCACCTCCTCCCTTCCGTCCTATTCCGCACCGCCGATCCACATGGAAAGAGCTGCAGAAACAGGCGCCGGAAGCGATAAGACCCACTGAATCGAACTGGAGCGTACAGGAAGGACCGATAAAAAAACAAGCGAAAAAATGGCGTTGTAGACAAATTTTGTGAGGCTCACCACATACAATCCGCAGAGTTTCCCCAACTTTGTCATAATAGGAGATCTGGTCAGGTTGGCGAACTTTCGCTAACTGCCTGCGGAGGGTTAATCGCCTGTCGAAAAAGTCGGTAGTTGCCGAACGTACTAGCCGTGAGGAGGGGGATGAATAACCGGCGCATCGGCGGGCAGGCCGTGCGCCTGACCGGACCATGTGCCGAACTACCTGGTCTCGTGCCCGTTGCGTCGGATCTGCTCCAGGAGGGATTCCATCTGCTTGACCGTATCCGGGCGCTCGGCCGCGACGTTCCTGGTTTCGCCGAGGTCTTTGGAGAGGTCGTACAACTCCGGCTGGCCGCCGGCAGCTTTGCCTTTTCCTTTGGCTTTTTTCCCGCCGGCCTTTGACTCCCTGCCGCCGCCTTCGCCGGTGGAGTGCTGGAGGAATTTCCAGTTGCCGAGGCGGATGCCCAGGGGCGTTTGCTGGGTGGGCTGCTCGACGAGGTGGTCGCGTCCCTTGTCGGACTGCCCGAGCAGTGCGGGGAGGACGTTGATGCTGTCCGGTGCCTCGGCGGTCACTCCCGTGAAGGCGGCCATGGAGGCGAGGAGATCGACCTGGCAGATCAGGGCGCTCGAGGTGGTGGCGGGCTTGATGTGGCCGGGCCAGCGGGCGATGAAGGGGACGCGGGTGCCGCCTTCGTAGAGGCTGTATTTTCCGCCGCGGAAGGGGCCCTGGGGCTCGTGGCCGTTGAGGTTCTGGAGCGCGCCGTCGTCGTAACCGTCGTCCACGACCGGGCCGTTGTCGCTGGTGAAGATAAGCAGGGTGTTGTCGGCGATGCCGAGCTTGTCGAGTTCCTGCATGACGGCGCCGAGTGTCCAGTCGAGTTCTTCGATGACGTCGCCGCGGACGCCGCATCCGCTTTTGCCGACGAAGCGCTGGTTGGGGACGCGGGGGACGTGGATGTCGTGTGTGGCCAAGTAGAGGAAGAAGGGCTTGTTCTGGTCCTTGCTGCGCTCGATGAAGCCGAGCGCTTTTTGCGTGAGGGTGTCGGCCATGGTGTCGTCCTTCCACCACGCGGAGTGGCCTCCGCTCATGAAGCCGATGCGGCTGATGCCGTTGACGATGGTGTCGGCGTGCCCGGCGCTGAGCTTCATTTTGAGCAGCTCGGGGTGCTCGCGGCCGGTGGGTTCGTTGCCGATCTTCTCCTTGTAGTTCACCTCGATGGGGTCTTTGGGATCGAGGTTGACGATGCGGTGGTTTTCGACGTAGACGCAGGGGGTGCGGTCGCCGGTGGCGGGGAGGATGAAGCAGTAGTCGAATCCGAGCTCGAGGGGCCCCGGCTTGATATCCTTGTTCCAATCGAGGGTGCCGTCGCCGAGGCCCATGTGCCACTTGCCGATGGCGGCGGTGGCGTAGCCGGCTTTTTGCATCACGGCGGGGAAGGTGATTTTGGAGGGGTCGATGATTAGCTTTGCGTTGCCGGGGAGGATGCCGGTGCCTTTCTGGCGCCAGGCGTAGGTGCCGGTCATGATGGAGAAGCGGCTGGGGGTGCAGGTGGAGGATTCGGCGTGGGCGTCGGTGAAGCGGAGGCCCTGGGAGGCGAGTCTATCGATGTTGGGGGTTTTGACGTGCTGGGGCTTGGCGCCGTAGCAGCCGACGTCGCCGTAGCCGACGTCGTCGCCGAGGAGGAGGATGACGTTGGGTTTGTCGGCGGCGGCGAGCGGGGTGGTGAAGGTCAAGGCGACGCACAAGGCGCCAAGGGCACAAAGGAGCTTCATTGGGATTCTCCGGGGTGGGAATCGGTGTTAGTTGCTTCGGGCAGTCTTGGGGGCGTTCATTTCGTTGATGCGCTTTTGCAACTCGTCCTTGGAGATGTCGGGGCTGGGGTAGCCTTTGCCCTTGCGCTCCTTGGCGGGGTTTTTGTCGAGGTTGGCGAGGAGTTCGTCGGGGGTGGGGGTTTTGGTGACGACGCCGTTTTCGGGGACGTCCACGTGAGCGGTCCAGACGATGGCGTTGAGGATGGTCTTGCGGAAGTTGTCGCTGCCCCAGTTGAAGTGGAAATGGGCGCCGGTGCAGCCGAAGCCGCGGGAGCCGTTGTCGTTCTGGGCTACCCATACGGTGGTTTCGGGGATGTTCTTGCCGACGCCTTCGCGGACGTGTGGGTTGCCGGCGTGGGCGTCGTCGCGGCCCTGGCGCGCCGCATCGGGCGGGACGGCGGAGAGGATGGGCGTGACGCCGTTATCGCGGAAGCGCATGTGGTAGTACCACTCGTCATTGGTGGTGAACGGCTTGACGCCGCGCGTGACGTCGTGCTGGGGGATCTGCTTGAAGTCGGCGGTCCAATGGGGGTTGACGGAGTAGAAGGTTTCGAAGTAGCCGCCGATCCAGCGGAGGAATTCGGCGCCGCCCTGGTCCTTGGGAATTTCGACGGCGTAGTGGATGCAGCCGATGCCGACGCCTTTTTTGTTCAGCTCATCCACTTCCTTGAGGTGGGGGATGACCATGTGACCGGGGCCGCCGTCGCAGAACATGATGATGGCAGATGCGTCCTGTAGGATTTTGGGGTCTTCCGGCCAGCCGCTGACCCATTTGCCGTCCTTCTGATGGCTGGTGAGGACCACCGTTTCGATTTTGTCGGCTACGTTGGATTCGTTGAGTTCCTTGGCGAGGAAGAGGCAGCCGGCGTTGTGCTCGTGCTGGGCGAAGCCGTGGGAGGGGGTGCCGGCGATGAAGACGATCTTTTTCCTTTCGGCGGCGCTGGCGGGGAGGGAGAAAAGGGCCATGACGGCGATGGCGGCGAGCAGCATTTGGGTCGTGCGCATGAAAGCTCCTTGGTTGTCAGGAGATAGTAGCGAATGGGGCGGGAAGTTGAAGGGAGCCCCCGTCTCCGCGGTACAATCCTGTTTATGCCAAAGCCTGAACCGGCGCCGATTGATTCGGGGGAAGTGAAACGCCTGGCGTTAGAGGTTTTGGCGGCGGACCGGTTCCCGCATCTGGCGAGCATGGACGGGGACCAGCCACGGGTGAGGCCGGTGTCGCCGGTGCGGACGGAGGGGTTTGTCGTTTACGTGGCGAATCTGCGGGCGTATCACAAGACGGTCGAGATCGCGCAAAACCCGAAGGTCGAGTTGTGTTACCTGGACGAGGGGCACAACCAGGTGCGGATCACGGGGGTGGCGGAGGAATTGGGCGATCGGGCGGTGCTCCAGGAGATCTGGGATACGAATCCGCTATTGCGGCAGTATCTGGGGTCGATCGATAACCCGCAGTTGATCGTGTATCGGATTCGGCCGGTGCGGGTGAGGTACATGCGGGAGTGGGCGCTGGAGTATTACGAGGTGGCGGTATAACGGATTTCGAACGAGCGAGGCCTCGGTGGGCGGTGGGCTGCGGAGTCGCAAGAGTTCCGGAGGAACGATGGCGTTCAGAATGGTAATCGCCGTGGCGTGCTTGGGCGTGGGAATGGCGTTGGCGGGCGGGTGCAAGAAGCGGGAGAGTACGACGGCGCCGATGACGACCAACGAATTGCCCCCGCCGCCGCCGGCTATCCCCACGACGGGGCCGGCGACACGGGCGTCCAATCCTGATGTCGCGCCGCCGGCGGGCGGGAGGGTGGTGGCGCCGGCGGGTAACGGTACGGTGCAGGTGCAGGGAACGGGGGCGGGGTCGCCGGGGACGAGGTAGGCGGGGAGGTCGCGCGCGGCGGAGCTTTCAAGGGTTTTTCAATAGTCGTGAACGCCTCGCGGGAGGCGTCGCGCGGGCGTATGATGGCGGCGGATGAACGTCGTGAACGTCGTCGTCGGCATCACCGGTGCGAGCGGGGCGTTGTACGCGCAGCGGTTCCTTCAGGGACTGGTGGCGGCGGGCGTGCAGGTGCACCTGGTCGTGTCGCCGCTGGGCAGGAGGCTTTTGCGGGACGAGCTGGGGATGGAGGCGGTGGACCTGCAGGCGCTGGCGGGTACGCCCCGGCATACGATCACGCTCTACAACTACAACGACGTGGGGGCGAAGCTGGCCAGCGGGAGTTTCCTGCACGACGGGATGGTGATCGTGCCGTGCTCGTCGAACACGCTGGCGGAGGTAGCGCACGGGCTGGGGGACAACCTGATCAGCCGCTCGGCGGCGGTGACGCTGAAGGAGCGGCGGCGGCTGGTTGTTGCGCATCGGGAGATGCCGCTCAGCCCCATCGACGTGAATAATTACAAGATTCTCGGCGACGCCGGCGCGATTCTGGCGCCTTGTAACCCGGGGTTTTATCTGAACCCGGCGAGCGTCGGGGACGTGGTGGATTTTGTGGCGGGGAAGCTGCTGGACCTGATGGGGGTGAGGCATTCGATGGAGACGAGGTGGGAGCCGGATAAAGCGCCCGGGGCGAAGGGTCAGGGGTCAGAAGCAACAAAAGGAGGGGAAGTTGTATGACGATTATTTCACGGCAGGTGGATCAGTGGGTGGTGATTGGAAGCGACCTGTTGGTGGGGCCGACGGATATTGATGCGAAGACGGTGAGGCTGCTCGCGAAGGGGCACTGGATCGGGGGGCCCCAGGACGGGGAGGTGTTTCAGGCGGCGCACGAGTTGTCGCAAGGGCAGTCGGTGCAACTGGGGCCGATGATCGTCGTTACGGTGGTGGACATTCTGGGGGATCGGGTGAGGCTGGGGGTGCTGGCGCCGGCGCACCTGAGTGTCGGGAAGAAGGAGGAGGTGGAGCGGCAGCGCAAGGGGGCGTCGGGGGGCGAGGAATGAGCGTCGCCGCCGGCGAGCGACCGCCGTTATCCGCTTTGGGGCGGTGTGAGGCGTTTGCGCGGGACATTAAGGTGTCGCACACGGTGTTCGCGATGCCGTGGGCGCTGCTGAGTACATTTCTGGCGGCGCGGGGGATGCCGCACGGGGTGCCGTACCGGGGGCAGGTGGGATTGATACTCGTCTGCATGGTGACGGCTCGGACGCTGGCGATGGCGCTCAACCGGTTAATCGACGCGCGGCTGGACGCGGTCAATCCGCGGACGGCGCGGCGGGCGATTCCCAGCGGCGCGCTGAAGCGCGAGTTTTACTGGGCGATCGTGGCGGCGTGCGCGGCGGGGTTCGTGCTGGCGGCGGGAGGGTTCTGGTGGGAGTACGGGAACCCGTGGCCACTGGCGCTATCGGCGCCGGTGCTGGCGTTTCTGTCTGCGTATCCGCTGCTGAAGCGGTTTACGCGGTTGTGTCATTATTACCTGGGGGCGGCGCTGGCGCTGGCGCCGGTATGCGCGTGGGTGGCGATCAAGGGGGCGCTGGACTGGCCGCCGGTAATCATGGCGGCGGCGGTGCTGGCGTGGACGGCGGGGTTCGACATCATTTACGCGTGTCAGGATTACGAATCCGATGTGAAGACGGGGACGTTTTCGGTGCCGGCGAGGCTCGGGATAGCGCGGGCGCTGTGGCTGGCGCGCGGGACGCACGTCGTGGCGGCGGGGATGCTGGTGCTGCTGGGCGTGGTGGCGCATCCGCCGCTCGGTGGGCTTTATCTCGCCGGCGTGGCGGCGGCGGTGGGGCTGCTGGTCGTGGAGCACGCGATGGTGAAGGCGCACGACCTGTCGAAGGTGAACCTGGCGTTTTTTACGGTGAACGGGGTCATCAGCGTGATCGTGGGGGCGCTGGGGATTATTGACGTGTTCGTCTGAATCGACCGGCCGGCGTAAGCGAGTAAGGGCAGCCGCGCCGCGCGCCATGCGCAATGCACGACGTGCGGCGCGGCGGCGTTGTTTGATTGATCGGCAATCGAGAAGCTGTGGGCATACCGGTGTCGGCTGTCGTTCCGATTGCCGCGAGATTGTGCGCGATTCGCGATCAGTGGTGGCCGGGGCGCTCGGGCTTCTCTGGTTTTTCCGGCTTCTCGGGCCTTTCCGGATGCTCCGGGCGATCGTGCCGGTTGTTGTCGGCGACGCCGGGCTTCCGGCGTCCTTGCGAGTGATCGGGCCGCTCGGGCTTTTGCGGGTGCTGAGGCTTCTCAGGCTTTTCGGGCTTTTCCGGGCGATCGTGGCGGGCCAGGGCCGGGGAGCCGGCGACTGCCACTGTGAAGAGGGTTGCGACGGCGAACGAGAGTTTGCGGGACATGGGACCTCCGTCCCGGCGTGTGGCCGGGAAAACGAGTGAATGATGAAAAAGAGGCACGAACGACGGGAAGGTGATTGACCGGCTGCGGGTTGAAGAACCTCCCGAAGCGAACGATACAAAAGCGCTTCTGAACCCGACTCACCTACTAATCCCCGCGCGCCCGGCGATATTCCTGCCGTGCCGGAAAAATTGTGGCGCAATTCATTGCGTCCCTAGAAGATCGCCTCATCCGCTGCCGTGGTGTGAAGTGGGTTACTGTGAACAATCGAATGATGCGGTTCTGCGGCAGCGGAATTGTGGTGTTCGCCGGGTGATTCGCACGGTTACTCGCGGGCAAGTTCGATGGCGCGGCGGAGGTCGAGCGTGCCCTCGTAAAGGCTGCGACCGACGACGGCGCCCCAGACGGGGAGATCCTTGAGCTGCCGGACGTGGTCGAGTGTGCCGACCCCGCCGGAGGCGATGACGGGGACCTTGCCCGCTTCGGCGAGGGCGCGGGTTTGCTCGAGGTTCGGTCCCTGGAGCATGCCGTCCTTGGCGACGTCGGTGTAGAGCAGGGCGGCGAGGGGCCAGTCGGAAACTTCGCGCGCGACGTCGGTGGCGCGGCGGGCGGTGGTGTGCGTCCAGCCGCGGGTGGCGACGAGACCGTCCTTGGCGTCGAGGGCGAGGACGAGCTTGTGCGCAAAGGCGGGGTCGTGGGCGAGGGAGGTGAACCAGGGCCAGTCCTCGACGGCCTTGGTGCCGACGACCACGCGGGAGGCGCCGGCGTCGAGCAGGGCGCGGATGTGGTCGCGGTGGCGGACGCCGCCGCCGGCTTCGACTTGGAGGCCGCAGGATTGGATCATTTGTGAAATGAGGGGGGTCTGGACGGGGCGGCCTTCCTTCGCGCCGTCGAGGTCAACGACGTGCATCCATTGCGCGCCGGCGTCGGCGAAGGAACGGGCGGTTTCAATGGGATCGACGGCGTAGTTAATCTGCCGCGCGTAATCGCCTTGCTTGAGGCGGACGACCTGGCCGGAGCGGAGGTCGATGCTGGGGAGGATGACGAGGGGCATGATGGGCGCACGATAGGGGCAACCGGCGGCGACGCCAAGCATGCCCCCGGTGCGCGAGTGTCACGACACGGAGGGGCGGGCGGCGTGTTCGTTGGGCGGGGGGACGCGCTGCGCGGGGTAGCTGGGGTCGCCGGCGGCGCGGCGGAATTCTTCGTGCTCTACCTGCTTGATCTTGGTGACGCGGCGGAGGTGGCGGCCTTCGCCGAACTCGGTGGAGAGGAAGATCTCGACGATGTTTCGGATCTGGTCTTCGCTGATCAGGTCGGCGCCGATGCACAGGACGTTGCAGTGGTTGTGCTCGCGGGCGCGGCGTGCGGTGACCTCGTCGTGGGCGAGGGCGGCGCGGACGCCGACGATTTTGTTGGCGACGATGCACATGCCGATGCCGCTGCCGTCGAGGAGGATGGCGGTGTCGTATTTGCCTTCGGCGACGCCGCGGGAAGGGGGGACGGCGTAGTCGGGGTAGTCGACGCTGCCGGCGCCGTCGCAGCCGAGGTCTTCGACCTCGTGGCCGAGCTTTTTGACCACGGGGAGGAGCTTTCTCTTGGCCTCGTACCCGCGGTGGTCGCACGCGACGGCGATTCTCATGGAAGAACCTCTTGCCTCATTTCGTGCCGCGCGGCCGCTGGGACGGCGGCGCGGCGGTTATGACGATAACACGGTCTCCTGAAGTCGTCGCTGGATCAAGGTCTGAAGTTGCCCCGCCAATTCCTGATAGACCGAGACGTCGCTGCCGATCGGGTCGTCGATGTCGCCGCCGGGGTCGAGCGTGACGGCCTTTTCGGCGGCGGAGGGGACGAGCATGGTCACGGCCTGGGCGTGGGCTCGGCCCATGGCGAAGATGACGTCGGCCTGATTGATCAATTCGACGGTGAGCGGGCGCGAGCGGTGGCGGGAGAGGTCGGCGCCCATCGGCTTGAGGGCGTCCACCGCCTGCTGCGCCGCTTTTGCCCCCGGCGTGGCGAAGCTGCCGGCGGAGAGGACGGCGATGCCCTTTTTTTCGAGGTCTTCCACCGGGACGTTGAGGCGCTGGGCCAGGACCTGCTTGGCGATGGCCTCGGCCATGGGTGAGCGGCAGGTGTTGCCGCTGCAGACGAAGAGGATGGTGGTCTTGAGGAGGCGTTCGATAATGCGTTCGTCGTAGATGCCGGGGCGGACGATCTGGTACCGATCGTTGTGGACGCGGAGGATGGTGGAGGGTTTGGAATAGGGGCCGGGGCCGGCGTCGAGGATGAGGTCAACCGTGTCGCCGAGCTGCTCGGCGAGCTCGGGCGCGGCGGCGGGGGGTTGGCCGGGGGAGACGCCGACGGCGGTGACGGCGACGGTGCCGTTGACGGACCCGACGACGTCGGTGAAGGCGACGTGGTCGGGGCAGCGAAGGGTGATGTCGGGGCCGGAGAAGAGGTCGTTCTCGTCGAGCTTCTGCTCGGCGGCGACTTCGCGGCGGCGGTCGGGGGGGACTTCGAAGATGAGGCCGACCGGGCCGGGCCAGAGCTTTTTCATCAGGCGGTCGGCGAATTCGTTGGTGGAGCCGATGTATTTTTTGGCGTCGTCGCGGTGCGCGACGTGGACGGTGAAAGGCTTGGCGCCCGAGCCGGGGCGGAGGGCGCGGAGGCGCGAGAGCGCGCCGGGGTTCTGGAGGACGGCGGCGGCGCCGTAAACGGTTTCGGTGGGTAGGACCACGACGCCGCCGGCGTTGAGGAGGTCGGCGGCGCGGCGGACGTTGGCGTCGTAGTCGCCTTCGAAAATTTCGATGACGGTGGCTGACATAGGGCCGGTATTCACAAGGGATTATCCGCCGGATTGAAGAAGGGTGTCAAGCGAGGGGGTCTGTTGCGCGGATGACGGTTGCACTTGCTGGGGTGCGGGGAAACCGCGATGGCTGCAACATGTGGCGTTGGGAAGTTGGCCGCCGGTCATCGACCGGTACTGGCTGTGTGCGCGTTCATTCCGTGGTGGTGGGTCGGCACGGAGGATGCGGCCGGACTAGAAGTGGATCAGCAGGTGGCGGCGGTTGGGTTGAAGGGTCAGGGGGCTGGTGAGGAGTTGGGCGTTGAGGTTCAGGCGGTTGGTCATGGCGGTCAGGGTGGCCGGGGGGAGGGTGAGCAGGCCTTGGGTGAAGCGGGTTTGACTGTAAGTGGAGCGTTTCATTTTGAGCAGGCGTTGCAGCATGGGGAGGAGGCAGTGTTCGCGGGTGGCGGAGCGGAGGAGGGCGGCGATGTCGGCGAGTTGGCCGAGTGGGCCGGGGGAGGCGGGGATGTCGGCGATGAGCAGGCGGGCGCCGGGTTTGGCGAGGCGGCGGGTGGATTCGATCAGGCACTCGACTTCCGTGACGTCGCGGTAGTATTGGATGACGCTGAGGCAGATGATAATCGAGAAGTGGGCGGCCGGGAGTGAGGAGAGGTTGGTGTAATCGGCAGGGTCGAGGGAGTGGGTGAAGACGTTGGGGGTGCGCTCGAAGCGGCGGCGGCAGAGGTCGAGGTAGCGCGGGGAGGTGTCGGCGCAGTGGACGGCGGCGACGCGGGGGTGGAGGGCGGCGGCGAGGCCGCCGCGGCCGCAGCCGATGTCGAGGACGGTGTCGGCGGAATTGTACTTGAGGAGGGGTGTGGTGGAGCGAAAGAAGACTTCGATGTGCTTGTCGGAGATGGGGTCTTCGAAGACGGACTCGACATCGAACCAGTCGATCCAGGTGGGAGGCGGTGGAGCACCAGGGGTGGCCGGGAGGTCGGACATGGGGGGTGTTGTGGAGTGGAGCGGAGGTGGAGGCAAGGGGTGAGCGGAAGTTCGTGGGGGGTTGGGGAAGAATTTACAAAATTTTTGAAAATTCCGGTTATAGGGGGGTGGCATCGGATAGGAGCCTTGTTATACTCCGCGCGGCGGGAGGATGGATGGGTTGGAGGGTTTTAGAGGTTCAGCCGACCCCCAATCCGAACGCCGCTAAATTCATATTGGACCGAAGGATAGCTGAGCAACCGACGAGTTTTCTGAATTCGGGATCGGCCGAAGGTTATCCGGTAGCGAAGCAGTTATTTGCAATCCCCGGGGTCAGCAGCCTGTTGTTCCTGGGAGATTTCGTGACGGTCAACAAACGGCCGGAGGCGAGCTGGGACAAGATTACGTCGGGGGTGCAGAAGGTGCTGGAGGAGTCGGCCGGTTGAGAACGGGCGCGTGAAGCCGGAGAAGACAGAAAAAGCGGAAAAAATATACGGAAGATGTGGAACTCGCAGGTGAACCGAACGTAGAAATCAAGCGAAGTGTTTCTTCCCTCCTTACCCCGTAGGTCTCACCCACGCCTACGGGGTTTTTTACTGCGCTGAATTCATATCCCCGGCGAGAGCCGCTATTTTCGTCCGGCGCGGATGGCGCTTGAGGGCACTTCTACCGCGCCTGGTATCCACTCTGGTATCCAGGCCATTTCGGAAGCGGCCGAAAAAATGTTCCGCATGAGTCGCGTGACTACCGGAAGTTGACTTCCCTTTGATGAGCCTTTGCGGCTAAGGGTTGCCGGCGCGCTTCACGCCAGGTCGTTCCGCGGGGCGATGGTAGTAAAGGAAGACCCTCGGTGAATCGGGGCCGTGGCAGGTCGTGCACAGGGTGCGGGCAACGTCATTTCGGAGCAGCGGCTTGGACGCGGCGACCAGCGGCTTGGGGTCCCGCATGGCGTTGGCCAGGGCGGTGATGTTGGGGACCTGCTTCCCGTGCGGCAGGTGACAGGTCAAACAGGTAATGGGCGAAAGGGCGTTGCCGTCGGGTGCGTTGTTGCCGCCGCGAGCGCGCAGCGCGTAGGGGACGCTCTCGAGCGCGGCCGGCGGGTGCTCGAACATGGGTGGGGCCTTGGCAGACGAGCCCGGCGTGTGGCAGCCGAGGCATCGGCGGTCAGATTCATTCGCCGCGGTGGGATTCAGCGGCGCGGCCCAGAGCAGCGGTTTCACGCTGCCTGGTGTTGCGTGCACGGCGTGGCAGGGGGAGCACGCCGCCGAATTTGCGGCATTCACGCCCGGCGGCGGTTCGATCTGGTGCGGTGTAAACGCAAGCGGTTGCTGCTCGTTGTGGCACGTGAGGCAGAGTTGCTGCGGGGGAGCGCTCGACGGGGTGCGGAGGAGATACGGCGTCCCCGGGGCCGCGTGCGGATTGTGGCAGGTGCGGCAGCCGATCGAATCGGCCGAAAGCAACGGCAATTGCCCGGACGCGGCGGCGATGCGACTGCCCGCGGGGAAAGTGGTCGGATGCAGTAACAGGCCCGGCCTCGTCGCGGGACCGGCGGGTCGGGCGATTGCCGGTGTGGTTGTGCCGATCGCGGGGCGGGGATCGGCTTTGGCGTAGATGTCCTGGGGGAGCAAGCCATCGTCAGATTCGGATTTTCTTGCGGGGGCGGAAGTCGGCGAGAACTGAATCGCGACGGCAACAACCGTCGGCTTCAGGGTTGCCGCATCTTCGGGCGTGGCGGGTCGGTTGGCCAGATGGCAGGTGACACAGACGGCGTCCGTACCATCGAGCCCGGCCGTGGGCGTGACGGTCCAGAGCTTGCTCTTGGGGTCGTTGCCGTGGGCGCGGTGGCAGGCCATGCACGTGTCCTGCTCGGTCACCTCGACGTGGGCGGGCCAGATTTTCGTCGTCGCGGCAGCATCGTGCGGGCCTTTGGCCAGCATTTGCTGCTGCGGATGGCACTGGACGCACAGGCTCGATGTCGGTGCGTCGGGTCCGGCGCGCAGAAGGAATCGCGATTGGGATCTGCTCAAGTGAGGATCGTGGCAGGAGGCGCACGTCACAAAGCCGCGATTGGAGCGGTGGGCGTGCTCGTCGAACAGCGGAAGACCGGACGCGGGCTGCGTCGTCGGCGTGGTGCGCGGGCCGGTGGTGTGGCTGAAGGCAGAGGCGGGAGTTTTGGAGGCGAGGCCGCCGGAGCGGTGGCACTGGATGCAGAGGTCGTCGGGGGATTTGGGCTTGGCGGGCGTGGCGGCCCAGAGGGCGGGGCCGGTGGAGCGGTGGACGTCGTGGCAGAAGCCGCACTTGCCCGATTCGGCGGCGGGGAGGTGGTTGGCGTTGCGGGCATCGGGGTGAGTCGTGAAGTCGTGCTCACCGGCGAGGGTGGTGGCCTGCTGGGCGTGGCAGGCGGCGCAGAGCTGGTCGGGGGAGGCGCGGAGGAATTTGGGGCGGGAGACGTCGTGGGGGTTGTGGCAGGTGAGGCAGGCGAGATTCTTCTTCTCGGGCAGGGTGGTGGGGTGGTTGAAGGAGACGGCGTGATTGCCGGCGGCGTGGCACGTGGCGCAGAGGCCGGAGGGGTCGGCGGCGGTGGGGGCGGGGGTGCGGGAGTAGGTGTGGAAGCTGTGGCAGGCGCCGCAGGGGCCGGATTGGGCGGGGGTTTGCTTCAGGCGGTTGAGTTCCGCGGGGGCGGTTTTGCGGAGGTCGTGGGGGGAGTTGGCGAGCTGTTCGCGGTCTTCGTGGCACCGAATGCAGAGGGCGGAATCGGCCAGCGTGTCGGCGAGCATGGCGCGGCCGGCCTTGCCGTCGTGGAGCTTGTGGCAGGAGAGACAGATCATGGTGTCGCTGGGGCCGACCTTCGTGTGCATGTCCTGGATGGCCTGCTTTTGAGAGGCGGTGGAGAGGGGCGGGGTT
>Ga0308176_10001882_pt1 | contig 13204 bp, 11 predicted proteins | sample PhyCR2_3_FD_203890 | JGI IMG/M metagenome (GOLD analysis project Ga0308176, IMG submission 203890) | Soil microbial communities from UC Gill Tract Community Farm, Albany, California, United States - DLSLS.C.R2 | ecosystem: Environmental > Terrestrial > Soil > Agricultural land | place: USA... | reverse complement strand
CCGGACGGGAGCACGCAGCTTTACGATCACACGCAGGACGCGAAGGAGTATTTCAACCTGGCGAAGGATCCCAAATTCGCCCAGACCGTCGCGGACATGAAGCAGTTGCTCAAGGACGGCCCCAAGGCCGCCCGGCCGCCGGGGATTTAACCGATGAAGGCACGAATACTCCTAGGAATCGTCGTCGCCGTTCATGCGGCGGTGCAAGCCCAACCCGCCGCGCCGCAGCGGCCGAACATCCTCTTCATCCTCGCCGACGACATGGGCTACGGCGACCCGCACTGCTTCAACCCGCAGTCGAAGATCCCGACGCCGAACATCGACCGGCTGGCGGCGGAGGGCATGCGCTTCACCGACGCTCACGCGCCGGCGGCGGTGTGCGTGCCGAGCCGCTACGGCCTGCTCACCGGCCGCTACCCCATGCGCCTGACGCGCAACTTCGCAACCGAAAGTCTCATCGAGCCCGGGCGCATGACCATAGCCTCGCTGCTTAAGCAGGCCGGCTATGCCACGGGAATGGTCGGCAAGTGGCACCAGAGCTTCGACGGCGGCGGGCGCGGCGGCTTCGAATACTCCAAGCCGTTCCGCGGCGGGCCGGTCGATCGCGGCTTCGACTCCTTCTTCGGCCTGCACGCGTCGCTCGACATTCCGCCGTACTTTTTCATTCAGAACGACCGCGCGGTGCAGCCGGCGTCGGAGAAGATCGGCGACCACAACAGCCCCGGCTGGAGCCCGATCCAGGGGGCGTTCTGGCGCGGCGGGGCGATCGCGCCGGACTTCAAGCACGAGCAGGTGCTGCCGACGATCGCCGCCAAGGCCGTCGAATTCGTAAATGCCCGCAAGGGCACGCCGCAGCCGTTCTTCCTGTACGTCGCGCTGCCGGCGCCGCACACGCCGTGGCTGCCGCAGGAAAAGTTCCGCGGTAAGAGTGGGGCATCCATGTACGGCGACTACACGATGGAGGTGGACGACGCCGTCGGCCAGGTCATGGCCGCCCTTGAGCAATCCGGCCATGACGCCGACACCGTCGTCTTCTTCACCAGCGACAACGGGCCCGTCTGGTACGAACAGGACGCGCAAAAGTACGGCCACCGCTCCGCCGGCCCCTGGCGCGGGATGAAAGGCGACGCCTGGGAAGGCGGCCATCGCATGCCGTTCATCGCTCGATGGAAGGACAAAATCGCGGCGGGATCGAGCAATCAACAGGTCATCTGCTTCACCGACATGATGGCAACTTTCGCCGCCGTAAGCGGCCAGTCCCTGCCGGACGGCGCCGGCGAGGACAGCTTCGACATCTCGCCCGTTTTCCTGGGACGAAAGCTCGACCACCCCGTCCGCGACGCGATCGTGCACGAATCCTCGCGCGGCGTGATCGCCATTCGTCGCGGGGACTGGAAACTCATCCCCCACCTCGGCAGCGGCGGGTTCTCCCAGCCGGCCAACGTCAAGGCAAAGAAGGGCGACCCCGCCGGCCAGCTTTACAACCTCGCCGCCGACCCCGCCGAGCAGAAGAACCTCTACGCCGACCACCCGGAGGTCGTGAAGCAACTGACCGACCTTCTGTCCACCTACAAACGCGACGGCCACACACGGCCCACGGCACATTGAGCGGCTTCCCCGCTCTCCCTCCGGGCAGGGCAGCGGTGAGGGTGCTTTCCCGCAAGAATCCGCTCGGATCTCGCGAAGCCGTTGCATGTGCCCCCATGCTTGCGCGCCCCTTGTCAGTCCCGCACGCCCCGTTAGACTCCCTTCACACGACTACGGACGATCTTCCTGGTCGCCGAAATCTCGATCACCTCACTGGAGTGCGCATGCCCAGCAGACGCGGCCGATTCACCGGATTTGAGTGGCTGAACCCAGACGCGACGCCGCGCGGCCTCGATCGCCGGTCCTTCCTCCGCCTCGCCGCCGCCGCGGGCGCGAGCGCGGCATTGCCGTTCGCCCGTAATGAAGCTGCCGCCGCGGACCTGGTGGACCCGCTCGCCCCCCGCGGCCCCGGCCAAGCCGGGGCGCCGATGGCGCGCTTTCCCGAAAAGACCGACCTGATCCTCCTGACCGATCGCCCACCGCAGCTGGAGACGCCGGTCAAATACTTCACGCAGGACCTCACGCCGAACGACGCGTTCTTCGTCCGCTGGCACCTGAGCATCATCCCCACGAGCATCAACGCCGAGACGTTCGGCCTGAGCGTGGCCGGGCACGTCAACAACGAGCTGGACCTGTCGCTGGAGGACCTGCGCAAGCAGTTCGAGCCGGCGTCGATCGTGGCGGTGAACCAGTGCTCCGGCAATTCCCGAAGCTTCTCCGAGCCGCGCGTCCCGGGCGGCCAATGGGGCAACGGCGCCTGCGGCAACGCCCGCTGGACCGGCGTGTGGCTCAAAGACCTGCTCAACAAGGCCGGCGTCAAGGCCGGCGCCGTGGACGTGAGCTTCCAAGGCCTCGACCACGCCCCCCTGCCCACCGTCGCCCCCTTCGCCAAGTCCGTCCCGATCGACCACGCGCTCGGCGGCGACTGCCTGGTCGCGTACGAAATGAACGGCCGGCCGATGCCGATGCTCAACGGCTACCCGCTGCGCCTGATCGTCCCCGGCTGGTTCGGCACCTACTGGGTCAAGACGCTCAAGGAGATCAACGTCCTCGACAAGCCCTTCGCCGGCTTTTGGGTGGCCAAGTCGTACCGCGTCCCGAACAACCCGCGGATGGCCGAATCGCCAAAGGAACTGGCCAAGGACACCGTGCCGATCACGAAGATGCCGCTGCGGTCGATGTTCGCCCTGCCGGAGACCGGGACGCGCATGGAAGCCGGCCGCGAGCACGAGATCGCCGGCGTCGCATTCGACTCCGGAAGCGGCATCGCAAAAGTCGAAGTCTCCACCGACGGCGGTAAAACGTGGTCCGACGCCAAAATCGGCCAGGACCTCGGCAAATACTCCTGGCGCGTCTGGAAGCACCCGTGGCGCCCGTCCGGCTCCGGCAGCTACACCCTCATGGCCCGCGCCACCAGCAACGCCGGCGAAACCCAGCCCACCACTCCTATCTGGAACCGCGCCGGCTACGGCAGAAACATCGTCGAATCCGTCACCGTCACCGTGGCATAGCGCACGTAGCACGGGCTACCAGCCCGTGCCTCAAAAGGAACGTCATGAACCGCATTACCCTCATCGCTTTAGGGGCAGCCCTTTCAGTATTGGGTGCCTCGTGCAGCGCCGAACCCGGCCAGCAGAAGCAGCCCAAACAATCACCGCAGCAAGAGCCACAGCCAAAACAGCCGCCCGCCGAATCCGCCCCCGGCACCAAATCCATCACACTCCCCGTCGCCGACGTCAAGCTCCCCCCCGGCCCCGGCCGCGAGGCGGTGAACGCCGCCTGCGTCCTCTGCCACACCACCCAATACATCTTCATGCAGCCAACCTTCTCCCGCGAGACCTGGACGGCCGAGGTGGACAAGATGCGCAAGACGTATGGAGCCCCCGTCACGGACCAGCAGGCCAAGGACATCGTCGATTACCTCGTTTCCGTCCGCGGCCCCAAGGATCAAGCGGGCAAGACGAAATAGACCGGACGCCCATGCCCGCCCAAATCGAATCCCAATCCCTTCGGGAGTTCATCTACCTCGACACGCCGCGCGTCCTGTCGCTGGCGGCGCAGCTCGGCGTCGAACGCGGGTCCGCCGGCGAGTCTCCCGACCGCGTCGGGTTCGAACAACTCTTCGCCTCCCTCGAAACCGCCCTCCACGCCCGCCAGCCGCTGGACATCGGCCCCGCCTTCGACTTCGCCAACTGGACCCCCGAAGCCTTCACCGACGGGCGGCTCCTCCGGGCCACCGGCGCCATCCGCCTTCTCGACTTCTCGTGGCTCTCCCTGGCCTTGGGCGGCCTGCCGGCCGTGCTCAAGCGGATGAGCAAAATGGAAATGGAGGCGCTGAAGAGCAGCGACGAAGGCCGGCGGATGAGCAAATCGCAGCTCCAGCAGCGCAGCATGGAGAACCAGTCGGCCATCGCCAAGGTCGAGGAGTTCAAGGCCGATGAGCTGGGCGCCTCGATCTCGCGGCTCTACGGCGAGGTCGTCCGCGTCAAGCTCCGCCCCAGCCCCGCCGAGCAGCCGCGGGCCGTCCTCGCCGGCTCCGCCGCCGTCGAGCACTTCTACGACTCCCCCGCCGCACTCAGCCAGAAGTACGGCATCGAGGTGGATGCCGGATGGACCGTTCTCGGCCAAGTCAACGCGCCGAACCCCGCCGCCGGCTCCCAGCCGATCCCCACCGGCAATAAAATGGAAGACGCGTTCGAGCAGATCGCCCTGCTGATGAACAACGCCTTCCGCATGGCCAGCGCCCCGGCGTTCCCGGCGGTGTCGTTCACGCCGATCGCGATGTACCGATCCCTCACATAGACGAAACTCCTCATCCATTTAGCGGCCAGGCTTGCTCGGCACGTTCAGCCTTCCGGTATTGTTCCCCTCCGCTGATTCCCATCAACCAACAAGGATAGAATCTCCATGGACGCAAAGACACGCATCGACGAAGTCGGCGAAGGCATCTACCGCATCTCCACCTTCGACCCCGCGTTCGCCATCTCCTTCAACCAATTCCTCATCGCCGACGACGCCCCGGCGCTCATCCACACCGGCCCGCACTTCGCCTTCGAGCGCGTGCGCGACATGGTGAAGCAGGTGCTCGATCCGGCGAAGCTGGCGTACGTCGTCGTTCCCCATTTCGAGGCCGACGAGTGCGGCGGGATGGGCCGCTTCGTCGCCGCGGCGCCGCGGGCGACCCTGGTCTGCAGCGAGGCCGGCAAGGTCCTGAACCTCTCCGGCTGGGACTACGCCGGCCCGGTCACCGGCGTCCGCGACGGCGACGTCATCGACCTCGGCCGACACCGCCTGCGCTTCCTCGAAACGCCGCACGTCCACCACTGGGATTCGATGATGATCGTAGACGAGACGACGCAGGCGCTGTTCCCGGCGGACCTGTTCATCCAGCCCGGCGAGCAGCCGCCGGTCGTGCACGAAAACCTCGGCAAGGAGATGTGCGCACTGTACCGCGAAGTCGGCATCTTTGCCGCCGCCGACCCGGTCTTGCAGGTGGTGGACAGGCTCCAGCGGATGGACCTTCGAAGGATTCACCCCATGCACGGCGGCAGCCTGGTTCACGAGGTAATTCCGCAATACGTTGGCGCGTTGCGGACGGAGAGGTTCTGGTACCAGGGCAAGATCTTCGGCCGAATGCTGCCGACGTAGACGATGCGGGGTGCGCCGCTGCGGCGCTAGCGTTGCAGGTCCCCCGGCACCTCCGGAATGCCCGGCTCGTCGAGCAGTTGGACCGTGGTAGCCGGCCCCAGGTCCTTCCAGTCCCGCAGCGCCCACACCACCTTCTTCTGCGGCGTGACCTCGATTACCTGGGCCACCTTGATCCGGTCCGCCCCCTTCGCCCCGGCGGTTGACGAGCAGATGATCGTATTCCCATTCGCCAGCCGGTCCGCCGTCTGATTGTTCCGCTGCACAATCCCCGGCGGCAGCTCCGACTGCTTAAATTCCCATACCGTCTCACCCTTGCGGTTCACCTCGCGCACCAGCCGGTCCTTCTCATCGTTGATGAGCGTATTCCCGTTGTGCAGCCGCACGGCCGCCCACGGCGAGGGGATCCCGTACGACCAGATCTCCTTGAAGTCCTTGTCGTACTCCACCACCTTATTCATGTTCAGGTGCGCCGCGAGATAGGTGCCCTCTCCGGTCATCCGAAACCGGCGGAACTGCGGGTGGACCGTCTTGCGGTCGGTATCGCTCGCGGCCGGCAGCGCGTGCTCCATCTCCACTTTGCCGGTGCCCTTGTTAAACAGCACCGCCTTGGGCGGCAGCCCGTTCTCCACAAACAGCACCTTGTCCAGCCCGATCGGCTGGCAGGTATGAATCTCCGTGCCGGCCGGCGCGTCGTAATGCCAGACAACCTTTTTCTGGGGCGTGACCTCCTCCAGAAAATTCTGCCGCGTGTACACGATGTGGCCGTTGGACATGAGCCACACGTCGTCGATCTCCCCGCCGCGCCCCGACGAGTACGTCCAGACCACCTTGCCGCCGTCGATCAGGAACAGCGTGTTGTACCCCTCGCCGGCGTAAAGCATCGGGTGCTGCGCGAGCCCGCGCCCGGGCGGCTCGCCGGAGTCGGCCGACGGATTCGTCGCCGGGTCCCACCACGTGCGCGTCGTCGGCCCCGCCTCGGCCGGACCCGCCTTCGGCACGTCGGCCGCGGTGAACTGCCCAAGCACCTTCAGCGATGGGCCGTCCTCCGCAATCGCCGCATTTGCGAAAACGATTGCAGAATACAGGACAACACCAAGTCCAGACGGAAATCGCCTGCGGGTCACCATCTTCGTCTCCGGCTTGGTGCGAACGTCACCCCTTCTTCGATTCCGCCTTCGGCCGCCGCTTGCCGCGCTCGCCTTCGCCCGCCGGCCGGTCGCTCCGCTTGTGCGACAGGAACCAGTCGTAAAGCTCCGGGTTGTCGTACGACTTCGTCCACGAGTCGTGCCCGACGCCGGGATACTCGGTGTACTTCACCTTTGTATTTCCCGCCTCCTTCAGCGCCTCCACAAGGGTCCGGCTGCGCTCCACCGGCACTATGGGGTCCGCCCCGCCGTGGAACACCCACACCGGCATGTCCCTCAGGCGCCGCACCATCGTCGGGTCGCCGCCGCCGCAGATCGGCGCGATCGCGGCAAAGCGGTCGGCCGACTGCATCGCCCAGGCCCACGTGCCGAACCCGCCCATCGACAGCCCCGTGAGGTACACGCGGTCCTTGTCAACGTGGTACTTGGCCAGCACGTCGTCCAGCAGCGCGTTCAGCTCGAACGAGTTCCACGATTTGCTCGGCGGGCACTGCGGCGACACCACCACGAACGGAAAATCCGGCTTGTTCTCCACGATCTTCGGCGGCCCGTGCTTCTTCACCAGGTTCACGTCCGTCCCCCGCTCCCCAGACCCGTGCAGGAACACGATCAGCGGCCACTTCTTCGCCGAATCTTTGCCGTAGTCCTGCGGCAGAAACAGCAGGTAGTCGAATCGGACGGGGACCTGCTTCTCAAACGTCTCGGCGTGCTGGCCGGGCTGGTCCGCGGCCCGAAGTGGAACCACGCACCAGGCCACCACCGCCGCCACAGCAACTGCCGCGAATCGCCTTCTCATCGTGTCTCCTCCGTCTGTTTAGCGCAGTTATACCGCCCCCCGGATTTCAATTCACCCCGCCTTCTTGCGCCTTGACGTCCTTGGCGCAATCCTAACCCCCCGCCAGCATCGGCCCCGTCACTGGTGCCGGCGGCTGCACCAGCCGCGCCAGCGCCCCCGCCGGCGTGTAATCCTCGTACCCGTCCCGCGGGAACGGCTGCGTCGCCCCCAGCACCGTCACCGTGATGCTGAACACCAGCGCCACCGCCGCCACCGTCCACGTCGCCGGGTGATGCCTTCGGCGCAGCCACGCCCCCGACCAGAACAGCAGCAGCGGCAGGAACGGGATGAACCACCTCGCCGCGAACATCGCCGTTGCCCAGTGCACGTGCCGCGCGGCGCACCCGACGACGATTGTCAGGCTCCCGGCCACCGTCACGACCGCCAGCGTCTTGGTGCTGGCCAACCAGTGCCGGTGCATGACCGCCGCGATCCCCAGGATGGCGAACACCATGACCGGGAAGTGCGTGAACACGCCGTGCGCGCCGAAAAGCCCCTTGAGCACCTGCACAACCGTGCGGCCCAAGCGCTCGTACCACGCCAGCGGCTGGGCCGGCTCCTCGTCCGCCACCAGCGACGCCACCAGCGCCGCGGTCGAGCTTTCTACGGCCGCCGGGCCCGCGGACGCCGCCGCAAGGCGTGCGCGCTCGTCGAAAACCTCGACGGCCGCGACGCTCGGCCGGTCCAGCTCCGGATGGAGCTGTGCCGCTAGCAAGTCGCCGGTCAGCGGAACGGTGAGGGTTCCGTGCAGCGCCACCGCCGGGGCGGCGCCCAGCAGGTACAGCAACACCCCCGCGACACGCATCCCCGGCGACCAGCGAATCGCCAGGATCACCGGCATCAAAGCCACCGTGAAGACGATCGCCGCATGGTCGATGGCCGCCGCCATGGCGGCGCAGAGGCCGGCGAGCATGAGCCACGACGCGTTGTGGCTAGGCCGCTTGGCGATGGTGACGTGCACTAAACACGCGGTTGCCGCGATCAGCAATGCCGCCGCCGAAGCGTGGGCGTTGATCACGGTGCTGTAGCTCACCAACCCGCTGCCGAACGCCACCACCATCGCCAGGCACGCCCGCATCGGCCGCGAGAGCTCGAACAGCCGCCCCATGCGATAAATTAACCCGCACGCCAGCGCAACCGGCAGCGCGATCCCCAGCACCGTCAACAGGTACGGCGTCAACACCGGGTTGGTATCAAACGTGAGCCCCAGCCGGTGCATCACCCAATAAGGCCCCGCCAGCAGCCACGCCAGCATCCGCGGCTGGTCGCTGAAGGTCTGCCCGTTCACGCGCACCGCGCTGGTGGCTGGGAGACTGAAGGACGTACGATCGATCGCAAATGTGTGCTGTTCGACCAGTGCCTGCACCGTCGCCAGCCGGGCGGCTTCCTGGTCGGAGACCTCGCGCGGGTCGGGATGGCGCAGCGGGCGGAGCAGCGGCAGGGTGACCAGAAGGACGAGGATCGGCGTCGCCAGCGCCCATGGCCGCACGATCGGCCGCTCGGCCAATCGCGCCGCCAGCCGGTCCCTCACTCGGATGAAAAGTGGGCGCAAACGCAACATACCGCCAGGGCACATGTCCCTTTAATACACCTTCAGATACTGCACAAAGTTCCGCAGCACGCGGTCCCCCATCCGCGCGTAGCGCTGATAGAGCGCCTTCGTCTGCTCGCGGATTTGATCCATCCCGTCGGCAGGCAATGCCTTTTTAACCTCCGGAGACGCGTTCGCCAGCACCGCCTCAATGTCGGCCGGTGTAAATTCGACGTGGTATTGGAAGCCGAAGATGCGATTCTTGAATCGGAAAGCCTGGTTCTTACACAACTTAGATGAGGACAGGAGCGAATTCCCGGTCGGCGGCGGCGGGGCCGGCGGCGGCGCCGGATTCGGGGGCGCCGGCAGCCGCGGCAGGTCAAACGTATCGAAGTGCCAGTGAAACATCATCGCCCCATCGATCATCCCCTGCACGATCGGCTCCGTCCCGCCGGGAAACGGGAACGTCACGGGAAACCACCCGAACTCCGGCAGCGGCGTCAGCGGCTCGGCCGGCTTCGGCGGCTCGCCGTGCTTGGCCGGCGGCGCCATCTTCACGTTCGGATACACCTTCGCCCCGGCCGCGTGCGCGATGAGCTGCGCCCCCAGGCAAATCCCCAGCGTCGCGCGGTCGCGGGCGATCACGCGCTTGAGCAGCTCGACTTCCCTGGCCAGATACGGGTAACGATCCCCGCCGACGTCGGCCACGCCCATCGGCCCGCCGAGGATGACCAGCACGCGCAGCTCATCCAGATCGCTCGGAACCTCGTCGCCCTTGTAAAGATGGCGAATCTCGACGGGGATGCCGAAGTCCCGAAAGACCGGGACAATGCGGCCGGGCCCCTCGTAGGGCACGTGCTGGAGGACGATCGCTTTACTCATGAGCCAACAATAGTGTCAGCGGGAGGGCGGGAGCGTGTCAAGAGCCAAGGTACCCGGCCAGAAGTAACCCTTTTGCCCGCCTAAATTTGTAAACAACCGCACGATGGCGCGTGCGCTGCCAGCGACCAGCGCATACGCACGACGCCTTACTGAGTCTCTGTCTGAAACCGCGCCGATTCGCGAGATCAATGGCACGAGAATTACCGAGACCACGTATTCGCCCACTACAACGTACAGCAGGATCAGCACGACCCTCACCGTTTCGATCTTCATCGCGTGTTGACCGTACCGCTCGTAGAATCCGAACCGCGCGCATTGAGGCATTGAGGTGCCGTACATCCGCCGTACAATGGACGGTTTGCGGTCCACCCGCACCGTCACCCAAACTGGACGTCCATGAGCTTGAAAACCATCCGTATCCGCGGGGCCGCCGAACACAACCTCAAGCACATCGACGTGGACATCCCGCGCGACCAGGTGGTGGTCATCACCGGCCTGTCCGGCAGCGGCAAGTCCACGCTGGCGTTCGACACCGTCTTCGCCGAGGGCCAGCGCAAGTACATGGAGTCGCTCTCCACGTACGCCCGCCAGTTCCTCGACCAGCTCCAGAAGCCCGACGTCGAGGAGATCGAAGGCCTGCCGCCGACCATCGCGATCGAGCAGCGCTCGGCCAGTTCCAACCCGCGCTCGACCGTCGCGACGACGACCGAGATTTACGACTACCTCCGCGTTCTCTTCGCCCGCGCCGGCACCCCCCACTGTTGGGAGTGCGGCCGGCAGATCAGCTCGCAAACGGCGTCGCAAATCGTGGACGCCGTCATGGCCCATCCGGCCGGCACGAAGGTGATGATCCTCAGCCCGTTGGTCCGCGGCCAAAAGGGCGAGCACAAGGACACCTTCGCCGCCATCCACAAGCAGGGCTACGTCCGCGCACGCGTGGACGGTGAAATCCTGGAGCTGAATCCGACCTCCCCCCCCGCTCTGAAGAAGACGTTCAGCCACAGCATCGAGGCGGTGGTGGACCGGATCGTGCTCAAGCCGGAGATCCGCTCTCGACTAGCTGATTCGATCGAAACCGCTCTGAAGCTGGCTCAGGGTCTGGTCATCGTCAGCATCGCCCAACCCGACGGCACGTGGGCCGACGAGGTCTACAGCGAGAAATTCGCCTGCCCCATCCACCCCAACGTCTCGCTCCCGGAGCTGGAGCCGCGGCTGTTCAGCTTCAACTCCCCCCACGGCGCCTGCCTCACCTGCCACGGCCTCGGCACCATTACCGAATTCGACCCCGACCTTGTCGTCTCCGACGAGAGCCTGTCGCTCGAGAATGGCGCCATCGAGGCGTGGCGCAAGAACGGCAAGCGGATGAACATCTACTACAGCCGCGTCCTCCGCCAGTTTTGCCGCGATTTCGGCTGCTCCTACACCCAGCCATACAAGGACATCCCCAAGAAGGTCAAAGACGTGCTGATGTACGGCACCGAGAAGAAAGGCGACCAGGGCACCGGCACCTGGTTCGAAGGCGTCGTCCCCCACCTGCAGCGCCGATTTGAAAACACGGAGAGCGACTGGGTGAAGACCCGCCTGCACCAGTACATGAGCGAGCAACCCTGCCGCGTCTGCTGCGGCACGCGCCTTCAGAAAGCAGCCCTGGCGGTTCGCCTGCACACGCTCGACGGCCACGCAAGCAACCTTGATTGCAATGACAGCGGCACGGGAGGCCCGCCCGTGTCTTCCGAAGAAGAAGCACAGGAAAATCACGGGCGGGCCGCCCGTGCCACCAAAAACGGCAACGGCCAAAGCGCCCCAATGATGCCCGCCCTCCCCGGCTACAGCATCCACGACGTCACCAGCATGACCGTAACCGGCGCCAAGCGGTTCTTCGAAAACCTCAAGCTTAGCGAAGAAGGCGCCGTCGTCGCCGAGCCCCTCGTCCGCGAGATCGCCAACCGCCTCGGCTTCATGGTCGACGTCGGCCTCGGCTACCTCACGCTCGACCGCAAGACCGGCACCCTCTCCGGCGGCGAGGCCCAGCGCATCCGCCTCGCCACACAAGTCGGCTCCGGCCTCGTCGGCGTCTGCTATGTCCTCGACGAGCCCACCATCGGCCTGCACCAGCGCGACAACACGCGCCTCATCCGTACCCTCAAACGTCTCAAGGACATCGGCAACACCGTCATCATCGTCGAGCACGACGAGGACTGCATCCGATCCGCCGATTACCTCATCGACATCGGCCCCGGCGCCGGCGCGCACGGCGGCAAGGTCGTTTGCGCCGGCCCGGTGCCCGCAGTCTTCAAGAACACCCAGAGCGTCACGATTAAATACCTCACCGGCGAATGCGCCATCCTCCCCCCGCAGCAGCGCCGCCCCGTGGACCCCGATCGCATCTGCATCGAGCTCAAAGGCTGCCGCGAGAACAACCTCAAGAACATCGACGTCCGCATCCCCCTCGGCGGCCTGATCTGCGTCACCGGCGTCAGCGGCTCCGGCAAAAGCACCCTCGTCAACCAGACCCTCCTGCCGGCGCTCAAGCGCAAGCTCTACGCGTCGAAGGTGAAGGCGGGCGCGCACAAGCAGCTCCTGGGCGCGACCAAGATCGACAAGGTCATCGAGATCGACCAGTCCCCCATCGGCCGCACGCCGCGCAGCAACCCGGCAACCTACACCGGTGTGTTCGACGAGATCCGCAAAGCCTTCGCCAAGACCCGCGAGTCCAAGATCCGCGGCTACGAGGCCGGGCGATTCAGCTTCAACGTCAAGGGCGGCCGCTGCGAGGCCTGCCAGGGCCAAGGCACCAAGTGCATCGAGATGCACTTCCTCCCGGACGTGTACGTCAACTGCGAGGTCTGCCACGGCACCCGCTACAACGCCGAAACGCTGGAAATCCACTACCGCGGCAAGAACATCGCCCAGGTGCTGGACATGACCGTCGAGGAAGCGCTCGCCTTCTTCGAGAACTTCCCCAACATCTACCGCATGCTCAAGGCACTCAACGACGTCGGCCTGAGCTACGTCAAGCTCGGCCAGCCCAGCACCCAGCTCTCCGGCGGTGAAGCGCAGCGCGTCAAGCTCGCCACGGAGCTCGGCAAGACCGCCACCGGCCACACCCTCTACGTCCTCGACGAACCCACCACCGGCCTGCACTTCGCCGACATCCACAACCTCCTCAACGTCCTCAACCGCCTCGCCGACGTCGGCAACACGATCCTCGTCATCGAGCACAACCTCGACGTGATCAAGTGCGCCGACTGGCTCATCGACATGGGCCCCGAAGGCGGCGACGGCGGCGGCCGCGTCATCGCCGAGGGGACGCCGGAGCAGATCGTCGAGACGCCCGGCAGCTACACCGGCGAATATCTCAAGTCCCACCTGCGGGCGGCCGGCGCGGCGCCGTCCGAAGAGCGGACTGCTTCCAGAGGGCTGGCCACTGCGAAAATCGCCTGACTGCCGGGCGGGCAGCGATTACGGTTCGGGCGCGATTCGGAAGCGGTGATCGGAGGCCGTTGCGATAGCCGCGCGATGAATCCTGACCGCCTTCACAACGACTCGCTAAGCCCGGCCGACTCGCGCAGAACG
>Ga0308176_10001881_pt1 | contig 13207 bp, 10 predicted proteins | sample PhyCR2_3_FD_203890 | JGI IMG/M metagenome (GOLD analysis project Ga0308176, IMG submission 203890) | Soil microbial communities from UC Gill Tract Community Farm, Albany, California, United States - DLSLS.C.R2 | ecosystem: Environmental > Terrestrial > Soil > Agricultural land | place: USA... | reverse complement strand
ATTTTATGTGCCGGAAAAAGGGATGACCATGGCTGAGCTATCCTCCACTGAAAAAAATACCATCAGCCACCGAGCCAATGCCTTGAAAAAGTTGGATGTCATCCTTGATACCATTTTGGGAAGACCCAAAACGTTATGAGCAAGGTATTAATCGTTAGCGATAGCCATGGATTGACGAAAGAACTCGAGATCATACGAGAAAGACATTTACAAGAGGTTGACTTATTGATTCATTGTGGTGATTCAGAGCTCAGCCCTACAGACCCAGTCCTATCTGGATACCTGACCGTTAGGGGAAACTGTGATTTTGGCGGTGAGTTTCCATTGGAAACAATATCTGAGTCAGGCGGGAAAAGAATTTTCATTACACACGGACACCGCTACTCTGTTAAGTCCACTTTGATGAATCTGAAATATAAAGCACAGGAATTGCAGGCGGATATCGTGTGCTTCGGTCATTCACATGTCCTAGGGGCGGAGATGATTGATCATACTTTATTCTTAAATCCAGGCAGCATCTGTCTCCCGCGCGAACGGTTTGAAAAAACATATGTGATTCTTGATCTTTTAAAAGAAAAAATTAATTTGTCAGTGTTTGAGGTGAACGGTAGAGAAATCGCCGAATTGGCACGGGAATTTGTCTTGTAACTAGTGGGGGATGGATTTCCCCCTTTTAAAAAAATTAATGACGAAGGCTGTTGACTTTTAATTATTAGGATAATATAATAAAACTTGTCTTTGATACTTATGTCCCAGTAGCTCAGCCGGATAGAGCATACGCCTTCTAAGCGTACGGTCGGGAGTTCGAATCTCTCCTGGGACGCCATCTAACTACATACTGAAATCATAACTCACCTGGAAAGGTGAGTTTTTTTTATACATTAAATATGTTACACTATTTCCCAACGACAAACCGAAGGACGGATTTCTATGAAAAGACGGGAACAAGTAAAACGAAAAGATAATGTCATTTATTTTCCCGGTATCGAAAAGAGATTAGCAGACAAAGGCCTTGAAAGCCTAGAAAAGAAAAAATTTACTGAAGCCATCCATCTATTAAAGGAGGCGCAGGAACACGATCCCTATAATGAAAACATTTTAATCGGGCTAGTCCTCGCCTATTTTGAAGCCGGAGTTTTTACAGAGGCGAAGGAGCTTGCAAATGAGATGCTCTTAAAAGGGATGGGAGACTATTTCCAGATGGTCGATCTTTATTTGACCATCCTTATTCAATTGCACGAATACCAAGAAATTGTCACAACAATCGAAGCACTATTAGATGAAAAAGAGATTCCGCTTGAGAAACATGACCACTTTCTCACCATCCTCCAATTCAGCAGACGAATGGCGGAACACCGTCAGCATGGACAGGAAGAAGAGGTCGCAGAAGAAGAAGAAATCATTACCATGCCGAAAACCTTAGATCTATTAGCGATTGATAATATAAATGACCAAATGCTATTGGTTGCCAGCCTTGCGGAAAGAAACATCCGCCCATATCTAGGGGAAATTGAGGACTATTTACAGGCTGAAGCAGGTCATCCTTTTTTGAAAACGATGCTCTTAACCCTATTAAAGGAACAGGAAATTGATAGAGAATTGGTTGTTAAAAAATTTGCTTTGGAAGAAACGGTTATTCCTGTACTGTTGCCAGAGGTCAGTGTTCAGCCAAGAATGATAGAAATAAAAGACTTACTCAAAAATAGATTGGAGAGTAACAATCCTGGCCTATACGAAAATATGATAGGAATGGTAGAACGGACCTTTTTTATAAGTTATCCATTCAATTTGGATCTCGAATCTGCTAGTGCATGGGCTGCCGCCTTTCAATTACTGGCACAAGAATATCTTGGAATGGAAGAGGATATTAGCAAAATAGCAAGTGAATATGGAGCAGCAATCGAAGAAATAGAGCAAGTGAGAGGGCAGATTGAGTTAATAGAGAAAATTTCTTACCCCAATATTTAGGTCTCGCTGTTGAAAGAAAGCAAACCTATGATATAATGTAGGGGTTGCATTGTGTAATAAACTTTTTTTTTACATTAAAAAATGGAAGAATGGCTTGCTAGACAAGACATAATCCGACTCTAAATTCGTTACGAATGAAATGAGAATAGATTTGTTGGAGGGAAAAAAGGTATGACAGCAAAATGGGAAAAGTTAGAAGGAAATAGCGGTGTCCTTACTGTTGAAGTAAGTGCTGAGCAAGTTAACAAAGGCTTAGACGCAGCATTCCAAAAGGTTGTTAAGCAAGTAAACGTTCCAGGCTTCCGTAAAGGAAAAATGCCTCGTGGCATGTTTGAAAAACGTTTCGGTGTAGAAGCTCTTTATCAAGATGCGTTAGATATTCTTCTGCCAGAAGCTTACGGAACTGCTATCGATGAAACGGGAATCGAGCCAATCGACCGTCCTGATATTGACATCGAGCAAATGGAAAAAGGCAAAGAGCTAATCTTTAAGGCAACTGTACAAGTTAAGCCTGAAGTTAAATTAGGCGAGTACAAAGGCTTAGAAGTAGAAGCATTCGATACAACTGTAACAGATGAAGATGTTGCAAACGAATTAAAAACAATGCAAGAGCGTCAAGCTGAGCTTGTTGTAAAAGAAGACAGCGAGGCTGTTGATGGAGATACAGTTATCCTTGACTTTGAAGGTTTTGTTGATGGTGAAGCGTTCGAAGGCGGAAAAGCTGAAAATCATTCATTAGAACTAGGTTCAGGTTCTTTCATTCCAGGATTTGAAGAGCAATTAGTAGGCCTAAAAGCTGGCGAATCTAAAGATGTTGAAGTATCATTCCCTGAAGAATACCATGCTGCAGAACTTGCTGGTAAGCCAGCAGTATTCAAAGTAACTGTACATGAAATTAAACGTAAAGAACTTCCTGCATTAGATGACGAGTTTGCTAAAGATGTAGACGATGAAGTGGAATCTTTAGATGCATTGAAAGAAAAAATCAAAACTCGTTTAGAAGATAGCAAAAAGCATGAAGCAGAGCATCACCTGCGTGATACTGTTGTGGAAAAAGCTGCAGAAAGTGCTGAAGTCGAAGTTCCTGACGTTATGGTAGAAAATGAAGTAAACCGCATGCTTCAAGAGTTTGAACAACGCTTGCAAATGCAAGGTATGAACCTTGAGCTTTACTTCCAATTCTCCGGTCAAGATGAAAATGCTTTACGTACACAAATGAAGGAAGAAGCACAAAATCGCGTGAAAGCGAACTTAACTTTAGAAGCGATTGCTAAAGCAGAAAACCTTGAAGTAACAGAAGAAGACGTAAACGCTGAGCTAGAGAAAATGGCTGGCATGTACAATATGCCTGTTGATACCGTTAAACAAGCTCTTGGCGGTGTTGAAGGAATCAAAGGTGACCTTAAACTTCAAAAAGCAGTTAACTTCCTTGTTGAGAATAAAAAATAATCTTTTATGAGTCGAAGGCACGATTTTAATCGTGCCTTGTTTTATACATTTTTTCAATTACATATTATAATAAGGACAGGGCAACCTTTTAAATATCCTGCTACACTAGCTTGCAGGCGGGTGTTCTTTTTTTATTACAATGGGCAGGAAATTACGCTGGCGAAAGCGAATATTTAAATTCCAAACAGATTTTTAGGCTTATTTCTAAAAATTATGGTTATGATTAAATGAGTACATATGTTTTTTAATGAGTGCATAAACAAATAAGAGTATGTAACATACTGACTTAAAGCGTTTTGTTTCCAGTCCATTGGCTACTTGTGTTACAATGCAAAATACATACCACTTGAATAAATAAAAAACTCGGACTTTGTTTATGTCATTCACGAGCTTCAATAGGTTTTAACACGTTTTAAGGGGTGAAGGGTTTGTTTAAATTTAATGATGAAAAAGGACAATTAAAGTGTTCCTTCTGTGGTAAAACACAGGACCAAGTTCGTAAGTTAGTGGCCGGGCCGGGTGTATATATATGTGATGAATGCATCGAGCTTTGCACAGAAATCGTCGAGGAAGAACTTGGAACAGAAGAAGAAGTAGAATTTAAAGATGTTCCAAAGCCAAAGGAAATTTGCGAAATCCTCAATGAATACGTAATCGGCCAGGATCAAGCGAAGAAATCGCTGTCTGTAGCTGTTTACAACCACTACAAACGCATCAATTCAAACAGTAAAATTGATGACGTCGAGCTTTCAAAGAGTAATATTTGTATGATTGGACCAACTGGTAGCGGTAAAACATTATTGGCACAAACATTGGCGCGAATTCTAAATGTGCCATTTGCGATTGCCGATGCAACCTCGCTTACCGAGGCTGGGTATGTTGGTGAGGACGTTGAGAACATTTTATTAAAATTAATTCAATCTGCTGATTACGATGTAGAAAAAGCAGAAAAAGGTATTATTTATATCGATGAAATTGATAAAATCGCTCGTAAATCCGAGAATCCTTCGATTACAAGAGATGTTTCCGGAGAAGGCGTCCAGCAGGCATTGTTAAAAATTCTTGAAGGTACGGTTGCAAGTGTTCCGCCCCAGGGTGGAAGAAAGCATCCACATCAAGAGTTCATTCAAATTGATACAACCAATATTTTATTTATCTGTGGTGGAGCATTTGACGGCATCGAACCAATCATCAAGCGCCGCTTAGGACAAAAAGTGATTGGCTTTGGTTCAGATGTTAAGCAAGTGGACATTGGTCAAAAAGAGCTTCTTTCAAAGGTATTGCCTGAGGACTTACTCCGTTTTGGTTTGATTCCAGAATTCATCGGCCGTTTACCGGTCATTGCCAGCCTGGAGCAATTGGATGAAAGTGCATTGATTGAAATTCTAACCAAGCCAAAAAATGCGCTTGTGAAGCAATATCAAAAAATGCTGGAAATCGACGATGTGGAACTTGAATTTGAAGAAGGTGCCTTGACGGAGATTGCTAAAAAAGCAATCGAACGTAAAACAGGTGCCCGCGGCTTACGTTCCATTATTGAAGGAATCATGCTTGATGTTATGTTTGATCTTCCTTCACGTGAGGACATTAGCAAATGTATCATTACGAAAGAAACCGTATTAGGACAAAGCGTTCCAAAACTTGTCTTGGAAGATGGAACAGTTGTCGCTGAAGAAAAATCCGCATAAGAATAGCAGGGCCCGGCGAAGATGCCGGGCCCTTTTCATGCTACCCTCTGGTGATCATGACTAATCCTAAAACAGACAGTTTTTCTATTTAGTGGTTTATTCCTCCTTGGTGCAGGAAATACTTATTAATATATAGGAGTATTTAGTTGTAGGAGGGAAAAGAATGAGTTGGACGGGGATTGCCTTATTTATACAGCTTTTTTTCGGTATTATCATTGGGCTGTATTTTTGGAATCTGCTAAGGAGCCAGCGCACACAAAAAGTGTCCATTGATCGGGAATCTCGGAAAGAAATGGAACAGCTGCGCAAAATGAGATCGGTATCCTTAACAGAACCATTATCAGAAAGAGTTCGTCCTACAAGTTTTAATGATATTGTAGGCCAAGAAGATGGAATAAAAGCGTTGAAGGCCGCATTATGCGGACCCAACCCGCAGCATGTTATCATTTATGGACCACCTGGTATAGGGAAGACGGCAGCCGCCCGCCTCGTATTGGAGGAAGCAAAAAAGAATTCTAAATCGCCTTTTAAGCCTGCATCCGTGTTCATCGAACTAGATGCCACAACAGCAAGGTTTGATGAAAGAGGTATCGCGGACCCGTTGATTGGTTCCGTTCATGATCCAATCTATCAAGGGGCAGGGGCGATGGGGCAAGCTGGCATCCCACAGCCGAAGCAAGGGGCAGTTACTAACGCCCATGGCGGGGTGCTTTTTATCGATGAAATCGGGGAACTACACCCGATTCAAATGAACAAGCTATTGAAAGTATTAGAGGATCGCAAGGTATTCCTCGAAAGTGCTTATTATCATGAAGAGAATAATCAAATTCCAACCCACATTCATGATATTTTCAAAAATGGCCTGCCAGCTGATTTCCGCTTAATTGGTGCGACAACGAGAACGCCAAGTGAAATTCCTCCGGCAATACGGTCCCGCTGTATGGAGGTGTTCTTCCGTGATTTAAATCAGGAGGAAATTGTTACAGTGGCGAAAAAGGCTGCGGATAAGGTCAAAATGAAAATAAATGAGACAGGTGTCAACACCTTATCTACATATGCAAGAAATGGCCGTGAAACGGTTAATATGATTCAGATTGCTGCAGGCCTTGCCATAACAGAAGACCGGGATTTTATCAAGGACGAAGATATTGAGTGGGTCATCCATTCTAGCCAAATGACACCAAGGATGGAAAGAAAAATCAATGAAATTTCCCACGTTGGTCTTGTCAACGGTCTAGCTGTCTACGGACCTAATTCCGGTGCCCTGCTCGAAATAGAAGTGACCGTAATCTCTGCGAAAGAAAAGGGAACCATCAATATCACAGGTATTGTCGAAGAAGAAAGTATTGGTGGACAAGGAAAATCAATTCGTCGCAAGAGTATGGCCCGCGGTTCCATTGAAAATGTGATTACGGTCTTGCGTTCCATGGGTGTGCCCGCCAATGACTATGATATCCACGTGAATTTTCCTGGCGGTATCCCTATTGATGGTCCATCAGCCGGAATCGCCATGGCAACAGGAATTTATTCTGCTATTTACAACATCCCTATTGATAATACAGTAGCGATGACAGGGGAAATTAGTATTCATGGAAATGTGAAACCAATTGGCGGTGTCTATCCAAAGGTAAAAGCAGCGCGTAAGGCAGGGGCTAAAACGGTTATCATTCCAGAAGAAAATATGCAAACGATTCTTAACGAAATCGATGGGATTAATATAGTCCCAGTCACACATCTTCACGAGGTCTTTGAAATTGCCTTAGTCAATTCGTATCCAAAACCAGAAGCCATACCGGCATCCATAGAATTGTCCAAGAAAGAGTCAATATGATAGGAGAAAACTTCGGTTGTAATTTAAACAAACCGAAGTTTTTTTTTGTAAGAGAGAAAACGTGATTATTGGGGAAAATAGAGATATTGAAAAAGAAACAAACTATCCTCTCTAAAAATAGACACGAAAAACTAAATGAGATAGAATTGTACAACAAAGACTATTCTGCTTTATAGGATAAAAGATTTTGCATGTGGAGGTGCAGTATGTTGGCGAAAGAGAACGAGATGATCGTCCCCCTCCTGCCGCTTCGAGGACTGCTTGTCTATCCAACCATGGTTCTTCATTTGGATGTCGGTCGTGATAAATCGGTGCAAGCACTCGAAAAAGCAATGGTAGATGACCACTTAATATTTTTAACCACTCAAAAGGACGTCTCCATCGACGAGCCTTCTGAAGAGGATTTATACAAATTGGGTACGTTGACAAAGGTTAAACAAATGCTGAAGCTGCCAAACGGGACCATTCGTGTTTTGGTAGAAGGCTTGAATAGAGCGGAAGTGATTGCTTTTTATGATGAAGAAGATTATTACTCCGTCAGTATCGTTACCTATGAAGACCCCGATACAAAGGATGTAGAAGACCAAGCCTTGATGAGAACGATGCTTGATTATTTCGAGCAATACATAAAATTGTCAAAGAAAGTCTCAGCAGAAACATATGCCACTGTCACAGATATTGAGGAGCCTGGACGGATGGCAGACATTATTGCGTCCCATTTACCAATCAAGTTAAAGGAAAAACAAGAAATCCTCGAGATGATTGATGTCAAACAACGAGTAAACACTGTGATTGATACCATTCATAATGAGAAAGAAGTGTTGAATCTAGAGAAAAAGATTGGCCAGCGCGTAAAACGTTCAATGGAGAGGACGCAAAAGGAATACTATCTGCGTGAACAGATGAAGGCCATTCAAAAAGAATTAGGCGATAAAGAAGGTAAAACAGGAGAAATCGCCGAGCTTAAGAAGAAGATTGAACAGGCTGGCATGCCAGAACATGTACATAAGGCTGCCATGAAGGAGCTTGACCGCTATGAGAAGGTTCCAACAAGTTCTGCGGAAAGTGCTGTCATTCGTAACTATATTGATTGGCTGATCTCGGTCCCATGGTCGAAAAAGACCGAGGATGACATTGATATCCTCCGTGCCGAAAAGATATTAAATCAAGACCATTATGGACTAGAAAAAGTGAAAGAACGCGTACTTGAATTTTTAGCCGTGCAGAAGTTGACAAACTCCTTGAAAGGGCCAATTCTCTGTCTCGCTGGACCTCCGGGGGTTGGTAAAACAAGTCTAGCCCGGTCCATCGCGACCTCTCTCAATCGACAATTCGTCCGTGTTTCCTTAGGAGGGGTCCGCGACGAATCAGAAATCCGCGGCCACCGAAGGACCTATGTCGGGGCCATGCCAGGACGGATTATCCAAGGAATGAAAAAAGCAGGGACAATTAATCCTGTATTCTTACTTGATGAAATCGATAAAATGTCGAGTGATTTTCGTGGTGATCCATCCAGTGCCATGCTAGAAGTATTAGACCCGGAGCAAAATCACAATTTCAGCGACCATTATATAGAAGAAACCTATGATTTATCGAAGGTTATGTTTATCGCTACAGCGAATAACCTGTCGACCGTTCCAGGCCCTCTGTTAGACCGGATGGAAATCATCACGATTGAGGGCTATACAGAGATTGAAAAGGTTCATATTTGCCGCGATCATTTGCTGCCGAAGCAAATTAAAGAAAATGGCCTATCAAAAGGAATTCTCCAAGTGCGCGATGATGCGATTCTGAAGGTGGTCCGCTATTATACCCGCGAAGCTGGGGTTCGGAGCCTCGAGCGCCAAATGGCGACCATCTGTCGAAAAACAGCAAAAATTGTTGTGGCAGGGGAGAAAAAGCGGGTCATTATTACCGAGAAGAACGTCGAGGAGTTCTTAGGAAAGCCACGTTTCCACTATGGAATGGCCGAGGCTGAAGATCAAGTAGGCGTCGCAACGGGCCTAGCCTATACGACAGTTGGCGGCGACACCTTACAAATTGAGGTTTCTTTATCTCCTGGTAAAGGGAAACTTGTGCTGACTGGTAAATTGGGTGATGTGATGAAAGAATCTGCTCAGGCTGCGTTCAGTTATATCCGTTCCAAGGCGGGTGAGCTTGGCATCGAAGAGAATTTCCATGAAAAATATGATATTCATATCCATGTTCCTGAAGGAGCGGTTCCAAAAGACGGCCCTTCCGCAGGAATCACGATGGCTACAGCACTTGTGTCGGCATTGACGGGCAAACCGATCCGCCGCGAAGTAGGAATGACGGGTGAAATCACACTCCGCGGGCGTGTTCTGCCGATTGGCGGCTTAAAAGAAAAGTCATTGAGTGCCCACCGTGCAGGCTTGAAAACAATCATTATTCCAAAGGATAATGTGAAGGATCTTGAGGATATTCCGGAAAGTGTACGGAATGAGCTGGAATTTGTTCCTGTATCCCATGTCGATGAAGTGCTGAAGCGTGCCCTTTTAGATGGTGAGGGCCGATGAAGGTCGTTAGTTCCGAGATTATCATTAGTGCGGTAAAACCAGAGCAATATCCTGAAACAGAGCTGCCGGAATTTGCCCTTGCCGGACGGTCTAATGTTGGCAAATCTTCTTTTATTAATAAGATGCTGAACCGGAGAGGTCTTGCAAGGATATCTTCCAAACCAGGGAAAACACAGACACTAAATTTTTACCTAATCAATGAGATATTACATTTTGTGGATGTCCCGGGGTATGGGTATGCAAAGGTTTCAAAGTCCGAGCGGGCTGCTTGGGGCAGGATGATTGAAACGTATTTTACGACTCGTGAGCAGCTGTGTGCAGTTGTCCTGATAGTCGATTTGCGTCATCCTCCAACCAATGACGATATTATGATGTATGGTTTTTTAAAGCATTATGAAATCCCTTGTATCATTATCGCGACAAAAGCAGATAAAATTCCAAAAGGTAAATGGCAAAAACATTTAAAGGTAACACGTGAGACGCTAGACCTTGATAAGGATGACCATATTGTCCTTTTCTCTTCAGAGACAGGCGAAGGAAAGGACGAGGTCTGGTCCATTCTTAAGAGCTATATGTAAAAAAATAACCGTTTGGCGCTTATATGACGCCAAACGGTTATTTTTTCTTTTTCAGTATAAAATAAATACCAACCACGATTAACAAAGCGGGCCAGAATTTCCAGATTAAGTTCATCCCATTTTGCAGCAAGCCAAAGTATCCAGCAATTTTATCATAAAATAGCAGGAGTACAGCTATAATGAGAAAAAGGAATGCTTGAAACAATCCAGTGCCCGTTTGTTGAAAACGAAGGAAAAAGCCAATGGAGATAATTAAAATTAACATACCAATCGTATTGGTGGGCCAGAATGCGACATGGCCGGAAAGATGAAAATGGAGACCGAACCCACTCATGATGACCCCGGGAAGGATCGCTTCGAACTCCCTGGCTGCATAACCTTGGCCTAAAAAGGCGATGCCGACAATGATCAAAAGGGTCGGCCATGTAAAGAATTGTTGAAAAAGAGTAATGCCTGTCTGCTGCAATAAAAAGTAAGCTCCAAAGCCAATCAGAATAATTCCAGGAAAAACTTGTTGATTTTTCATTGAAAACACCACTTCCAGTAAGGTTCACTTGAAACAAGTCTATTTTTTTGATACTGTACATAAGGAAGTATTTTGAGTAACTGTACTAACTAAAATTATCATTAAGAATTTATAAAGGAAACTATGTTAAAATTATTACTATGACAAATAAATGAACGATTTTATTTTATATTAGCATATTGTTTCATTTTATGTTCACATTTTTCGAGTAAAAGTCGAATTTGCTCGTGATATAATTTTACTAGTTAATTGTAATCTTATTGGGGGTGTACTTACCTAATGCATATTCTAGTCATCGGTCTTAACTATAAAACTGCCCCAGTAGAAATCCGTGAGCGGTTAACCTTTAATGAAACCGAGCTTGTGGATGCCGTTAAAAAATTAAATACAAAAAAAAGCATCCTAGAAAATATCATTTTGTCTACATGTAATCGTACAGAGATTTATGCGGTCGTTGATCAGCTTCACACAGGCCGTTATTATATAAAGGAATTTCTGTCAGAATGGTTTGGAATTGAACAAGCGGAATTTTCACCATTCCTCTTTGTAAACGAAGACGAGGGAGCGGTCGACCACCTATTTAATGTGACATGTGGACTGAATTCCATGGTGTTAGGAGAAACCCAAATCCTTGGGCAGGTTAGAACAAGCTTTATGCTCGCACAGCAAGAGGAAACAACGGGTTCGGTATTTAATCACTTATTTAAACAAGCAATTACAGTGGCAAAACGAGGTCATTCTGAAACAGATATTGGCGCAAATGCTGTTTCTGTCAGCTATGCTGCAGTCGAGCTTGCTAAGAAAATCTTCGGCTCACTGGCAAACAAACATGTGTTGATTTTTGGCGCAGGGAAAATGGGTGAGCTTGCCGCTCAAAACCTTCAGGGCAACGGTGTGAAAAAGGTAACTGTAATTAATCGGACATTTGAAAAAGCAAAAGTGCTGGCAAGCCTTTTTAATGGTGAAGCAAGAACAGTTTCTGAATTGGAGAAATCACTGATTGAGGCAGATATTCTGATTAGTTCAACGGGGGCAAATGACTTTGTCATCTCCAAGGAATTAATGGCAAAGGTAGAGAAAAAACGCCGTGGGAAACCATTATTTATGGTCGATATTGCGGTGCCACGTGACTTGGATCCAAAAATTGCTGAGCTTGAAAATGTCTTTTTATATGACATTGATGATTTAGAAGGAATTGTGGAAGCAAATCTTCAAGAACGTCAGAAAGCAGCTGCCCAAATTAGAATGATGATTGAAAAAGAAATCGTTGATTTCAAACAGTGGCTCGGTATGCTAGGCGTGATTCCTGTTATTTCGGCGCTAAGGGATAAGGCACTTGCCATCCAGGCTGAAACAATGGATAGTTTAGAAAGAAAGCTGCCCAACCTATCCAGCCATGATCTAAAAGTATTAAATAAACATACGAAGAGCATCATCAACCAGATGTTAAAGGATCCCATCTTACAAGCGAAAGAATTGGCAGCAAGTTCAGATGCAGCTCAGGCTATGGAACTTTTTAAGAAAATCTTTAATATTGAAGAGCTTGTTCAGGAACAGCAATTGAAAGTTGCCGAAACCAGTAAAATGCCGGTTGGGGAATTTCAGGCTTCTTTTCAGTCATAGGGGGTCATTCCTATGCTAAGCACTTTTATGACAAGGCTTCATGAATTAACCGTTGTTCTATATGCCTTCAGTGTGTTGTTATATTTTTTTGACTTCATTCATCATAACCGGAAGGCAAACCGAATTGCTTTCTGGTTACTTGCATTTGTATGGATTTTGCAAACAGTTTTTCTCGTTTTCTATGTGATAAAAACAGGCAGGTTCCCAGTACTCACGATTTTTGAGGGACTCTATTTTTATGCCTGGATATTGGTAACATTGTCAATTGTGATAAATCATTTATTGCGGGTCGATTTTATTGTGTTTTTTACCAATATCCTGGGATTCACCGTCATGGCCATTCATACCTTTGCCCCGATGCAATATCATTCTCATATCATGGCAAAGCAGCTTGTGTCTGAATTATTATTGATTCATATTACAATGGCAATCCTTTCGTATGGGGCATTTTCCCTATCATTTGTTTTTTCATCGTTATATCTGCTGCAATATGATTTATTGAAGCAAAAAAAATGGGGAAAACGGCTGATGCGGCTGGCCGATTTAACTATACTTGAAAAGTCTTCTTACATATGTGCTGTCATCGGTGTTCCAATGCTCCTCTTAGCTCTCATATTAGGTTTACAATGGGCCTTTTTAAAGGTTCCGGGAATGCCCTGGTATGATATGAAAATAATTGGGTCGTTTTTGTTGCTTATGGCCTACAGTATCTATTTATACTTAAGAATCGTCAAAAATCTATCTGGAAGAAAGCTGGCTATTTGGAATACAGCATCCTTTTTAATCGTTCTAATTAATTTTTTCTTATTCGGTCGTTTATCATCATTTCATTTATGGTATGCATAACCTTAGGAGGCAATCATGAGAAAAGTCATTGTTGGTTCAAGAAGAAGCAAATTGGCATTAACCCAAACCAATTGGGTCATGGAGCAGCTTAAAAAGCTTGATCCAAATTTCGAATTTGAAGTAAAAGAAATCGTGACAAAAGGGGATAAAATCCAAGACGT
>Ga0308176_10001880_pt1 | contig 13210 bp, 16 predicted proteins | sample PhyCR2_3_FD_203890 | JGI IMG/M metagenome (GOLD analysis project Ga0308176, IMG submission 203890) | Soil microbial communities from UC Gill Tract Community Farm, Albany, California, United States - DLSLS.C.R2 | ecosystem: Environmental > Terrestrial > Soil > Agricultural land | place: USA... | reverse complement strand
GGCGCGCTGCACCGCCGCACCGAGCCGGGCGAGCTCCTCGCGCCGGCCGACCAGGCTGTCGCGCTCCGTCATGGAGCGAGTCTAGGCGCGCCGGACAGCCCGGATCGTGAAATACGGCATACCTACGAGGAAATACGGCAATGGAGCGGATGGCTGCAAGCTGCCGCGACCGTACCGTCGCCGCCATGAACCTCTACGTGATCTCCCGCCGCAACGGCTGGGCAAACGCCGAAGAGCTCCAGGCCGCCGCCGAGAAGTCGGCCGCCGAGGGCGACAAGGAAGGGTCCGGCGTTCGCTGGATCCGGTCGTACGTGATCCAGGAGTCCAGTGGTGAGCTGGGCACGATCTGCATCTACGAGGGCGAGAGCCCCGAGGCCGTCCGCGCCCACGCGCGGCGCGTGCCGATGCCGGCCGACGAGGTGATCCCCGTCGTGGACACCGTCATCGTCCGGCCCGACCCCGTGGTGGCGGTGTCGTGAACTTCGCCGGCGATCGGCGAGGACCGGACGGGCGCTCCTAGGTGATCCGCTTCTCGATGCGGACGAGCACCTCGTCGCCCGCCTCCTTGCCGATCGCCCGGCGCACCGCTGCCTTCACCGGCAGCTTGTGCGTTCCGTCGCCGAGCGCCATGAAGGCGCTGTCGAACGGCTGACCGTCAACGGACCCGCGGACCTTCACGAGGCCTTTCGTGCCGAAGAAGTCGGCCGAGCCGTCCATCACGACGTAGGTCCAGCCGCCCTTGTTCGGGCTCTTCTGCAGCGTTGCTGCGAACTCTCTCAACATGATCCTTGGACTCCGCGGCGCCGGCGAACTCATCGCCCGCGTTGGCCGCCGGCGGTTACCGTGAGCGTCATGCACGCCGTCGTCAACCGCTTGCGCCTCGCGCGCGCCATCGCCCCATCCGTCTTCGAGGACGCTCAGCGCGAGCTGCCACCGCGCGCCGCGGAGATCGAGGGCCTCCGCGCGTTCCACGTCCTGCGCGCGGGCGACGAGGAGCTGATCGTGCTCATCATGGGCGACACGCCCGAGGCGCTCGAGCAGATGCGCGCCGAGGTCGGCAACGACTGGATGCGCGAGAACGTAGTCCCGCACCTCGCCGGCGGCACCGAGCGCGTCGTAGCGCAGTCCGTCGTGTCCTGGGAGCGAGGCTGAGGCGGGCGAGCATGACCGTGGGCCCTCAGACTCCGAATAATTCGGAGTTTCAGGGCCCACGCTTGGACGAATCAGGACCACGGCCAGAGCGCGACCCAGAACGACGAAGGGCCGCCAGATGGCGGCCCTTCGACAAAGCGCTGGAGGTGAAAGCGGATTACGCGACGTCGCGAAGCTTCTGAGCCTCCGCGAGGCTCTGGAGCTTCTTGAGCGACTGGTTCTCGATCTGGCGGATGCGCTCGCGGGTGACGTTGAACGTCCGCCCGACCTCGTCGAGCGTGCGCGGGTGCTCGCCGCCGAGGCCGTAGCGAAGCTCGAGAACCCGACGCTCCCGGTAGGAGAGGTTCTCGAGGGCCTCGCGCAGCGCCTCCTTGGTGAGGATCTCCGCGGCCCGCTCGTACGGGGACTCGGCGCGCTCGTCGGCGATGAACTGGCCGAACTCCGACTCCTCCTCGTCGCCGACCGGCTTCTCGAGCGAGACCGGCGCCTGGGCGGAGCGCTTGATGGAATCGACTTCCTCCGGATCGATCCCCGTGACGTCGGCGATCTCCTCGGCGGTGGGCTCGCGGCCCAGCTCCGTGACGAGCTTGCGCTCGGCGCGGCCGATCTTGTTCAGCTTCTCGACGACATGGACGGGGATCCGGATCGTGCGCGCCTTGTCGGCAAGCGCTCTGGCGATGGCCTGGCGGATCCACCACGTCGCGTACGTCGAGAACTTGAACCCCTTGCGGTAATCGAACTTCTCCGCCGCGCGAACGAGACCGAGCGTGCCTTCCTGGATCAGATCGAGGAAGGGAAGTCCCTGGTTGCGGTAGTTCTTCGCGATGGAGACGACGAGCCGCAGGTTGGACTCGACCATCTTCTGCTTCGCGTCGAGATCGCCACGCTCGATGCGCTTGGCGAGATCGACTTCCTCCTGCGCCGTGAGCAGCCGGACCTTGCCGATGTCCTTCAGGAAGAGCTGAAGGGAATCGGTGGTCATGTCCGGCTTCAGGTCAAGCGTGGTCTTCGCCTTGCGGCGACCCCGCTTGTCCGGCGCGCGCTCCACCTCGTTGGCGGCGACGTTCGCGGGATCGATCTCCTCTACGAGCTCGATCTCCGACTTCTCGAAGAAGCCGTGAAGCTCCTCGACGTCGCCCTCGTCGAGATCGATCTCGGCGACCGCTGTCGCGATCTCGGCATACGTGAGCACGCCGACCTGCTGGCCCTTGGCCAGGAGTCCCTTGATCTCTTCGAGTTCCTGCAGTTCCACTACTGACATTTGCGTCCGTTTCTCGACCGGTTCCGTTACCGCGGCACCGGCGCGTTGCTCTCGGTGGAGGACATCGGTGCTACTCCGGCCGTCGACTTCGGCTGTTCTGAGCACAGATGTATGTAGCCAATTGTAGGCGCTTTACTTTGTGAAGTCAAAGATTTCCGTGCTCAGAGAGCCTCGTATTCCCACGTCCGTACTACGTGGAACGTCCTGGTTCGTTTCATGTTGCGGTGCCTCTGAAACGCTTCGACGCGCCCAAACTCGCGCTTGAGGAATGATGTGCTCATGGCGGACGGAGATCGTGAGGTCCTGAGCAGCCTCCCGCGCACGCGCCCGGAACGGCGCAGCGCCAAGCGCGGAGCACGCGCGGGAGCGACCGATACGCCGGCGAAGGCAAAGGCCGCCAAGCCGCGCGCGGCGCGCTCGAAGCCCAGGGCCGTCCCGCCGCGGCAGGTCCCGCCCTCGGGCTACGCGGTTCCGAAGAACGCCAGCCCGGTCGGCGCCGGGAGCACCGAGCTCGTCGGCACCGCCATCCAGGCGCTCGGCGAGCTGGCGAACCTCGGCGTCTCGCTGGGCAACCGCGCGCTGCGCGAGGCGCTCGGCCGGCTGCCCAAGCCGTAACGATCGTCGCGCAGCGGCCTATACTCCCCGTCGCCGAATTCGTGCGGGCCTCGCACCGCGCGAAACGGGGGAACCACTGCCGGAGCCATCCGGTGGGGCGAATCAGCTCATCCGAGCCGTAGGGCCGCTCGTCGGCCCGAGCCCGTCAGCTAACCCCGTAGGCCGTTGACGAGCCATGAACCGCCTTGCCCTCATCGCGCTGCTCTGCGCCGCCCTGTGTGCGCTCCCTGCCGCTGCCGTCGCGCAGTTCAGCGGCGGCACCCGGTTCGGCGACCCCGCGGCGACCGCGCCGGCCGCCCTGCCGGCGCAGGACGCGATCCTGCTCGGGCGCACGATGCACGTCCGCGGGACGCTCGCGGGCGCCGCGGGCGAGACGGTCGTCGTCGAGCGCCGTGAGGCCGACGGGCCCTGGATGCCCGCCGCGAACGCGGTCGTCGGCGGCGACGGCTCGTTCGACGCCGCCTGGAGGACGGACCACATCGGCCACTTCGACCTGCGCGCCCGCCGCGCGTCGGCAGACAGCGACGCCGCCGCTGCGGCCGCGGCGCTGCCGACGAGCGCGATCACCGTCTTCCGGCGCACGCGCGCGACCTGGTTCGGCCCCGGCTTCTACGGCCACCGCACCGCTTGCGGCCAGCGCCTGACCCACCGCCTGCTCGGCGTCGCGCACCGCACGCTGCCGTGCGGCACGAAGGTCGCCCTCCTCTACAGGGGCCGCACGATCACCGTCCCGGTCGTCGACCGCGGCCCGTTCGCCCACGGCGCCAGCTACGACCTGACGGCCGCCACGGCGCAGGCGCTCGGCGTCACGCAGACCGTGCGCATCGGCGCTGTCCGCGCCGGCTGACGCGCGGCGCTCAGGCCAGGCGGACGCCCGCGGCGCGGGCCGCGAAGAGGCCCTCGTCGGCGTGGGCGGCCAGCATGTCGGCATCGATGGCGTCGTCGGGTGAGACCGCCAGGCCGATCGAGATGGCGAGCGGGGCGCCGTGGTGCGACGCCGCTTCCGACACGGCATCGGCGAGCCGCTGCCCGAGCGCGCGGCCGGACGCGAGATCGGTCTCCGGCGCCGTGAGCCAGTAGCGCCCGAGGCGCTCGCGGACCAGCATGTCGGCGGGACGCAGAACGCCGCAGATCGCGCGTTCGGCTGCCTCGATCGCCTCGACGACCTCACGGCCGGTCGCGGCCGCCAGCAGGCGGTCGAGCTCGTCGACCTCCATCGTGAGCACCGAGAACGGGCGGCCGTCCTGGAGCTGGCGCTCGAGCCGGCGCTCGATCGGCGCGCGCCAGGGCTCGGCAACGACCTCGCCGTCGGCGCGCGCGTCATGGATGACGACCTCGGGCTCGGGCGGGACGAGCGTGGGGGCGGCGAAGGGAGCCGGTTCGGCGGCGGGGGGCGCGGCGGCCTCAGCAGGCGGTGCGGTCGCTGCAGACCCGCCGGCTTCGTCGGTGTGTGCCCCGGCGGCCAGCGCCGACTCCAGCACCGTCGCGCACACGTGCGCCAGTCGGATCGCGAGCTGCGCGTCGTCGACGCCGAGCGTCTCCCATGCGGCCGAGCGCAGCGCCTCGATCGCGGCGACCGCCGCGGCGGGACCGGGCGCGCCGGCCAGCCGCGCCGCGCTGGCCGCCAGGGCCGCGCGATCGCCGCCGGGCCGCAGGCGATCCAGCGCGGCCTCGGACCCGAGCGCCTCGAGGACGGCGGCGCAGAGCGCCGGCCCATCGGCCGCGAGCTGCGCGGCCGGGACGGCGGCCACCGCGCGCAGCGGGGCCGCTTCGACGAGCGCGACCAGCCACGACTTGGCCACGACCGCGCCGTCGGCGAGGCTCCCGACAGGAGCGTCGGCCACCGCGCGCGGGGTCCTGCGGTGGGCGGTCGGATCGGGCATCGCGGGCCATTCCTACCAAGGCGATCGGATGCGGCGGGCGCGGTTTCCCGCAAAATGGGCGCGATGCTCTCGATCGAAGAAGCGCGCGCGGCGGTGCTCGCCGAGGTGCGGCCGCTCGGCGCCGAGGAGGTCGCCGTCGGCGACGCGCTCGGTCGGGTGCTCGCCTCCGATGTCGTCGCGGCCGCGGACGTCCCGGGATTCGCCAACAGCGCGATGGACGGCTTCGCGCTGCGGTCCGGGCCGGCGGCGAGGCGGCTGACGATCGTGGGCGAGAGCCGCGCGGGCGCGCCTGCGGACCGGGCGCTGGGCGACGGCGAGGCGATCCGCATCTCGACCGGGGCGATGCTGCCCGAGGGCGCCGACGCGGTCCTCCAGATCGAGCTGGTCACGGAGAGCGACGGCGCGATCGACACGCACGACGAGGTCCAGCCGGGGCGCAACATCCGCCGCCCCGGCGAGGACATCACGCGGGGCACGACGCTGATGGGCGCCGGCACCGTCCTGGGCCCCGCGGAGCTCGGCGTCGCGATCAACGCCGGCCGCGCCCGCGTCCAGGTCGCCCGCAGGCCGCGCGCGGAGGTCCTGGCCACCGGCGACGAGCTCGTCGATCCCGGAGCCCCGCTGGGCCCCGGCCAGATCCACGACTCCAACGCGCCCATGCTCGCGGCGCTGGCCCGTCAGGCCGGCGCCGACGTGTCCGCGCGGCGCGTGCGCGACGAGCGCGAGGAGACGATCGCCGCCGTGGGCGAGGCGCTGGATGCCGCCGATCTGCTGATCCTCAGCGGCGGCGTCTCGGTCGGCCCGCACGACCATGTCAAGCCGGCGCTCGAGGCGAACCACGTCGACCAGGTCTTCTGGCGTGTCGCGCTGCGCCCCGGCAAGCCGACATGGTTCGGCGTCCGGCGCAGCGACGACACGCTCGTCCTCGGCCTGCCCGGCAACCCGGTCTCGGCGTATGTGACGTTCGTGCTCTTCGCCAGGCCGGCGATCGCGGCGCTGCAGGGCGCAACCGCGACGACGCGCCGGCGGACGGCGCACACGGGCGTGGCCATCGCGCGCCACCCCGACCGCGACGAATGCGTACGCGTGCGCATCGACGAGCAGGGCGCGGCGACGCCGACCGGCCCGCAGGGCTCGCACATCCTCTCCTCCCTGCTCGGCGCCGACGGGCTCGCCGTGATCCCGCGCGGAGACACCGACCTCCCGGCCGGCTCTACGGTCGACGTGTACGGGTAGATTCCGGCCGGTGCTCCGCCGCCTCCTGAGCGACTCGCGTGCCATCGGCCGCGCGGTCATCCGCGACCCGGCCGACAGCACGCGCACCGACCCGGAGACGGGCGCCGTCACATCGATCCAGGCCGCCGAGATCTCGCTGCCCGCGCAGGCGGTCCGGGAGATCTGGACGCCGAGGCACCTGGAGCGCCTCGCACGCACGTACTGGCGCTTCCTGACCCGCTGCACGCTCGGGGTGATCCGCGTCAAGTACACGGATGCGGAGCGGTTCGTGTGCATCCTGTTCCGCCCGTTCGTGCTGCTCTCGTTCAAGGCTCCCGAGTACGAGATGGACGCCGGCAGGGGCATCGTGCGCTGGCGCATCGACAAGGGCGTGCTGGTGTCCCGCGAGGGGCGCGGGCGCGGCCACCTCGAGATCGACGTCCAGCGCCGCCCGCCGGGCCCGGACGGCCGCGCCGTCCTGCACGTCGAGGTCGAGGTCGCGAACTTCTATCCGACGCTTGCCTTCCGGATCGGCCGCTGGTTCTACTCCAACACGCAGTCGCGCATCCACGTGATCGTCACGCACGGGTTCCTGCGCTCGCTCGCCCGGCTCGACCTCGCCGAGTCGCGCGTCGGGCGCTTCGCCACGGTCGACGAGGTGCCCGACCCGCAGGCGCCGCCGCGCGAGCCGGTCAGCGCCGCCTGAGCACCAGGTAGGCGATGTCGTCGCGCTGGGGCGCGCCCGCGCGGAACGCGGCAAGCGCGGCGCGCAGGCGGTCGGCCAGCTGCTGCGCGCTGCCCGCCGGCTCGGCCAGCACGGCGAGCAGCCGGTCGGGCCCGAAGCGCTCGCCGTCGGGAGCGACCGCATCGGTCACGCCGTCGGTGTAGAGCACGAGCGCCTCGCCCGGCGCCAGCTCCACCCGCGAGGACGGCCAGTCGCCGGGCTCGGGCAGCGTCCCGGGCAGCGGGCCGTTGGAGCCGACCTCCTCGGCGCCCCGCGCGGTCACGTGCACCGCGGGCGGATGGCCCGCCGAGAGCACGTAGGCGGTGTCGCCGCGCAGCTGCACCATCGCCACACTGCAGAGGTCGTTCTCGGCACCGCCGCGCAGCCGCCGGTCGAGCTGGCGGATCGCAGTGAGCGCGTCGCCCGTGAGCTGTGCGACCGCATGGATCGTGTGGCGGGCGACCGCCGTCACGGAGGCCGCCGCTGCGCCCTTGCCCTCCACGTCCCCGATCATCGCCATCCAGCCGCCGGCGGCCGGGAACACCTCGAAGAAGTCCCCGCCGACCTCGTTGGCCTCCCCCGCCGGCTCGTGCCCGCAGGCGACGTCCCAGCCCTCGATCTCCGGCAGGTCCGGCGGGCGCAGGCGCGCCTGCAGCGTGCGCGCGATCTGCGCGCGCTCGGTGAACGCGCGCGCGTTGGCGACCGCCATCCCGGCGCGCCGCCCGAGCTCCTCGGCGAGCGCGAGGTCGTCGGCGCCGAACGTCCGCCCCGACTCGGCCGAGACGAACGTGAGCGCGCCGAGCGTCTGCCCGTGCGCCGTGATCGGCACGACCATCACCGCGCAGAAGCCGACGGCCCGCAGCAGCTCCAGATGCCGCTCGTCGCTCGCATACGCGACGAGCTCCGCATCCTCCACGCGCGGCGCGAGGAACGACGGGCCGCCGCGCAACACCGCCGGCAGCCCGGCCTCGCCCTGCGGGTCGACCGGGTAGGAGTGGCGCAGCTCGCGCCCGAGCTCGACCTTCGCCGGGTCCTTGTGCGCGATCGCGACCGGGCGGATCTCGCCGTACGGGCCGGGCATGTCGACGCCGCACCAATCCGCGAGCTCGGGGACCGCGAGTTGCGCCACCTGCCGCAGCGTGCGCTCGAAGTCGAGCGACGAGGCGAGGATCCGCCCGCTGTCACCCAGCAGCCGCTGCCCGAGCTCGGCCTTCTTGATGACCGTGAGGTTTTCGACGAGGTTCACGGCGAGCGGCTCGCTGTGGCCGTCCAGGCGCCGGGCCTTCATCAGGAACCAGCGCAGCTCGCCGGTGTCGCGGTCGATGTTGCGCACGAGCAGCGACGCCTCCTCCACGCCCTCGCGCAGGATCACCCGCCCCGGCATGCGATCGCCGTCGATCGGGTCGCCGTGCTCGTCCTGGATCTCGTAGCGCCCCGCGATCGCGCCCGGCTGCGCCGAGACGAGGTCCTGAACGGTCAGGCCGAGCTGGTCGGCGACCGCCTGGTTGGCGTACACGACCCTGCCGTCGACCGTCTGGATGGTCACGCCCTCGCCGAGGCCGTCGAGGATCGGCGCCCAGCGGTCGCGGAGCTCCGAGACCAGCGATTCGTAATCGGGCGGGTGGGCCCCCATCCGAAGGGGGACGCTACCCGTACCGGCCCGCGTTGTATGCGCGCAGCTTCTCCCGGTTGTGGCGCGCCTGGATGCGTCGCACCGTGTGCGTGCGCGAGCGCATGACGAGCGACTCGGTGGTCGCGGCGCGCGGCGTCGGGTAGCGGACGCCCTGCAGCACATCGCCGTCGGTGACGCCCGTCGCCGCGAAGAAGCAGTCGTTGCCGCTGACGAGCGCGTCCTGGTCGAGCTGGCGCCCGAGGTCGTAGCCGGCGGCGATCGCGGCGTCGCGCTCGCCGTCGTCGCGCGGCCACAGGCGCCCGACGAACCCGCCGCCGAGGCACTTCGTCGCAGCCGCCGAGATGACGCCCTCGGGCGTTCCGCCGATGCCGAACATCACGTCGACGGGCGCGTTGTCGCTGACCGCCAGCAGCGACGCGCTCACGTCGCCGTGGGAGATGAGCCGCAGCCGCGCGCCGGCCTTCCGGACGTCGTCCATCGCGTCCTCGTTGCGCGGCCGGTCGAGCATCACGACCATCACGTCACGGATGTCCTTGCCGCGGCGCTCGGCGACCAGCCCGAGCGTCTCGCCCAGCGTGCGGTCGAGGTCGAGCAGGTCGGCGATGTCGTCGCCGCCGGAGATCTTCTCCATGTAGACGCACGGCCCCGGGTCGAACATCGAGCCGCGCTCGGACAGCGCGATCACCGCCAGCGCGTTGGGCTGGCCCTTCGCGGTGAGCGTCGTCCCTTCGAGCGGGTCGACCGCGACGTCGACCTCCGGCGCCGACCCGTCGCCGATGCGCTCGCCGTTGTAGAGCATCGGCGCCTCGTCCTTCTCGCCCTCGCCGATGACGACCGTGCCGTCCATCTGCACGCCGTCGAGCACGAGTCGCATCGCGTCGACCGCGGCCTGGTCGGCGGCCTCCTTGTCGCCCATGCCGACGAGCCGCGCAGCGGCGAGCGCCGCCGCCTCGGTCGTGCGCACGAGCTCGAGGGCCAGGTTGCGATCCGGCCGCGTGCTGGAGGGGTCGCCGCTCATCAGATCGTTCCGGGGGGCTTGCGCGCCCGCTCGACGTCGCTGGAGCGCAGCGCGGACCCGACGAACATGAGGATGGTCCCGAGCAGGGCGATGAAGATCCCGTAGCGCAGGTGGACCAGGCTCCGCGGGTCGCCCGGCTTGGAGATGAACGCGTGGTAGGCGATCAGGCCGAAGGCGGCGACCGCCGTGACCGCCGTCATCTCGCCGCGCGGCCACGACAGCGCGTGGTCGCGCACGATGATCCACGCGAGGATGAACGGCGCCAGGCCGGCGAGCAGCAGCAGCCAGCGCAGGATGTGGTGGGCGTCCCAGCCGGAGAAGTCGCCGTTCGTGCCGTTGAGCTTCGCCAGCCTGTCGGCGTGGTACCAGGTCAGGAACAGGCCGAGGATGAGCAGCGCGCCGCCGCCCATCGCCACGTACTCCCCCTGCCGAAGGTGCGTCCGGTCGACCACGGCGAGGACCCTATCCGACCGACGCGGCCACGGCGATCAGCTGGCCGACGTCCCATGGGCCCTGCCCCGTCAGGCGCAGATGCAGGCCGTCGAGCTCCCAGCTGAGCTCGCGCACCGGGCGCAGCGACTCCTGCGCGGCCTCCAGCGGCGACTCGCGCAGGACGTAGCCGTCGGCCGGCCGCGGGCCCGCGTCGGGCAGCTGCGTCGGCGCCGGCGCGGTGGCGACGAAGAGCGCGAGGCGCCCCGGCCCGCCGCGCGTGTCGTCGAGGTTCCACTCGACCTCGACGGCGCCCGGCCCCTGTGCGGTGATCTCCACCCAGCGCGCCAGCGGCAGCGGCAACGACGGCAGCGGGATGGGCCGGCCGAGATGGGCGTCGGCGGCGGCGATGCCTTCGAGCGGCTCCACGGAATGTAGGGTCGCAGCAATGAAGGGCACCGTGGTGATCAGCGGCGCCTCGACCGGCATCGGCAGGGCGAGCGCGCTGCACCTGAGCGGCTTGGGCTTCGACGTGCTCGCCGGCGTGCGCAACGAGAGCGACGCGCCGCAGGGCACGACGCCCGTGCTGCTCGACGTCACCGACGCCGCCGCCATCGACGCGCTTGCGGCGCGCATCGGCGACGGCCCGCTCGCGGGCCTGGTCAACAACGCCGGGGTCGCGGTGGGCGGCCCGGTCGAGCACCTCACCGTGGACGAGTGGCGCCGCCAGTTCGAGGTGAACCTCTTCGGCCACGTCGCGATGACGCGCGCGCTGATCCCGGCGCTGCGGGCGGGCCGCGGGCGAATCGTGAACATCGGCTCGATCGGCGGCCGCCAGTCGCTGCCGTTCCTGTCGCCCTACGGCGCGTCCAAGCACGCCATGCACGGCTTCTCGGACTCGCTGCGCGTCGAGCTGCACGGCCAGGGCATCCACGTCGCGCTGATCGAGCCCGGCGCGATCGCGACCGAGATCTGGCGCAAGGGCGACGAGTCGTTCGACGAGATCGGGGCCGACCTGGCGCCGGATGTCCTGGAGCGCTACCGCAAGGGCCTGGAGGGCACGCGCAGGGGCGCGAACCGCGCCGCGCGCGGCGCGATCCGGCCGGAGAAGGTCGCCGGCGTCGTGGCGCACGCGCTGACCGCGCGGCGACCGCGCGGGCGTTACCTCGTCGGCCCCGACGCCCGCGTCCAGGCGTTCATCGAGCGCCTACCGGCGCCGGCGCGCGACAGGCTCCTGCGGCTCGCGCTCGGCATCTGAAAAGCTCCGCTGCATGGCGAGGGTGATCGGCGTGGACGTCGGGGGCACCAAGGTCGCCGTGGCGTCCCTGCAGGACGGCGTCCTCGGCGAGGTGCGCAAGCGCCCGACCGAGAAGGCGTCACCGGACGCGCTCGTCGACCAGCTCGTCGAGGCGATCGAGGAGTGCGGTCAGGGCGACGCGGTCGGCCTCGGCATTCCCAGCGTCATCGATGCGGCGCGCGGGATGGCGATGTCCTCGGTGAACATCCCGCTCCAGCACGTCCCTCTTCGCGACATCCTGGGTAGACGACTGGATATCCCGGTCCATGTCGACAACGACGCATCCGTCGCCGCGCTGGCGGAGGCCCACGGCGACAACGGCGAGGTGATCGCCGACAGCGTCGTGATGTTCACCGTCGGCACGGGCGTCGGCGGCGGTCTCGTGTTCGGCGGGCGCATCTACCGCGGCGCGACGAGCTCGGCCGCCGAGCTGGGCCACACGATCATCTTCGCCGATCCGAGCGATGGCGCTCCGAAGCCGGAGGGCTTCCCGCAGCCGGGCTCGATCGAGCGCGAGGCCGCCGGGCGGGCGCTCGACGCGCTCGCCGCCGAGCGCGGGCTGACCGACGGCCGCGGCGCCGTCGCGGCCGCTGAGCGCGGCGACACCGATGGCATCGACTGCCTGCGGATCGTCGGCGAGCGGCTCGGCCTGGCGATCGCCAACGCGATCAACACCTTCGACCCCCAGCTGGTGGTTGTCGGCGGCGGCGTCAGCGCGGCCGGCGAGTTCCTGCTGCGCCCCGCGCGCCAGGTCGCGCAGGAGTTCACCATGAGGGGCCTGGGGACGAGGACCGAGATCAGGATCGCGCGCTACGGGCCCGACGCCGGCGTCCGCGGCGCGGCGCTGCTGGCGCTGACGGAGGAGATGGGCAGTGGCGTGGAGGGGCGTCCGGGGCCGTGAGGGTCGCCTGCGGCTTCGACCACGCAGGCGTCCCGCTTCGCGAGACGGTGGTCACGGCGCTGCAGTCGGCCGGTCACGAGCCAAGCGACCTCGGCACCGCCGACGACTACCCCGACGTGGCGCTCGCGGTGTGCCGCGCGGTGCTCGACGGCGAGGCCGAGCGCGGCGTCGTCGTGTGCGGCAGCGGCGCCGGCGTCTCGGTCGCGTGCTGCAAGGTCCCCGGCATCAGGGCGACCGTGGCCCACGATCACTACACGGCCGAGCAGTGCGTCGGCCACGACAACTGCAACGTGCTCTGCATCGGCGCCCGCGTCGTCGGGACGGCGATCGCGGCCGAGCTCGTCCAGGCGTTCGCCGGCGCGGCGTTCACCGGCGAGGAGCGCCATGTGCGCCGGCTCGGCAAGGTCGATGCGATCGAGCGCGACGGACTTCAGGCAAACCTGGAAGGGAGCTGACATGGCGACCGAAGCGACGGTGAACGAACGGCTCGCGGCGGTGACCGCCGCCGGCACGAGCATCTGGCTGGACCAGATCCGGCGCTCGATGACCCAGGGCGGCGAGCTCGAGCGGCTCGTGCGCGAGGAGTCGCTGCGCGGGCAGACGTCCAACCCCGCCATCTTCGAGAAGGCGATCCTCGGCGCCGAGGACTACGACGAGCAGATCGAGCAGCTCGCCCGCGAGGGCGCCGGCGCGCGATCGATCTACCAGGCGATCGCGATCCAGGACGTGCAGGAGGCGGCCGACGTACTGCGCTCGGTCTACGACGAGACCGACGGCTACGACGGCTACGTCTCGCTCGAGGTCGATCCCGACCTGGCGTTCGACACGCAGCGCACGATGGAACAGGCGCGCGAGTACTGGGGCCGCGTGGACCGTCCCAACCTGATGATCAAGATCCCGGGCACCGACGAGGGCCTTCCGGCGATCGAGCAGATGATCTACGAGGGCCTGAACATCAACGTCACGCTGCTGTTCAAGGTCGAGCAGTACGAGAAGGTCGCCGAGGCCTTCATCCGCGGGCTCGAGCGCCGCCACGAGGACGGCAAGTCGGTCGACGTGCACTCGGTGGCGTCGTTCTTCGT
>Ga0308176_10001879_pt1 | contig 13216 bp, 15 predicted proteins | sample PhyCR2_3_FD_203890 | JGI IMG/M metagenome (GOLD analysis project Ga0308176, IMG submission 203890) | Soil microbial communities from UC Gill Tract Community Farm, Albany, California, United States - DLSLS.C.R2 | ecosystem: Environmental > Terrestrial > Soil > Agricultural land | place: USA... | reverse complement strand
GGCTTCAAGTTCCACCCCAGCCTGCAGGGCTTCGAGCCCAACGACCGCGCGTATTACTCGATCTACTCGGCGATCGCGGAGGCCGGCGTGCCCGCGCTGTTCCATACCGGGCAGACCGGCATCGGGTCCGGGCTGCCGGGCGGGCACGGCGTCAAGCTGAGGTATTCCGACCCGATGCTGCTCGACGACGTCGCCGCAGATTTCCCCAACCTCACGATCGTGATGGCGCACCCCGCGGTGCCGTGGGTCGACGCACAGATCTCGATCGCCACCCACAAGGCGAATGTCTACATCGATCTGTCCGGCTGGTCGCCGAAGTACTTTCCGCCGCAGCTGGTCCGGGCGGCCAACCGCCAGCTGCGCACCAAGATGCTGTTCGGAACGGACTACCCGTACATCGAGCTGGACCGGTGGCGCCGCGACTTCGACTCGCTGGACATGAAGCCGGAGGTGCTGCCGCTGATCTTCAAGGAGAACGCGCTGCGAGTTCTCGGGGTCGCCTCCTAGCGGCGAGCAGACGCGGAATCGCATGATTCCGGGTCGAAAACTGCGAGTTTGCGTCTGCTCGCGTGGCCAGGCGGGCTTCAACCGGTCGTCGCTCGACTGACTCCTCTGCTGCTGTCGGGCTGCCGGCCGCTCTGTCCCTTTCGCAGGGTGGCCAGCAGCTCGCGGTATGGACCGACGAGGTAGGCGGTGTCGCCCGCAGTGAGCCGTGTGTCGCGGCGCGGATGCAGCCTCACAGCCGTCTCCGGCCGGGTGATGGCGATGACCCGGGTCTGGGTGGACAGGTCCGCCATCCGAATGCCGTCCAGCTCGCTGCCCGGTTCGACGCGAACACCGCCGATTGTGAACGAAAGCTGGCCCACCGAGAAGGTCCCGAATACCAGCAGACCCATTGCGGCGCCGATGAACCACGGGGCGGCCAGTTCGACGGTGGACCGGACGTTCTCGAATTTGAACCGGTGGGCGACCGCTGCGCCGAGTGTGCGGTCGTAAACCCTCAACACTATCGGCACGTCGCGCGGGCCGAGCATCTCATGAAGCACGATGGCGGTCTCGATGTTCACCATGTCGTCCTGGGTGAGCACCGCCACCGCCCTGGCATCTTCGATGCGAGCCGATTCCAGCGTCTGTCGAAGCGTGGCGTCGCCGAAGATCACCGGCACATCGAGTCGCGCGGCCGTGGACAGATAGCGGTTGTCGTCGTTGCGCTCGATGACCGCGACGTCGTACCCGGCGGCCACCAGATCGCTGACGACGCGGATACCGAAGGAACCGAGGCCGACGACGATGACGTGGTTGCGCAGGTGCCGAACCCGCCTGCGCCCCGCCGATCGCGCCATCCGGCGTGACAGCAGCACGTCGGCGATGAAGGCCACGAGGATCGCGGTGGTGGTGACGCCGGCGAACATCAGCCCAATGCCCCAGATCCGCAGCCACATCGGCTGCTGCATGAAACTGAAGTCGCCGTACCCGACGGTGGCGATGGTCTCGGTGCTGAAATACAGCGCATCGATCCAACTCATGCCCGGCGGATGTCGGTAGGCGAACCGGAGCAACACCGTCGAGCCGAGCAGCAGGGTGAACGACACCGCCAGCGCCCGGTAAAACATCGGGTTGATGTCGTCGCGGACCACGCGCACGGCGTCGATCACTCGCCGCAGTGGCGGCCGAACCACCCGCGTTTGGGGCAGCGGTTTGGGGACGTCGATGTCCTGCGCGGCCAACTCGTCGGAGGTGCCGATCATCGCGGTCCAGTCGCCTTCGTGAACACGGAAGTCGCGGCCGGGACAGGTCACTACATCGCCGGGACGGGCCGAGTTCTCCCCATAGATCACGGCGACCGGCGCCAGGTCGCCATACATCTCGCGCAACGAGGCATCGCGCGGCGCGTCCGTCCCGGAAATGACGAAGTCGATGCCCGCCACGGAAATCGCGTGTGTTGTGCGAGCAAGGCAAGCCTCGACAACGGAGGGCGCGGCCAGATCGGCCACGTCGAGGATGGCTCCAGGCCCGTTGTCCTGGGCCATCGCCTCGCGCAGGACCGTGTTGGCAAGTCGGGCCACTACGCGCACGTGCGGATTGGCCTGCCGTGCGAGCAGCGCGATTTCGAGGTTCAGCGCATCGTCGTCGTCGGCGCACACGATCGCTTCGGCGTCGGCGACTCCCTCCGCAGTCAGCTCGTCGGGGGATTGAAGGGTCACGACGCTCACGCCGGCAGTCCTGAGCTCCTCGACGATCCGCATCGCGAGCGCATCGTCGCCACAGACGATGGTGTGGCCCTTCATGGGAAGCACGCTACTGCTCGCACCGGGGGTGCGACGGGTGATGATGGAGGCATGCCAAGCACTAAGACCTACCTCAAGGCATGCATCAACGGGGTCCGCACCCCGAAGGAGCACCCGAACCTGCCGGTCACCCCCGAACAGCTCGCGGCCGAGGCCGTCGCCGCGCACGGGGCGGGCGCCAAGGCGGTGCACATGCATCCCAAGACCGCCGACGGTGTGGACTCGCTGCTGCCCGACATCGTGGGGGCCGCGGTGGGGGCCGTGCGCCACGCGGTTCCCGGCCTGCCGTTGGGGGTGACTACCGGCTTCTGGGCGCTACCCGACCCGGATGAGCGGCTGCGCGCGGTGCAAGCATGGCAGGCGCTTCCCGACTTCGCTTCGGTGAACTGGCACGAGCCGGGGTCTGAGCGACTGGCCCGGTTGTTGCTGAGCATGGGCATCGGCGTGGAGATCGGCATTTTCCACGCCGAGGCGGCGGCGTCGTGGGCCCGCTCGGAGATGGCGGCGCACTGCATGCGGGTGATGGTCGAGCTTCAGGCCGACGGTGATATCGCCACCGCGGACGACGTGCTCGGTGAGGTGCTCGCGGCGGGATCGCCGGCACCGGTGCTGCTGCACGGTATGGACGAAAGCTGTTGGCCTCTCCTCGAACACGCCGGCGTGCGCGGGGTTCAGTCGCGCATCGGCATGGAAGACACCTTGCTGCTTCCCGACGGCTCGACGGCCGAGGACAATGCCGCGCTGGTGTCGGCGGCGGTGCAGCTGCTCAGTCGGTAGGAGCGGCCAGCGCGAAGTCGGCGTAATCGAATCCGGGCACCACGACGCAGCTGACCAGCGAGGGCTCGTCGTCGCGCGGGCGGGCCCGCTGCCAATGCCCTGACGGGACGGTCAGCTGTGGCTGCTCGCCCGCGGAGATGTCGCCGCCGAGCAGATGCGTTGCGGCATTGGCCTGTTCGGCGCCGAACTGCAGCAACAGCGGGCTGCCGCGGTGGTAGAGCCACAGCTCGGCGCTGCGCACGGTGTGCCACGCCGACTGCTGACCGGGCATGAGCAGAAACAGGATGGCGGTGCCTGCGCTGCGGGGGCCCGCGTAGTCCGGCGGCAGGGCGGACTGGGGCATCGTCAGTCCACTGCGCCAGGTTTCCCGGAACCAGCCACCCTCCGGGTGAGGGGACAGATCGAGCCGCTGAGCCCAATCGGGAAGTTCGCTCATCGCATTACCGCCCCTCGATCGATGTCGGAGTTCCACACTAGGAGTGATGTCTACGGCAAAGACGCCTATTGTGCTGATTCACGGTCTGTGGATGACACCGCACAGCTGGCGCGGCTGGATCACCGCTACCACGCGGCCGGCCACGTCGTGCACGCACCCGCATGGCCCGGGGTGTGCCCACTCGACCAGGTCCTCGACCACGGCCAGGCTCCCGACGACATCGGGCTGCTCGATGTCGTCGACCACTACGACGCATTCGTCCGTTCGCTTCCCGAACCGCCCATCATCATCGGTCACTCACTCGGCGGGCTGGTGACTCAGATCCTGCTGGACCGCGGACTCGGCCGCGCCGGCGTCGCGCTCCATCCTGCCTCGCCTCGGGGCGTCCTGCGCCTTCCGCTGTCGGTCTGGCGTGCGACGTCGCCGGTGTTTCGCGACCCCGGCAACCGCCGCCGCGCCGTCGCCCTGACGGCTGGCGAGTTTCACTACGCGTTCGCCAACACCGCGTCGCGCACCGAATCGGACCGATTCCATGCCGAATACGCGATCCCGGCACCCGGCAGGCCACTCTTCGAGGTCGCGCTGGCCAACCTGACTCCGAAGTCCCGTGCGGTGACCGTCGTCGACTACGCCAATCGGAACCGGGCCCCGCTGCTGTTGGTCGCGGGCGATCGCGATCATCTGGTGCCTTCGTCGGTTGTCTACGAGAACTTCACGCGCTATCGGCGGTCGTCGGCCCCGACCGACTTCAAGCTGTACGGCGACCGGCCGCACCTCACCGCGCTGCTCGATGGGTGGGAAGACGTCGCCGATCACGCGCTGACCTGGACGGCACGGCACATCAGGACGACCCGATAGTCTGATCGCATGCCTCGCCCGAGCCCCGGTTGGCTGGTGGCGCTGTGTGCGGCGATGATGGCGATCACGGTCTGGCTGCCTTGGTTGACGACGAGAGCAGACGGTGGTGGTCGCGCCAACGCGATCGGCGGCAGCGTCGGCAATCTGGTCCTTCCGGTGCAGTTCGGCGCCGGCCAGCTGATCACCCTCTTGGCGTCGACCTTGATCGTCGCAGGCGCCATGGCGGCGCGCGGTTTGTCGGCTCGGGCGGCATCGACTGCCGCGCTGGTTATTTCGCTGCTGTTGGTGGCTCTGACGCTGTGGTACTACCGCATCAATGTCCACCCGCCGGTGTCGGCGGGGTACGGGCTCTACATCGGCATGGTCGTGGCGGTGGTGGCGGTCGGGTTCTCAGTGTGGACATTCCTGGCATCACTGAGGTCCAGGCGTCGAGTGCCGTGACGGGCTTCGCCGAGCCGGTCAGGCTGACCGGACAACGGTGGGTGACGCTGGAACCCCTGGCGCGGGAGCATGTTCCGGAGATCGCGGCGGCCGCAGCGGACGGCGATGTGGGCAGCCTGTGGTTCACCGGCGCTCCGTCACCGCAGACCGCCGCGGGCTGGGTGGACATGCGGCTGGGATTGCAGCAGCCGAACACCGGCCTGACGTTCGTGATGCGTCGACTCGACGGCACGCTGATCGGGTCGTCGAGCTACATGAACGTCGATCCGCCCAACCGGCGGCTCGAGATCGGTAACACCTGGTATGGGGCCTCAGCAAGGCGCAGCGGGGCGCAGCGGGTCAACACCGAGACCAAACTTCTGATGCTGCGCCACGCGTTCGACGTATTGGGCTGCGTACGAGTCGAATTCCGCACCCACTTCTTCAATTTCACCAGCCGCACGGCGATCGAGCGGCTTGGCGCGAAACTCGACGGCGTGCTGCGCAGCCATCAGCTGCTGCCGAACGGGTCGCGACGCGACACCGTGGTGTATTCGATCCTGAATATCGAATGGCCCTCGGTCCGAACACATCTGCAGTTCCGAATGGACCGCCACGGGTAACGTTGCGACCCGCGTCGTGCGCTATTCCGAATCGACCGTGATGCTCTTCTGGCCGCCACCGTGTGCGACGTCGATCTTGCGCGGCTTGGCACGTTCGGCCAGCGGGATGGTGACGGTCAGCACGCCGTTCTCGTAGGTCGCCGAGATCGCAGCCGCGTCAACACCCTCGCCTAGCGAAAGCTGGCGACGATAGCTGCCGAAGAAGCGCTCGTTGGTCAGCCATTGAACGGACTCGTCACTTCGCGCGCTGCGATGCGCGGAGATCGTGAGGGTGCCGTTGTCGACATCGACATCGACCGAGCCGGGATCCACGCCGGGCAGGTCAGCGGTCAGCAGGTAGTGGTCGTCGATCTTGCACAGATCCATCGGCATGAACCGAGGAGTGCGATTTGATCCGGCCTGGCTGGTCAGCAAGCCCCGGGTCAAAGCATCAAGGTCACTGAACGGATCGAAACGAAGCACAGCAATTCACCTCCTATGTCACTCAGGGCCCGCCACCCTGGCGGGCAGCCAAATCACTGTGCACCGCCGATGTTAGCACTCTCGCCTTGCGAGTGCTAGACCGCGGAGACCCGTTTTCCGCGCAGCGGCCGGGCACACTGATCGCAGGTCAGGACGGGCGTGAAGCGCCGACCGCACGCCGTGTGGGTGAGCACGACCGCCGGTCCTTCCGGCGCCCGGAACCACCGCTGCGCCCACTGTAGGGCCGCGATCAGGACGGGGAAGAAGGCCCTGCCCTTCTCGGTGAGCCGGTAGCGGTTGTCCGCCGCGGCCAGCACGCCGCCGGCGGTGAATATCGCCAGCCGGTCCGCGATCGAGCCCGGCGGGGCGCCGAGCTGAGTCTGGAAATCGGTGAACCGGCTGACCCCGACGAACGCGGCTACCAGAATCGCGAACGCCCACCGGTTGCCGAGCACGCTCATCGTCTGCGGGAACAGCCCGGCTTCATGTTTCCGCCGGTCCGTCGCCGACCGTCGCCGGGTTGTGCTCGCAGGTATCGATCGCTCCCAAGAGCCGCTCGGGCCCCACTGTGCGACAACATCTTTCTCGCTCGCGGTCTCGCCGCATGCTCGGCAGGTCTGCTGCGGCACGAAGTCAGCTCCGCAGACGGTGTGGCGCATCGCGGGCAAGTCGTCGGCGTGATCGGGCACCCAGTGACGCTCCCAGTCCCAGATCGACACCAGCATCGGCCATAACGAGCGACTGCGCGCGGTTGTCACATACTCCGAGCGCGGCGGATTCGTCTGGTAGACACGGCGTTCCAGCAACCCATCGTCGGTCAGCGACCGCAGGCGGATCGACAACACCGAGTGTGAGACCGGCAGGCGGGCCTGGAATTCGCCGTAGCGGGTCGCGCCCATGAGGGCTTGTTGCAGCACCAGCAGCGTCCATTCGTCGCCGAGCAGCCCAAGCATGCGGGCGACGGCGTTGGGCTCGGGCTGCTGCACCTACAGCCCGATCGCGGCGGCCGCGTCGTCGGCGCTGTGCCAGCGCCGCAACGACGATCCGTCGGCCCAGCTCGAATGGGTGCCGCTGGAAATCCGCTCCGGCAGACGCAGTTTGCACACCGGGCCGTCGGAGACCCGCGCGGCGTCGAAGACGAGGCAGTACGAGGCGTCGTCGGTCATGTCCGTGGTCAGGGTTACCAGATAACCGTCGTCCTCGCCGGTGCTGCCGATGCGCGGCGCCATCGCCGTCTCGCTGCCGTACACGCCGTCGTCGAATGCGAAGCGCTCCTCGGAGCCGGTACGCAGGTCGTGCTTGACCAATCCATCGAACAGGAACCAACCTGGTTTCCCGGTCGCGGCGTAGGTGTAGCGGTAGTCGCGGCCCGCGTAGCCGGCGTTGATCATGCCGAACTCGGTGATGCTGTCGGTGAGCTGCTCTTCGGTTGTGGCGCCGGTGACCAAATTGAACCGCCAGCGGCGCAGCCGGGTCTGCAGCCGGTCGAGGGCGAGGAATCGAAATGCCTTCTCCCACATGTCACCAGTGAGGCTGTCGACGGGTGCGGGATCCCCCTCGTAGAAGCCGTCGAGCACGATCTCGTCGCCGTCTTCGTAGGCGTTGGTGAAGTGCAGCACGAACGTCGGGTCGGCTTCGAACCACCGGATGTCGTCTGGGCCGCCGCGACGGGGGATGACCGCGAACCGCGACGGCATGTCGGGGTGGAAGCCGGGCAGGTGGATGTCGGCTTCCAGCAGCTTGGGATCCCAGAACAACGGAAAGTCGTTGAGAATGGCGTAATTCGGCGTGAACGCCATATCGTGCGGCAGTCGCGGACCAGGAAGCGGGATGTCGGTGATGTGCACCAGGTCGTTGTTGGCGTCGACCACGCCGTAACGCATGAAGGGGGCCTGCTTGCTGTAGGTGAAGAACAGCAGTTCGCCGGTGGCGTCGTCGACCTTCGGATGCGCCGACACGCCCCAGTCGAACGGGAAGCGCCCGTTGAAATCCTCTTTGCCGAGTGTCTCGGCCGTCATCGGGTCGATGCGATACAGATCGCCGCACTGGTAGAAACTCGTCAGGGCGGTGCCGCGATGGACGATGACGTCGGTGCTCGATGCGTCCTTCATCAGCGTCCGCGCGCCCCAGCCGTGGTCGCGCTTGGCGATCTGCACCGGCTCGGCCAGGCCCGGCCACAGTGCACCGCCGGCCTCATCTTCTGCGGCCAATCCGTCGGTCCTGATGAATCGGTTGCGGTAGAACGCTTTTCCGTCGCGGAAGCCGACGATATGGATCATGCCGTCGCCGTCGAAAGGGTGGTAGAACTTCAGCGACGGGTGCAGCGGGTTCTCGGTGTTGCGCAGATACACGCCGTCCAGGTCCCGTGGGATCTCCCCTTCGACGGCGGTCAGGTCGTTCGCGTCCCATTCGGTGGTCTGCGGCCGCCATGGGCCCGTCCGGTAGGGGTGGTCATCGTCCTCGGGCAGCGTCGAAAGAAACTTGCCGACGACCTCGACATCCATCAGAACTCCTTTGCTGATCCGACGACGAAGCTGACCGTGGTGGCTGTGCTCCCGCCGAAGTTCAACGTGCCGAACGTCTTTGCGCCGTCGACCTGGTACCCGTCCGCGCCGTCGCTGACCTGTTTGGCGGCGTCGAGGAGCATCCGCACGCCGGAGGCGCCGACGGGGTGGCCGCCGCCGATGAGCCCGCCGCTTGGGTTGATCGGAAGCGAGCCGCCAATCTCGATATCGCCGTTCTCGATGGCCTTCCACGATTCGCCCGGCCCGGTCAGCCCGATGTGGTCGATGGCGAGGTACTCGCTTGGCGTGAAGCAGTCGTGTACCTCGAAGCCGTCGACGTCGTCGAGGGTGACGTGGGCGCGGTCGAACGCATCCAGCACCGCACCCCGGACGTGTGGCAGCACGTACTGTTCGGCGGCGGAGCGGTCGAGCTTCTGCTGCAGACCCAACCCCACGGTGCGATGCCCCCAGCCGTCGATACGGCCGATCGGACGCGCATCCGGGTGATCGCGCAGGAAGTCGTCGGTGACGAGCACGACGCCGGCACCGCCGTCGGTCATCTGACTGCAGTCGAAGCGGCGCAGCCTGCCTTCGATGACAGGATTGACCTCATCGTCGGAGGCGGAGTCGCCGTCTCGTCCGGTTCTCAGATCCGGCACGGTCCAGCCGCGGGTCTGCGCGTTGGGATTCGAGCGGGCATTGGCGAAGTTCAGCTGGGCGATGGCGCGCAGGTGGGTCTCGTCGAGCCCGTAGCGCCGGTCGTACTCGTCGGCAACCTGGGCGAACAAATTCGGCCACATGAACTTGGCGTCGGCACCCTCATGGCCGATCCAGGCCGCCGCGCCGAGGTGCTCGGCGGCGGTGTCGCCCGGAACGGTCTTTTCCAACTCGATACCGACCACCAACGCGGTTTGGTAGGCACCGGACCGCAGGTCGGCGATCGCGGCCAGCGTCGCGACGCTGCCGGACGCGCAGGCGGCCTCGTGCCGGGACGACGGTGTGTCCCACAGCCCCTCGTGCACGCTGGCGGGCATTGCGCCGAGGTGGGCCTGGCGGGCGAACAGCTCGCCGAAGGCGTTGGCGACGTGCACCACGTCGATCGCTTCGGCATCTACTCCGGCCGCATCGAGAGTGGATTCGACCACCTCGGCGGTCAGATCGGCGAAATCCAGGCCCTGCCGGGTCAGGTTGCGGCTGAAGTCGCTCTGGTACCCGCCGAGGATCCAGACGTTGGTGGAGCTGCCCATGAAGGGAGGCTACTACAACTAACGGAGTGACTCGAGGGGCGCCCAAGATGGGCAGGCGGCCCCGCCGGCTCGTGGTCTGAACCGACGAAGCCTCGGTGGATGCAGTGGTCGACCGCCGCACCCACCTGCGCCGCAGCATTGCCAAAGTGCGGTGATGACAAACGTTGATTACCCATTAGTGATGTGGGGGACCACATCGGGGGTGTGCTTCAGGGCTTCATCGGGAAGACTCTCAGGTATGACGGAAGCGCGAAAGTACGATCTCGCGATGCGAATGGCCGAGCTGGCACGTGCCGCCGCTGCGCCGCGCAGCGTCGAGGATGTGCTTTCCGACGTCACGGCCGCATCAATGGAACTGATTCCCGGAACCGATACTGCCGGGGTGCTGATGATAGGCAAAGGCGGTAAGTGGGATTCTGTCGCCGGTACCTCCGATCTGCCCCATCAGCTGGACCAACTGCAGATGCTGTTCAACGAGGGGCCATGTATGGACGCAGCCCTCGATGAGGTGATCGTGCGGACCGACGACTTCCGCACAGAAGATCGTTGGCCGAAATATTCGCCGGCGGTCGTGGAGATCGGCGTACTCAGCGGCGTGTCCTTCAAGCTGTACACCGCCAATCGCACCGCCGGGGCGCTGAATCTATTCGCGTTCAAGTCTCACGCCTTCGACGGCGAGGACGAGACGATCGGCACTGTATTGGCCGCACACGCAGCGGCGGCGATCCTGGCGAGCCGCGAGGGCGAGGAGCTGCATTCGGCCCTGACTACCCGAGACCGCATCGGCCAGGCCAAGGGCATCATCATGGAGCGCTATGGAGTCGACGACATTCGCGCATTCGAGATGCTTCGCCGACTGTCCCAGGACAGCAATACACGGCTGGTAGAGGTCGCTCAGCGAGTCATCGAGACTCGCGGGGACGGCGACGACTGACGCGGCAGTCCTAGACCAAGGCGGCAATGAACGCCAGTAGAGCGATGGCTAGGACGATGAGTCCGACCATCACGCAAAACGCGCCAGTCGCTGTCAACTTATCGGCACGGCTTGCTTCGGAATTGGTCATGCCGTTGACGGACGTCTTCATCCGCCTAAACAGGTCTTTCCACGAGATGCGCGACAAACCCTGTCTCGTGGCTGCGGGTTCGCGGCCGAGATCGTCGGGAACTTCGCCGACGCCGTTGCCGTAGAGGACTAGTCCGAACACGATTAACACAGCGGCCAGGATCAGCAGCACCACCGCGAATGCAATCATTGCCGCCCTTTCTTTCGACTTGACGCCGTTACTGCGCCGATCGTTCCATCCGCAGGGGGCAAGAGCAACGAGTCCCGGTTCTGAATGCCCCCCGGCAGGATTCTAACCTGACTGACTATTTGGCGCGCCCAACTCTTCTATCTGCTGTTTTGTTCCGTTTAACTGCGGTTTAGTCCCTTGATGCGTCCGGCAGTAGAGGACACTGCCGGACATATTGGTACATTGATGTTGCACGAATCTTGCACGGCATCGCCGAAAGGAGCCCCGTAAGGATGGCGAAAAAACGGCGCGGTTTCGGGCGGCTGCGGCAACTCCCATCGGGGCGCTGGCAGGCAGCATATGTAGGACCCGACACGAAACTACACAAGGCACCGCGCACCTACGCCGCTGAGTCCGACGCGCAAGGTTGGCTTGCCATCGAGCGCCGCAAAATTGATTTGGGCACCTGGGGCGCCGTCGAACGTTCAGAGGGCATCACACTGCGCGCTTACGCCGCGCAGTGGATTGAACAGCGGTCGCTGCGGCCCCGCACCCGCCAGCACTATGAGTCGATACTGCAGCGGCTGATCCTGCCCGAGTTGGGCGACGCGAAGATCGTCACCCTGACGCCGGCCAAGGTTCGCGCCTGGCACTCGGAGCTTGGCTCCAAGCATCCCACCCGCAACGCACACGCCTACGCGCTGTTGCACGCCATCTGCTCGACTGCTGTCCAAGATGAGGTGCTCGACGCGAACCCTTGCCGCATACGGGCTGCCATGACAACCAAACGTCGCCGCGAGGTCGACATTCTCACACCCATCGAGGTCAATCGGCTGGCCGCGAAAATGCCACAAAGGTTGCGCGCCAGCGTGTTACTGGCTGCCTGGTGCGGTCTGCGGTGGGGTGAGACTTCAGAGCTTCGCAGGGGTGACGTAAGCCGTGATTGCGCCGTCCTGCGTGTGCGCCGTGCGGTCACCTACCGCAGGGGCAAATTCTATGTCGGAGAACCGAAGACCGCTGCCGGTGTACGTGATGTGGCGATCCCTCCGCACATTCGATCGATGCTGAAGGCGCACTTGAAGAACCACGTCGACCGCGGCACCGATTCATTGCTGTTTCCTGCAGATGATGGCCGCCACATGCGTGATGGCGAGTATCGCACCCATTGGGAGAAGGCCCGCGCGGCGATCGGCAAGCCGAACCTGCGGGTTCACGATCTGCGGCATGTCGGCGCGGTGCTCGCCGCCCAATCCGGCGCCACCACGGCCGAACTCATGCACCGATTGGGGCACACGACGCCGCAGATGGCGCTGCGGTATCAGCACGTCGGTGAAGGCCGCGACGCCTTGATCGCCGAACGATTGTCGAAACTCGCTGCGGGACAGGGCAAATGAGCGACCAGGACGAGCATCTCCCAGTGCTGGCGCAGCTAGAAGCACTTCGGCAAGCCGGTGATCGCAAGGCGTGGGCCACCAATGCGTCTCCTTGAGCTGCGGGCTAGGGTCGTGGCGGGCATCGCGGACATTGACCGGGCGCTTAGCAGGCCACGGCTCGGCCGTATTGAGCGCCGGTCGTCGGCATCTGCTGTTGACCAACGACCGGTTGGCGTGCCGATCGAGTATCACGCCGCTGGTCGCGTCCTAGGGGTGCGCTGATGGCCGTCCCAAGGCGATTTGAGTCGGCTGGCGATTGCTCCATCGGCGTCACTCGCGACCCACTGCTCGATGACCGGATGCGGGCAGCGTTGCGCTTCAGCGACACCGGGGGACGGCATCACGTCGTTGACTTGACGCTGTCGGACACGCGGAACCTGCTCGAAGATCTGCTCGTGCTGCTCGGCGCGAATCGGGAGCAGGTCGATGCCTGGTGGACGAGGCTCGCTGATGGCCGCGACGGCAGGCCGAAAGCGGCGGTGCGATGACCGGGCCGATCATCACGCTGTCGATGCACTATCGGCCCATCGCCGGGGAGGACGACGGCGACGACGAGGACGGATGGCCGCTGTCTCACTTCAACTTCGCTTGGCTGACCGTGCAACAACTGTCCGCACTAGCGCGTGATCTGGACGCAGCCGTTGCAGCGGGGCACGACGGCCGCCGCGTGTTGCAGGCGTGGCGGCGGGCTGACCTTGACGGGCTGCTGCGTAGTGACGACGACGAGGTGGACACATGACCCACGGCAACACCGTTGCGCAAGGTTACGGTCAGCGTGCGCCTGTCAGACGGGCCGCTGTGCTCGTCCAACCACCACCCCCACGACGGCGCGCGCATCGCAACCGGGGATTGACACCCGCGCAGCGCTACCCACCCGAACGCCGCCGGCTGCGGCGCAAGCTCATCCCCGTGGTTGCACGCGGCACAACCCCGTGC
>Ga0308176_10001876_pt1 | contig 13225 bp, 9 predicted proteins | sample PhyCR2_3_FD_203890 | JGI IMG/M metagenome (GOLD analysis project Ga0308176, IMG submission 203890) | Soil microbial communities from UC Gill Tract Community Farm, Albany, California, United States - DLSLS.C.R2 | ecosystem: Environmental > Terrestrial > Soil > Agricultural land | place: USA... | reverse complement strand
CATTGCAATTTCCTCCTCAATCTCGGTAGCGCGACGAGCGCCGAGATCGAGGCTCTGGGCGAAGAGGTCCGGCGCCGCGTCGAGGCGAAAAGCCACATCATTCTCGAATGGGAAATCCAGCGCGTAGGACTCGACGCTTGAACAAGGATCTCCACATCGTTGTGCTCATGGGCGGCTGGTCGTCCGAGCGCGAAGTGTCGCTGACCAGTGGCAAGGGCGTCGCCAACGCGCTGCGGGAACGCGGTTGGTCCAACGTCACCGAGCTCGACATGGAGCGTGATGTCGCCGGGCGCCTTGCACAGCTGAAGCCCGACGTTGTGTTCAACGCACTCCACGGCACGCCTGGCGAGGATGGCACCGTTCAGGGCATGATGGACCTGATGGGCCTGACCTACACCCACAGTGGGCTGGAGACCTCGGTCATCGCGATCGACAAGGAACTCACCAAGATGGTGCTGGTGCCGCACGGCATCCGCATGCCGGCTGGCCGTGTCGTCACAAGTCAGAGCCTGCATCAGGAAGACCCGATGCCGCGGCCCTATGTCTTGAAGCCGGTCAACGAAGGCTCATCTGTCGGCGTCGCGATCGTCACCGAGGATGGCAATTACGGCAATCCAATCGGCCGCGATGTCGAAGGTCCATGGCACCATTTCGACGAGCTTCTGGCCGAGCCGTTCATCAAGGGGCGGGAGCTGACCGTGGCGGTGCTCGGCACCGAGCCCCTCGCTGTCACCGAGCTCAAGCCGAAGGCCGGCTTCTACGATTATGACGCCAAATATACTGACGGGCTGACGCAGCATGTCTGCCCGGCCGAGGTTCCCTACGAGATTGCAAGCGCCATGATGGACATGGCGGCGCGCGCCCACGTCCTCCTTGGCTGCGAGGGCGCATCCCGCTCCGACTTCCGTTGGGACGATGAGCTGGGCGAAGCAGGCATCTACCTGCTGGAGGTGAACACCCAGCCGGGCATGACGCCCTTGAGCCTGGTGCCCGAGCAAGCGAAGATCAAAGGGATCAGCTACGGCGAACTCGTCGAGCGACTGATCCAAGAGGCTCTCGGCCAAGGGAGGACTGGCCGATGAGCGCGGCGCATGTTCGCAGGGGCGGCGGTTCGCGGACCCGGAAGCCCGCCAAGGTCTCCGTGTCGAAGAAGATCGCCAAGAAGCTCCCCGTCGATCAGAAACGCGCCAACAAGGTGGCCGGAATCGCGTTCGGCGGCTTCCTCCTGGCAATCGGCGCCGTCGTTCTGGTTGCGCTCGACATTCCCGCCAAGGCTGAGCGCGCCGCCGGAACCGCAGTGGGGGATGCCGGCTTCACGGTCAGCGGATATCAGATCGTCGGGCTGCATCACATGAACCGGGCGCTTGTCGACGACGTCGTGACGGATGAGCTTCGCCGAGCGACGGACGCGGCTGGCAACGGCAAGGCACCGCAGCCGCTGGTGAATGTCGCGGCCATCCGTGAGCGGCTGCTCAAGTTCGGCTGGGTGAAGGACGCCCGCGTGTCGCGCCGTTTGCCGGACTCACTCGTCATTGACATCGTGGAGCGGAGGCCATCCGCGCTCTGGCAGAATCAGGGCCAACTTGCGCTGATCGACAATGAAGGCGTCATGCTCGATCGGGTGCCGGTCGACAAAATGCCGGACTTGCCGCTGCTGATCGGCCCTGGCGCGAACGGCGAGGCGGAGGAGCTCGGGCGCCTGATGGACGCCGTCCCGACGCTCAAGCCGCAGCTCGCCTCCGCAACCTGGGTCGGAGGCCGGCGCTGGGACCTCAATTTCCAGTCGGGCGAAACCCTTGTTCTTCCGGAGGGCGAGAACACGGCGAAGTCCGTGCTCATGAAGTTCGCTCGTCTGGACAAATCCGCGGGGCTTCTCGGCCGCGGGATTGTGCGCTTCGATCTCCGCAAGCCGGGCCAGATGGTCGTTCGACTGCCCCGCGCTCCGGGCGAGCCGATTGTGCCGGACGCGAAGTCCGTCCCGCCAGTCCAGCAGCAGGGGTGAAACCGAGCTCGTGGCTGCACCGGACGAACAGAATCTGATCGCCGTCCTCGACATCGGCTCGTCCAAGGTCAGCGCCATGATCGCGCGGCCGGACGACGACGGCCGCCTGACGGTCCTTGGCACCGGGCAGCGAGAGAGTCGCGGGATCAAGCGCGGCTACATCACCGACATGGCCGCCAGCGAGTTTGCGGTTCGCGAGGCAGTCGAGCTGGCCGAGCGAATGTCGGGCCTCACCGTCGAGGATGTCTGGGCGAGCTATGGCGCGGGCGAGCTGGTCAGCGATGTCGCCAACGTCGAGGTCGAGCTTGGCGGACATCCGGTAGAGCAAGCCGACATCGACGAACTGCTGAACGCCGGCAAGTCTGCCATCGACCGCAACGGACAGGTCGTCCTTCATGCTCATCCGGCCCTCTACACGATCGACCGGGCGCAGGGCGTGCAGCAGCCGATCGGTCTCTATGCGAACCGGCTGGGCGTCGACATCCATGTAATCGCCGCGCAGCCGGCACCCCTGCGCAACATCGACACGGTGATCCGCTCGGCGCATCTGGGGGTGCGGGCGATTGTCGCCTCACCGATTGCGGCGGCGCTCGCCTGTCTCAGCGAGGAGGAGCGCGAGCTTGGCGTCGCCCTGGTCGAGCTGGGTGCGGAAGTGACGAACGTGTCCGTCCACTACGGCGGCATGCTGGTGGGACTGCGTTCCATCCCACTCGGCGCCCGCGACATCACCAACGACATTGCCGCGGCATTCGCCGTTCAGCGTCGCGACGCCGAGCGCATGAAGTGCTTCTACGGCTCGGCGATGACCAGCCCCCGCGACAATCACGAGATGATCGAGGCGACGCAGTCGGGTGCGGAGCCCGGAGCGGAGCCGATGAAGCTCACGCGCGCCCAGCTCATGATGGTCATCCGGCAGCGGGTCGAGGAGCTGACCAACGAGATCGAAAGCGCACTGAAGGAGCTCGGATTCACGGGCCCGGTCGGCCGCCAGGTCGTCCTGACCGGCGGCGGTGCCGAGCTCAAGAACATCGCCGATTACATGCAGGGCGTGCTTGGCCGCGCCGTCCGCGTCGGCCGGCCGAAGCAGATCACGGGGCTTCCCGATGCGCACAGCGGCCCGGCTTTCTCGACGCTGATCGGCCTCGCACTCCTCGCCAACAGCGGGCGAGGCGACATCCGCGATATCGCGGGACCGGTGATCCGGCAGGCCCCGGCCAGAGGCATGTTCGGCCGGCTTGTCCAAGCCATGAAGGGCGGATTCTGACTGCCGGCCAACAGCGCGGCGCGGGCGCGCTCGTGCTGCTGCTGGGCGTTGCGGTCTTCTTCAACTACGTCGACCGGGGCGCAATCGGCATTGCCGCACCCCTGATGATCGCCGAGCTGAAGCTGGACCCCAAGGCATTCGGCATCGTCCTTTCGGCCTTCTTCTGGGTTTATGCGCCTGTCCAGCTGATCGTCGGTTGCCTGGTCGATCGCTTTTCGGTGTTCAAGCTGATCAGCGCTGGCGTGCTTCTCTGGGCCGCGGCCACGCTGGCGATGGGGCTCGTTTCGGGGTTCGCGGCGCTGGTGCTCCTGCGTGTCCTGCTCGGCATTGGCGAGACTGTGGCGTTTCCGGGCGCGTCGAAGATCATCACCCGCTACGTGCCCGACGAGCGGCGCGGCATTGCCAACTCGGCGCTGGCTCTGGGAATCGCGCTTGGCCCAGCGGCCGGAACGCTCGCCGGCGGCCTGATCCTGGCATCCTATGGATGGCGTGCGATCTTCGTGGTCTTCGGGTTGGTGACACTCCTGTGGCTCGCGCCGTGGCAGTTCGCCGTCCGCGGTGAGGAAGCAAAGGAGGCCAGGGCGGCCGAGCCGCGGGTCCCGATCCGCGAACTCATGGGCAAATGGCAGCTCTGGTCCATGTCGATCGCGCATGTCGCGAGCAATTATGTCTTCTACTTCCTGCTTGGCTGGCTTCCGCTCTTCCTGACGAAATCGCGCGGTCTGCCGATCGCGCAGATGACGTGGATCGCGACGCTGGGATATGCGGCCCAAGCGATTGCAGCGCTGACCTTCGGTTACGTCTCGGACTGGTGGACGAGAGGCGGCCGCTCCGAAGCGTCAATGCGGCGCTTCATGATGCTCGCTGGCCAGCTCGTGGCTGCCGGGGCGGTTCTCGCCTTGGCCTACGCGAACACGCCCGCGCAGCTTACAATCGTGCTCTGCGTCGCGGGCGTGGCGACCGGGGCACTGTCGCTCAATACTTATGCGGTCGCGCAGATGTTCGCGGGCCCACGGGCGGCGGGCACCTGGGTTGGGATCCAGAATGCAGTCGGCAATCTGTCCGGCATTTTCGGCCCGATCGTCACCGGAATCATCGTCCTGCGTTCCGGCTACACCACGGCCTGCATCGCGACTGCGGCCGTGGCTGCGTTCGGCGCTATCTGGTGGGTCGTCGGAGTGCCACGGATCAAGCAGGTCGAACTCAGCCACTCGCCTAGCGAGACATTCGACTGATCAGGGAAAGAAGACCAGGCGCAAAGTCAGCCGCGGCTCGGTGAACCGCTCCTCGCCCCGGATCCAGTCGCCGACGATCTCGCCCGAATGCGGCACGAACCCGGGATAAACGGCGAGCCGGTTAAACTGTCCTTCGATCTTGCCGGCGAGCGCATATTCGCCCCGCGTTTCCGTGTGATACCCCACCGGTTCATCGGCACCTTGGCCGGCCGTCGTGCGGTAGAAGAACAAGGTTCCGCCGCGATCGACCCTGTTGAGGTAGACAAGGCCGAAGATCGGAACCGGATCGACATGCGGCGCGCGTTGCACCGGCTCGAGCTCATCTGGATGCACATCGGTGATCGCGAAGTCCGCCATGACGCGCGCAAAGCGGGTGATCTGACGCCCGTTATCCGAGATCGGGGGAATACGCGGGAGGTATTCGCCGTTGACCATGCTTAGGACCGTTCGAAGAAAGGTCTCGAGCGAAGGCTCAGACGCATTCAGCTCGGCGATCTTTCCGGGATAAGGATATGCCGGCGGATGATATGACATTCGCAAAGCGCTTTCGCGGATCGCCGCCGGATCTTCGAACAGGTCGTCGATCATCATGACGGGCACGCGTCCTCCCAGCGAATGCAGATAGGCACGCGCATCGCGATTGAGCTGGAACAGGGGCTTTCCGTCCATGATGCCTCTTCGCAAATCCTTTTACGTTAGGCGAGGTGCCGAATTTGGGACCGCAACTTTTGCCAACATATCAAGGGGATGGCGTTTGATAGGAGGCCTGCTTGCTACGAATGTTATTGAGCAGCCTTGCAGTTCAGGCCACCGCAAGTAGCTAATCGCGTAAACGCGTTCGAGGCCTCATGAACTTTCGCAACATATCATCCTGGTGCATCCGGAACCCTGTCGCTCCGATCGTGCTGTTTATCGGCCTGACGCTCGCGGGGATCGTCGCCTTCAGCCGGATGACGATTACGCAAAACCCCGACATCGATTTCCCGGTCGTCGTGGTTGGCGTGAGCCAGCCTGGCGCGGCGCCTGCCGAAATGGAAAAGCAGGTGACCCAGCAGGTCGAGGCCGCCGTCCGCGGCGTTAATGGCGTCGACGAGATCGATAGCTCGGTCAGCGAAGGCTACAGCTCGACCATCGTTCAGCTGCAGATCGGAACCCCGATCGACCGCGCCGTGAACGACGTACGCAATGCGGTGTCGCAGGTTCGCGGCAACCTGCCTGAAGGAATCCTCGAACCGACGGTCGACCGATTTGACACTTCCGGCGCGCCCATCGTCTTCATCGCCGCCGAAACCACCGACATGACGCTGGAGGAGCTAAGCTGGTACCTCGACAACGACGTCGCCAAGCGGCTTCGCGGGATCGCGGGAGTGGCGGCGGTCTCGCGCGAGGGTGGCGTAAACCGCGAAATTCGCGTGATCCTCGACCCTGCCGCGCTTCAGGCGCAAGGCCTTACAGCGGCCCAGGTCAACCAGCAGCTTCGCCAGCTGAACATGAACGCTGCGGGCGGGCGGGCGGAGATCGCCGGCTCGGAGCAGTCGGTTCGCGTGCTCGGCAATGCACCCACGGCCTACGACCTTTCCCAGACGCAGATTTCGCTGGCCGGCGGTCGCATGGTGCGCTTGGCTGACATCGCTTCGGTCAAAGATGCCTATTCCGAGCAGCGGTCGTTGGCGAAACTCAATGGCCGCCAGGTGATCAGCTTCAACGTCCAGCGCGCCAAGGGCGCCTCCGACGTTTCGGTCTACGACGCCACCTGGGCCGAGCTTCACAAGATCGAGAAAGCCGACCACCGTATCCACTTCGCGGAAATCGACAATTCCGTCGATTATACGAAGAACCAGTACAAGTCGGCGATGGAAGGGCTGCTCGAAGGCGCTGTCCTTGCCGTGTTCGTCGTCCTGCTGTTCCTCCGCGACGTCCGCGCGACGGCGATTTCGGCGCTCGCGATCCCGATGTCGGCGGTCCCCGGCTTCTGGTTCATGAGTATGCTCGACATCAACCTCAACGGCCTGTCCTTGCTTGCGCTCAGCCTCGTTGCCGGCGTCCTCGTAGATGACGCGATTGTCGAGATCGAGAACATCGTCAGGCACATGCGCATGGGCAAATCGGCCTATCAGGCCGCGCTCGACGCCGCGGACGAGATCGGTCTCGCCGTTCTCGCGACCACCATGTCGATCGTCGCGGTGTTCCTGCCCGTTGCGCTGATGCCTGGCATTTCGGGTCAGTTCTTCAAGGCATTCGGCTTCACCGTGGTCGTCGCGGTGCTGATGAGCTTGCTCGTCGCCCGGATGATCACTCCGCTGATCGCGGCGTACTTCCTCCGCAGTAAAGGCATCAAGCCGCACGCCTCCGGCCGAGCGATGGAGGCTTATCTCGGCTTGCTCAGCTGGTCGCTGAACACTGGCAAGGCCCACCAATATGCCGAGCGCCATCCGGGGTTCTGGGGCAAGCTCTTGAGCTTCCGCTTCGACCATCGGCTGTTGATGGTGATCGCAGGGGTGGTGGCTCTGGTATTCACCGGTTTCCTGATCGCCACCTTGCCGATGACGTTTCAGCCGCCGATCAACCAGGACACTTCGACGGTTCAGGTGAGCCTGCCGCCCGGATCGACGCTGGAGCAGACGGAATCGGTCATGGATCGGGTGGCGCAACTGGTCGGGCGCGATCCGACGGTTGAGCAAACGTTCGAGCGGATCAATGTCGGCAGCGGCTCGGTCGACCTGAAGCTCAAGAAAGAGCGGACCGAGACGAGCATAGAATTCGAGCGCGCGCTCGCGCCCAAGCTGGCCGACATCGCCGACGCGCGGGTCAACTTCCAGAGCCAGAATGGCGGCGGACCCGGCGGCGCTTCGCGCGATGTGATGATGTTCCTCGGCGGCGACGATCCGGCGAAGCTGCTCGCCGCGGCGAACAAGATTGCCGCCGAGATGCAGTCGCTTCCGGAGCTTCGGGCGCCCCGCGTCGCGGGCGATCTCGCCACGCCCGAGATCGTAATCAAGCCGCGCTTCGACCTTGCCGCGGACCTCGGCGTCACCACTGCCGCATTGAGCCAGACGATCCGAATCGCGACGCTCGGCGACATCGAGCAGAATAGCGCTAAGTTCGCGCTGTCCGACCGGCAGATCCCGATCCAGGTTTCTCTGGCCGAAAACCAAAGGCGTGACATCTCGACGCTCGAGAATCTGCCAGTGCCGACGTCGAGCGGCGGGTCGGTGCCGCTGAAGTCCGTGGCCGCAATCAGCTTCGGCGCGGGTCCGGTCAGCATCCAGCGCACCGCCCAGCAGCGCCGAATCGCGATCGGAGCCGACCTCGCTCCGGGGTTCGTCAGCGGTGAGGCGTGGAAGAAGATCGATGCCTTGCCCGCAGTGAAGAACCTCCCGGAAGGTGTCGCCAGACTCAATCTCGGTCAGACCAAATGGCAGGGCGAGATGATCAAGAACTTCATCGTCGCGCTGTTTGCCGGCGTCATGCTCGTGTTCGCCGTTCTGGTGCTGCTCTACCGCAGGTTCCTGTCGCCGTTCGTCAACATGGGCTCGCTGTGGCTCTGTCCGCTCGGGGCGGCGCTGGCATTGCATATCGCTGGACAGCCGTTGTCGCTGCCCGTCTTCATCGGCCTCCTGATGCTGTTCGGAATCGTCGCGAAGAATTCGATCCTGCTCGTCGACTTCGCGGTCGAGATGATGAACCACGGGATGCCGAAGGACGAGGCGATCCGCGAGGCCGGCCACAAGCGCGCCCAGCCGATCGTGATGACCACGGTCGCCATGGTTGCCGGCATGCTCCCCATCGCACTGTCGCTGAACGGCGACGCCAGCTGGCGCGCGCCGATGGGCATCACCGTGATTGGCGGCCTGATCACCTCGACGCTGCTGACGCTGCTGCTGGTCCCGGCTTACTTCTCCATCGCCATCTCGATCGAGGGACGCATCGGCCGACTGTTCCACCGCGTCATCGGCGAAGATGCGCACGCAGTCGGCGAGGCTGTTCCGGCCGAATGACTGGGCCATAGGTGCGTCTGAGCTGAGCGGTCACAAGACCGCGCCGATTGCTAAGCGTCGTGGCCACCCATAAGCTGTTCTACAGCTAGGGGCAGCGAATGAGCGACGTGTTCGTCTCATACAAGGCGGAAGACCGTCGGCGGGTCAAGCAGCTCGTCGACGCGCTGGAGGCGGAGGGTTTTTCCGTCTGGTGGGACGCCCAGATCGGCGGTGGCGCGGCCTGGCGCCGCAAGATCGAGACCGAATTGAACGCGGCCAAATGCGTCCTCGTCGTCTGGAGCAAGCTCTCCGCGGGCCCGCGCGGGACATTCGTTCAGGATGAAGCGGCGCGAGCGCTGGAACGTGGGGTCTACCTCCCCGTCATGATCAACAAGGTGCGCCTGCCGATCGGGTTCGGCGAGGCTCAAGCGTTTCCACTCATCGGGTGGCGCGGAGACCGATCCGACGCACACTATCGCGCCGTTCTCGGAGCCACGCGCTCGGTCATCGCCGGGAAGCCAGTCGAGGCACTTGCGCCGCCGATCTTCCCCGGTGGAATGGACCGCAGGGTCGTCGTCCTCGGAGGCGCCGCAACCGCGGCAGCTGCGGGCTCTGTCGGCTGGTGGCTGCTCAGACCCAAGCCGGCGGCGGCATCGAACAGCATTGCCGTGTTGCCCTTCGACAATCTGAGCGGCGACCCGCGGCAAACGGCTTTCTCCGTTGGCATCGCTGACGAACTGCGAAACGCACTCGGGCGTCTTGCGGGCGTGAAGGTCGCCGGGCGAATGTCGTCCGAAGCGGTTCGCGGCGACGATGCACAAAAGGCCGCGAAGAGGTTGCGGGTCGCCAACGTACTGACCGGAAGCGTTCGTGAATCGCCGTCCAGGATCCGGATCAGCACGGAGTTGATCGATGGCCGTTCGGGTCTCGATCGCTGGTCGCAAAACTACGACCGACCGCCCGGCGATTCGATCGTGATCCAGTCCGACATTGCCGAGAAAGTCGCCAACTCTCTCGCTGCCGCGCTGGGAACCGCGGCTCGGTCCAAAATTGGGGTTGGCGGCACGCACAATGTCGCCGCTCAGAGGCTGCTCTTCGAGGCGCGCGCCGTCTGGAGAGAGGGGACGAAGGAGGCTCGTGAGCACGCTCTGGAGCTGATCGATGGTGCCATCCGCCAGGATCCGAATTATGCCGATGCTTATGCCCAGAAGTCTCTGATGCTGGGCGCCTACGCGAACAACTATGCGATCAAAGCCACCGAACTGGCGAGCGCCCGGGTGGAAGCGATGGCACTCGCTCGGAAGGCGATATCGATCGCCCCGGAACTCCCACTCGGCCATGCGGCCGTCGCCCAAATCTTCCAAAGCAATTTGGACATGGGCGGAGCAGCCAGCGAGTTCCGTCTGGCCGTCAAGCTCGCGCCGGGCGATGCCGACATCGTGGGCAGGTTCATCTATCTACTCGCTCGAATAGGAAAGCCCGCGGAAGCGTTGAAGGCGGCCGATGATGTCATCGCTGCCGATCCCCTCAACCACCTTTCCTACGAGAACCGCGTAAGCGCCCTTTATGATCTGCGTCGCTATCCGGAGGCGGTCGCTTATGCCGAGCAGGTTGAACGGGAATCCCCGGAGCTCTTCAGAGCCCCCGGACTCTATGCCGACTGCCTGTTGATGGCGGGACGAGTGGACGAGGCGTTTCGCGCCTACGGGCGGCTCCCGGCTGATTCCTGGCAACAGCTGAATGGCCAGGCGCTCGCACTGGCGCGCGGCGGGAAGCGCGCGGACGCTCAAAAGATGCTCGCGAAGCTCAAGCGACGCGAAGGAGATAGTTCCAGCTATCAATATGCGGGCATTTACGCACAACTCGGCGATCGAGCGCGCGCGCTGGACGCACTCGAAAACGCCTGGACGTTTCGCGACAGCGGGCTGGTGAGCATTAAGATCGATCCGATCCTCGACCCGATCCGCAGTGAGCCTCGCTTCAATGCAGTTATGAAATTGATGAATTTCCCGGCGTAAGCGCGTCGGCTTGGGGCGATGTGGACGCCGCTCGCTTTTGGTGCGAATATTTGCGCGAGCGGCTTGCGCAGGGAAGTGCGGCTGCCAGCTGAGCCATTCGGGCTTGCGGTGTCGGACGTCAGAGAGATGGAGAAGCAGATGGCTACCTATGCATGGAAGTTCGCTGCGATCACTTTGCTCATGGTCGGGACGGCCGCCTGCCGCACGGATCATGGCAACAACTTCGCAGCAGCAGAAACAAAGCAAACGTCTGCAGATGCGGCAACGACCGCTCACACGTCCGACAGGGCGACTACGGCCAAGCATTGAGCTGGCGAGCGGTTCGCTGAGGTCGCGAGCCACCCGAAGGCGGAGGCGAGCGGAGCCTGTCGTAGGCACCGGCGACGACGCACCGCGCCGCCAACGTCCTGCAGCTGTGGATAAGTGAGTCTTTCAAGAGACAGTCATCCCCACTTTTTTGGTCGCGGTTAACTTTTTCGCTTGGCTTGCGACTCGGGATGATTCAAAGATTCCCCCTGTGGGCTCAACGCGTTGCTGCTTGGGGGAGATTTTAGGGTCATGAGCATCGATTTCATGCGGCCGGAGGTCGACGAGCTCCGTCCAAGGATCAGTGTGATCGGGGTCGGCGGAGCGGGCGGCAACGCCATCGCCAACATGATGAGGGCCGACGTCCAGGGCGTCGACTTCGTCGTTGCCAACACGGACGCTCAGGCGCTGAACGCGTCGGACGCCGACCGGCGCATCCAGCTTGGTCTCAAGATCACCCAAGGCCTCGGCGCGGGTTCGCGGCCGGAAATCGGCCGTGCTGCCGCGGAAGAGACGCTCGATGAGATCTCGGCTGCGCTCGAAGGCGCGCACATGTGCTTCATCGCGGCAGGCATGGGCGGCGGCACCGGAACCGGTGCGGCGCCGGTCATCGCCAAGGCAGCGCGCGACAAGGGCATCCTCACCGTCGGCGTGGTCACCAAGCCGTTCGCGTTCGAAGGCGCCCGTCGCGGCCGTTCGGCCGATGCCGGCATCTCCGAGCTGCAGCAGCACGTCGACACGCTCATTGTCATCCCGAACCAGAACCTGTTCCGCCTCGCCAATTCCGAGACGACCTTTAAGGAAGCCTTCGAAATGGCCGATGAGGTCCTCCAGCAAGGTGTCCGCGGTATCACCGACCTGATGGTCATGCCCGGCCTCATCAACCTCGACTTCGCCGACGTCCGTTCGGTGATGAGCGAGATGGGCAAGGCGATGATGGGTACCGGCGAGGCCGATGGCGACATGCGCGCGATCGAGGCTGCCGAAAAAGCGATCTCCAACCCGCTGCTCGACGGCGTGTCGATGAAGGGCGCCAAGGGCGTCATCATCTCGATCACCGGCGGCGAGGACATGCGCCTGATGGAGGTCGACGAGGCCGCCAGCCACATCAAGGAACTGGTCGACCCCGACGCGAACATCATCTGGGGCTCGGCGTTCAACAACGACCTCGGCGGCAGGATCCGCGTCTCGGTCGTCGCCACGGGTATCGAGGCCGACGTCGGCGCGCAGCCGGCTCCGGGCAAGGTCTTCGCCTTCCCGGCGCGCACCGCGACCGCCGTTCCCGCGCCCGCCACTCCGAAGGCGGCCGTTCAAACCGCGGAAGACAAGCCGGTCGAAGCCGAGGTTTCCGCCGAACCCGAAGGCGATGAGGAGCTCCTGCTCGGCGCCGACGATGTGCTGACCAGCCCGGTCGGCGCACCGCCGATTGCGCCACCGACCGACGAGGACGACGTGGAAGCGCCTGCAGCGAACACGGGCGGTACCCTGTTCGAGCGGATGTCGAACATCGCGCGCGGTGCTCCGAAGGCGCAGATCGACGAGGGTGAGGGAACCGATTACCGCAAGGACCCGATCGACATCCCGCGCTTCCTGAATCGCCAGAACAACCAGTAAGCTGGCGCAAACCGGATCATGAAGGGCGGCCCTCCCGGCTCGCCCTTTTTGTTGATCGGCTTGAGGATCGACAGCAGCGCCCACCACCTTGGCGGACGCTTGGCACGGCTCACCGTAAAGCCTCTAGGCAGAAAGCTCTCGGCAAGATTCTATCCCGCAGGGGAGGATGATGCGGGGATTGTTGCGTCTATCGATCAATGGAGCCGTGCTGGCATGCGCCGGTGCAGCGCTGGTTTTCACTGCGGCGCCTGGCGCGGCGCAGGGTAGCTATTCGCCCTATAACGAGACGGCGTCCGCGGCGATGGCGCGCTACCTGCGCGCGCTCGCCACGGACCCCAAGGATTTCGCGACGCTGATCGGCGCGGGCCGGGCGGCGATCGAGCTCGGCGATGCGCAAGCCGCGGCAGGCTTCTTCGCCCGCGCCGACGAAGTGAACCCGCGCAGCCCGCTCCCGCAGGCGGGAATGGGCGCAGCGCAGGTGGTGGCCGGCAACGCGCAGGCGGCGCTCCCCTATTTCACGCGTGCTCAGCAACTGGGTGCGACGCTTGCGACGATTGGCTGCGATCGCGGCCTTGCCTACGACATGCTCGGTCGGCAGGCCGACGCGCAGTCCGATTATCGGGCGGCGCTCAGCAGTCCCGACGGTGACGAGGCGCGACGCCGCCTGGCGCTCAGCCTGGCGATCAGCGGCGACAAGGCGGGTGCGCTGCAGACCATTGCGCCGCTTGCCGCGAAGGGCGACGCAACCACCAGCCGCGTACGCGCCTTCATTCTCGCACTGTCCGGGGACACCGGAGGGGCGATGGCCG
>Ga0308176_10001874_pt1 | contig 13238 bp, 10 predicted proteins | sample PhyCR2_3_FD_203890 | JGI IMG/M metagenome (GOLD analysis project Ga0308176, IMG submission 203890) | Soil microbial communities from UC Gill Tract Community Farm, Albany, California, United States - DLSLS.C.R2 | ecosystem: Environmental > Terrestrial > Soil > Agricultural land | place: USA... | reverse complement strand
AGGCGACCGATCTTGGACCTCAGGTTTCCCCCTGAACTTGCGAGCGATCTCGTGGCTCGACCGGAGGTCGTCGACTTCGTCGAGGTGGTCGCGGAGACCTGCTTCACGTGACGCGCTACGCGGTGCGAAGCGTGCGCGCTGGCGGAGCCGTGGGCCGGTCGTGCCGCACGGCGTCAGGCTGTTGCTGGGATCGGGCGGCGACGTGGATCCCTGCAGCAAGGGCACCTACGTCCGCAGCCTCGTCGCCGACATCGGCACGGCGCTCGGCCCCGGCGCGCACCTCGCCGAGCTGCGCCGCACCCGCTCGGGCAAGTTCACGATCGAGCAGGCGGTCCCGCTCCAGTTCTGGTACTCGGGTAGCAGCGCTTGCAGCGCTTAACTTTGGTGGGTATCCGTGACCGGTAGTGAGTAAGGCCGGAGAGCATCCGCTACTTACCGTAGCCGCAACTCGCGGTTCGTCGCCCACCCCGAGGCCGGCCGCACGATCTACGATCGCGGCTTCCCCGAGCTGACCCGAGCGTCGTCGTGAGCCGCCAAAGTTCTCACTCGGTTGAGTAAAATTACTCAATCCATAGAGTACTATACCCTCGTGAAGATCATCGAACGAGAGCTCGTGCGTACCCTGCTCGGGCGCCTGGACGCGCCGTCACAGCCGATCCAGATCGTGCTCGGCCCTCGGCAGGTCGGAAAGACGACCGCCGTGGAGCAGGTGCTTGCGCGCTGGAAGGGAGCAGGCCACTATGCGTCGGCGGATCTTCCCGCGCCCCCGGACGCCCTGTGGGTCGAGGCCCAGTGGCAGGTGGCGCGCCAGCTGGCGAGAGAGAGCCGGCGGCGGACCCTCCTGGTGCTCGATGAGGTCCAGAAGGTTCCGCACTGGGCTGACGTGGTGAAGGCGATGTACGACGAAGACAAGCGGAGCCGCTCGTTGGTGCGGCCGATCGTGCTCGGGTCGTCATCGCTTCACGTCGCGCGCGGCGCGCAGGAGAGCCTCGCCGGTCGCTTCGAGCTCCACTTCTGCTCCCACTGGAGCTGGCCGGAGTGTCGTGCGGCATTCGGGTGGACGCTCGACCAATGGATCTACTACGGCGGATATCCGGGCGCGGCGTCGCTGATACGGGACGCGAAGCGTTGGCGCCGGTTCGTCTCCGATTCTCTCATCGAATCAGTGCTGTCGCGCGACGTGCTGCAGATGACGCCGGTGACGAAGCCCGCGCTGCTGCGGCAGTTGTTCATGCTCGCGATGCGACTGCCGGCACAGGTGCTGTCGTTCAACAAGATGCTCGGGCAGCTTCAGGACGCGGGCAACACGGTCACGCTGGCGCATTACCTCGAACTGCTGTCATCGGCCTTCCTGGTCTCGGGCCTTGGCCAGTGGTCGGGCGGGACGCTGCGGCAGCGCGCGTCCAGCCCGAAGTTCATCGTCTGGAACAACGCGCTGGTCACCGCGATGTCCCATCTGAGCTTCAACGAGACGCGGAGGCGCGGTGATCTGTGGGGGCATCTCGTCGAGAACGCCGTGGGGGCGCACCTCTTGAATGGTGGCCTCGCGCGTTCGACATGCTACTGGCACGAGGCGGGTGCGGAAGTAGATTACGTCGTCGACCGCGGCTCGGAGGTCGTGGCGCTCGAAGTCAAGAGCGGGCGGCGCGCGAATTCGGTTGGCGTGGCGGCGTTCCGCCGCAAGTACCCGGAGACGAAGCTGCTGGTCATCGGCACGGGAGGTATCCCGCTGCAGCGGTTCTTCGAGACAGCTGCCGAGTCATGGTTCTGATCGTCTGCATGCAACGACTGAGGTCCTGGCTCTGATTCGTTAATCATTTCATTGTATTACGATGACCGATCCCAGCACGTCGGCGCGCTGCCGTGGCGCGAGGCACGCACCGCGAACACAAGCGGCGATGTAACGAGCGCTGCGCAGTGACGGTTGCGGCCCTTGACGCTCGCGGTCATTTCCCCCAATCTGCGCTCGACCGCGGCACCCGTTCAGCTCGATCGTGAAGCTTGGCGTGGCCGTCGGCGACTGGAGTATCCGATGCCCGTTTCTACCGTTCGCAAAGCCGAGACCATCTCGAAGTTCCAGCAGAGCCCAGGCGACACCGGTTCGCCGGAGGTCCAGGTCGCGCTCCTGTCCGAGCGCATCACGCACCTGACCGAGCACCTGAAGAACAACCACAAGGACCACCACAGCCGGCGTGGTCTGTTGAAGATGGTCGGCCAGCGCCGCGCGCTGCTCGATTACCTGAAGCGCAAGAACCTCGACCGCTACCGCAAGCTGATCGATACGCTCGGCCTGCGTCGCTAGTGCGGGGCTGGCTCGCGGTCGCCTGGCTGGCCGGCGCCTGCGGCCCGGCCGAGCCTCCTGCGGCCCGCGGTCAACGAGACGTCACGGGAACGCTCACCGTCGATGGGGCACCGGCCCAGCTCGTACGGTGCCGGCCGAACCATGACGTCAACGTGTTCGTCGAGGTGGACACCACGCTCGGCACGCTCCGGTTCGGAGATGGCAAGCTGTCCTGGCAGGGCCGGGAGCAGGTGTGCCAGAAGCTCGAGCGCCGCTGGGGGGGAGGGATCCGCCAGGACGGCACCGCGTACTTCCGCGGGACGCTTTCGGTGCGCTGCGGCAAGCTCGCGGGGGACCTGGCGCTCGACTGCGGCCAGATGAGCTTGGCCGAGGGCGCTGAGCTCGCGCGCAATCGCGCCGCGGCGAAGGCTCCGGGCCGGCCTGCTTCGGGCGGCGCGCCGGGCGCTCCGGAGCTGCCGGACCACGCCCCGGCCGGGTCGGCCGGATCTCCGAACCCATGATGCTTACGGATCTTTTCTTTTGTTCGGGAGTGTGCCATACCGCCTGCGAACCAAAGAACCCCGTTACGTAGCGTCGTCGTACTCAGGAATCGCGCTGGTTTGATCGTTCCGTCGAGCGTCTCAACTTGCCTCGAATGCGAGGTGCGAGGTTGAGCAGTTGGACAGAGGGACCAGGCCACGAAACCACGGGCCGGCGACGTGATCACCTAGAGGACACGCATGCCGTTTGTTCGTGAGACCGCCGTCGTCGGCGGCAAAGAGATCGTCATCGAGACCGGGAAGTGGGCCAAGCAAGCGAGTGGCTCGGTCGTCATCCGCTGCGGCGATAGCATGGTGCTGGTCACCGCCGCCGGCTCGCAGCAGCCACGCGACATCGACTTCATGCCGCTGACCTGCGAGTACCGCGAGAACTTCTACTCGTCGGGCAAGATCCCGGGCAGCTTCTTCCGCCGCGAGGGCCGCACCACCAACGACGAGATCCTGATCTGCCGCCTGATGGATCGCCCGGTCCGCCCGCTGTTCCCCAAGGGCTGGTTCATCGATACGCAGATCATCGCCAACGTCGTCTCGTTCGACAAGGAGAACCCGACCGACGTGCTCGCGATGACCGGCGCGTCGGCCGCGCTGCACCTGTCGGATCTGGTGTGGGGCGGGCCGCTCGCCGGCGTCCGGGTCGGCCGCATCGACGGTCAGTTCGTCGCCAACCCGACGTTCGCCGAGCGCGAGAAGTCGGACATGGACATCATCGTCGCGGCCAGCAAGGACGCGATCATGATGGTCGAGGGCGAGATCAAGGAGCTGCAGGAGGACGTCGTGATCGACGCGCTGCTGTTCGCGCACCAGGCGGTCCAGCCGCTGATCGCGCTCCAGGAGCGGCTGCGCGCGGCCAACGGCAAGGACAAGCGGCCGTTCACGCCGCCCGTGGTCGACGAGGCGCTGGTTGCGCGGGTGAAGGAGTTCGCGTGGGACCGGCTCGCCGAGGCGATGACCACCAAGGACAAGAAGCTGCGCCGCGACGCGCTGTCGACCCTGCACGCCGACGTGCGCACCGCGCTGACCGGCGAGGGCCAGCCGTGGCACGGCAAGCAGAAGGACGTCGACGCGGCGTACGCCAAGATCAACAAGAAGTGGGCGCGCGGCAATACGCTGGCCACCCGCAAGCGGATCGACGGGCGCGCGCCCGACGAGGTCCGCCCGATCTCGATCGAGACCGGCGTCCTGCCCCGCGCGCACGGCTCGGCGCTGTTCACCCGCGGCGAGACCCAGGCGCTGGTCGCCGTCACGCTCGGCACCAAGTACGACGAGAAGAAGCTCGACACGCTGCTCGGCGACATGAAGAAGACGTTCTACATGGACTACAACTTCCCGCCGTTCTCGACGGGCGAGGTCAAGCCGCTGCGCGGCCAGTCGCGCCGCGAGGTCGGCCATGGCTTCCTCGCCGAGCGCAGCGTCGAGGCGATCGTGCCGATCTACGAGGACTTCCCCTACACGATCCGCGTGGTGTCGGACATCCTCGAGTCCAACGGCAGCTCGTCGATGGCGTCGGTGTGCGGCGGCTCGCTCGCGCTGATGGACGCCGGCGTGCCGACCAAGTCGCCGGTCGCGGGCATCGCGATGGGCCTCATGAAGGAGGGCAACGACTACGTCGTGCTGTCCGACATCCTCGGCGACGAGGATCACCTCGGCGACATGGACTTCAAGGTCACCGGCACGCGGCGCGGGATCTGCGCCCTGCAGATGGACATCAAGGTCGACGGCCTGACCCGCGAGATCCTCGAGAAGGCGCTCGAGCAGGCCAAGCGCGGCCGTGTCCACATCCTCGACAAGATGGACCACGCGATCTCGATGCCGCGCGACGAGGTCTCGATCTACGCGCCGCGCATCGTCACGGTGCAGATCAAGCCGGACAAGGTGCGCGACATCATCGGCCCCGGCGGCAAGACGATCCGCGCGATCCAGGAGCAGACCGGCGCGCAGATCGACATCGCCGACAACGGGATCGTCTCGATCGCGTCGTCGAACGCCAAGGCGATCGAGCAGGCCCAGGCCCTGATCTCGGGGCTGACGATGGAGCCCGAGGTCGGCCAGTTCTACAACGGCATCGTCAAGAAGATCGTGGAGATCGGCGCGTTCGTCGAGATCATGCCGGGCACCGATGGCCTGCTCCACATCTCCGAGGTCGCCAAGGAGCGCATCCGCGCGGTCGAGGATGTCCTCAACGAAGGCGACGAGGTGATCGTCAAGTGCATCAAGGTCGACCGCGACGGCAAGATCCGCCTGTCGCGCCGCGAGGCGCTCGACGCCAACCCGGGGCCGGAAGAGATCCACAACTACATCATCTGACTCGGGAATCCGGCGTTACCGGGTCTCGAAGCTCGTGAGGTCATCCCCGTCGCTCGACGGGGCTTTTCGTTTTCGGCTACGATGAACCCGATGCGGCCGCGGGTGCGGATCAAGAAGCTGCGCTCCGACGCGATCGTGCCCCGGTACATGACCGAGCACGCCGCGGGCCTGGATCTCAGCGCCGCGATCGACGCGCCCGTCGTGCTCGCGCCCGGCGCGCGCGCGGCGATCTCGACCGGGCTCGCGTTCGAGCTGCCGCCGGGCTACGAAGGCCAGCTGCGTCCGCGGTCGGGGCTCGCGCGCGAGCACGGGGTCACGCTGGTCAACTCGCCCGGCACGCTCGACGCCGACTATCGCGCGGCCCTGATCGTGCTCGTGATCAACCACGGCAGCGCGCCGGTCTCGATCGCGCCGGGGCAGCGGATCGCGCAGCTCGTGATCGCGCCGGTCGTGCAGGCCGAGCTCGTCGAGGTCGACGAGCTGTCCGCGACCGAGCGCGGCGCCGGCGGATTTGGATCGACCGGCCGATGAGCGCGCGCGTCCACGAGCCGGCCGATGACTCGCTGACCGAGATCTACGATCCGGAGCGCCCGCGTGCGCGCATGGCGGCGCCGGCGGAGCCGGGCCCATCGGAGTCATCGAGCGCACCGGTCGCGAGCGCGGGGCGCCGGCCGGCGCCGTCGACCCTGCCGGCCCCGGCGGGTCCGCCGCCGCCGAGGATCCTGCCGTCCGAGCGGACGCCCCTGGCGCTGTCGCGGGCGCCGCAGCCACGGCCGGAGCCGCGGAGCTCGCCCGTCGATGCGCGCGCGCAACCTGGGCCCGAGGTGACGCCGTTTGCCGCGCGGTCGCCGGTCGAGTACGCCACGCCGACCCACGTCGATCAGGGGCCGGGGGGCGCCCCGGAGCCGCCGGGTGGGCAGGCCGTGCCGGTCGAGTCCAGGCGGCGCCTCGAGCGCAGCGAGCCGATCCGCGTGATCTCGATGAAGGATCACGAGGCTCCGAAGCCGCGGGCCGAGGAGGCGCGCGTCCCGCTGCACGTCCAGCTGCGCTCGATGGCCGAGGTCGCGGGGCTCCACGACGCGCCGGTCGACCTGGGGAACCTCGCACCACCGCGGGATCCCCGGCAGGCGCGCGCGCGGCGCCTGCGCGCCAACGTGGTCTGGGCCGGTGTCGCGATCGTCCTGGCGTGCGTGATCTCGCTGGCGATCTGGTTCATCGCCGGGCGGTGACCGGGAGTTGCGACGGCGTGCTTGCCGCGCGCGGGCGGGTCCGGTACAAGTGCCGCGGACGGCCCACGATGATCCCTCGCTACAGTCGACCCGAGCTCGCGGCGCTGTGGGATGACAAGTACCGGTTCGAGCTGTGGCTCGAGATCGAGCTCGCCGCGTGTGCGGCGATGGAGCGCGCGGGGACCGTGCCCCAGGGCACCGCGGCCAAGGTTCGCGGCGCGGCGACCGGCAAGCTCGACCCCGCGCGGATCCTCGCGATCGAGGCGAGCACCCGCCACGACGTGATCGCGTTCCTCACCCACGTCGAGGAGCTCGCCGGCGAGCCCGCGCGCTGGCTGCACCTGGGGATGACGTCGTCGGACGTGCTCGATACGGCGCTCGCGCTTCAAACCGGCCGCGCCCTCGATGTCATCCTCGACGCGGTCGGCAAGCTGCAGGTCGCGCTCGCCCGGCGCGCCCGCGAGCACGCGGCGACGCCGATGATCGGCCGCTCGCACGGCATCCACGCCGAGCCGATCACCGCCGGGCTCACGTTTGCGCGCTGGTACACCGAGGTCGCGCGCGCGGCCGAGCGGCTGGTCTACGCCGCCCACACGATGGCCGTCGGCAAGCTCGCGGGCGCGGTCGGGGTGTACGGCAACCTCGATCCGCAGATCGAGGCCGAGGCGCTCGAGCAGCTCGGCCTCTACCCCGAGACCGTCGCCACGCAGATCGTCGCGCGCGATCGCCACGCCGAGGTCCTGTGCGCGCTGGCGCTGCTCGGCACCGCGATCGAGCAGATCGCGCTCGGCGTGCGGCACTGGCAGCGCACCGAGGTCGGCGAGGCCGAGGAGGGGTTCGGCGCCGGGCAAAAAGGCAGCTCGGCGATGCCGCACAAGAAGAACCCGATCCTGAGCGAGAACCTGTGCGGCCTCGCGCGGCTCCTGCGATCGTACGCGCAGGCCGGGCTCGAAGACGTCGCGCTGTGGCACGAGCGCGACATCTCGCACTCGAGCGTCGAGCGCGTGGCGTTGCCCGACGCGACGATCCTCGCCGACTTCATGACCGCGCGCGCGACCTCGCTCGTCGACGGCCTCGTGGTCCACCCGAGCCGGATGCGCAAGAACCTCGAGCGCACCGGCGGCCTGTACTGCTCGGAGGCCGTGCTGCTCGCGCTGGTCAAGACCGGCCTTGCGCGCCAGCAGGCCTACGCGCTGGTCCAGCGCTCGGCGCTCGCCGCGATCCAGGAGGCCGCGGCGGCGGGGCAGGTCGGCGCCTCCCCCGGCCGGTTCCGCGCCTTGCTCGGCGCCGATCCGGAGATCGCGGCTCGGCTCGGCTCGGCCGAGCTCGATGCGCTGTTCGACCTCGAGCACCACCTGCGCCATGTGCCGGCGATCCTCGATCGAGCTCTCGGGAGGTTATCGCCATGACCCGCGATGAGATGCTGCACGCCCAGCTCGGCCACACGCTCGACGCGACCCCGTTTCGCACGATCCGCGGCGAGGCGCTCGAGCGCTACGACGGCAAGGTCCGCGACTGCTTCATCGATCGGGCGCGCGGCGAGCGCATCATCATCGTCACCGATCGGCTGAGCGCGTTCGACGCCGTCGTCGGCACGATCCCGTTCAAGGGCCAGGTCCTGAACCAGCTCGCGCAGTTCTGGTTCGACAGGACCGCCGCGATCGCCCCCAACCACATGCTCCGGGTCCCCGATCCGAACGTGATGATCGCGCGCGAGTGCGAGCCGCTCCCCGTCGAGCTGGTCATGCGCGCGTACCTCACCGGCGTCACCTCGACGTCGATCTGGAAGGCCTACGAGGCCGGCGCGCGCACGTTCTGCGGCCACCGCTTGCCCGACGGCATGCGCAAGAACCAGCCGCTGCCGCACGCGATCCTCACGCCGTCGACCAAGGCCGCCAAGGGCGATCACGACGTCTCGGTCTCGCGCGACGAGCTGCTCGCGATGGGCCGCATCACGCCGGCCCTGTTCGATCGCGCCGCCGAGCTCGCCGCCGCCCTGTTCGCCGCCGGCCAGCGCCACGCCGCCGCGCAGGGGCTCATCCTCGCCGACACGAAGTACGAGATCGGCCTCGATCGCAGCCGCCCCGACGGCGACCAGCTCGTCGTGATCGACGAGATCCACACGCCTGACTCGTCGCGCTACTGGTACGCCGACGACTACGAGGCCCGCCTCGCCCGCGGTGAAGAGCCGCGCAGCCTCGACAAGGAGTACGTGCGGCGCTGGCTGGCCGGGGACGCCGGCTGGTCCGGTGATGGCCCGCCGCCGGTGATGCCCGACGAGATCCGCGTCGAAGCCGCCCGCCGCTACATCACGTCCTACGAGCTCGTCACCGGCCAGGCCTTCGTCCCCGATCCGCGCGAGCCGATCGCGCGCATAGCGTCGGCTCTCGACGCGCGGTGATGCTGCGATGATGCGGCTTGCGATGCGAGCCGGAGCCCGATCGCAGCTGCTCCTGAGCGTGAGCGGATGCTATGCTGCCGATCACGATGGTCGACGCGAGCGTGAAGCCGTACGTGACGTTTGAGGACTACTTCGAGGCCGAGCAGTCGAGCGACGTCAAGCACGAGTGGTTCAACGGCGCAGTCTATGCGATGTCCCGTGGGACGCCCGAGCATGCGCGACTGAGCGCGAGCGTGATAGTGCTCATCGGCAGCGCGCTTCCCCGAGGCTGTGTCGTCTACTCGGGCGACTTGATGCTGTATGTCGCCGAGGCCAAGCTCTCGACCTACGCCGACGCCAGCGTGGTGTGTGGCGGGCTCGAGACCATCACCGTCAAGCGCCACGGCAGGTCGCTCGGCGAGGGGGTCACCAACCCGATCGTGATCGTCGAAGTGCTCTCCGAGGCGACCGAGCGCTACGATCGCGAAGAGAAGTTCAGCTACTACCGAACGCTCCCATCGCTGCAAGAATACGTGCTCGTCTCGCAGGACGAGCGCATGATCGAGGTGTTCCGGCGCCCGGCCCGGGGCGCGGCGTCGAACGACGGCTGGCGCGGTGAAAGGGCAGGCGCGGGCGGGGTCGTCACGATCCACGGTTGCCGGATCGAGGTGGATGCGGTCTACGGCCCGCAGGGCTGATGACACCGGCCGGATCCACGCTCGTATGGCAGTGTAAATTTCCGCTGTCTCATGCCGTGATTCGCTGCATCTCATAGGGGCTTGTTACGATCCGCGCCTGATACACTTGCCGGCGTGAGTGAGGGCTCGCCTACCGAGGAGTTCGGGCCGTACCTCATTTACGAACCGCTCGGCATGGGTGGGATGGCGCAGGTCCATCGTGCGGTCGCGAAGGGCTCCGACGCTCGGCGGCCCGTCGCGCTGAAGCGCATGCTGTCTCACATCGCCTCGAACGAGGAGATGGTGAAGTCGTTCCTTCGCGAAGCACGGCTCGCGAGCTACCTGCGCCACCAGAACGTCCCCCAGACCTACGACCTCGGGCGGGTCGACGACGTCTACTTCATCGCGATGGAGCTGATCACCGGGCGCAACCTGCGCGAGGTGCTCAAGCACTGCGCCCGGACCACCGGGCCGATGCCGGTCCCGGTCGCGCTCAACATCCTCAACCAGATCTGCGACGCGCTCGATTATGCGCACAACCTTCGCAGCGAGACCGGCGAGCCGCTCGGGATCATCCATCGCGACGTCTCGCCGTCCAACGTGATCGTGTCCGAGACCGGCGTCGTGAAGCTGATCGACTTCGGCATCGCCAAGGTCTCCGGCGGTGGCATGCAGACGATGAGCGGCACGCTCAAGGGCAAGTTCGCCTACATGGCGCCCGAGTACTTCGCCGGGCAGATCGACGCGCGCGCCGATCTATGGGCGATCGGCGTGATCGCGCACGAGCTGCTCACCAACCGGCCGCTGTTCTCCGGGCCCGACGACGTCGAGACGATGCGGCGCGTGCGGAGCATGCCCCTCGCGCCGCCGTCGCAGAAGAACCCGCGGGTGCCTCCGGAGATCGATGACGTGGTGATGACCGCGCTCGGGCGCGATCCCGGGCGCCGCTGGCAACACGCCACCGCGCTGCGCACGGCGCTCACGACGCTGACCCAGCGGCTCGACCTGGTCGCGGCCAACAGGGAGGTCGTGCAGTGGCTCGACTGGGCGTTCGCCCAGGCGGTGGGCTCACCCCAGGTCGGTGATCGCCCCCAGATCGATACGGCCATCGACGTCCGGCTGCTCAGCGACGAGCCGAGCATCTCGATCGAGCAGGGTACGGCGCAGCTCCTGGCGATGAACCAGAAGAGCACGCTCGTCACGCCGGGCAGCGCTCCCTCGCCGTCGGTCGTCACCTCGTCCCAGCTTCCGGCACAGCGGTCGATCCCGACGCACGTCACTGACCCGGGCTCGGGGCCGGCGGTCACGGTCCGCGGCTCCGCGCTTGGACCGCGGGTCGAGTCCAGCCCCGTCGCGGAGCTCGCCGCACGATCGTCGCCGGCGATCCCGGTGCCGGCTGCGCCGCTGGCACCTCCGCCGGTCGAATCATCGGCGCGCGCCAATTCGACCGTGCTCGGGACCTCGGCCCCAGCGGCGCGCGCCGGGCGGATCTCGACACCGCCGGCCTTCCCGGCGAACGCCACGCCGATGTCGCCGGCGCTCCTGGCCCACCTGCACGCGGCGCAGAACCTGGGAGCTCCCGGCGTCCACGCGCACGCCGCGCCGATGCCGCCCCCCGCGGATAATGCCGCGCCGATGCCCCTCGCCGGTAAGGTCTCGACAGCCCGCACGACGCCCGGGGTCGGGGCGCCCACTCCCGCGGCTCCCATGTTTCCCACTCCGCGGCCAGCCCTCGGGGGGCCCCGGCGGACCAGCCGCTTGGTGGTCGTGGCCCTGGTCGCCCTCGCCGCCGCCATCGCGGTGGTCACCGTCTACTTCGTGCTGCCGCTGCTGCTCTGATGGCGTGTTTGCCGACGGCCTTGGCCACGATGGCGCGATGGGGCAGCGCTTCGCCTCCGCTGAGCAGGCGCCTCGGAGTAGCTTACCGGTGCGGGCTTGAGTACTTCACAATCTAGCGAAGCAGCTCGCTGGTTTGCTCGGTCGCCAGATAGTCGGCGTAGCACGCCTGATGAGGCAGCCGAAGGGTCACCTGCATGTGTTCAGCGTAGCAGATCAGCTGAGGGCGCCGATCGGTCATGGGGAACCCAGAAGGGCTTGCAAGGGGGTGTCATTCATGGTCGTTTTCGCTCCTCGGATGAGCTTCGATCGGCCCTCGGGGGCGCCATGTTGATCGTTCCTGGCCGTGCGGCGCTGAGCGCGGCCAGGCAGTCGCGTGCGCTGGGGAAGGGGCAGGCCGCGTGTCCGGGGCTGCGCGGCCTCACGGCGCGCTGGATCCACCTGGTGACAACCGCGCGGCCGCTCACGGCCAGCGAGGCGGTGCAGCTCGACGAGATGCTCGGCTACGGGCCGCGCGACGATGGCCCACCGGTCACCCCGGAGGGCTCGGTGGAGATGCTGACGTTCTTCGTCACGCCGCGGATCGGCACCACGTCGCCGTGGTCATCGAAGGCGACCGACATCGCCCACGTGTGCGGGCTCGCGTCGATCACGCGGATCGAGCGCGCCGTCAGGTACGTCGCGACCGGGGCGGGGCTGTCCGTGCAGGCGCTCGGGGCGGCGCTCGCGGATCGGATGACCGAGAGCGTGATCGTGCGCGAGGCCGAGCTCGCCCGGATCTTCGCACACGGCGCACCCCGGCCGCTCGGCTTCGTCCGGCTCGGCGCCGACCCGATCGCGACCCTCGGCGCCGCGAGCCAGCGCCTCGGCCTCGCCCTGGCCCCGGACGAGATCGCCTACCTGGTCGAGCGCTACCGCGAGCTCGGCCGCGATCCGACCGACGTCGAGCTGATGATGTTCGCGCAGGCCAACAGCGAGCACTGCCGCCACAAGATCTTCAACGCGGAGTTCCACCTCGACGGCGCGCGCCAGCCGCACTCGCTGTTCCAGCTGATCAAGCGATCCACCCAGCAGGCGCCCGAGGGCGTCCTGTCCGCGTACAAGGACAACGCGGCGGTCGTCGAGGGCGTGGTTGCCGAGCGGCTGTTCCCCGACGCCGGCGGCGTCTACCGCGGCCATCGCGAGCCGTCGCACATCCTCGGCAAGGTCGAGACTCACAACCACCCCACGGCGATCTCGCCGTTCCCCGGCGCGGCGACCGGCTCGGGCGGCGAGATCCGCGACGAGGGCGCGACCGGCCGCGGAGGCAAGCCGAAGGCCGGCCTGGTCGGCTTCACGGTCTCCGATCTACGCTTGCCGGGCGCACGCGAGCCGTGGGAGCCGCCGGACGAGCGCTGGATCGGCTCCCCGGCGCGGATCGCGACGGCGCTCGAGATCATGACCGACGGCCCGCTCGGCGGCGCCGCGTTCAACAACGAGTTCGGCCGGCCCGCGATCCTCGGCTACTTCCGGACGTTCGAGCACGCCGAGTCCGCCGCGGTGGCGCGCGGTTATCACAAGCCGGTGATGCTCGCGGGCGGCATCGGCGCGGTCCGTCCGGGGCACGTCGCGAAGGCGCCGATCCCGGCGGGCGCCGCGCTGATCGTGCTCGGCGGCCCGGCGTTCCTGATCGGCCTGGGCGGCGGCGCGGCGTCGTCGCTCGCGCAGGGCGCGTCGGCCGAGGATCTCGACTTCGCGTCGGTCCAGCGCGACAACCCCGAGATCCAGCGGCGCTGCCAGGAGGTGATCGACCGCTGCTGGGCGATGGGCGACGCCAACCCCATCCTCTCGATCCACGACGTCGGCGCGGGCGGGCTGTCGAACGCGCTGCCCGAGCTCGTCCACGACGCCAGGCTCGGCGCCCGCCTCGAGCTCCGCGCGATCCCGACCGGCGAGCCCGATCTGTCGCCGCTCGAGCTGTGGTGCAACGAG